>Ga0209117_1000333_pt1 | contig 22824 bp, 19 predicted proteins | sample BlaSpr_A8_OM2_M2_FD_187978 | JGI IMG/M metagenome (GOLD analysis project Ga0209117, IMG submission 187978) | Forest soil microbial communities from Thunder Bay, Ontario, Canada - Black Spruce, Ontario site 2_A8_OM2_M2 (SPAdes) (version 2) | ecosystem: Environmental > Terrestrial > Soil > Boreal... | reverse complement strand
ACAGGGACCTCCTCGTGACCCAAAACTTATCTCAACCATCAAGCAACCACTGCTCCGTTCGCCTCACGCGTAGCGTCCGCCGCCGGGCGGCTTGGTTCTCACCGCGCACTCGCAACCTACTGATGGAATTATCTCAATTTCCGGATTGACGACGATCCAACCGAAACCTCAGCTTATGGCTCTTGAAACGCTTACAACCGACTCTCTCCTTACGCCCCGAGTTCCAGTCTCGGGCTAACACCTTCGAGGTACCTCTAGCCTTCGGCGTCCGGAATCCAGTACACTCTGCCCTTATGAGCGATCTATCTCGCCGTAACCTGCTTAAGGTCCTCTCAGGAGTCGCCATGGGCACAGTTCCATCTCTGTCGTCATCGCAACAGCAGCAGAGTGTCCCCGTCAAGCGCAAGGGCCAAATCCGCCAGTCCGTCTCCCGCTGGTGCTATAAGCAGATCCCCATCGACAAGCTCTGCGCCTACGCAGCCCAGATCGGCTTGCAGGGCATCGATCTGCTCGGGCCGGAAGACTACGACGTGCCCGCTCGCTACGGCCTGGTCTGCAGCATGGGTTACGGCGGCGGTGGTGATATTGCCAATGCCATGAACCGCGTCGAAAATCACGACAAAATCGAGGATGGTTTTCGCAAGTACATCCCGCTTGCTGCCAAAGCCGGGGTCGCCAGCATCATCACATTTTCAGGCAACCGCAAGGGTATGTCCGACGAAGAAGGCGCGAAGAACACCATCGCCGGGTTGAATCGCGTCAAGAAAATCGCCGAGGACCACGGCGTCACCATCTGCATGGAACTGCTCAACAGCAAGGTGAACCACCCCGATTACATGTGCGACCACACCGCTTGGGGCGTCCAAGTCGTCCAAGCGGTCAACTCGCCGCGCGTCAAGCTGCTCTACGACATCTATCACATGCAGATCATGGAAGGAGACTTGGTCCGCACCATCCAGAAAAACATCGACTGGCTTGGCCATTTCCACACCGGCGGTGTTCCCGGCCGCCACGAGCTGGACAACACCCAGGAAGTCCAGTGGGATGCCGTAATGCGCGGAATCGTCGCCACCAAGTTCCGCGGCTATGTCGCCCACGAGTTCGTGCCCACGCGCGACCCGCTCACCTCTCTCCGCGAAGCCGTCGACCTCTGCGACGTCTAGGGTACGTTAGATCTCATAGTCCAATTCCGCCGCGACTTTCAGCAGCGGCATCAGCCATTCCACCAGTTTTTCGTGCAGCGGATGCGTGAAGTACGTTTCGAGCGCCGCCGCATCTCGGAATTTCATCACGCCGCCATGGGTAAAGCCCTGCGAACGCGGAGACCCATTCTTGTTGTAGCTCGCTTCCAGCAGACCCGGAATCTGCCCTTGCAGTCCGCGAATACTGTTTGCGACACGTTCCTGCATTTCTGGTGTAACTCCCGGCTGCCATTGAAACAAAAATGTATGGATGTACATGTTCCGCCGCATTCCTTATTTGGTGTTGGTTCCTTGTATCCCACGGGCATTGAGCCTGAAGTGAGTGGCCGTGCCCGTCACGCTGGAGCGACGCCGCACCGCTGCCGAGCGGCGAGGTCATGTAACAATATCTTTTCCTTTGGGTTCTTTAAGTGGATAAAGACAGCTTTCCCACATCATTTATCTGTGATAATCGAACTAGGTAGACGCGTCAATCACTAATTTTACAAATAGTAGCACATATCAGTTACTCGATATAAGCCGTTGTGACCGAAAGGCGGACCGCGTCAACAAAACGGATTTCGCCGCTCTCGGAGAGGTCCGCACTGTACGTTTTGCCGAGAATACATGGAAGCTGGAATATTTTGAGTAGATCTTTCGCCCACGCACTTTTCGTGGGCGTAATGTCTCCACCGCTTCGCTAGAGCGCGCAAACGAAACCTTGCGGCCGGGAAAGCAGCCGCTCAGCCAAACTCCCCCCTACAGAACCGCCTCTACTGATTTCCGCGAGGTACATACTGATGACACCGTGACCCTAAAAACTCAACTCCTGAGGCAGCCAAACTGTTGCAAAGTTGACACAAACTCTCCGAGAAACGTTCTAAAATCGTCCTCTTGGGCCAGTTAGTTGTCCTTACCGAAAACCTCCATCAGTCCGTGACGAAGGCTACTCTTTCGGGCTGGGTGGCGGCGCCGTCTTCTAACTGACCTGTCAGAAACCCTTTTTCTCTAATGTTTTTGCATTATTGCCAGCGCTTCACATCACTGGTTAAATCCGCACACGCTTTTTCAGAGTAAGTGTTCGCAATCCAAAATTTGCAGGAGGAACCGCCCATGAACTCATTGCGCCTCGCGTCTGGCCGATCCGTTCTATTTTTGCTCGCCGCCATTCTCCTGGGCGGCACATTCAAAACCGCCCACGGGCAAGGTTGCGTGGCCGCGCGCACGAACCAGGGCGTAATGAACGAGCTCTGCGGTCAAGGCACGCTGGCGCATGCTGACAAGGACCACAATCCTTTGTGGCTGCGGCGGCTGACCGTCAACATCGGTTTTCGCGAGTTCAACTCCTTCCGTCATTTCATTGGAACTGACGAGCAGACGCAGCGTGAAGCCTTCCATAATCAAGTACTAAACCATCAGCTACTGTTTGATGTAGGCGTTAATTATCAGCTTTCGCCTCGCTGGAGCGTGATCGCCGACGTACCGGTTCTGCAGGGCTCGCGCAATCAAATCTACTCGCCAGTAGGCGTCTTTCGCGTGGGCGGAATAGGCGACATGCAAGTGGGCGTGCAATCTTGGCTTTTCAAACCCCCGACCGAGAGCGACGGCAACATCGCCCTGAGCGCGTTGCTCAAGATTCCGACAGGCATCTGCGATGCAACCGGCACAGCTCTATATAAGGGCCAGTCGGTCAAGGCCGTCGCAGATCAGTCGCTACAGCCGGGAGACTGCAGTTGGGGCTTTACTCTTGCCGCGCAGGCTTACCGCCAGATCTGGTGGCACACCATGCTTTATTTCCAAGGCGCATGGCTGTTCAATCCTGCGGATACGAACGGCGTGCCCACCTTCCGGACCTGGGCCAGCGAAGAAGTAATGTCGGTCACCGACCAGTATCTTTTCCGCGGCGGCTTTTCGCACGGTGTGCCCAAGGTCAGGCATTTGTCTTTGAGCCTGGGAGGGAGGATGGAAGGGATTCCGGTGCGCGACGCCTTCGGCTCAAGCAACGGCTTTCGCCGCCCGGGGTACATCATTTCGCTCGAACCAGGCATCATGTACAGCTTCCGCCACGAAACGATCAGCGTGAGCAGCCCATGGGCGCTTGAACGCAATCGCCGCCGCAGCGTGCCCGACATTGCCAATGGAAGGCACGGCGACGCTGCTTTTGCGGATTACACCATCATCGCAGTGCTCTCGCATCGCTTCTAATGCTTAGCCGCACCAACTTTCAGAAAAGTATTCGAGCATCCGCGCTGCTTGGCCCTCTCCTGGCGGGTTCTATAGGTTTCTGGGGCGTGGGCTGGACAAGAGCGGGCGCTCCCGAGTTCAAGCTGACAAATCTTGACGGAACGACGCACTCCCTCGCGGAGTATCAAGGCAAAATTGTTGTCCTGAATTTCTGGGCAATGTGGTGCCTGCCGTGCCGCGAAGAGCTGCCGATGCTGAGCAAGCTTGCACCGAGTTACCGCGAGGAAAGCGTTGTGTTTCTTGCAGCGTCGCTCGATGATTTGCAAACACAGCCGAAAATTCCGCATTTCTTGCAGAAAAAGAAAATCAGGCTGGCGATCTTCATCGGAGTAACCACCGAAACACTCAAACAGTTCCATCTTGGTGAAATGATTCCCGCGACGCTGATCCTGGATCGCGACGGTACGCCAGTCTTCCGCATTGAGGGAGAAGCCTCGAAAAAACATATATCCTCTCGCGTGGATTGGCTGCTCTCTGAGCGGTCCGGGAAGCAGCCCAAGACTTTGATCAAGAACTACTAGGGCAGCGCGCGGCCACAGCCCGGCGACTCGGGCACGTTGCCCTGTAAGAAATAGGGACAGAGTATCGCGCCATCTCCAAGAAATTATTACTTTCTGCTGCCTGAGAGGGCGAAGACAATTTCATAACATTGTCTCCACTGTTATATTTCATTTGTCTCTATAGAAAGCCGGACACAAATTCAACTCATCCCTGATCGCACTTCCTGTAAATCACCTGATAACTCAGTACTTCACACGTTCATCAAATGCTTCGCCCTGCTGGCTGTTCGATTGCTCCTGAAACGCGCGAGGCGCTTCTGCCTCCAATCTACTTCAGGAGAAACTCTTATGATCTCGGTGTGCTTGCATTCGCTCTTCGCGATCTCGCGTAGAGCTGGCACCATCATTTTTGCTGTCGCCATTATTTTGAGCCTCCCGCTCGTCACCGTCGCGCAGACGGCAGTCAGCAGCGCCTGGACGGATGAAACTTCTCGCAGTTCGGCATCCTCCCCGACTTCGTCCGACGAGCAACAGTCCGCTCATGTAGATCACGATGCATCATCCGATGCAGAACAGCGCCTTGGACACGGCAAAATCGAAGGTACGCTCGGCGCGCTTAGGTTGCGATTCTACGGCCGCGTCCTTTTGAACGTCTCCGTATCAGACTCCGCGGAAGTTGGCCAGGATGTGCCGTTGTGGCCGCTACCGGGCACCGTGCCCGTCACCTTTCCTGACGGTTCTCGTCTTCCCGCCGGCCGCATTCACGACACAATCTTCACCGCGCGCCAGAGCGTCTTCGGATTCAATTTCAGCCCAGCCCACTCCAATATCTGGACTCCCTCTGGTGTGGTCGAGTTTGATTTTTTTGGAACGCGTCCGTCGGATAGCCTGCAGCCGCAAGGCCGGGTCTTCAACGAACCTCGTCTGCGCAAGGTCTACTTGCAACTCGAGAAAGGCGGCTACAAGCTCGTCGCTGGCCAGGATGACATGATCATCGCGCCCCTCGATCCTATTTCCCTCTCCCACGTAGGAGCTCCACTCGGTGCAACCGCCGGGAATCTCTGGGCTCGCCTTCCCCAGGTTCGCCTCGATCTCACCCACCATTTCGGCGAAACGACCGTACTCCTTCAGGTTGGTGTTTTGCGCCCGCTCTTCGCTGATCCCCGGCTCGGTGATTTGCCTCCCGTCGGCGCGGCTATCGATTCTACATTCTCCGGATTTGGCGAACGCGCCTCCGCTCCTTTTTATCAGACTCGCTTGGCCCTCTCTCATCCCATGTCCGGGTCGACAGCAACGGTCGGTGTGGGAGGTCACTTCGGCAGTGAAGCCGTGGGCGCAAATCGCAACATCCACTCTTGGGCACTTGCCGTTGACGCCGAACTCCCGCTTTTGTCTCGCCTCACGTTCCGTGGCGAGGGCTTCCTCGGAAGCAGTCTCGTTCCCTTTCAGGGAGGCATTTTGCAAGGTGTTGTCGCCATCCCCAATCCGCCGCCAGCACCTCAAAATGTCTTTAAGGAGATTCATCCTCTCGCGGGCGCGGGTGGTTGGTGGGAGCTCACCTTACGCGCCACCGCCGACAACAAGAACAATCTCCACGTCGGTGGAAGCGTCGATAATCCGCGCAACCGCCAGTTGCGACCTGGCACCACTCGTTCCAAAAACGGCATCGCCTGGGCCAGCTATTTTCGCAAATTAACCAGCGACGTAACCGTGGCATTTGAATGGAGCTACTGGCAATTTCGCACCGTGCAGTTCGCCGCCAACGGTGCGCGATCCAAGGCTCCGTCGGGCCGCGGCAACGTCTTCAACATCGCGTTCGCCTACGACTTCTAGCGCTCCGCATTCCACTCGTTGCAGCGGTCCAGGGCGGGCTTCGGCCCGTCCAGTCCGCCCGCTCGATCCGATCCTTCGACGCAAGGGTGACTCCGAGCCGAGGCGGCGTGGATTTTTGGGCGCGGAGGTGAGCTATGCGATGCCCTCCGTTCAAGAAACGGATGCGGCAGCAAGACCTGTCAGCTGTCGGGACTGATCGCGGAATCTGGAAACGCTCTCTTTCGTCGAGCAAGCTGAGGTTGCCTTCAGGAACAGTCGCGTTCATCCGGTCGTGAAATAGAAACGCTAGTGCTTCGGCGCGGCGTAAGCCATCTGAAACGCAAATACTAGATTGCCGAAGTCGATTTCAGTCCAGCCGAAGTCGTGCTGCAGAGTCGTCTTTAGTACGCTGATGACTTGGCGGTCCATGTAATTCTTCGTGATGCCGAACAGAAGAATGCCGCAAATCACCCAGCGGAAATAACCTACGGGTTGATTTGTCGAACGCCGCGCGGAACTGGCGTTACCCGCGGATCGCGACGTTTCGCTTGAGGTTTCACCGTGTGGAGTTGAATCCATGGGATCCTTTTGACCCGGCGGTATAGCCAACGATCGATATAACCAACGCCACGGTCTTTAACAGCATAGAAGTGGCGCACTGCTTAAATCTCGAATCTTCAGACCAAGACGGTACCGCCCGGATTCAGTACCAGAGAGCCGAAAAGGAACAGGAACAGAACTGGAAAAGACTCCGTGCAGATGTGGAAATTTCTCGACTCCGGAGCCGTTTTATCGCCCGGAGTCCGCCTCGCTCTGCGGATGCGGCCCTATCTGCCTAATAAAGCGGGGCTTAGAAACCACCTTTTGCAACCAATTGGCCTTCAAATTGCCCTGTCTCTTCGTCGGTCAAATTTCGCTAAGTTCGCAACGGAAAGGCTTCAGCAACCTCGTGGCGATCGCTCCCTTGCCCTTCTCCAACCGCATGGTTCCGGTCAATTCCGCCCCGGCGGATTTCGAGCCCGCGCGAGATCTCCCGGAAGGCTTTCTGGAATTCCTCGCGCCGCTCCACGCCGCTCTCACTCTGCGACAGCGCGCCCTGAACACCAGACGCGAGTACACCCTGGCCGACGCGCACGCTGGCAAGCTCCCCAACTATTTGCCGCCCTCGGCGGCCTCGACAAATTCCTTGCGGATCGAGCTTCCTGCCTGGTGCGCCGATCAGCGGAACCAGATGACCGGGCCGGCCGACGATGCCGATCTGGTCGTGAAAATGCTCAATTCCGGTGCGCCCGGCGTCATGCTGGATCTCGAAGACTCCACGGCGAATTCCTGGGAACACAACGCGCGCGGCATAAAGAATATTCTCGAGGCGCTCGCCGGTCAACTGACCTACTTCGACCGCAAGCGCAACAAGACGGTCGGCATCAATCCCAGCACAACGGTCATCTTCACGCGGCCGCGCGGCCTGCACTTGCATCAGGCCGGTGTTCTTCCCGGCGAGCTCCTGCCTGCTTCCCTGTTCGACGTCGCCATGGTCGCTTACCAGGTTGATTTCAGCGCGCTGAAGCATCCGCTTTGCATCTACATTCCGAAATCCGAGTCTGCCGACGAAGCCTTATGGTGGCGCGATCTGTTCCAGATGATTGCGCGCCTGAAGGGTCAGCCGGCGAATGCCATCAAATGCATGGCCCTCGTCGAGTCGCATCCTCTCGCCTACCAGATGGAAGAGTTTGCCTGGAACCTGCGGGAGCATATCTTAGGCTTGAATCTTGGTCGCTGGGATTACATGGCAAGCCTGATTCATTTCAATCTGGAAAATCCCGAGTGGGTGCTCCCGGACCGCAACACGATTCCGCACAACGTGGCGTTTTTTCAGAATTTGCGGAATCTCATGCCGGAAATCTGCCACAAGCATGGCATGCTGGCGATCGGGGGCATGACCGCGCTGTATCCTAGCCGCGAAGACGCCGAGCTGAACGCACGCGCATTGAAAGTTCTCGCCGAAGATAAAAAGAACGAAGCCAACTCCTTGATGGACGGCGCCTGGACCGGGCACCCGGACCAGAATGCGATCGCCGTCTCGCAATTCCCGGTTCCCAATCAGCTCCATGCGCGTCCCGTGAACGCCAATACGCATCCCGATCTCCGACCCATTCCCACGGGCGTCGGGAAGCGCACGCTCGCCGGGACACGCGCGGCCATTCGCACGGTGATCCGTTACCGCAATGGCGTGCTCAACGGCAAAGGTGCGAGCCTGCTTGATGGCTACATGGAAGACCTCGCTACCGATCGAATTTACCGGTTGATGATCGCGCAGCGCTTGAAGCACTCCGACAAAGTCGACGTTCTGGATGACGGCGGCCTCCCTGTTCACCACACGCCGCAATTGATTCAGCAACTTTTCGATGAGGAACTCGACCGGCTGTTGCGCGAAACAGCAAAGGACAGTGATCCGCAAACAGCGGCGACCCTGCGCGAGGCCCGCGAGATCAGCGAAGAAATGATTCGCCGCGCGGAGTTCAATCCCGTGTGACCAAAGCGTTTGTGCAGAGGTCGGTGTCGGCTCGTCGCGATTCTTTACAATGGAGAAATCAGAAAAGCAAGGAGAACTAAATGTCAGCAAATGGAACAAACCGGGTCAACGGTAACGACCATACGAAGACACTCAATCCCTGGACCACCGATCCCCGCTGGTCTGGCATTACGCGCCCATACTCGTATTCGGATGTGCTGCGCCTGCGGGGTTCCATCCAAATCGAGCACACATTCGCGCAGCTGGGCGCCGAGCGCCTCTGGAATCTGATGCACACGGATGCCTACGTTCCGGCTTTGGGCGCCATCACGGGCAATCAGGCCATTGAGATGGTGCAGGCCGGACTGAAAGCGATCTACGCCAGCGGCTGGCAAGTCGCCGCTGACAACAACACCGCCGGCGATGTCTACCCCGACCAGAGCCTTTATCCCTGCGATAGCGCGCCAAATCTTGTGAAACGCATCAACCGCGCGCTGCTGCGCGCGGACCAGATCGAATCCGCCGAAGGCAAAAAATCCGGAACATATTGGTTTGCACCAATCATTGCTGACGCCGAAGCGGGCTTTGGCGGATCGCTCAACGCGTACGAGCTGATGAAATCGATGATTGAAGCGGGCGCCGCCGCCGTTCACTTCGAAGACCAACTCTCGTCCGCCAAGAAGTGCGGCCACCTTGGCGGCAAAGTCGTCGTTCCCACGCGCGAATTCATCGAAAAACTTGTGGCCGCGCGCCTGGCCGCGGACGTTTGCGGCGTTCCCTCGATTCTGGTCGCGCGCACCGACGCCAACTCTGCCGGTCTCTTGCTTTCCGACGCGGATCCGCGCGACCGCGCATTCATCCACGGCGAGCGCACCTCCGAGGGCTTCTACCAATTCCGCGGCGGCATTGACGCTGCTATCGCTCGTGGCCTTTCCTACGCGCCGTATGCCGATATGTTGTGGTGCGAAACATCCACACCCGATCTCGCCGAGGCGAAGAAGTTCTCCGGCGCCATCCACGCGGAATTCCCCGGAAAACTCCTGGCCTACAACTGCTCCCCGTCATTCAACTGGAAGAAGAAGCTCGACGACGTGACCATCGCCAACTTCCAGCAGGAACTTGGCAAGATGGGCTACAAATTCCAGTTCGTCACATTGGCCGGTTTCCACGCGCTGAACATGTCCATGTTCCACCTCGCGCACGGCTATTCACAATCGGGCATGACCGCATATTCCAAACTGCAACAAGAAGAATTCGGCGCGCAGGAACTCGGCTACCGTGCCATCACGCACCAGCGCTTCGTCGGCACCGGCTACTTCGACGAAATCGCCCAGGCCGTCTCCGGCGGCCATTCATCCATCACGGCGTTGGCAAGTTCGACAGAAGCGGAGCAGTTCCATGGCAGCCTGCCCCACCCGCCGACAAATGAGCATGTGTCGGAGGCGCACAGCTAGGCGATTGCTGTACCAGCACAGATATTTTCCGCGCCCAGTGAGCCAATGAGAGCGTCGAACTAGACTTGGTGCGGGGCCTCTTGGCGCATGGCTGCCGGAAACATTGAACTCTAACCGGTTTACGCCGCCGCCGCCGTGAGTGCGTTGCCGGCCCCTGCAACCATTCGAGCTTGTTCGGTATGCGAATCTGGGCCAGCGCACCATCTCAAGTGTGCCAACCTCTTGGCGAAGTTTGTCTTGTAGTCATCTACAATCGGCCGAGCCCGAGTGGATCTTTCACACTCTAAGCAGCCCGCGGGCGATTCATCTCCTGCGCGGCGGCTCGGTTTGAATGGTAGGGAACCTGTGAGCAGCCAATTACAGCTTACCCCGTATTGTCGTATAAGAATTGGCAGCTATAGTTTACGAGGAAACCGCCAACTCCGTGAACGTGGGGCGAGAGGCCGAAACCTAATGAGGCAGCCGCAGTTCGCTGGGATTATCCGGTTACTCATAGCGAGAGTTTGTCTGTCTGCGGCCTGCGGAATCGGCCTGGTCGCAACGGCTGCGGCTCAGAGCAATCCGATCGTGATTGAGAACCAGCAGCCCGGGACAAGCAACTGGAAGATTTCCGGCTTCAAAGCAGATGACGTAGCGGGCCAGATCAAGGGTTATGCCTCAGCCACGAGCGTCAACAAGGGCCAGGACATCACCTTCTACGTGAGCGTCAACCCCGTGCAGACCTACACGATCGACGTCTATCGGCTGGGTTGGTACCAGAGGCTCGGAGGGCGCCTGATGCAGCACATAGGCCCGCTCTCCGGTATCCGTCAGTCTACTTGCCCTACCGACCCGTCAACCGGAATGATCGAGTGCCGCTGGGCGACCTCCTACACCATGGCCACCCAGGCCACCTGGACCAGCGGACTCTACCTCGCTCTTCTGACCAACGCGCAGAATTACCAGAACTATATTATATTTTGTGTGCGCGACGACAGTCGGGTCGCCGCCCTGCTCTTCCAGCAGACGGTGACGACTTATCAGGCCTACAACGACTACCCATACGACCAAAGAACCGGCAAAAGCCTCTACGGATTCAACAGCTATGGCGCCCCGACGCCGTCGCTGGAAACCCCAGGCGCGGCGAAGGTCTCGTTCGACCGGCCCTACAATGGCGACGGCACAGGCGACGCCTGGAGCTCTGCCGCTTTCAAGTGGGAGATCCCCTTCATTCGCTGGATGGAGATGTCTGGATATGACGTGACCTACCAGACCGGCATCGATACCCACTTCAATCCTAGCCGACTATTGAATTACCGCGTCCTGCTTTCGGTAGGGCACGACGAATACTGGTCCAAGACCATGTACGATGGCTGGATAGCTGCTCGGGATGCCGGAGTCAACCTGGCCTTCTTCGGCGCCAACGCGATTTTCTGGCAGGTACGGTTCGAGTCCTCGAGCAGCAGTGTGGCCAACCGCGTTATGGTTTGCTACAAACAGGCGAACACGGACCCGGTTGCTGATCCGACGCTGAAGACCGTTATGTGGCGCGATCTGCTGCTCAACCGTCCGGAGCAGGCCTTGGTGGGAGTCCAGTACACCCATCAAGTCTATTGGAACCCTTATCAGACTTACGATGGCTACGCCCCCTACGTAGTCGCGAATAGCAGCCATTGGGTGTATGCCGGGACGGGATTCAGAGATGGGGACAGCGTGCCGGGCATCGTCGGGTACGAAGCCGATCGCTTGTTCAGTCAGTACCCCGGCCCGAATGCCGTGAGCGGCACGTACACGCTGTTGTCCAACTCGCCCTTCACCACCAACGAGCTTACTTCGGACTACTCCAGCGCTTCTATTTACCAGGCACCGACTGGAGCCTGGGTGTTCGCATCCGGGACGATGGGCTGGGCCTTTGGGTTGGATTCCAACGGATATACTCCGGCTGATCCGCGAATCCAAAAGGCCACGACAAATATTCTCAATCGGTTTGTCGCCCCGCTGAGTGACTTCAGCATCGCTGCCTCGCCTTCGAGTCAAGCGGTGACGCAAGGCGGTTCGACGAGCTACAACGTCACAATCACGCCGACGGGCGGCTTCGTCGGGCAGGTGACGCTAAGCGTGAGCGGACTGCCCAGTGGCGCCAATGGCAGCTTCGCTCCGAACCCGGCGACCGCATCATCCACGCTCTCGGTAACGACGACCACGAGCACGCCGAGCGGTACCTATGCGCTCACCATTACTGGCGTTAGTGGCAGCCTGACGCACACCACTACGGCCACTTTCGTCGTGAACGTGACCACAGACTTCACGCTCGGAGCTTCGCCTTCGAGCCAAACGGTGACGCAAGGCGGTCCGACGAGCTACAACATCACAGTCACGCCGACGGGCGGCTTCGTCGGGCAGGTGACGCTAAGCGTGAGCGGACTGCCCAGTGGCGCCAACGGCAGCTTCACTCCAAACCCGGCGACCGCATCGTCCACGCTCTCGGTAACGACGACCACGAGCACGCCGAGCGGTACCTACGCCCTTACCATCACCGGTGTCAGTGGCAGCCTGACGCACACCACCACGGTCACTTTCGTCGTGAACGTGGCCGCAGACTTCACGCTGGGTGCTTCGCCCTCGAGCCAGACGGTGCCAGGCGGCGCGATGAGCTACAACGTCACAATCACCCCGACGGGCGGCTTCGCCGGCCAGGTGACGCTAAGCGTGAGCGGACTGCCCAGCGGCGCCAACGGCAGCTTCGCTCCGAACCCGGCGACCGCGTCAGCGACCCTCTCGGTAACGAAGGGCACGAGCACGCCGATCGGTAATTATACGATCACGATTACCGCGGTCAGCGGCACGCTCACGCACACCACCACGGTTGCGTTCGTCGTGGACACACCTGTAGACTTCACGCTGAACGCTTCGCCCTCGAATCAGACCATGCTGCAAGGCGGCGCGACGAGCTACAGCGTCACCATCAGTCCGATGGGCGGTTTCACCGGGCAGGTCAGCCTTTCGGTGTCCGGACTGCCTCAAGGAGTGACGGCCGCGTTCAATCCCCCATTGATCACACCCAGCAGCGGGCCAGTAACCACGATTCTTACTCTCACGACTGTGGCCGCTTCGGGCGTTTCGCTGCGATCTCGTTGGAAGCTGCAGTCGCCTGATGCGTCCGTGCTGCTGTTCGTCGCGGCGTGTCTGTTGACGCTATTTTCTTTCGTGCTTCTACATCAGGAGACCCTCGGTCGGCCCCACGCGGCTTCCTCGCTGCTGGCATTGCTTATGCTGTGCGTTGCCGTAGTCACGGGTTGTAACTCGAAATCACCCGAATCACCCAAACCACCCGAATTACAAAGGACATCGCCGAAAACGTCTATCCTCACTATCACGGCGGCCTCCGGAACCGTTTTGCACACAACCACAGTCACGCTCTCTGTCAAATGAGCTACGGCGCGTAAGGTGAGCTGTGCAACCGCTGCCTGTAACAGAGCCCGATTCGGACGTGCCACGTCGATCCTTCGACACCATTCCGACAGCGCTCGGTTGCGACATTGAAGAGGGCTTTGTTTTATGCGCTCCGCAATCCCGCCAACGCACACCGATCATTCGGACCGAAAGGACGCACCTTAACGCTCATACCGGAGCGAACATCGCATACCTAGTCGGAGTCGTAGTCGCTGATATCGAGAATTAGTTTGTTCGGGCGTGAGCGACGATGCTTTTATCTTGCTCGAAGGACATATGCGTAATCCTGCTTATGGTATACGATGAAGCCGTTTCATGCGGAGGATAAAGATGGCCAGAAAAAGCAAGCTCAGGCAAGTCGCGGTGAAAATTGGGACCGCGATGGGTAAAGCTGATCGCGCGGCTCACAAGGTTGCGCAAGCTGGCTTGGTTGCCAAAGGAGAACTAGAGGACATATCGAAGAAAGTCGAAGCTCTTAAGCGCCAGTTGCTGAAAACCACGAAGCGTCTCAAACAAGCTCTGGATTAGGTTGTGCACGAACATTGCTGCTACAAAATTCAACTTGGCCAAGGTTTGGGCTTTGCCAAGACTTGCCAGCTTGACCAAGACCTTTTTGCGGCCTTCAGCTCGCCGCTGCGCCCAATCGTACCGGTGGTGTATGAGGTCTGTCATAAGCATGTAATGCTAATCGTGACAAATCGCAGCAGACATCCGCTTAATGGTGATGAACAAGAGAGTGAGAGTTTGTCACCATTAGTCAAGACTCGCTGAGTGACCGGTAGCGCATCCGTTTGGGTGCTCATTTTTGGAACACGTTACAGCGGAGCCTTTGTTCACCACGAGGTCCGACGTCCAGCGACCATTCATGATGCAATTGGAGCGCATTCAAATCTTACGAATGTCTTGCGTATTGCGCGGGCTGAAGAGCGGTCACCTCTGAGGTCATCGTGAGGAGTGCTAATGAAGGCCAGTTGGACGACAGTGATATTGACGCTTGTAAGTGTGACCGCTACCTCGGCTCAGCCACAGCTTTCGGCGGCGCCGCCTGATTTACGCACCGGCATCTATCGGGGGAGAGTCGTGACCTACGAGGTCGTCAATGGTGTCGCGATCTACGAGGGCGACGTCATCCTCGACAGTGTCCAAGAATTGGCCGGTGGGATACCGCAGGCGGGTTTCGGAATCGCGTACACGAACTTCCTCTGGCCGCTGGTCGGTTCTGTGTATCAGGTGCCCTATGTGATTGCGGGAGCGCCGGGAAACATCGCCGACGCGATCACGTCGTTCAACACCAACCTGGCTGATTTGATCCAGTTTGTGCCCCGCACGGCGGAAGACAACTACGTGAACTTCAATCTCGATGCTGCAAACCAGAGCGGGGTCTGTTTCTCCGACGAGGGCATGATCGGTGGCATGCAGCAGATTGGCGGCTCTGCGATCTGCGTCACCGCGACTCTGGTTCACGAGATGGGCCACGCGATCGGCCTGTACCACGAGCAGTCCCGCGCCGATCGTGACACGTACGTCACGGTTCGCTACGAGAACGTCATCAAGGGCTCACGCAGCGAGTTCGATCAGATCCTTGACAACGCACAGATATTGGGCGCGTACGACTACCGCTCGGTTATGCACTACAACGCCTTTGGATTCACCCGGAACGGGGAGCCGACCCTGGAATCGATCCCGCCCGGTATCCCGCTGTCGAACACGGTGGGGTATTCCGATGTAGACCTCGACGGGATTCGCCGACTGTATGTGGCCGCACCGACGGCCGTTAAGGTGAGCAGCAATCCGCCGGGTCTCCAAGTCATCGTCGATGGCGTGCCACGGTGACGGCAAACGTCACCGCCCAGTACGTGGCGCTCGGGTTTGACAATCAGGGATGCGCCGGTACGGTCGTGTTGACTCCGCCGTCGCCAGACGGCTTCTACTCTGCGGGCACTACGGTCACCTTCACTGAGAATACGAATGCAGGATGGACCTTCACCGGGTGGCAAGTGGATTTGAGCGGCCTCACCAATCCCCAGTCGCTCACGGTGAATGACGAACTGCTCGCACGGGCGGACTTCAATACCGACCCTGTGCTCTTGGCGATTACCACGTTGACTCCGCCATCGACTACAGCCGGTGCCGATGATTTCACACTGACGGTTGATGGGGCGGGGTTCACACTGGACAGCATTGCATTTGTCGGCGGCGCGTTTCGCGCACCAACCTTCGTCAGCTCGAGCCGGCTGACCGTGCCGATCTTTGCGGCCGATGTGGTCAATGCGGGCGCCTTCCAAGTCGGCATTTCGAATTTCCCGACCGGTGCAGTCTGCTCGGCATTCCTCGGCCGGCCGTTCACAGTGCTGAACCCATGACCGCCGCGACGCCTCGCGCCGGTAGTGCATCAGTTGAGTAACTAGCTAACTTGCAACTTCGGACCTACGCAATGCTTAGAAAGGCTGGGCCACACTGTGGTACACCAACCATTGAAAACTAGCCGGCGGGTTCAATCCTTTTTATTCGCCTTGGTCCAGGTGGCTGCACTAGCTGCTTGGGGTTGCGGATCGGGGAGTTCCGCGCCGCCTGGGCCAACGTTATCCTCCATTGCCGTCACTCCAACGAATCCTTCGATACAACTGGGTACCGCACAACAGTTCAAGGCGACTGGGACTTTTTCCGACAGCAGTACCCAGGATTTAACCGCGATGGCAACTTGGAGCTCTTCCGCAACATCTGTAGCCACAATCAGCGCTGCGGGCCTCGCTTCGAGCGCGGGTGCAGGCATGACCACGATCAAAGCTACTTCCGGCACGATCAACGGGTCGACCACACTGGCGGTTACTTCAGGTTTTGTTTCGACAGGTAGCCTTGCTACCGGACGCGCTTTCCACACCGCGACGATGCTGGGCAGTGGGATGGTTCTGATTGCCGGAGGCATCGATGGAGCTGTAAATGTATTTACCGGAACCCCATTACGCAGCGCTGAGATTTATAACCCCATCACTCGGACCTTTAGCCCGACGGGAAGCATGAGCAGAGCCCGCTCATTTCACACTGCGACCGTGCTCACTAACGGATTAGTCCTGGTTACCGGTGGCGAAGATCTCGTAGGAATTATGAGTAGTGCGGAACTATATAATCCCTCTACCGGGACGTTTACGCCTACGGGCAACCTGAACACCGCCCGCGGATTTCACACCGCGACGTTACTGAACAACGGAATGGTCCTAATTGCGGGCGGCGATGACGGCGCAGCTGCATTCGCCGGTGCAGAGCTCTACAATCCGGCGACTGGAACTTTCGCTGTCACGGGCAGTTTGAACACCGCCCGCGAAGATCACCGCGCGACACTGCTAAACAATGGGATGGTTCTAATGACGGGGGGCGGCACGGATGCGGGTTCGACCGCAGTCGCCACCGCGGAACTCAACAATCCCGCTGCCGGAAGCTTTTCTCTCACCGGGAGCATGCGCGCCGCTCGTATTTTTCACACAGCAACACTTCTGAACAACGGTCAGGTACTGGTAGCCGGAGGCAGCACTGCTATCCTGGCTTTGGGGGCCGCGGAACTCTACAATCCTGCAACTGCGACTTTCACGACCACGAGTAGCCTTAACACCGCTCGGTTGGCCCACACCGCGACCCTCCTGAATAGCGGAATGGTTCTGGTCGTTGGAGGTGCAGACTCCGACGTTACCACTCCTTCAATCCTGGGTAGCGCGGAACTCTACAATCCTACAACTGGAGTTTTCACTGCCACGAACAGCCTGAATACAGCACGTGCTTTCCACACAGCGACGCTGTTGAGCGGTGGAACGGTTCTAATCTCGGGAGGCGTGGAGCGCACAGGTTCCACATTTAGAACCTTAGCCAGCGCGGAATTGTACTAATCCAGCGCTTCCCTCCCTATGGCGAAGCCCCGCTCTACTGGTGGACTGGATGCCCAGCATCCAACTCAAGATTTAGCTCCAAAACGTTTACACGTGACTCCCCCAAAAAACCAAGCTGCCGGCCTTGAGTGTGGCGCGCGACGACGGCGCGCAGCTCCATCTCACTGATGTGCCCCTCACGAGCGACGCGTGGAATCTGGAATTCCACGGCTGCGGGCGAGATGTGTGGATCAAGTCCCGAGCCAGAAGTAGTTACAAGATCGACAGGGACCCGAACGGAAGGATTCTCCGCCTGCAAACGCTGTACATCGCTGTTCACGCGATCGACCAGAGCCTTGTTCGTGGGGCCGAGGTTCGACCCGCTGCTCGACGTTGGGTCATAGCCAGTTCCCGCTGCTGAAGGTCGCGAATGAAAATATCCCGGTCCCGTAAAGGCTTGCCCGATAATGCGCGACCCGATCAGCTTGCCTTCTTTTTCGATGAGCTGGCCGTTGGCGCGATCGCGAAACAACACTTGTGACAGGCCGGTGACTGCGAGCGGATAGATCAGTCCGAAGATGATCGTCGTGACGATGGTGAACCATACCGCGATAAGAAGATTCTTTCTCATGATGTTTCCTATGCCATACCAAGATAGACCAACAGTAGATCAATCAGCTTGATTCCGATGAACGGAGCAATGACTCCCCCGAGGCCGTAAATCAGCAGATTCCTGCGCAAAAGTGCGGCCGCGCCGACAGGACGGTATCTTACGCCGCGCAGCGCCAGCGGTATCAGGGCGATGATGATTAGCGCGTTAAAGACGACCGCGGAAAGAATCGCGGATTCCGGCGTATGCAGCCTCATCACATTGAGAACTCCCAGCTGCGGAAACGCTGCCGCGAACATTGCCGGGATGATCGCGAAGTATTTCGCCACATCGTTCGCAACCGAAAAAGTCGTCAGCGCTCCGCGGGTGATAAGCAACTGCTTTCCGATCTCTACGATTTCGATAAGCTTCGTCGGGTTGGAATCCAGGTCCACCATGTTGCCGGCTTCCTTGGCCGCTTGCGTTCCCGTATTCATAGCCACGCCGACATCGGCCTGCGCGAGAGCTGGCGCGTCATTTGTGCCGTCCCCGGTCATGGCGACGAGTTTGCCCTTCGCTTGTTCGTCTTTGATCAGCTTCATTTTGTCTTCGGGTTTTGCTTCGGCGAGAAATCCATCTACCCCAGCTTGTCCGGCAATGGCCGCCGCTGTCAGGGGATTGTCTCCGGTGATCATCACGGTGCGAATGCCCATGGCGCGAAGCTGCCCGAAACGTTCTCGCATGCCACCTTTTACGATGTCTTCGAGTTGAATTGCGCCCAGCACGATGCGATTTTGGGCGACGAGCAGGGGCGTCCCGCCCGAGCTGGCGATCGTTTCCACCACTTCCACGACTTCGCGCGGGACGCGGTTGCCCCACTCGGCGGCGTGCTTAGTTATCGCGTCTTGCGCGCCCTTACGAATCTCCAGACCGTCCCAGTTCACTCCAGACATTCGCGTTTGCGCCGTAAAGGGAACAAACGTTGGATTATTTGCCGCCAGCTCGCGTCCTCGCAGGCCGTATTTCTGCTTCGCAAGCACAACGATGGAGCGACCCTCGGGCGTTTCATCGGCAATCGAGGCGAGTTGCGCGGCGTTCGCCAGGTCGGCTTCCGCCACGCCCGGAGCCGCGAAAAAACGCGTCGCTTGGCGGTTGCCCAGCGTGATTGTGCCGGTCTTATCCAAGAGCAGGACATCCACATCGCCGGAGGCTTCGACGGCGCGACCGGACATGGCGATCACGTTTCGTTGAATCATGCGATCCATTCCGGCAATCCCAATCGCCGAGAGAAGACCGCCAATCGTTGTCGGAATTAAACATACCAGTAATGACGCGAGAACAAAGATGTTCTGTGGCGCTCCGGAATAGATCGCATAAGGCTGCAGGGTGACCACCGCCAGCAAAAAGATGATCGTCAGTCCTGCGAGCAAAATATTGAGTGCAATTTCATTCGGTGTTTTCTGCCGCGAAGCGCCTTCGACAAGCTTGATCATACGATCCAGGAATGTCTCGCCTGGATTGGAAGTGATGCGCACCTTGATTTCGTCGGAGAGTACGCGAGTGCCACCGGTGACCGCCGAACGGTCGCCCCCTGCTTCACGAATGACGGGTGCTGACTCGCCTGTGATCGCGGACTCGTCCACCGAAGCAACGCCCTCGATCACTTCACCGTCTCCCGGAATGAACTCACCGGTCGCCACGAAAACAACATCTCCTGCTCGGAGCGACGCGCTCGGTACTGTTTCCTTGGTTCCATCGTGCTTGATTCTGTGCGCCACAGTATCGGTCCTTGCTTTGCGAAGCGTTTCGGCCTGGGCTTTGCCTCGGCCTTCGGCCATGGCCTCCGCAAAATTGGCAAAGAGCACCGTAAACCAAAGCCATAGGCAGATCTGGAGGCCGAATCCGAAATGGCCAGTGTGGTGTGCGACGTCTCGAATGAGCTGAATCGTCGTGAGAACTGCGCCGATTTCGACAACGAACATCACCGGATTTTTCACCATTTTGCGTGGATCGAGCTTGACAAACGAATCCAGCACCGCACCCCGCAAAATTTTGGTGTCGGTGAGTGATTTGCTTCTTGGCGATGACGTCGTCTCAGTCATTTTCTCGCTCATGGGTTTCTCAGAAGGCCTTTCCGGCAGCCATCAACAGGTGCTCAAGAATCGGACCCAAACTGAGGGCCGGGAAAAAGGTGAGTGCGCCGACAATTACGATCGTCGAGACAAGCAGAACACTAAATAGGCCACCGGTGACGGGGAACGTGCCGAGTGACGGTGGTGTAACTTTCTTTTTCGCGAGACTGCCAGCGATTGCGACAATCGGAATGATCATGAAGAACCGACCGAGCAATTGTGCGACAGCTGTGCTCGTGTTGTACCACATCGTGTTCGCGTTCAAACCTCCGAACGCTGAGCCGTTGTTGCCAGCCGACGAAACGTAGGCGTAGAGCACCTGCGACAACCCGTGCGGGCCCGGGTTCGAAATGCTCGAAGCCCCAAAAGGCTTGACGATGGCGACAGCCGAAAAGCCCAGGATGGTAAATGTAAGAATCAGGACTGCCAGCATGGCCATTTTGACGTCGTAGGCCTCAATCTTCTTGCCCAAATACTCCGGGGTTCTTCCGACCATTAGCCCGGCAATGAAAACCGCCAGAATCACGAAGACGATCATCCCGTAGAGGCCGGAGCCGACTCCCCCGAAGACAATCTCCCCCAGCATGATGTTGATCAAGGGAACCATGCCACCCAGAGGAGTGAACGAATCATGCATCCCGTTCACGGCGCCACAGCTTGCATCAGTCGTTACGGTTGCGAACAGCGCGGAGTTCGCAATTCCGAAGCGCACCTCTTTTCCTTCCATGTTCCCGCCAGATTGCACCGCGCTTGCCCGCTGCTCTGTGCCCGCCAAAAGCGGGTTCCCTCTGGCCTCGGCCCAGTACGCTGTGGTCACACCCGCTAGAAACAAGAACGCCATTGCGGCCCACACCGCCCACCCATGCCGCTGAGAACCGGTCATGCGGCCCAGTGTGTACGTGAGACCGGAGGGAATCGCGAAAATCATCAGGAGTTGCAAGAAATTCGAGAACGGAGTTGGATTCTCGAAAGGATGCGCGCTATTGGCATTAAAAAATCCGCCACCATTGGTTCCGAGCATCTTGATGGCTTCCTGGGATGCCACGGGTCCCTGTGCAATTACCTGTTCGCGAACCACTTGCTTGGCAATCTTTCCATCTGTGCCAGTTGTGGAAATCGTCTGCGGTTCGATCAGTTGCACCGTTGTGTAGGGCTTTAAGTTTTGCACCACACCCTGAGACACGAATACAAGCGAGCCCACCAGGCAAAGGGGCAGCAGAACCCACAGCAAGCAGCGCGTCGTATCTACCCAGAAGTTTCCGAGCCTATCGGTTTCCTTGCGGGCGATTCCCCGAATAATCACGATAGCCAACACTATACCGACGGCCGCGGAGGCGAAGTTGTGGTACGCCAGGCCAGCCATCTGCGTGAGATAACTCATCGTGGATTCACCACTGTAAGCTTGCCAGTTCGTATTCGTGGTAAACGACGCCGCCGTGCCAAACGCCAGGCCGGGCTCCACATTGGCAAATTTCTGAGGATTCAGCGGCAGCCACTTCTGCGTCCGCTCGATTAAGTAGAGCAGCGCCATCGAGACACCGCTAAACAGCAGCATGGCAATGGCATATTCCACCCAGCGCATCTCGTGTCTCTCGTCAACGCGCGTCAGGCGATATACGAGTCTTTCGACCGGTCGGAGGACCGGATCTAAGAATGTCTTCTCGCCATTGAACACCCGCGTCATGAAGATGCCCAGGGGCTTGGTGAGTAGCAAGATCACCAGAAGAAAAAACGCAATTTGAAACCAGCCATTTGCCGTCATGGTCAGAATTCCTCCGCCTTCAGGAGGGCGTAAAGCAAATACCCGCAAAGAAGGCCACAAATTACCAGCAAAATTGCATTATCCGCACTCATCGGCTCGCTCCTATCTCAGCCGCTCGCAGGCGCGCACGTAGAGGATGGCTACGACCACAAACAGCGCGGTTGCAGCAATGAAAATCGCGTCCAGCATCATTCTTCTTCTCCTTCTCGGTGTCCCGTTGCTCGCCTTACCATGAACCCTCCTCTTGTCCAAAACCACCAATCAGTCGGACCGTTGCTGCATTCTGCTGCTTCTTCGAAGCTCCATTCGAGGACCTGCACTCCGCGACGCATGACTTTGTCGATAACTTTTCGAAACCATGGTGACCAAGCGTTGTGACTGTGTCCCCTGGACTTTCGAGTTGGTATTCGGCCGAAGAGTGCCATTGGTTCGCTTGGACTCGCCGACAAACTGAACCAACGCGAACAACATGAACGCTAGACTAAAGGCTACGATAGTTATGAAGATGGACACCTCAAAAACTCTTACTTCTCAGTTCGTTTGGGCCGCGACTGTCCACGGCTCGGGACCTGACGAATATAAGACCCTGATCATCGTCTGCGAGACGTAAGAAAGTTGCACGGAAGTCGTAAGGATTTCATAAGGACTCCTCTATCCATGTTTGCGCCTATCTAGTCTGTTGGGCTGCAGTCCCTTAGAAGTTCCTTTCGAAATCCTTACACCTTCTTTATTCGCGGCCCGGTAATGTTCGGCTCATGCCCCACAGACTGCGCGAGTTGATGGTCACGCAGCGATGGGCACAAAGCAGGTTGCGATCATGTGGTCCTGCTGTTACGGCGTCACGACCAGTTTATTTTGAACGATTCACGTCGGCGTCGCGACAGTTTCATATGAAGTCGGGCGATAGCGATTCGTTAAATCGACGCAGCCGGGACGCGAGATCATGAGCCGGAAAGTTACTTCTGGAATTCTGTTTCTTTCAAGCGTTTTGGCTTTGTATCCGATTGCCGCCGTTCATTCTTTGGCCCAATCCGCCCCAGCCCCAGTTAGTCTCACTGGTACGGTGAGTTGCTCACTTTGCGGTGGGAAGCATTCGCGCCCCAAGCTGAAGATATACACCAACCTTTCCTGCGCAGTTTATTGCACCCACAATGTGGGCTCTAACTACGTGCTTGTTGCCGGAAACGAAACGTACACACTCGAGGGTGACCACCACCAATTGGAGAAATTTGCCGGCGGCAGTGCCACGGTCACTGGAAATCTAGTGTTGTGTCCCGGAAATACGTTCACATAGTCGCTGGATTTTTTCCAGGATTGAATCGGGGGTGGCCGTCCAGGAGAAGGGCCGG
>Ga0209117_1000332_pt1 | contig 22825 bp, 23 predicted proteins | sample BlaSpr_A8_OM2_M2_FD_187978 | JGI IMG/M metagenome (GOLD analysis project Ga0209117, IMG submission 187978) | Forest soil microbial communities from Thunder Bay, Ontario, Canada - Black Spruce, Ontario site 2_A8_OM2_M2 (SPAdes) (version 2) | ecosystem: Environmental > Terrestrial > Soil > Boreal... | reverse complement strand
TAGGGAGAGGGCGCTTCCCTCTCCCCTTCAGGGGAGAGGGTCAGGGAGAGGGGCTAGGAAAGAAGAACTAACCCACCAACCGGATCGTCCAGAAGTCGCGCGACAGATCGGGCTGGAGCAGGTACGCGTAAGGAATCGTGAAGTAGCCCTCCATGCCCCACCCGTCGCCCCACGAGTTCCGCACCAGGAACCACTGGTGCGCGTCCTCATAGCCCACCGCCACCACCGCGTGCCCTCCGAGCGCCCGCTCCAAACCGCCCGGCATCGGCGCCCGCCCCGTCCGCGCGACCTCCTCAGACTCGAAGCTCTCGTACACGGTGAATCCGAAGATGAACGGATAGCCTGAGGCGAGGCAGCCCTTCATCTGATTCAAGATCGGAGCCACGCTCTGGTACGAGACCGCCCGGTCGAGCTTGGCGTCCTCGTACGCCTGCGCGGGCGGCGCCACCGCGAATTTCGCGATGTCGTACGGCCACTCCGGCTCCGGGCACACGCCCTGGCTCGCGACCGACTTGATGCCGTCGCGGAGCATCGCTCCGCTGTCCGACCGCACAGTGCCCTCGATCACGCGCTCGTTGTAATAGATGAAAAGACGCGACGGCACGAAGTCCGGCAGTCCCTGCTTCAAGCGATCGAACTCGATCGCCGCGCCTATCGCGTTGGCGGTGCAGCTGCCCAACGAACCCTGGTTGTAGACCGCCGGGCATTTCGCGCGAAGGTCCGTGCTGGGCGGAAGGTCGGCCAGGAACTGCGGCGGCGCGGCGTAGAGGTGGTCGCGCTGGTCGGGCTCGTCGGGGATCCAGCCGTAGCCGGCGATCTTCCTCGGTTCGGTCATAGGAAAACCCAGTTTGCAACGCTCGGCCCCTCGCCGACGTAGATGCTCACGCCCTTTTTGAAGCGGTGGGCTTCCAGCACGATCGCCGTCGCGCGCGTGTGCCCTTCCAGGATCACCAGGCGCCCATCCGGCCGCTGCAGGCAGATCACCTCCGGCAGCGTGGGCACTGGATTGGATTCGCTGATCTTGAGCGCGAGGGCCAGGACGAGCATGTTCGTCAGGTCGCCGGTGAACACGTGTCCGACGTTGGCCGCGCCCTCGGCCACCTTGCGCGACACCGGCGCCAGCGCCGACCACGCGGGATGCCGGTTGGCATACAGCAGCTCGCCGACCTCCGGGCTCGAGACCCGCGCCTTGCGCCAGTGCAGATCGTTGGCGAGCCCTTCGAAGCTCTGCGTGCCCTGGCCGAAGCCGTGCGTCTTCGTGACGATCTGCCGGCGCACCTGGTTTTGCTCGGCGTCGCCGAGGTTCGGCTTGCGAGCGGCCTTCAACACCTGTGCCAGATACGCGGGGTTGGGCGGCTCACCGGCGATGTACTGCTGGAACGCGACCGACTCGATCTCGGCCTGCAGCCACGCGAGGATGACCTGATCCTCGGTGGCCACGCCGTGGTCTTCCATCGCGTCAAAAGACTAACGGGAAGAAGTGGCTTCCCCACTTGTGGGGAAGGTGGCCGGGCGCGCAGCGCCCGGCCGGATGGGGAGCGCGCCGGATGGGGAGTTGGAACTCAGTTTTCCACTTCCCTCAAACTATTGACCGGGTGATGGTTTCGTCAAAGGCCCACAAGTGGGTCTATCAGTTCAGCGAGGGGTCCGCCAAAATGAAGGACCTCCTCGGCGGCAAGGGCGCCGGCGCTGCCGAAATGACGCGCGCGGGCATGCCCGTCCCGCCCGGCTTCACCATCACCACCGAGGCCTGCCGCGAGTACTACGCGCGCGGACGTAAGTTCCCCGAAGGCCTGTGGGAGCAGGTGCTCCGCAACCTCAAAACCCTCGAGAGGAAGGCGGGCAAGCGCTTCGGCGACGCGCACGACCCGCTGCTGGTCAGCGTCCGCTCGGGCGCCAAGTTCTCGATGCCCGGAATGATGGACACCGTCCTCAACCTGGGGCTGAATGAGGAGACGACAAAGGGTCTCGCCGCCCTCACCAAGAACGAGCGCTTCGCCCTCGACTCGCGCCGCCGCTTCATCCAGATGTTCGGCAAGACCGTGAAGGGGATCGACGGCGACAAATTCGAGCACGCGCTGCGGCAGGCGAAGAAGGCGGCAGGCGTCAAGACCGACCCCGAGCTCAAGGCGGAGGACCTGCGCAAGCTCATCACCCAGTTCCTCGCCATATATAAGAAGGAGACCGGGCACGACTTTCCGTCCGACCCGGTGGTCCAGCTGCGCGAGGCGATCGAGGCGGTGTTTCGCTCGTGGAACACTGACCGCGCGAAGACCTACCGGCGCATGGAGCGCATTCCGGACGACCTGGGCACCGCCGTGAACGTGCAGATGATGGTGTTCGGCAACATGGGCAAGACCTCGGGCACCGGGGTCGCTTTCACCCGCAACCCCATCACCGGCGCCAGAGAGCTGTACGGCGACTACCTCCCCAACGCGCAGGGCGAAGACGTGGTCGCCGGCGTGCGCGACACCCTGCCGATCAAGGCGCTAAAGCGCCTCATGCCCAAGGTCTACGCGGAGTTCGAGGGCTACGCCCGCAAGCTCGAAAAGCACTACCGGGACGTTCAGGACCTCGAGTTCACGATCGAGCGCGGCAAGCTCTGGATGCTGCAGACCCGCTCGGCCAAGCGCACCGGCGAAGCGGCGGTGAACATCGCCGTCGACATGGTCGGCGAGCGCCTGATCACCAAGAAGGAAGCGGTCGCCCGCATCGAACCCCGCCAGCTCGAGCAGCTGCTGTTCCCGCGCGTCGACCCCAACGCCAAGCTGCACCCGATCGCCAAGGGCGTGCCTGCGTCACCCGGCGCCGCATCCGGCAGCGCCGTGTTCGACGCGGACACCGCCGTCGAGTGGGGCAAGAAGGGCAAGGCGGTGATCCTCGTCCGGGTCGAGACCAACCCCAACGACGTGCACGGCATGGTCGAGGCGAAGGGCATCCTGACGCAGACGGGCGGCACCGCGAGCCACGCGGCCCTGGTCGCGCGCGGCATGGGCCGGCCCTGCGTCGTCGGCGCCAGCTCGATCAGCGTCGACGTGCACAAGCGCATGTTCTCGGCCGGCGGCACGACGATCAAAGAGGGCGAGGAGATCACCATCGACGGCACCACCGGCGAGGTGTATGTCGGCATAGTCCCGACGATCGAGGCGCAGTCGCTCAACAAGCACCGCGCCGCGAGCGCGATCCTGCGCTGGGCGGACCAGTTCCGCCGGCTCGAGGTCTGGGCGAATGCCGACTATCCGCGCGACGCGATCAAGGCGCGCGAGAACGGCGCGCAGGGAGTGGGCCTGTGCCGCACGGAGCACATGTTCATGGAGCAGGACAGATTGCCGATCGTGCAGGCCATGATCATGGCCACGACGACCGAAGAGCGAGAGAAGCAGCTCGCGCTTCTGTTGCCGATCCAGCGCGGCGACTTCGAAGGCATCTTCAAGGCGATGGCCGGGCTGCCAGTGATCATCCGGCTCATCGACCCGCCGCTCCACGAGTTCCTCCCGAGCATCGAGGAGCTGATCCGCGAGACGACCGAGCTCAAGGTCACGGGCAAGAATGCCGCACGCCTGAAGAGGCTCGAGAAGGTCATGGCCCGCGTCGAGGAGCTGCACGAGGCGAACCCGATGCTCGGTCTGCGCGGAGTTCGGCTCTCGATTCTGTTTCCCGAGATCACGCGCATGCAGGTCCGGGCGATCATGGAGGCGGCCTGCGACCTGCGCAAGAAGAAGGTCGACGCGCGGCCCGAGATCATGATCCCGCTCGCCGGCACGCTTGCCGAGGTGCGCAGCGCGCACCAGGAGCTGAAGCCGGTGGTCGACGCGGTCCAGAAGGAGAAGGGCGTCCGCGTGCCTTACAAGTTCGGCACGATGATCGAGATCCCGCGCGCGGCGCTCACCGCAGGCGAGATCGCCGTCGAGGCGGAGTTCTTCTCCTTCGGCACCAACGACCTGACCCAGACGACGTTCGGCTACTCACGCGACGACGCCGAGCGGCACTTCATCGTCAGGTACCTGGAGCAGAAGATCCTGCCGCGCAACCCATTCGAGACCATCGACGAGAACGGCGTGGGCCGGCTGATGGCGATCGCGGTGACCGAAGGCCGCAAGACGCGGCCAAAGATGGAGATCGGGATCTGCGGTGAGCACGGCGGCGACCCCGAGTCGATCCACCTGTGTCACAAGTTGGGCCTGAACTACGTTTCGTGCAGCCCGTTCCGCGTGCCGGTGGCTCGCCTGGCGGCAGCCCAAGCCGCCCTCGGGGAAACGAGCAGAGACTAGGGGGTAATTCACCTCCCCACCTTGTGGGGAGGTCGCCGGCGAAGCCGGCGGGAGGGGGTCGAGGAGTTGGCAACGCTGAAGGCCTCCGCTCTCTCCGGGTTCCGAGATCGCTTCCAGGGCCAGCTCATCGGGCCTGACGATCCCGCCTACGACCAGGCCCGCGTCGTCTGGAACGGGATGGCCGACCGGCGCCCCGCGCTCGTCGCAAAGTGCACGAGAGTCGAAGACGTCGTCGCCGCGATCCGCTTTGCGCGAGACCAGGACCTGCTCATCGCGGTGCGGGGAGGAGGCCACAGCGTCGCGGGCTTCTCGACCTGTGACGGCGGCATCGTGATCGACCTCTCGCGCATGAACCGGGTCACCGTCGACCCCGGTCGGCGCACCGCGACCGCCGAGGGTGGCGCCCACCTGTCTCAGCTCGACAAGCAGGCGCAGGCCGTCGGTCTCGTGTGCCCCGTCGGCGTGATCGGGCACACGGGCGTAGCGGGCTTGACCCTCGGCGGCGGCATGGGACGTCTCCAGCGCAAGTTCGGCCTCACGATCGACAACCTGCTCTCAGTTGACCTCGTCACCGCCGACGGCCGGCAGCTGCACGCCAGCAAGGACGAGAACGTGGACCTGTTCTGGGGCCTGCGTGGCGCCGGCGCCAACTTCGGCGTCGCCACCTCATTCGAATACCAGCTGCATCCGCAGGGTGCGACTGTCACCCACGGATGGGTTGCACTTCCGATCGACCGAGCGCATGAAGCAGGCCGCGTGGTGCGCGAGTTCATGGCGACCATCCCAGACGAGGTCTTCGTGAACGTCTACTTGTTCAGGACTGCGACTGACCCAATCTTCCCGCCAAGCCTGGTGGACAAGCCGGTGATCATCGCTGGTGGAATGCATTCGGGATCCGCGGCGGACGCGGAGCGTGACCTCAAGCCGTTGCGTTCCGCGCTCGATTGGTCGGTCGATACGTTTGCTCAGAAGCCTTATCTCGCCGTGCAATCGATGGGCGACGAGGCGAACGCGTGGGGGCATCGCTTCTACATGAAGAGCGGGTTCGTTCCGGCATTGAACGACGACCTGATCGACGTCTGCGCCGCACAGGCGATCGATTCTCCCGGCGCCGACACTTGCAGCCTCTCCTTCTGGGCGATGGGAGGAGCCGTCGGCCGCGTCTCAGACGATGCGATGGCATTCACGGGCCGCAAAGCGGGCTGGTGGTTCAGCGCGGAGGCTCAGTGGGATGGCGTCGCACACGATGAGTCGCACATGGCATGGAGCCGCGGCGCCATGCGTGCCGCCAAGCCTTTCACCACCGTCGGCGAATACGTCAACGACGCGGTCGACTCAGACGTTGAGTCGGTGCGAGCGATCTACGGGAACGAGAAATACAACCGCCTGGTCGGGCTGAAACGGAAATACGACCCGGACAATGTCTTCCGGATGAACCAGAACATCCGCCCTTAATTCTTCGCGCTCGGCTTAAGCGCGGTGCTGCAGCGATGACCAGGTCGCCCAGAACACGACCACAAACACACCGAGGGTAAGGACGACGAACAGTACGACCGCGTTGATCCTGCGTCCGAACATGTTCCCCTCCCGAGCTATTGGCGGACCCTCATCCCTCGCATCGAACCGATGTCGTCCGGTCTGCCGTGCCCGATGAACTTGCCGAGGCTTCCATCTTGCGCCACCTCATAGAATCCGGATCGGCCGCCCAGGGCATAAGTGCCGCCGATCGCGGAAACGATAAGGGCCGCCGGCGCCAGGTAGACGAGGTGAGCCAGACCGAGCGCCACAATCCCGAGGAATCCCAGCACAGCGACCGCTATGCCGATGCGCCTCCTTCGCCTTTCGGTCACATAAGCGATCGGGCGCCGGTTGGAGTCAAGTTCGGAGACCCACACCCGATGGGCGGACAGATCGGGTGGCATCTTGGTTCGATCGAGCACTGAGCCAACCATTGTCGATGCCATCCTAAACACCCTTCTTCACGGTTACAGAGCGACCAGCCGGAAATCCGCTGGCGACTCCATCTTTGTGGGCTACGAACAGCAGTGTGCCACCGGCCGCCGCCCGCTCGTCAAGATACTCAGACCAGTCGGCCTGACTCTCCTTGTCCAGCCCATCGATGGCCTCGTCCAGGATCAGGAGCGCTGGCTCATGGACGATCGCAAGGAGCAGGCTCAGCTGCTGCCTCATGCCGTGCGAATACCGTCGCACCTCCAGGTCGAGCGACCGGACACTCTCCCACGCCGCGAATCGCTGTAGCAATGCGTCGATCCTTTCGGCTCCGAGCCCGTACACGCGGCGTACGACAGCCAGGTGCTCACGTCCCGTCAGATAGGGGAAAGGACATGTGCCTGTGCTCATCCCGATCAGGCGCTTGGCCTGGACCGGGAAGTCCTGGAGTGAAATTCCCTGGACCATGATGCTTCCAGCGCGCGGCGTGTGATTGCCTGCGATGCAGTTGGCCAGCGTGCTCTTGCCGGACCCGTTGCGGCCGACCAGTCGAACACTCTCCCCGCGGTCCACGACAAGCTCGAAATCCTGCAGGACGTCGCCGGCAGCGTATCCCGCCCACAGTCCGTGCACCTCGACTTCGGGCGAGGCGATGCGTTCTCCCACAGTTCGGCTGTCCACTCTCGAATTCAGGGTCATAGTTTGCATCGATGCCGGTCCCCCCTAGATGTGTGAAAACGCCACTTCGACCACTGCAGCGGCAAACAACAAGATCACCGCGGCTCCCTGGGTCACCAACCAGGCTTTCCAGCGGACGGGCCCGCGCCCCCGTCGCGAGAGCAGAGGCCACCACAGGCTCCAGCCAAGGCGTAGGGCTGCCCCGGCACTGATGAGATAGGCACCCAGCTCGAAGGGAAGCTGCGGACCGATCGCGGTCACAAGCATCAGCGCCTGGTGTCCCTGGAGGAGCTCGACGGCTATAAAACCGAGAAACGTCCCGTTCAGAAACAACAAGCCAGCGGTGGTCAATCCGAGGGTCACCGTGCCGGCCGAGATCAATGCGAGCACCGCCAGGTTGTGCTCGAAGATGCCGGCCACCGACCCGATCGAGTTGGTTGGGTTGAGCGGAAAGCCCGGCACCATCAAAGCCCCGACTCCGCCCAGCAACGCGCCGTTCAGATAAAAGGTCAGGGCCGCGGCGCACCATCCCGCCAAGCCAAGCCGGTGCGCCCACTGGGGTGCAGGTCGTACACCTGCCACCATCACCGGCCCCACTCAGGTGATGCCACTGTAGGCCCGCGCCACTGGCCGGCGAGGCCGACTCCGAAGTCGGCAGCGAAGAGGATCAGGACAAGGATTGGCTGGTGCGACAAGACGAGAACGGCGGCGCCGAGGAGCGTACGGATGCTGTATCCCGCCAAGACGGCGTAGCCGCCAAGTCGCTTCTTCAAGAGTCCCGGGGTCGCCATGACTGACGCAAACCATCCGGTGAGTGCCCAGAACGACATTCCCGTCCAGGCGGCCAGCACGTAGGCTCCCGGGTTGCCTGGCCCGCCGGATTCAACGATCACCAGGACCATGACGGGCAAGATCGCCAGCAGCGCGCCGGCGGTGCACACCGCATGCCTCGCCACGGACAGGGCTCGGGCCGGCAAAGGCAGCGTTCGTATCCACGCTTCGGTGGGCGGATCGGTCTTCACCGCTCCGCTCATGTGGATGTAACCGGCAATGGTCGCCGTGGCTGCGGCTGCTGAGAATGCCGCGGCGAGAGCAACCCCACGCTCGATCGAGGAACTCCCCGGAAAAGTTTGCAAAGCCACCACCGAGCAGCTCACAGCACCGAGCAACAGGATTTCGAGCAGGTCCGTGAGGCTGACTCGGTGCACGGCGATGTCCAGGGCGAGCTGGTTCGGGGCGGGGGTTGCGGGGAGGCGGCTCAGCCGCCAGATCGATGAGCCGAAGCCGCGCGCGACCAGGTTGTCCTTCAAAGAGAGGGCCGCCGGTCGCATGAGCACAAGAGCCAGCCCTGTCCATGCCGCCAGGAAAATGGCGGCCTGGGCCACGCCGGTCCGGCCGGCCAGCATCATTCCCGGTAGAGCCGCCCACCCCACGACGGTGTCGATCCAACCGGATGTGGCGGGCAGCGGCACGGACGAGGCGGTCAGCAGGAGGCCGAGAGGAACGATCGAGAATGCAATCGATACCGAGGTTCCGCGGCGGCGAGCCCACTGCAGGCCGAGCGCCACCGGGAGCAGCGGCAGCAAGACGAGCGAAACAACGATGACTACTACACTCGCCAGGGAACGTGCCGCCATGAGCGCTCCCACCGCGGCAGCGGCGAGGATGGTCAGCGTGACCAAACCGCTTCGCAGGAGCGAGAAGCCAACGATCAGGCGCGCGACCTGCGCTATGCCCAGGGGCAGAGCCGCCGCCCATCGCTGCAGCTGCCACGGAAGGGTTCCCGTCCGCTCCCCGAGCAACGTGACGTTGGCGGCCATCAAAGTGACGAGAGAGAGGGTGAGCACGGCGACGTTCAACGTGCGTACTGGACCGGGCTGCGTCAGCGCATCTCGCGCCCGGACCACAACCGAGATGTAGATCGCGACAAAGACCAGAGACTGCGCGAGCGTGAAGAGCCGCCTTCGGAGGAGCAAGCCTTGAGCGCGAAGCTCGCCACGCCAGAGCAGGATCGGCACCGACACGGTGGCGTTCATCGGTTGGACCCAAAATGGGGCGCGAAACGAAACCCGCAACAAATGGGCTCCGTTCCGCGCACGCGTCCTTCCACGATCAGTCGCAAGTCGCTTGATTGGTTACCAGGCTGCCGCGGCAGACGCGCCCATGATGAAGATCAGCATCTGGATGGTCACTGTGGCGGGGGCGATGTAGGGGAACCACAGGTAAAGCAACCAGGATCCGTTGAGAATCAGGCTGATGATGAGAAACGCCGCCGACCACGGGATGGGAAAGTGCGCGACTATCAAAGCCACAACATCGCGCAGGTTGACAAGCAACAGAAACGCGCTAAGCGCCGCTCCTCCGAACATGAGGCTGCGAAACCGGCGGTCGACCATGGTGCCGTTTAGATTGTTCATGCGATTCATCCTTTGTGTGCTTGCTACCAACCGATAACCGCGCCGGTGCCGGACCAGAACATGATCACTCTGATCGTGACTATTACCGGGGCCAGCTGAGGGAAGAACGCGGTGATGACCCAGAAGGCGCCACCAACCATGGTCGCGACCCAAACGGCTTCGCCCAGGGTGAGACCGAAGTGGTAGCACAAGTGCGCCACAGCTGGAGCATTGACCACCGTCAGCAGTCCGAGTAGTGCGCTGAACCCGGCCAGCGCCTTACCCCCCAGACGCGTCGAGGCATAACGACTCAGAGAACCTGTCATATGAAACGCCTCCTTCCAATTACTACCGGGGATAACGAAGCGGTCCGCAAGCGGACGCTAGGCGTGCCCGGTTGTCGCTGCAAGACGGCACTTTCACCGACGGCATTTTTACCGACACGCGTTCGCCTGCTCGACCTAGACACGGGAGCGGAGCCAGATCGTGAGCGCGCCCGCGCGATTGTGAAGGCCGTGTCGGGCATAGAGGCGTTCGAGGTGCGTCCTCACGGTGCGCTGCCGCAAACCGAGCCGGAGCGCGATCTCCTTGTCGGTGAATCCGTCCGCGATGAGATTGAGAATCTCCTCTTGCCGGGGGCTCATGTGGATCACGGTGAGCCCAGGTTAGGCAGGGGCGGCGCTTCTGCCATCGGCAGTAATACCGAGTTGTGCCCTAGTCGGTACCTACGTCCTGCCTAGGCGCTCGTGAGCCCATACAGCGATCTGCGAACGCGACCGGAGTCCGAGCTTGTTGCGGATGTGTTCCACGTGCGCATCCGCTGTGCGGGCGGCGATGTGGAGTCGTTGGGCGATCTCGAAGTTGGTCATCCCTTCGGCGATCAGCGCGGCGACCTGTGTCTCACGATCGGTCAGCGGATTGCCGTCGACACGAGTGGGTAAGGGCGTGGCGCCGCTGGCGTAGGTGATGGCTTCCTGGACGCTCATGGAGGCTCCTTGCTTCCAGGCGGCGTCGGCGCGTGCGGGCTCCAGTCTGGCGCGGGCGGTCGCGAGCCCCTGGTCGATATGGGCCTTCCAATCCGGCATGGCCAGGACGGCGACTCCCTTCCGGATCACGCTTGCGGCACCCATCAGCGTCAGCGTGCGGCCGGCGTCATCCTCGGTGAGCGCCAGCAGTGCAATGCCCTCCAGGCACTCGGCGAGATAGAGCGTGTCGCCGAATCGCATCGCGGCCTCGAGGGCCTCGACGTAGCGGCTTCGAGCGGCATTGTTGTCTCCGAGCAGGAGATTTATCCGGGCAAGGCTGTCCAGGATGCCGGCCGTGCTGACAAGCGTGCCTGCCAGGCGATGCTCGCCGACCGCCTCCTCGAGCAATGTCCTGCCGCGCTGATGGTCGCCGCGAGCGGAAGCGATCAAGCCAAGGTTGTTCAAGCTTCGAGCGACCGCCTCGCGGTCGTTCAGACCTCGTGCCAGCTCGAGGGCTTCCTCGTGGTAGCCCTCGGCGGAAACGTAGTCGCCCACCGCCGCCGCGACGAGTCCGAGCACCGTCAGCGCGCCGCAAAGCTCAAAAGGCATGTCGAGGCTGCGGCACAGGTCGGCGCTCTCCTGAGCATTTCGCTTGGCGCCTGCGTACTCCCCCTGCCTCCAGCGGATGCGAGCACGGATCCACAGGGCGGCGGCTCGGGCCTCCAGGCTTGCGGTCGGGAGCTCGAGGGTTTGATCCAGCCACTCGGCGGCCTCGGCGAAATGCCGCCGCATGTGCCAGTAGATGCCCATCGCCGCCGCGAGACGGAGCGCGCTGTCCGGCTGCTCGATCAAGGTCCACCCGAGCGCGAGCCGGATGTTCGCCTGTTCCTCGTCGAGGCGCCCGAGCCAGAGCAGAGGATCGCTTCCCCGCAGCTGCATTGCGGCGCGATTGCAATAGTCGACGTAATAGGCGGCCATGAGCCGGCGCGCTTCCGCCTCGTCGCCGTGCTGCAGCTTCTCGAGCGCGTATTCGCGGATGGTGTCGGGCATCCGGTAACGCGTCCGTTTCGAGCCGACCGGCTCGGCCGTGACAAGTGATTTGTCGACCAGGCGCGAGAGTACAGGCAGCACGCCACCGGCGTCGAGTGGCTCTTCCTGAGCGACCGCCTCCGCCGCGGGAAGGTCGAATCCGCCGGTGAAAATACTGAGGCGAGCGAGCAGCGCCTTCTCGGCCGCACTCAGCAGGCCGAAGCTCCAATCGACGGTCTGGCGCAGCGTCTGATGACGCGGCAGCGCGCTGCGGCTCCCTCCGGTCAGAAGACGGAAGCGGTCGCGCAGCCGCTCGAGGATCTCCTGCGCGGTCATCACCCTTGTGAGGCTCGCGGCCAGCTCGATCGCCAGAGGCATGCCCTCCAGGCGCGTGCAGATCTGGGCCACGGCAGCCGCCGACCCCGTCGCGGCAAGGTCGAAGTCCGGCTGGCTGAGCCTCGCGCGGTCGACGTAAAGCCGCACAGCTTCGCTCTCGAGGACCAGCTCCGGATGGGCGCCGTCCTCTGGCCCGGGAAGACTCAACGAGGGGGTGCGCCAGATCACCTCACCCGGCACGCCGAGCGGCTCGCGGCTCGTGACGACAAGAGTCAGGTTTGGACACGACCCCAGCAGGCTGCCCACCAGCGCGGCGCATGGATCGACCAGGTGCTCACACCCGTCCAGAATCAAAAGGCTCCTGTGCGCGCGAAGGTGCTCGACGAGCACTTCGAGCATCGGCCGACGCCCTTCTTCGCGCGCGCCGCAGGCCAGCGCGACCGTCTGCTCGAGCAGCCGAGGGTCGTTCAGTTTCCCGAGGTCGACGAGCCAGACTCCATCCGGGTGGCGATCCAGAACTTCACCCGCCAGGCGAAGCGCGAGCCGCGTCTTGCCGGCCCCTCCAGGCCCGGTCAGCGTGATCAGGCGTGATTTGCGAAGCAGCCGGCGCAGCTCCGCCAGCTGGCGCTCGCGCCCGACGAAGGAGCTGAGCTGGGCGGGCAGGTTATTCGGCGTGGTCACGGCCCAACCGATTATCCGTCGGCTACTGGACCTTCATGCCTCGCATCGAATTGAGGTCCGGCCTTTTCCTGCCGAGGTAGTCGCCGAGGCTGCCGTCCGGCGCCACCTCGTAGAACCCGGATCGCTGCCCGCCGGCGGCGTAAAGGCCGCCGACCAGCTCGAGAAACAGCGCAGTCAGCGCCACCGTCCATGGGGCCTGGAGCGCCCTTGTCGCGATGACCACCGCGAAGCCAAGGACCATGATTCCCCCGCCGATCAACAGGCGCTTCTTGTCGGTGACGAGGGCAACCGCGGTCCGGCCAGGAGCTGAGCCGTCCGGGACCCACAGCCGCTGCACCCACAAATCAGACGGGACCTTGGTTCGATCGAGCATCGTTCGGTTGTCACTGTAGAGATACTGGAGAGGTGGTCGTCAACGTCTGTCCCGCGGCGGTCACTTCCGCCCCGCCGGAAAAGGTGTGGAGTGTACTCACGGCCTTCGAGCGCTTCGGTGAGTGGCAGGGCGCTGAGTTCGTTTCCGCCGATCCGCCCGGACCGGTCAAGCCCGACCAGATCATTCACCTCTCGGCTCGCGCGCTAGGCCGCCGCTGGCCAGTCTGGATCGAGATCGTCGGCGTGGACCCCCAGTCACGCTGGATCGACCTTCGGGTTCACGTGCCATTCGGCGTCGTCAACCACGAGCGCGTGACGCTCGCTGAAACCAAAGGGGGCGGAACCCTCGTCCGTTTCAATTGAGACTTCCACCTCCCGCCCGGGTGGCGGGGCCGGTTGGTCGGACTTCTGCTAGGACGTGAGCTCAGACGCGGACCGGAAGAATCGCTTCGAGACCTGATCCGAGCCGCGGAGGATTTTCCCTCTCCCCATCGGGGAGAGGGTTAGGAGAGGGGCTTAAGCTGGCAGTACGGTGCAGAGGAGTTGGTGACGCGAGAGCAATTCATCTGGGGCCTGTCGAATGGCGTGATCGTGCTTTCGATTGCGGCAGCCTTCTGGATAGGCCTGTCGGCGTGGACCTTGGGCCCAAGCGTCCTATTTATTGCCGCTGCGCCCATCCTGCTGCTCAGCGGCCTCCTCATCCGCAGTAGTTATCGTCTCCGCCGTCAGGCCCCCGGTTTCTCCCGAGCAAGTCTTCGCAACGCGCCAAAAGGCAGCTCAATTCGCAGGATTGGCGCCGGCTTCAACATCGTCAACACGACGGAAACGGTGGGCTTTGGATTGGTGGGCTTCATCTGTTGGAAGACCAACCGTCTCGACCTGCTCTGGCCCCTGATCGGCCTTGTGGTCAGCCTTCACTTCCTGCCTCTTGGCTGGCTATTTAGCGTTCGCCCTTACTACGTCCTGGGCGTGCTTGGGACCGCCGTCGCCCTGATTTCAATCGTGGGTTTCGCCGGCAGCGGGCGGACTGTTGCGGTCGGTTCCGGCCTTGGCCTGGCGATTGGCGGCTGCGCCGCGTATCTGGTCGCCAACGCTGGCGCGCTCGCGGATGAGGCCCTTCGCCACAATTCCTCTCCCCTTCGGGGAGAGGGCTAGGTAGAGGGGCTTAAGCCGGCCTTACCGTCGAACTAGTGCGGGCCGCGAGACTCCGCCTCTCTCGACCGCCGCCAGTGCTCCTCGGCCTCAGCCCCGTCGCCCCGCAGCTCCGCCACTTTGGCGAGCGCCCGCCACGTCCACCCCGGCAGCTGCCGGTCGCCAAGCTCCTCGGCGATCCGGATCGCGAACCGCAGGTCTCCCTCCGCCTCGTCCAACTGGCCCATCTCGCGCTTCGCGATCCCGCGCGCAGCCCGAGCGTCAGCCAGCTCCCAGCGAGCCCCGAGGTCGGCAAAGATCGCGATGCCCCGATCGAACCACGGCAGCGCTTCTTCATAGCGGCCCAGCTCATGCAGCACGCGACCCCTCTGCACTGACGTGTTGGCGACGCTGAACTGATCACCAGTCTCCGCGGCCAGCGCGCTCGCTTCATCGATCAGCTTCAACGCCGTTTCGTGGTCGTTCATCTCGCTGTGGTTGATCGAAAGAGCGGTCAGCGCTCGCACCCGAGCCCAATGGTCTTTCGGGTCGACCATGTCGAGCGCTCGTCGCCAGACCTCCTCCGCCTTGTCGAATTGGTTGCGGGTCCACGGCACCCAGCCGGCAAACAGCAGAGTCCGCACTATCGCCCATGAATCGCCCACTTTCTCCGCAGCCTTGAGCGAACGATCGAGCAGCCTCTCCGCTTTGTCGACATCCGCCTCGTAGTTGATCGCGATGTCGCCCAGAAACCGCAGCGCGAGCGCCAGGGCGAACGCGTCGTCATGAGCCTCGGCAAGCGTGACTGCACGAGTCAGAGCTTCGGTCGCCAGGCGATAGTCGGCGAGCCAGTAGCGCGCCTCGCCCAGCCCCGCCAGTGCCCGCGCCTCCCGAACACCCCATCGGCTTTCCGGGCCCGCCATGATGAGCGCGCGATCATATCGATCGATCGCCGAGCGGATCTCCATCCGCCTGCGTGCGCGATCTCCGGCGACCAGCAGCGCATCGGCCGCCCGCTCCGGGGCGGCGCGGTCGTTCGGGTCGAGGTCGAGCGAAGCCAGGGCGGCGAGCTCGTAGTGGTCGGCGGCATGCCACTGGTGGCCGTTGCCCAGCAGATATTCGGCAACCAGTGTGTGAAGGCGGACCCGCTCGCGTTTCGGAAGGCTCGCGTACGCGACTTCCTTGAGCGTGGCATGGCGCATCCGCCAGATCGACGCGCCGGATTTGAGCGTGTCGCGCACGATGACCTCGGCGTCCTCCAGCTGTTGGAGCTCGGCGATATTGCCGGCCGCATCGACGACCGCGAGCTCGCCAAGGTCGAAGTCGTACATGTAGACGGATGCCCGCCGCGCCAGCTCCCGCAATCTCGCGGGCAGGGCGTCGAGACGCGCGCTGATGACCGCTTGCACGGTCGGGGGAATTTGCTTGCGTGCCCCGCCAGGTGTCCCGTCGCTGTGCGGCAAGAGCATGCCGGTCGTCTCGATGATGAAGAACGGGTTCCCACCCGCGCGCTCGGCGATCTCCACAGCCTGCTGGTCCCCGATATGACCGCTCCCGGCATGGCGGACGAGATGGATGGACTCCTCTCGTGAAAGCGGATTCAGCCTGAGCAATACGGCGTTCCCAACGGTCGACCCCCAGCTTGGCCTCAGCTCGAGCAGCTCGTTTCGTGCCAGCGCCAGGATCAACGCGCGGCGAGGTCCACTCCGCCCTGGCGCCGCCACCCGCTCGATGAGGTCGAGCATGGGGGGCTGCAGACCGTGCGCATCCTCGAACACAAGGATCACAGGGTGATCGCGAGCCATTCTGTCCACGATGGCGACAAAGCCGGCCTGCACGTCGTTGACGAAGGCGGCCTCGTCACGTTGCTCGGCCATTCCGAACAGCAGAGCAAGGCGCTGGGCGGTCCGATCTGCATCGGCAGGATCGCTCCATCGGTCCACCAGCTCGCGCAGCTGCTGGCGGACTTTCTCCAGCGGGTCGCCCGCATTGATTCCCGCCAGGTCTCCAATGATGGCCGCGGCAGGGGAGAACGCGCCGGTGTCGGTGTACGAGCGAGGCTGCCCGCGCAGAACGGTCACCAGGGCGCCTACGCCCGCTGCGAACTCGTCGGCCAGGCGCGATTTGCCGACGCCGGCGCCGCCGACGACAGTCACGAGGACCGGGCTGCCCGCCGAGCTCGCCAGACCGAGGCTCTGCTCGAGGATGACCTGCTCGTTAGTGCGCCCGACGAACGGGATCGTGCGCCGTGCCGAGCGCATAGTGAGCCCTTCAACCGGGAAGGCGTCGAGCGCGGAGTCGAAGCCTTTGGCGCGTACGTGGCGCCGCCGTCCGTAAGACACCTTGTCGGCGGTCAGGGCGTGGGTGGTGCTGCCGGCGAGGATTTCGCCGGGCTGCGCTGCCGCCTGAAGCCTCTGCGCCACGTTCACAACCGGCCCGGTCACCAGCACCTGGCCGCTCGGATTCCGGCCCATCGCCGCCTCACCCGATTCGATCCCGATCCGGACCTCGAGCGGTTCTTCGAGCCCTGCATCCTCCCCAATCCGGCGCGTCCGGGAACGAATCGCCAGGCCGGCGCGGACGGCACGCAGCGCGTCGTCCTCGTGTACGGCCGGCAGCCCGAAGACCGCCAGCACGGCGTCGCCGATGAACTTTTCAGGCCTGCCGCGGAGCGCGAGCAGCTCTTCGGAGGTCGCGCTGAAGAACTGGCCCAGGATCTCGCGCGACCGCTCGGGGTCCAGCCGGGTGCCGAGGCCGGTCGAGTCGACGATGTCGGCAAAGAGGACGGTGACCATTTTCCGCTCCTCGGTGCCGACGAGCGAACCCACCGCGGCTCCACAGTTCGGGCAGAATCGGGCGCCGCTAGGGAGCGGGCGGCCGCACACAGAGCAGACCATGACCAGCAGAATATGCTGCATCTCATGGCCCATTCCAAAGTGAAGGCACTCGGCCGGGTCCCACTCTTCGCAAAACTCTCGAAGAGCGAGCTGGAGCACGTCGCCAGCAACGCTGACGAGGTCGATGTGAAGGCCGGCACAAAGCTGACTACTCAGGGGAAGCCGGGCGAGTCGTTCTACGTGATTCTCGACGGCGAGGCGGTGGTCGAGATCAACGGCGAACCGCGGCGAACATTAAAGGAAGGGGACTTCTTCGGCGAGATCAGCATGCTGGATCGGGGTCCTGCCACCGCGACAGTAAAGACCAAAAAGGACTCGAAATTGCTCGTCATGAGCCACTCGCAGTTCCGCGACACCATCAAGTCAAGCGATGGCTTGCTGGTGAAGGTCCTTCTCGCGATGGGGGAACGATTGCGCGCCGACCTGGCCAAAGCCGAAAGCCGCCGCTAGCTAGGGCTTCCCCTCCCGCAGCTGAGCGACTGTCTTGGCGATGCGCTCCTTCCGGACCTCCGGGTTCTTGACGTCGATCGGCGTCACCAGGACCTTCTTCTTGCTGTAGGACAACCCTTCGAAGAATGACTTGGCCTTGGCGTCGCGAGCCAGCGCGGCCGCGAAGTCGGCCGGCAGCGGCACCTCTCTCGGCTCGGTGTCCAGCTCGAGGTCGACGTCGATCACGTCTCCGCCGGCCACGCCGGCAGCTTTACGGACCTCCTCGCTGACACCCAGCATGTACGCGCCGCCCATCACCGCCACGGCGGAGCGGTAGGTGTAGCCCATGATAGTGGCCCGGACGAGTGGCCGCTTGCTCGAGCTGAGAGCGGCCACCACCTTCGCCGGAACTTCGATCCCCGTCGTGGTCTTACCGGACTGCAGGACCTTGGTCCGAAATCTCACCGCTTTATGCCTTCGGCGGTCTTGGGCAGACCGTTGTCGCTGGTCGCCAGCTCCGTGATGCGCATGTTGTTGCCGAACGGGTCGCGCAGCCCGAAGTCGGTGCCGTAGAAGTGCGTCTGCAGCTCGGACGTGAACTCGACGCCACGAGCCTTCAACGTCTCGTAAGTCTTGGCGGCGTTGTCGGTGACCAGGCCGAGTGCGAACCCGGTCGCGCCTTTGGTCACAAGGTCGCGGACCTGCTCCCCCGACTTCTCGTCCATCCCGGGCGGTCCCGGCAGCTCCAGAAGGACGTCGCGTCCGGGCTGACCCGCCACTCCAACGGTGACCCAGCGCATGAACCCGAGATCCATGTCGTTGGTCAGCTCCATGCCGAGCGTGTTGACGTAGAAGTCGATGGCCTTGTCGAGGTCGAGAACGAAGATGCTGGACAGGTTGATCCGGGTGTACATCGCGGGTTTTCTCCTTGGTGATTGGTGGGTTTCGACTAGATCGATCCTAGGTTCGGACCGATCGCTTGGCTTCTCCAAAACTGCTGGGTCTTGTCCACTGCATGACGAAGCAGGTCGGAAGGGCGATGACCTCTCCGCGCGATCGGTAGTCGGTCGGCGACATGCCGACGATGTCGTGAAAGGTCCGGCTGAATGTGCCCAGGCTGGTGAAGCCGGAGTCGAGACAGATGTCGGTCACCCTCTTCTCGGTCTCGCGCAACATGAACATGGCCCGCTCGACCCGCCGGCGCTGAAGGTAGCGGTGCGGGGTCTCGCCGAAGGTGGCCTTGAAGGTTCGGATGAAGTGGGCCTCGGACACGCTCGCCACCTCGGCCAGGTTCGGAATGTCCAGCGGGTGGCCGTAGGCGCGGTCGATCGCGTCCCGAGCGCGCAGCATCCGCCGGTTCAACTCCTCGACGGCCCGGGTCACATGAGGATGTTAGAGGGGCCTCAGGCATATGCTCGCAGCGTGGTCGGATCGAAGCGCCGGAAGATCATCGCCCTGTTCATCTTCATGCAAGCCCTGCTCTTCGGCGCGACCACCCCGATCGGTACCTACTCCGTCATGGCGTCTACCTTCGGGGACACGACCTTCGGCCTTATGGGGTCTGGGTGGCGGGTGCCCGACGATCAGCTTGCCTTCGACCAGGTATTCGCCCTCGGGGGGGCGCTCGTCGTGGCCGCGCTCGTCTGGCGCGGACTCCCGTTCGCCGTCTACAGCACGGCGGCTCTTTCGGCGCTAAGTGTCCTGTTCGACCTGATCTTCGTCGCGGTCGAGGCTGTGTCGTTCGGTCCGCTTGCTCTCTTTTTCCTGATCCTCTTTCCGCTGCCCACCGTGCCGCCGGCCCTGATCGCTCTGCCGACTCTGATCCTGTGCATCTCGGTGATCATCGACCAGCGGCGCGCCACGCCCGCACCGGCTTCCAAGGAGCTACTCCTCGAATCCGACAAAGCCTGACTGGTTGACCGTGTCGCTGAACGCGGTTATCCCATCGTCCAGAGCCGCTGGCAGCGCCTCGAGATTAGGGTCCGCGAGGATCTCGTCGATTAGCTTTTTCGACCCTCCGACATATGTGTACGGAAAGTCGATCTCTGATGCGACACACCAGCTGCGATCGTCGGGCCACCACAGATTCGGCCCGTCCAGATGTCCAGGTGCGAGGGAGAGGGGACCCCTGAACAAGAAGTAGTTGCGGCCCGGCAGGCTCACTCGCTTCGATTTCGGCCGTGTCTTGAATGTCCCGTATCCCTCCCACACGCCGAACCAGCACGCATCCGGAGTTGATGTGTGCCTGGCGAGCAGCTCGACCAATGCTCTCGCCTGGCCCTCGGAAAGAGCGCCCAGCCAGGGTTCCGCGCTAAACCCCCGCACGCGGGTTTCGCCGCCGGGTAGTGGTGCCGCGATCGAGTGGAACTGCATCTCGGGGTGCACTACCCGACCGGTCCACGCCGCCACGTCCGACCACCGCATCTCGACTTGATGGGCACCCGCCAACCTCCAGGCCGGATGAAAGATGCGCGCATAAGCCTCGAACCCGCTCGGAACGACCGACCCGACGTCCTGGGCGAAAGGATGCAGCCGCGGGCCAATCCAATCCGCGGCCTCGATCTCATCGCTCGGAGTCATCTCCTCCCAGTCCACCGGGCAATTGTCAGTGGGAATGCATCCCGAAACCCGCATCTGCCCGCGATGCGGGATTCGAGGGCTTGGCGCCTGCGAATAACCCGCATTCCGCAGTGCATGCGGGGCATCGCGCGTCCCTTCTTAACCAGACCCGCCGTTTAACTCCTCTGGCCGTCGGACAATAAGACAGAAGATGCCCCAGCTCCCAACCGACGACGCCTTCGCCGAGGTCAAGGCGAAGCTCGACCTGGTCAAGGTCGTAGGCGAGCACCTCCGCCTCACCAAGCGCAACAAGGAGCTCTGGGGCCTCTGTCCTTTTCACCAGGAGGACAGCCCCAGCTTCAAGGTCAACCCCCAGATGCAGACCTGGTACTGCTTCGGGTGCGAGCGCCACGGCGACGTCTTCACCTTCATCGAGCTGATCGAGAAGACCGACAAGCGTGGCGCCCTCCAGCTCCTGGCCGAGCGCGCAGGCGTCGAGCTGAAGAAGCTCAGCCCCGAGCAGAAGGAACGCTCCGACTCCCGCCGCCGCGTCCTCGAGATGCTCAAGCTCGCCGCCCAGTACTACGAGTACGTGCTGTGGTCCAACCCCGCGGGCGAACCGGGCCGCAAGCTCCTCGAGTCCCGCAAGGTCACCGAGGAGACCGCCCGACGCTTCCAGCTCGGCTTCGCCCCCCCGGGAAGAGGCTTTGCCGAGTACGTCAGGGCAAAGAAGAAATCGCTCCAGGACGCCCAGGCTGCCGGATTGATGGGCCGCGACGGCAGCGACTTTTTCGCCGAGCGTCTCGTCATCCCCATCCGGGACGAGCGCGGCCAGCCCCTCGCCTTCACCGCCAGGACGGTCCGAGCCGACGAGCAGCGCAAGTACATCAACTCCCGCGAAACCGACGCCTATATAAAAGGAAGAGTGATCTTCGGCCTGGACCTCGCCCGCGACGAGATTGCAAAACGCGGGCACGCCGTGCTGATGGAGGGCCAGTTCGACGTCATCACGGCGCACCAGTTCGGCGTCCAGAACGCCGTCGCCAGCTCGGGCACCGCCCTGACCGACGACCAGGTGCGACTGCTCAAGCGCTTCACCGACGAGGTGCTTTTAGTCTTCGACGCAGACAAAGCGGGACGGGCGGCCGCATTCAAAGCCGTCGAGCTGGCGTCAGCCCACCAGATGCGCACCAGGGTGGCCACCATCATCCCGCCGGCCAAGGACCCTGACGAGTTCCTGCGAGCCGCGGGCGCCGAGGCGCCTCAGCGCTGGGAGGAGCTCGCCGCCGCCGCCCCCTCGGGCTGGGAGTTCTGGATCAAGGACGCCCTGACCGGCCTCAACACGGGCAACCCAAATCACCTGGAACTGGCCGCCAGCAAGGCCCGCGAGGTGCTCGAAAAGATCCCCGATCCTGCTGTCCGCGAGAACTATCGGGAGCGGGCCGCGGGCTGGATCGGAGTTCAACCCCACCTGCTGACCCCCCAAGCAACTTCCCTCTCCCCTTCAGGGGAGAGGGCCAGGGTGAGGGGCGGGGAATCAGGAACTAACGGAAAAGGCGGTTTGGCCGCCCGCCTGGTGGGGAAGAAACTCACGGTAGGCAGATATCTGCTGCAGCTGCTTGCGGTCCGGCCGGTCGCCTTCGAGCGGGTGCGAACAAACGTCACCCCTGATGAGTTGGACGAACAGGACCGAGGTATATACGTACGAATGTTGGAGACATACGAGCGCGGCGGTGTGTCCGGGCTCGAGAACGAGTTGGCGGGTTATCCCGCAGAGGAACAGGACCTGATTCGAAGAGCGTGGGCGGCGCCACCGCCGAACGTGGACGACGATGTGGCCGAGGAGTTGGCGGTACGGATCCGCCTTGACCACATGAGGGCCCTGCACAGTGGGATAATTCGCGAGCTTTCCGAGGCCGAAAGGGGCAAGGACTCGGAGCTGGTGACTCGTCTCGAAGCTCAGGCTGGAGAGCTTGCACGCGCCATCAACGACATCGAAAGGAGAGGGTGACCATCGCGCGCGTAGCAAAAGCACCGACAAAGACCGGGACTCGACCTGGAAAGGCAGAGGCCAAGCCCGAGCATAAGTTCGAAGACGAGCTGATGGCCGTCGCCGAGGCTCTCATCGTCAAGGGCAAGGAGCAGGGCTACCTCACGCCCGACGACATCCTCCAGGGCTTCCCGGAGATCGACGCCGAGCCTGACCAGATCTTCCGCATCTTCGCCGCGTTCAAGGAGATCGGGATCGAGGTCACCGACGGCGAGAAGGACTTCGAAGAGGTCGAGCAGATCGACGACGAGATGCTGCTCGACATCGAGATGATGGACTCGGTCTCGCTTGACGACCCGGTGCGGATGTACCTCAAGGAGATCGGGCGTGTCAGCCTGCTCACCGCGAACGACGAGGTCGAGCTCGCCCAGGCGATCGAGGCCAAGCCGCTGCACGACGCGCTGAAGGCGCTGAACGTCATCGAGGAGATGGAGGGCCGCCAGCGCTCCGTCGAAGAGCTGCTGCCCGAGGTCGTAGAGCGCCTGGCGACGGTCAAGCGCAAGGGCCAGCAGGCGCACATCGCGCAGGAGCTCATCGGCCTGACCGACCTGACCAAGCTGCAGAACCTTCTCGACGCCGCCGCCGCCGAGCGCCGCCGCCAGGCCACCAACGGGGTCGCGCGCCCGCGCGTCCGCGCCGAGGCTCTCGAGTCGTACCGGATCGCGCGCTACCGCTTGACCGAGCGCTACGAGCGCGCCTACGAAGCCAAGCAGCGCCTGACCGAAGCCAACCTCCGGTTGGTCGTGTCGATCGCCAAGAAGTACATCGGCCGCGGCATGTCGTTCCTGGACCTGATCCAGGAAGGCAACATGGGTCTGATCCGCGCGGTCGAGAAGTTCGACTACCACAAGGGCTACAAGTTCTCGACCTACGCGACGTGGTGGATCCGGCAGGCCATCACCCGCGCCATCGCCGACCAGGCGCGGACGATCCGCATCCCGGTGCACATGGTCGAGACCATCAACAAGCTCGTGCGCGTCTCGCGCCGCCTGCTCCAGGAGCTGGGCCGCGAGCCGAGCGACGAGGAGATCGGCGAGGAGATGGGCATCACGCCCGAGAAGGTGCGCGAGATCGTGAAGGT
>Ga0209117_1000331_pt1 | contig 22884 bp, 21 predicted proteins | sample BlaSpr_A8_OM2_M2_FD_187978 | JGI IMG/M metagenome (GOLD analysis project Ga0209117, IMG submission 187978) | Forest soil microbial communities from Thunder Bay, Ontario, Canada - Black Spruce, Ontario site 2_A8_OM2_M2 (SPAdes) (version 2) | ecosystem: Environmental > Terrestrial > Soil > Boreal... | reverse complement strand
CCGGTAGGAGGCTATTTGTGGTGGAGACCTTTTAATAGCCTCCACTGATTCCAAGGCACTTAACAGGCTCAGAGGCGCCCAACTGAGAAAGTTGGGCTAAGTCCTGGTGGGTGACCAGAGCATGCGCGCGGAAAGTACGTAGTGAGCGAGCGCCATGCCTGCCGGCTGCTGGGGCAGTGGCACCGGTGGAAATTGGATTCACCGAAAACGTTAGTCGTCACGGCTCGCGCGTATTGACGAGGCGAGCATGGCGGCCAGGCCACGATATAGTTATTACATCGCGGCAGGGGGACTTCCGGTCTCGGGCGCGCGTAATCTACTGCCACCATTTGACCGGCAACGCAACTGCGATTGGGCTGCATCTGTCCTCGCCAAAAGGAGATTGGGTGGGCAACGGTTAGCTGGGGCCTGGGCGTGCGAAAAACTGCTCGACGACCTTAGCGTATGCAATTCCGCTCCCAACAATTCCCACCCATTTTGCTGTCCGACTTGTCCCAAAATTCAGCCGTCAGGCTTTGTTGGTGCGTAAGAGCCTTTGAGGCGGAACACCAGGTCCAAAGCCCTCAAACGAGCACTCCAGGCAACGACATTCATTTGGTCCGTTATCTTGCCACCTCTCTGCACGAACTTCGTTTCTTGCGCTTCGAGTGCCGGGAGTAAATGTTTTTCTATGAGCGCGCAATCGGTCAGGCCATGCTCATCGAGGACTTCCGGCATCTTATGACGAATGCTTTCAAGAGCTTGCCAACCTGATTGGCCTGGGTGTTTATCGCTGTACCCGGCAGCAAGGGCAGATTGGGTCACATTCAGTCCTTTGGCGAGATTGCGGACTAGTGCGCGCTCTCTGTATGTTGTGAGTCTTCTTTGTCTGGCCAGTCCCATGTCTACCTTGCATTGTAACGGGTTGGGACCACGCAAGGACTGAGAATTTGACCTTTCCGTCGAACAATTCCTCACTCAGCGATGGCAGGAGACTGACTTGAAACCCTTCGGTTAACAGTTGCGGCGTCCGGTTTTCCCGCGGAATGCTACAGTTTGCTACGGCGTTGATTTTCCGTGCCGATAGGTCGTTTTTGACGCTCCCCACTTCTACCATTTGCGATGCTTTTCTGCTGAGAGTAGGCACAAAATGGGGCACGGTTTGTGCGAAATCTCAAGATTCAATTAGAACCGAAGCTTTTCTCGAAGCAATTCAGGATTCGAAAGCAAAGGTGTGTACTCATTTGGCTGTGCGTAGAAGCTCCGCGTTCGGATCCACTACGCAACTTTCAGTTCACAACGGGAGTCCAATTCGATGCAGCAAATCCTGGAAACGCGGATGCGCCCGCATGCTGTCAAATTCCGGATCAACTTTGATGAATACCAGTCCGTTTGAACGGTCTTCGAAAGCCTTTTCCAGCCATTCCATCGTTCGGTCCGTTTCTCCCAGGCCGGCATACACTACAGCCATGTAAAACGGCGAAACATAGTGTCGCTTCGATTGTGCGCTTAGCTCATTGAGCACTTGGTGTGCTTGCGTTCTATTTCCCGCCGCGGCATAGGCTCGCCCAAGAGCCGCCAACATCAGTGGGCTTCGATGGGAGAGCGTCGCTGCCTTTTGTAGTTCGGAAATCGCTTGCGCATGCGCGTTTTTCTGTTCATAGGCTTGGCCAAGTGCACGATGCGCCAGCGCAAAATCGGGATTCATTTCGATGGTGTTGCGCAATTGTTGTATCGCTTGGTCATACTGGCGGGCCATGTAGAGTCTCCAACCCAAACTGAAGTTAATGCTGAGGGAAAGAGGATCAAGCTCGCGTGCACGGCTAATTTCTGCCACGCTTTCCTGAGTGCGTCCCACCGCCATTAGGTACAACGAATACCGCTGGTGGGCCGTCGCGTACCTGGGATCGAGCTGCAGGGCGCGTTTAAAACCGCCTTCCGCCGCCGGCCAATCCCAATCGTAGTTGAACCTCATCGTCGCTAAGGATGTTTGAGCTTCTGGGAGCGTATTGTCGATAGCCAATGCTTTCAGCGCCGCCGCTTCGGCCTTCGGGGCCGCCTCCTTCGACGGCACTGCACCAACAATCGCCGCACCCATAACCCCGTAGCAGTCGGCCATCCCAGCATATGCGAGAGCATACTGCGGGTCCTTCACAATCGCTTCTTGGAAATATTCAATGGCCTTGTTCATTCCCTCCTGGGTTCTCTTATTCCAGTAATAGCGCCCCTTGAGATAGTCTTCGTAGGCACCAGCCTTGACGGCGCGATTTTTGCCCAGCCGCACCTGTTCTTCCGGTGTGATCTTGATCCTGATCTCATCCGCGATTGCGCGCGCCACGCGGCTTTGCAGTGCAAGGATATTCCCAACATCACTCTCATAGGTTTCGGTCCAGAGGTGCTGGTCGGTGGACGCCTGAATCAATTTGGCGGTGATGCGCACGCGATTGCCGGAACGTAAGACCGTCCCTTCCACCACGGCGTCGACGTTTAACTCCCGGGCGATCCGCCCTAAGGGCTTGCGGGTGCCTTTATAAGCCATTGCCGAGGTACGAGAGATCACACGCAAAGCCTGAATCTTTGCCAGACTGGCAGTCAGCTCATCGGTCATCCCGTCGGCAAAATACTCTTGTTCTTTGTCCCCCGAGAGGTTGTCGAGCGGCAGCACCAGCAAAGATTCTATGTGTCCCGCCTCGACTTTGCTCACCAGCAACTTGTGAGTTCGAAGCCAGCTCAGACTGAGCAGAAGCACCGCTGCCGTTGCCCCGAAAACAATCAGCGCGGCGACGCGCTTTGGATGAAACCCTTTGTAGTGCGGCTTGCTAGCCGCCAGCTCACCGAGCGCGCGCGGGTCACGCGCGGGGCCCCTCAAAATCGCACTCATGTCTGATGGACCAACAGACGAGGGTGGCGCGGGCTCCGACCCCGGTTCAGCGACTTGGTTAACCGGTGCAATGAATCGATAGCCCTTTCGCGGCAGCGTTTCGATAAAACGTGGGTTGTCTCGGGAGTCGCCGAGGGCCTCTCGGAGCCTCATAACGGCGGTATTCAGGCTATGGTCAAAGTCGACAAAGGTATCGCTGGCCCAAAGCCGGTTTCGCAGCTGCTCCCGGGTGACCAATTCACCGGGATGTTCGAGCAGAATCCCAAGAATCTGACAGGGCTGTTCTTGAAGCTTGATCCTAAACCCCTGCCTTCGTAACTCGCCGGCGCGAAGGTCAACTTCAAAAACCCCAAAGCGAATGAGTTTCTGCGACGTGGCAGTCTCTGTCATGGCTCTCCTAGGGCGGAGGGGTGGGAGTATAACGCCGGTATACAGTTGGGGTCAAAGTTTTCATGTTATCGACAGCCGTAACTTGTTCACTATAAAAACTTAATTGCGTTATTCACAATTGACCCTCAGTGCATTGAATTGGTTCGCCAACTCGGGCAAAAGGATTATCTTGTCCGCAGTCTTACAACCCTTTGGATGATTTACCTATAAGCACGAGTGAAGCGGGGACTTCGCGTGCTGGGGCGCTTGGGGATTTGATCCCAAGGTAATCTTGAATTTACAGTTGTTTCAATTTCCAAGACTAGGAGCAGTGATGACTTTCATAAGAATCGAAAAGATCGGCTTCGCAATTGCTATGCTTACTCTTGCCTTGCTGCTGGGCATTGGCGGGGGCAATACAGCGCTTGCCCAGGTGGCTGGCGCAACGCTATCAGGACTCATCACCGACAGTTCGGGCGCTGCAATCGCGAACGCCAAAGTATCGATCAAAAACGTGGCGACCGGCACGCTTCGGGAGGTCAATCCCAATAGCGATGGATTCTTCACCGCGCCCAACCTATTGCCCGGCGAATATGAGGTCACGGTGTCCGCTGTGGGGTTTAGCACTGCGGTGCAACAGGGTATCAACCTCACGGTCGGCGCGGAACAAGCGATGAACGTGACTCTGCAAGTGGGCCAGGTGACCGATAAAGTCGTTGTGAGCGGCGGAACTCCGACCATCGAACTGTCAACGTCGACGGTGAGCGGGCACGTGGATTCCACCACGGTTCGCGAGCTGCCCCTGAACGGCCGAGACTGGACTACCCTGGCGACGCTCGAGCCTGGTGTCGTCAGCATTCGAACCCAGGCATCCACCGGCAGCAGCTCAAACCGCGGCAATCGCGGCTTCGGCAACCAATTATCGGCCAATGGACATCGCCCAAACGAGAACACCTACCGAATCAATGGAATCAACATCAACGACTATTCCAATGGCGCGCCCGGCAGCGTGCTGGGTGTCAACTTGGGCGTGGACGCGATTCAAGAGTTCACCGTTCTGACCACGAATTACACGGCGGAATATGGAAGGACTTCCGGCGCGGTCATCAACGCGATCACCCGCTCGGGCACCAACCAAATGCATGGAGGAGCGTACTTTTTCGATCGCGACAAGATTTTTGACGCTAAGAACTTTTTTGATGATCCTTCTAAACCAATACCCCCGTTCCGGCGCATCCAATTCGGTGGTTCCGGCGGCGGCGCTATCATTAAAGATAGAACCTTTATCTTCGGGGATTACGAGGGGGTTCGCCAGAATGTATCGACCCCATTACTGGTTACAGTGCCGTCCGAAAATGCCCGCAGCGGACGAATGTGCCCGACTCCAGGGGAGCAAGCGGGGTGTGTGGCACACACCTTAACCATAGACCCCGCAGCCCGGAAAGCTCTGGACCTGTGGCCTCGTTCGAGCAACGTTCTAACCGGAAAGACTGCGAACGGTGACTTAGCAACTCTCTCGGTCTCCGCGCCTCAAGTACTGACTGAGAACTATTTGAGTGCCCGAGTGGATCAAAAAATCGGAGAAAAAGACAGTCTCGCCAACAGTTATTTGTTTGACCAGGCACGCCAAACTCAGCCTGACGACCTCGCCAATGCTATTCACAAAGCTTACTCACGAAGGCAAATGGTCAGCGCCGAAGAAACTCATATCTTCAGTTCCGCGTTCGTAAATTCCTTCCGGGCCGGCTACAATCGCGTCCTCGGCATTGTCAACACGCCTGTCACCGCCCCTAATCCTGTAGCAATGGATCCCTCTCTCAGAGCCGTTCCTCGCTCGGGCTTTTTTGTGCCTCAATTGAACGTGCAAGGCGGACTGACTGGAGCAGCAGGTTTGGGCGCACCTTCGTTCTTTAATCACGCTTGGACCTCGATTCAGCTGAATGACGATGCCTTCTGGGTTCGCGGCACTCACTCGTTCAAGTTCGGCTTTGCGTTCGAGCGCATGCAATACAACTTGCTGGGGAAGTTCCGGCAGAATGGTTTTTTCCAATTTACCACGCTCGATAACTTTTTACTGAACCGCCCATCGAACTTCAACGCGCTTGATCCCGACACTCTTGCGGAAACCGGAAGCCGTCAAAGTCTTTTCGGGGGCTATGTGCAAGACGATTGGCGCGCCCGCTCGAACCTTACTCTGAACCTAGGCTTGCGCTACGAAATGGTGACGCTCCCATCGGACTCTGCCGATCGCTTTTGGGTGGTTCAATCCTTGCAGAACTGCGCCGCGAGCTTAACCGCCTGCACGCAAGTCCCGGTGAAAACCCTGTGGGCGGATAACCCGACACTCAAGAATTTCGAACCACGAATCGGCCTGTCCTGGGATCCCTTTGGCAGCGGGAAAACCGCGATCCGCGCCGGCTTCGGAATTTTCGATGTTTTTCCGCTGCCTTACGTATACACGCAGTACAACTCCTCAAGCTTTCCCTTCAACCGCCAAGCCAGCACATCGACAAACCTGAACGGCACGTTCCCAAACGGTCCTGTCGCAGGCGGTAACCCCACTTATCGAGCCTTTAATTCCCTCAACTTTAGGGACCTGCGGCAGCTCCGCAGCCGCTACGTCGAGCAGTCCCCTCACCGCAGTTATGCCATGAACTGGAACCTGAACATCCAACGCCAGATAACTTCCTCTTGGATGGCCATGATCGGGTACGTTGGTTCGCGCAGTTTGCATCTTTCCAATACCGCTGACGATAGCAACATGGTCTTGCCCGAAGGACACTTTCAAGGGCGTCCTTACTGGCCCAAGGGCACCGGGACCAGAATCGATCCCAACGTTGGTGAAATCCGCCCGCTCATTTTTGACGGTGCCTCCACCTACCATGGCTTTCAGGCTCAATCCAAAAAGAGTATGCAGCACGGTTTCCAAATACAGGGTTCCTATACTTGGGGGAAGTGCCTGGACACGGGTACGACGGGGACCGTCGGCGATATGTTCTTGAATTCCATTCGCGCGCTCATTTTGTTTGAAAGGTCCGCTCGGCAGGGTCCCTGCGATTTCAACGTTGCCCACAGCTTCGTGCTCAATTATCTTTGGCAGCTTCCCGGGCCCAAGGCCGGCGGTTTGCGCTGGATACTTGGAGGATGGGAGTTTGGGGGCATCGTGTCCGCCAGCACCGGAACACCGTTTACCGTACGCATCGATGGTGACCCTCTCGGTCAGCGCAACATCGAACGTGCCGCCGTTCCGGATCGCTTACCTGGATGCGATCCGATCAACCACAATTTCAAAAACGGCTCTAGCCCCTTCTACCTCAACGTAAATTGTTTCGCTCTCCCGACAGCTCCCACGGGCTTCACCGGCTGCCAGGTTTTTGGACCGTCGTTCCCAGGTACCTGCCGGAACTTACTGGGCAATTCCGGGCGAAATCAACTGTACGGGCCGGGCCTGATCAACTTTGATCTCTCCCTGTCCAAGAACACCAAATTCACGGAGAGGTTCAACGCGCAATTTCGCGCCGAATTCTTCAACATCTTCAATCATCCGAATTTCCAGGCTCCCCTCAGGAACAATCGCCTTTTCCTGCAAGACGGAAGCAGCATCTCAACCGGGGGTTTGCTCGACTCCACAACCACAGCTTCGCGCCAGATTCAATTAGGGTTGAAGCTTGTCTGGTAGCAACTCGCGATTCGAAAGCAAAGGTGCGTATCTCACTTGGCTGTGACTAGAACTCTGCGTTCGAATCGACGTCGGAAAGACCGGTTGCATTCATGAACCCTCCCGTTCTGGCCGAGCACGGCGCGAAGCTCGGTACGACAGGCATCAAAGCTAGCCGTGTTCGAACGCGCATCATGGCGCTCATTGTGGTTTCGGCAATTCTGACGTACTTGGATCGCCTCAACTTCAGCTTCGCCGGAAAGTCGATCCAGGAAGAATTTCACCTCGATGCTCAGACGATGGGATGGGTGCTCAGTGCATTCCTGCTGGGGTATGCGCTCACCCAGCTTCCCGGCGGATGGCTGAGCGACAAATTCGGCCCTCGCAGACTTCTGGTTTTCGTGATTATTTGGTGGTCTATTTTCACGGCTGCAACCGCATTGGCACCCAATCTTCCGACAGCTCGATGGTTTGGAGTGGCTTGGTCGTTTGCAATTATAAGATTCCTGATTGGCGTGGGAGAAGCACCCAGCTCTCCGTGCTACAACAAAATCGTGAGCTACTGGGTCGGTTCATCCCATCGAGGGTTCGGCAGTAGTTTGACCCTGCTGGGAATCGGAATCGGTGGAGCCTCGACCAGCGTATTGATCGCATGGCTCATCTATCACTGGGGCTGGCGGTTTTCCTTTTACGTTTGTGGATTTCTGGGACTTTGCCTTGCCGCGACTTGGTACTTCTTCACCACCGACCGGCCCGAAGAGCATAGCGGCGTTAATGCAGCCGAGCTGGCGCTCATCCGCGAAGACATGGATACCGTGCACATCGGCAAACGGGCTCTTACAAAAGTGCCTTGGGCGATGCTTTTAAAAAGTAAGTCCGTATGGGCTCTGATTAGCGGGTATTTTTGCCAGGGGTTTCCAATTTATTTCTATCATACTTGGTTTTTCATTTATCTGACCAAGGTTCGCGGATATTCGGTTGTGAAGGGCAGTCTGTGGGCTACCACGCCTTACATTGCCATCGCCCTCTTGTCTCCGCTCGGAGGCTGGTTTTCCGACAAATGTGTTGCCAGGTTTGGATTGCGCCGCGGGCGGCAGCGATCCGTGTGGATTGGAATGGTTCTCTCTGCCTTTTTTCTATGGTTTGGTGGACAAACCCCGACTCCCTATTTGAGTATCTTGCAGCTTGCTGCCGCGGCCGGGCTCAATATGTTTGCGGCAGTAAGTTTTTGGGCCGCCTGCATCGATATTGGTGGGGAGCACGCGGGCTCCCTTTCGGGTCTCATGAACACCTGCGGGAACCTGGGGGGATGGCTGTCTCCCATTATCACCGCGTACGTAGCCACCCATTATGGTTGGAATCAAGCGATCATGACAGCAGCTGTCGTGACTTTGTTCTCCGCCGTCCTTTGGATTTTCGTTAACACCGAGGACAAACTGCCGGCCCGCGATCCCAGGGATCAAATTGCGTAACCTACACGCCGTATAAGGTTGAGGAACGGTAGGTCTGGCCATTTCCTGGATTTCTTCGGTGAGAGTGACTTCGATCCGGATACAATTCGAGCGTTTTCCGGGTCACCTCGATAGCTTGTTCATATTGGACCTTGGAAACGTAGCGATCCGCACCGCCGCTCGGGACGAGCGAGACAGGATCCAACTCATTTGCTCGCTGGCGCTCCGCGAGCCATTCTTCATTCCGACCCATCGCTCTCAAGAAGAACCCGTAACGTTGATGACCCATACCATGACTAGGGTCGAGTTCGATGGCTCGCTTGTACTCTTTCTCCGCGCCAGACCAGTCCCAGTCGATATCCAATCGGATGCTTGCCAGGGTCATATGCGCTTCGCCGACCGTGTCATCAATCTCCAGGGCCTTCCCCACGGCCGCCTTCGCTTGGGGAAAGGCTGCGCTTGGGGAGAGGCCGCCCTCGAAGCCCAGCACAGCATAAGAGTCGGCCAGCCCAGCGTAAGCCAAGGCGAACTTCGGATCCTTTGCAATCGCCTGCTCGAAGTACTCAATACTTTTCAGCAGCGCGGCATCGCTCCTCTTGTTCCAGATGTCAATTCCGATTGAAAATTCCCCGTTGTACCGGTCGAAAATTCCCCACCCCTGAACTTCATGAATGGGCCTCCTTGGCCTCAGACGGAGTGGAGCCCAGCGCCGTCTTTTGGCGCGTTTTGGGCGTAACGGAGTCCGAGGCCAAGGAACGAGCCGCGGCCTCCGCCCCTTCCTGCCCTCGAGGCGGCACCAGGCCGGCCTTACGGCGATCCTTCAGCCGGTAACTCTCGCCGCGAATGTTGATGGTCGTCGAGTGATGCAGCAGCCGGTCCAGAATCGCCGTCGCGATGATCGAATCGCCGAAGATCGATCCCCAGTCTCCGTAGCTTTTGTTCGAGGTCAGAATGATGCTCCCACGTTCATATCGCGCGCTCACCAGCTGAAAGAAAATCGTCGCTCCTAGATCGTCCAGCGGTAGATACCCCACTTCGTCGATCACCAGAACTTTCGGCGCCAGGTACACGCGCATCCGGCGATCCAGCCGGCCTTCCCGATACGCGCGCCCCAAATCCGCCGCCAGATCGTGTGCGGTGATGAAATATGCACCCAGTCCCGAACGGATCGCTTCTTCCGCCAGCGCCACGCTCAAATGCGTTTTCCCCACTCCCGGTGGTCCCAAGAAAATCACATTGCTGGCTTCGTGAATGAACCGCAGCGAACGCAACTCCCGAATCTGCCGATCATCCAGCGATGGCTGAAAACCAAAATCGAACTGCTCGAAGGTTTTCGCAAAGGGAAAATGCGCTAGCTGCAGCCGCGCCCGCAGATAACGAGTCCTTCGTGCTTCGACCTCGCAGTTCAGCAATTCATCGAGAAAGTCCGCGTAGCTCGGCTCTTTTCACCGAAATGTGTGCGTATCTCATCGACGTTTCTAAGCGTCAGAGGTCTTCTAAGACATGACATCTCAACATGTGTTGTGCCAGGCTCCATTTCAGGTATCGCGTAGGCCGGAAGGTCCCAATCCTCGGTTTGAAGCCATTCCTGCGTGATGTTCAATTCTGAGCTTTCTTCGTCGAGAAACCGAGTCTGAATCGTTACATGTTCCGCCAACGCAATGCCCGCACGCTTGCCGCCAACTCCGAATATGCCGATGATTTCGGCAGCCATATCATTCTTGCTTTCGCCAGGCGCAATCAACACGCGAAGGTCATCACGTCTGACACCGCCTGCGTTGTCGGTAACTGAAATCAGTTGTCGGTCGGTATCTAGATCAACGCTGACCACAAGAGGTATTCGGCGATCTCCGTTCATCCAGAGATCAAGAGCGTTGTCCACAAGCTCACAGAGACCGGTCTTAAGATCGTAGTCATTGATAATTGACAAGAACATCCGTTTTTTCGGTGTCCCGTCAATCGGCTCGATTTCGGTCTTTCTATCGACCATTTGTTGAAACAATGAGGCGAAAAGAAATGGTCGTCAAGTTTGTTAATTGTGGTCCCGTTCACAAGAGTATGGCGTCGCCGCCTGGTCGCAGTTCTTAAGTTTCAAGCCCTTCTTAGATTGCTCCAAAGTTGCTCCGAAAAGGGCCGTCTTACGCGTAAGTCATGGCTCTCAGAGAGGATGAAAATGAGCCCGAGATGGCGTTAGGAGCGCCTTCTTCCGGGATGTCCATTATTTCCGAGTGGCCCGCTGGCAATCGACGGCAAGCTCCAAATGGAGCTTCATCCTGATATCATCGCTGGTCAAACGGAGATAACCATGCGCAAGTTGATTTTCTCTCTCTTTCTTCTGGCGTTATTAACCCCCATCGTATCAGCACAACAGTTCGATCTCGTGCTGGAAGGCGGACGCGTTATGGATCCCGAAACCGGCGTGGATGCCGTGCGCAACGTCGGCATCCGCGACGGAAAGATTGTCCGCATCTCGTCCGAGGCGCTGAGCGGACGCCGTGTCGTCCATGCCAGCGGGCTGGTGGTCGCTCCCGGATTCATTGACCTGCACCAGCACGGCCAGGACCTCACCAGCCAGCGCGTCAAGGCGCTCGATGGCGTCACCATGGCACTGGAGTTGGAAATCGGTGCGCCCGACGTCGCTAAGTTTTTGAAAGCTAAAGAAGGCCACTCGCTGATTCACTACGGCACCTCGGCCAGCCATGTCGCGGCGCGGGCTCTGGTGTTCGGTGCGCCGCTGCCGGCCGGGGCCATCCTGCCTAAGAACGGACCCGCGACCGATCAGCCCGCCACGCGCGAACAAATCGAGGGCATGCGGGAGCGCCTGCGCGCGGAGTTTAGCGCTGGCGGCTTGGCCGTCGGGATGGGGATCGAGTACACGCCCGGAGCAACTCGGCTGGAGGTGATTGATATGTTCCGTCTCGCCGCCGAGCGGAGGGTGCCGGTCTACACGCACGCGCGCAGCTCGGGCCGCGTCGAGCCCGGTCCCACCGTTGAGGAGATCAGCGAAGTGATTGGAGCGGCTGCCATCACGGGCGCTTCGCTGCATGTCGTGCACATCAACAGCACCTGCCTGCGCGACGTTTTCGAGTGTCTCTCCATGGTCGAAGGAGCGCGCGCCCGCGGCCTCGATGTGACCTCCGAGGCGTACCCCTACATCGCAGGCATGACTTCCATAAACTCAGCGCTGTTCAACCCCGGCTGGCAGGACAAATTGGGCATCGGCTACGGCGACCTGATGCTTCCCGAAACGGGCGAGCGCTTCACCAAGGAGCGTTTCGAAGAACTGCATAATTCCAGCACGACGCACTGGGTGGTGATCTTCAACAATACGCAGGAAATAATAGACAAAGTGATCCCTCACCCTCTGGTGATGATCGCCAGCGATGGCCTCGAAGGCCATCCCCGTAACGCCGGAACCTATTCGCGCGTGCTGGCCCAATATGTCCGCGAAAAGGGAACGATCACGCTGAAGGATGCTCTTCGAAAGATGAGTCTCATGCCGGCGGAGATGCTGGAGCGTTCGACTCCCGCGGCACGGCAAAAAGGCAGATTGCAAGAGGGCGCCGACGCCGACATCGTTGTGTTCGATGCTGGAACTATCAGGGACCGCTCCACTTTCGAGAAGCCCATGGAGCCGAGTGTGGGCGTGCGCTATTTGGTGGTAGGAGGAACCGTAGTCGTCGACGAAGGCAAGATCGTGCCGGATGTGTTCCCGGGCCGTGCGCTGCTGGGGCCGGGAAAGCGCTCAGCATCGCACGACTAGCTACGGCCTGCTGATGCGGGGCAATTGCCTCTTGGTCACGCGGACATTGAATCAACCTCGCGTGCGTCCTCACAGCCGAATGCATTCTAGATTGCGTCCGTCCAACAAGCATAGAAAAGGAAAGCGGTCGAGTCTTGGATAAATTTTTCCTACGCCTTCTTAGGAGAAAAGAAACTGGGGATGGCGCCAGGCCCTATGGGATATCCAGTGGGGAGAGAAGGTGTCAGCGGCGAAGTTGGCTGGAGGGACCAGCTTGCCGTCGATTGCACCCGCAGCATAACCGCAATTAAGGAATCGCCTCAGGTATCCCAGATTCACAAAGTTTCCATGGAAGAATTGCGAGAAGCGGACCAGGTGGAATCGCTTCTCAAGAGCGTGACGGCCTGACAGTCTATTTAGGCGTTCTTCCCACCACGCGGCGGCGTAGCATCTTCGTCACATTCAGCTAATGATTGAAGTGCAGGGAGATGGTTGGTGGACGTGGCGGGACTCGAACCCGCGCCCCCCTGCTTGCAAAGCAGGCGGAAATTCAAGCCAAGTCGTTGCTTCGGTTGCGCTTACGAGTTCTGAGCCATCCTTGGCTTGCTCCAAAGTTGCTCCAAAATCGACCAGGCGGGGAATCTACTCTCACAATCGACTCCGCCCTGCCCATTTCCAACGTATAGCTACAATGCTGAAAATCAACTCACCGTTGCAGCGGCCGTCACCTATAGTCACGACGGCGACGGAAAGCGCGTGCTGAAGTCGAACGGCAAACTCTACTGGTACGGCATGGGCAGTGACCCGTTGGATGAAACCGACTTGGCCGGGAACATAAACAACGCCAGCTTCTTCGAGTACGTTTTCTTCAACGGCAAGCGCATCGCTCGCCGCGATTTCAACAACGCTGTGAACTATTATTTCGCGGACCACCTGGGCACCGCTCGCGTCGTTACGGACGCCGTTGGCACCGTCCCTGTCCTCGACGACTCCGACTTTTACCCCTTCGGCGGCGAACGCGCCATCCGCTCCTCCTCCGGCAACAATTACAAATTCACCGGCAAAGAACACGATTTGGAGTCGGGATTGGACGACTTCGGGGCAAGGTATTTCGCTTCAACCATGGGCAGGTTCACGAGCGTTGATCCGATTTGGGTCAAGATAGACCGTCTGGTGGATCCGCAAAGACTAAACCTTTACGCCTACGCAAGAAATAACCCGCTTACTTTTCTAGATCTCGATGGCATGGACGTCACGATCGGAAGATGCTCGGTCGGCCCGACGCAAGATTGTTTCGACCACCTTCAGGCAGGGCTAAGAAAGGAAGACAGGAGTCACGTAAAGCTGGTCACCGGGGACGGCAAGAACGGCTGTCGCAAAGGAGTGTCTTGCGTTGTCGTTGACGCCAATTACAAGAGCGATTCAAAGAACTTTCAAACTCTTCAGACGCTCGCGAACGATCATTCTGCTACTGCAACCGTGGATGTGGTGAAACCAAACGACAGTTTCGACTTAAAAGTGGTATTATCCGTCAACGTCAAGAAGGGTGAAGAAACCACTGGAATTATGAGCACCACCCTTGGGAATCCTAAAGAAGGTACCGGTTTCGCGGGCTTAACATTTTTTCCATATCGAAAGGGCGATCCGGGCCCATATTCGCCCGATGACATCACGCATGTCGTAAACACCGTTTCGCTCGACGACAGCATCGCGGCAACAATCCACCACGAATTGAGACACGTGTTCCTTGGAGACTTCGGTCGAGCAGCTAAGAAGGGTGGCCACGGGCAACCTGGAGTTGATAAAGAGACCAAGGCGGCGGACGATGAAGCTATCAAGAATCAGAAGCATAACTAAGATGGGACCGTTTCTTGGGTTGTTTTCGTTTGTTTGTGTTTTGCTCGTGTTGTCTGTCCCAGGTTTTTGCAATCAAGCCGCCGAAACGACCAAGTGCTCCTCACTTGGTTCAGAAGAGCTTTCTTCAAGAGAACTAAGGTTAAGGTTGCTGCACACAGCGCCCCTCGACCCGCCTTGTTGTGCGGAAAAGGCGAACCTTAAGGGTACGATCATCCTGCAAGTCACAGTCAGCGAGAACGGCGACATAAGTTGCGTTGACCAAATTTCAGGTCACCCAATAATCGTTACTTCGGCAATCCACTCCGTATCAAAATGGAAATTCAAACCTTACGTCGCGCAGGGACAGCGAAAGCCCTTCCATGGAAAACTTGCCGTAAAATTCCGCGCGACCGAGCGGGCAGTGTCATTCAAAGTGATAGATGCTCCGTAGCAAGGCGTGATCGGGGCTATTCTTAGGACGCGCTAAACCGCATCGCTACTGCGCAGACCGCTGCGACGACGGGCACGAACTGCTGGGGCGAACAATTCGGCTACGACGCATGGGGCAATCTGTTGTCCATCAGCGGGACCCAACATTGCTACACCCGCACTCGCCCCTGCAAGATGCGCTTCACGTAGCGCTCACATCTGAAGTAAAAGAGGGCAATCTCCAGATACAGTACTACCGTGTGTCAAGCAAGCCTTGCCGATGTAAAAAGCCACGATAATGAGAACCAGATATACGACGGTTACGATGAGGCCTGTTTTGGAAGAATAAAACTTTCCCATGGGAGCTTTACTGAGATTAAAGCCGATGTCGAACCGTCTGGCAAGGCGACAATATCCACACCCCCTCAGGTCGGGACGAGTGGATTTGAACCAGCGACCTCCTGGTCCCAACCATGCGTGCAACAACACATCGGTAAAACAATCTCATAACAGAACCTGCAGCTGCGCTGGTTGTTGAACCTCGAGGATTTGACCGCCTACAAAATTGCCTACAGCACTGTAGACGAAAAAACAGACGAGCGCATAAATTGTTGAAAGGATTGGTGGACGTGGCCGGGATCGAACCGGCGACCCCCTGCTTGCAAAGCAGGTGCTCTCCCAGCTGAGCTACACGCCCACGATAACTGTATGATTCTAATAGATTTTGTGGAACATGACCAGGCTATTGACTACCTACCGGCGAAATAGGTGCTCTCGCAAACTGGGCCGCCGTTTGCCAGACGCAACCGTTATCCTAATCAGATAAGTACACCCATTCACTGAACAGGCTTAACGTTGATTCTCGGTCCATTCGGTCCAACAACGCATTTTTTCAAAAGAATTAGAGCGTTGGCTAGCCGACTCATCGGGACCAATCGATGGAGGAGCGATAATTGAGACGGCCACCATATTGGCTGATGACCGCTGGCATCGACCGCCAGAAGTTCAAGAGCGCTTCAGTATCTGCAGAAGCCGCGGGCTACGAGTATCATATGCCGCCTATTTGCACTGGAGGACCTGGAAAATGATTCCCGAGATCCTAGCGACTTTGGCTTGCGGTATCTTCGCCGGAGGTGCGATTTATATCAATTTCGTTGAACAACCCGCGAGACTCTCCTGCGGAATTACTTTGGCGATTACTGAGTGGCGGCCAAGCTACAAGCGAGGATCTATAATGCAAGCATCTTTGGCTCTCCTCGGATCTGTTCTCGCGTTCGTATCTTGGTGGATAAATAGAGACTCAGCTTGGATGATAGGCGGCATGCTCCTGTTTGCTGTGATTCCGTTCACCTTGATCGTGATTTTCCCAACCAACAAGAAGCTTCAAAGCGAAGAGCTAGATGTGGCCTCGGCTCAGGCGGAACGGCTTTTAAGCCTCTGGAGCAGACTCCATGCTGTCCGTGCGGCACTCAGTTTTTTCGCTTTCTTGATTTTTCTCTTTGCACTGAAGCATAAGCGCTGACGACGATATCCTGTCCCGGGCGATGGTGATTGGCAAGGATCCTTCGAACCATGTCTTTGTCGATTGGGATATGGAACGCTAACGCGATCTGTTGCGCGATTCGCGGACAGCCCCAGTGGGGATTACGTTTTCGTTTGGGTATTTTGGGGATTGTTATCGTCCCAAATGAACTTTTTGGGCAACCCGAACGAATAACCGTATGAGGAGCGCGCGTGGCTGACGACCACGAGCTGTGGGAGCGGATTCGCGAACGCGATGCGAATGCCTTTGAGGTGTTCTATCGCGACAATGCGGGACGGCTCTGCGCCTACTTGCGGCAAATCGTAGGCAACACGCAGGCGGCAGAGGATGTGATGCAGGAGACATTCACGCAAATCTGGAAGTCGCCCAACGGCTTTCGGCCGGAGCTGGGATCGCTTCGCGGGTATCTCTTCGGAATTGGGCGGAAGCGCGCGGCGGAATGGTGGAGAAAGCGGGAGCGCCTTCCCGAGGAGCAGCCGCGAGAGCATGAAGGAGAAGTCGCGGACAGCGCAGCAAGCTCTTCAGCGATTGGGGACGCGTTCGCGCGCTTGCAAGAGGAGCAGCGGTCGTTGCTGTGGCTGCGTGAAGTCCAAGGCCAGTCGTACGCGGAGCTCGCCGCGATTCTTCAGATTCCGGTGGGCACCGTGAAGTCGAGGTTGTTTGCTGCCCGGGAGGAGCTACGGCGCATTTGGCGCTCTCCCAGAAGCGGAGCAAGGAGTGAGAAATGAACTGCGCTGAAGCGGCGGAATGCGTTTCCGCGCTGTTTGATGGCGAACCGATTTCGCGCGAGGTAGTCGCGCATCTTTCGGATTGCAAGGAATGCCGCGCGCGGCTGAACGACTATGCGGAGATGGGCGCGGAACTGCGCGAAGCAGCCAGCGGCGCTGGCGCGCAAACCATCCCGGAAGGGAGATGGAGATTGGCGGAACCAGCCGCTGCCACAAATTGGTTGAGGAAATGGAGGGGAACGATGCGGATACCAAGATTTGCGTTCGCGCTGATGCTGATTGCGATTTTTGCGCTTTCCGGAGGGCTCGCGCTGGTGAAGGCCCGTCCAGGGGGAAACGGCCCGGTGCTGTTGCTGTCGTTTAAGATTCCGCAAGGGGACAAGGCTTGGGATTGCGCTCTCAGAACGGATCGCGGGCCCGACTCATGTGCCTTTTTCGGCGCTAACTTGCCAGGCGAGCTAGCCGTTTCCGCGCGGTTCATCCGCAGGGAGGGTGAACGCGTCCAGCTAGGGATTAAAACGAATTTCACACCTGCAGCCGCGATGCAACGCCAGTATACACATACGTTTGAATTGAAGATGTTCGACGGAATCTCAGAACAGGAGTACTGGCTTGAGCGGGAAGAGAAGCTGAACGTCCCGGTTGCGCAGTTCGGAACAGTGGAAGTGTCAGGAGAATACCTGGACCACATGCCAGTCATGGCATCTAATCCGCGGGAGACTCTGGACCCCGGCAAGGCCGAATTTCGTATCCTGTCTCCGGTGCTCATTCGTGACCATCAGATGCTGGTCAACATGGCGCGTGCGATGGCCATACCAGACGAAAAGGATAACGGCGTGATGCTGCACATACCTAGGGAAGGGCTGTTCATTTTTTCCCCTGTTCCATTTGAGGAAGGAGCCGAGGTCGCCGTTCGGCATGGGTCTAATCAGATTGAATTCACCGCCGAGGGCAAATCGTATCTGCTCGTAACAGGGGCGCCGATAACAAGGGCCGAACATGTTTGGGTTCGGCATCTGCCCGATTGGCACCCCTCAAACAATCAGGGGTGGTTCCTGGGCGGCGTCAACGTTCAAAGACTTCGCGAGTTCTTAGAGAAGGTTCCTTGAGGGATTGATGGCACTTTTCCAGCGTTCTGTTGTGCGAGGGAGAGGCGTTTGGCGTTGACGAGGACGCTCAGGTCGGCGGCAACTTTGCGGCAACTTTCTGGAGTTCTTCGCCGGAAGGGATCCGCCGCGCCCGCTTCGGTATTCAATGAAATCGTGCTTCGAGCCGCCTTGCGGCTGCGTTCACATTACCTGGACCTCAGTTTCCATCTCAGGAAAAACCCCTTTAAAGCCGAACAGTTTCGCTACACCAAACCACGGGGTCGTATTGCCCGTGACCGAGCACAGGCGCGGTAGGTCAGAACAGATCTCGCTCGATCAAGGAGGCTGAGAAGCAAGAAAAACTCCGCACTGACAAGCGATGGCGTCCTTGATTGCTGTTTAGTGACTCCTGAACCTTATGCCAGTTCCCCTATCTAGCCTAAACGTGCACCCTGACAATATGGCACCGTGCAGAAATTGGCACGGCTTAGTGCATCGAATGACGATTGTCTCGTCGCCTCGACAGGAGAACCACATCAATGTCCCGCTGGAAGCGCGTTCTCATCTTGGGATTGTGGTCATAGCGTGTGTGACCTATCTTTGGCTTTTTGGCACTCAGACCCTTTTTGCTCTAGAAGCGCATAATACGGCACGGAAACTTCCGTTTGTAAAGCGAACCCCTGTTCCCCTGCCAGATTTATCCGTTTCACAAGTATCAGGCACAACCCTCTCTTATTTCGGCTACGAATTTGAGGTTCCCTGGACCGATATCGATAGGGAGAAAACCAAAATCGTTGGTGGGAATAAGGCGATTATTGCTTTTCGTTCGGGAAATGTTCTGTCCGTGTGGAGTGGACAACCACACGAGTTCATGAATTATCTCATTGAGGAAGGTAAAGTCGACAGAGACACTTTCCGAAAAATCTATGGCGATGAGGCATTGCAGTCCGATTACAATTTTAAGCGCCTCATCCTTGAGACAACACCGGACAAAATTACTTTCTTCACTAACAGGAGAACGGCCGTGAGTCAGAGTGTGTTGCTCATGGTTAAGGCCATTTGTGTCAGCGGGGACCCGAACTCTGGGATATTTGCCGTTCAGGGAAACGGGTTCAAAGGATTTCAATACGGGCTTCCACAGAATCCCCCAAAACAATTAAGCGTCGAACTCTTTCCAGCGGATGGTCACCTGGATTTAATTTTTGGTCAAAAGAAGAATGGACTCACGGTCATTTCGCAGGCTGACATTAACCGTATTGTCCAAACGATTCACAAGGTGCCAATCGAAGTAGCAGTTCGCAGTGAAGACACGCATAAATAGCCAATGCTGGCAGCCTATGGGTGGCGAATTGCTAAATAAGGCCATAATTCCTTGTATTCTCAGTTTTGCTAGGATGCGGAGATGCGCGACTTCGTCATCCTTTTCGTCCCTCTCATCGCGACCGTGGCTCGGCTTGCGGGTCCGGGCGGGATCCGCTCTTTAGTTGCCGAGTCTGTGCTCGTCAAACATCAACTGCTGATTCTCAATCGTTCGCGGAAGCGGGCTGTGGTTCGCCAAAATTTCATCCGTGCCAAAAGTGGCGCGATCCTCTTTCGCCACAGCGTAAAAACCCTGAACTCGACCAGAATGGTTCTGAGGAGCGCGAAGATTCCTTTGGGCGGGAAGCTGTTGACACGTGAGCGACACGACCAAGGAACGGATCATCTTCTCGCGGAGCTTGTTATCGGAATGCGGACGCATCCGCCGATTGCAGAAACGGAAGCCGACGTCGTTCTTCCGGTAGTGCTTCACTCGACTTGAATCGAGTCCATTTTTCGGAGTATTTGTCCAAACTTGGACCACGTATCCTTATTACCTGTAGCCCAATGAGTAGCCCAACTAGCAGAGGGGTTTGCACTCTTAAGAGACGCCGATTCAACGGCTTAGGTGAGATGATGGCGTGCTTGCAAAGCAGATGCTCTCCCAGCTGAGCTACACGCCCATCCTTATAACGAATTTATTCTAAACCACTTTCGAGCGCAGCGCACTTCCATTCACACAAGACAAACACAAAACAGAGCACCTTCGATCCAGGCAGGTGCTCTCCCAAACTGAGCTACCCGGGCCTACTTTCCCGGCATGCATTTCCCGGCGATTCCGGTAGGCACAGAGAAAAAGATGAGAGACAGTTATGCCAAACGTCGGGCGGTCCTAGCGGCCACACGAGACACAAACAAGCGGTCGCGGACAATAGTTTGAGTTCGCGACGATTCGGCGGCCCGGATCGTGCCGGCCACGACGCAGCGCAGGACGATGGGTCGGATCTTTCCAGCCTAGCGGTCGTCGAAACTTATCGCTCCTGACGGGTTTCTTTCATCGTACGAAGGGAAAAGCTGTAGACATTTCTGGCGACAGCGATGCTCCGATTGCGTTCGCCATCGAGAGGCCGAAGCGGCAGAGGAAGCTCGCGAAGAGGGAGCAGCTTTGTAGAACTTTTAAGCCCTGGGTGCTGGCCCTTAGCGTTCGATTGCGGAACAACCTTTGTCAATTGAGCACAGCCCGTGAGAACCTCGCAGCGCCCTTAGCTTTCGCCGCTGCGCTGGCGGCTTCCACCAACGCCGTCTTCAGGTACACATTGCCCTTGGGGATGCGGCTGCTCTTGCGCTTGCCGGCGGATTCGTTGTTGCCCGGACAAACGCCCGCCCAAGAAGCCAACTGCGAAACACTCCCGAACACGCTCATGTCCACGCCTATTTCAGCGATGATCACCGCGGCCAGCGTCCAATCTACGCCCGGAATCTCCTGTAACAAGGCGAGCTGGGCTGCATAGGGCTTGAGCTTGTCCTCGATGCGTTGCTCGAGAACCGCCAGATCTTTTTCTGCCGCCTCGAGTCGCTGCAGTTGCAACCGCAACAGGAATCGATGGTGCTCTTCCAGTTTCCCTTCCAGGGCTGGACCCAGTTCGGGAATCTTGTTACGCAGACGGCCTTTGGCCAGCTCGGCCATTTCCTGCGGGGTCGCTTTGCCTTTTACTAGCGCGCGCAGCATCGACTGGCCGGAGACTCCGAAAACGTCCATAGCCACGCTGGCCAACTTGATGTTGGCCGTCTCCAGCAACTTCAGCAGGCGGTTGCGCTCCGCCGACCGGCTTTCTAGGATCCATCAGGCGAGAATGCTTGGATCACATGATTGTGTTCAATGAATCTTCGCTGCAACGGATCTTGAATTTGTACTTCGCCTATTACCAACGCTCGCGCACTCACCTGTCGCTCGCCAAGGATGCCCCCGAGCCAAGACAGATTCAGCGACCGGAACTTGGCGAGGTGATCGAACTGCCCCAGGTTGGAGGGCTTCATCACCGCTACGAACGACGAGCTGCATAGAGTTTTCTTGCAGGAGATCGTCTTCCTCTTCTTTTCCCTTGGACAAATCCGCGTCTGCGCCTGTCAGTCGCCGGTCGCCGTCGTCTAGCGACGCTTGAGACCGGCGCAGTTTTTAGGGACCCTCAGGTTTTCGCAGCTGGTTTTTCGCGCAGACGATGTTTTTGGTAGGGACAGGAGAACTCACGCCTCAAACGTGAGAAGGCACGTAAAGAACATATTTGCGTCCCATTGAGATTTATCATAACATGTTCGTAAGTGAAATGACAGTGAGGCAAACAACCTTAAGCGGAAACGAGATTCAGGCACCTCCTAATGCTCTTCTCCGACGGTTACGTGGCTTTTGTCTGTGTGCGAGCGAGTGAGCTTTTGCGGAACGGGTGTCTGTTTACTGCGAACCATTGTTCAGACCGACGGTCTGCCGTCGTTGCAGATAACCTGCGTCTAGGGCATGACAGCGCGACGAGCGCTACCAGAAGCTTATAGGGAAAGGCTATTTTCATGTCTAGCTCAACTAGCAGCGAAGATACATCCGTACTCCTCTCGCGCATCGCGGGTCTAACGACGGCGATCAACACTCCGCTAACGGCCGCTGGGGACTTGGACCTCGCCGGTTTAGAACGATTGATCGACCGTGTAATTGAGGCAGGCAGTTCGTGCATCTTTCCTTTGGGTTGGAACGGAGAAGGTCCCCTCCTTAGGGATCAGCTTCGAATGAACGTTATCCGTCAAACCTGCCATATCGTCCGCGGCCGAGTGCCAGTGATGGTCGGCGTCAGCGAGCAGAGTTTGCCACGTGCACTGGAAATGATTGCGGTGGCACGCTCGGCCGGTGCCAGCTTGGTGCTTTCGACGCCGCCCTACAGCTACGCGATACCGCAGGAGTTGATCTATGAGTACTTTCGTTCGCTGGCGGCCGAGGCTGGATTGCCCGTAGTCATCTATGACAACGGTGAAGTTGGTGTGCGTCCTAACTTCGAAACGCTGACCCGCTTGAGTTCGACACCTAGGATTCTGGGTGTTAAATCATATGCGCCTTGGCAGGAAATGCAGCGGCAGTTTCAAACCATTCATGTGCCAGGACGGTTTGCAGTTATGAGTGGTGACGAATACTTTTACGGCCCAGCCCTATGCATTGGAGTATCGCACTTTACCATGGGCGGCCCTGGAAACGTCTGCCCTCGATGGTGTACCCGAATGCACCAGGCTGCGCTCGCCCGTAAGTGGGACCAAGTCTTATCGATGCACCTCAGGCTTACTGCATTCTGCGACGAACTTTACAAGGATGTCGAAACACCCTATGCCGCTATTAAGTACGCATTGGAGGTATTGGGTATTTGTTCGGCATTTATATCCTCTCCTCACAGAATGCCGGAGGTGCATCATCGGGAACGGATTCGCGCGGCTTTGTCGAACTTCAAGGATGTCGTTAACGGGTGATGGGTGCGATCGTTCCGCCAGCTGATTCGGCGTGACGAAACGTTTGTGCCGTGTTGTGCGCCTTTCGCTTCCATTTTTCCTTTTCTGGGTGTGATCAAAGCCCGAAAACTCCGGTCAGAAGGTCAGAAAGCTAGATATGAGCTTGGGTGGAAGAGTGGAAGGCCTGGGGCAAACAAGGATCGTGCTCAAAGATAGGTCACACGGAAGCGCAAATTATGGCCATGCTAAGGGCAGGTGCTGGCGGGCGAACGGGTGGCCGACATTTGCCGAAGGCTGGAGATCTGGGGATTCCGGCGAAGGTAATCGGGATTCCGGGCTGATCGTGATCAGCATTCCGGATCGAGGTGATCAGTCGTCGGAGCGAAGCGACGCTGGCCGGA
>Ga0209117_1000330_pt1 | contig 22902 bp, 16 predicted proteins | sample BlaSpr_A8_OM2_M2_FD_187978 | JGI IMG/M metagenome (GOLD analysis project Ga0209117, IMG submission 187978) | Forest soil microbial communities from Thunder Bay, Ontario, Canada - Black Spruce, Ontario site 2_A8_OM2_M2 (SPAdes) (version 2) | ecosystem: Environmental > Terrestrial > Soil > Boreal... | reverse complement strand
GGACGGAGTTCCCAAGGGCGAGATCCGGGGACCCTTCACGCTGCCGAGCCAAGCCTATCCCGGCACTCAGCATACCTACTGGGTCTATGTGCCTGCGCAGTACGACCCGACCACTCCCGCCAGTCTGATGATCTACAACGATGGGCAGGCCTTCATGGCTCCGGAGGGAGATATTCGAGCGCAGGTGGTGATGGACAACCTGACCTACCGCCGCGAGATTCCCGTGATGATCGGAGTTTTCATCAATCCGGGTCGCCGTCCCGATCAGCCGGAGCCGACCACAAGCAATTGGGGTGATCGCGACACGAACCGACCTACTGAGTACAACACCCTCGACGATATGTACGCTCGGGTCATCGTTGATGAATTGCTGCCGGTGCTCTACAAGGAGTACAACATCTCGAAGGATCCCGAGCGGCATGGGATAGGCGGGTCGAGTTCGGGCGCCATTGCTGCGTTCACTGTGGCGTGGGAACGTCCGAATCACTTCCGTAAAGTGCTTAGCAACGTCGGAAGCTTTACCAACCTTCGCGGCGGACATGCTTATTCCGACATCATTCGCAAGAACGAGAAGAAGCCCCTTCGTGTCTTCCTAGTGGACGGCCGGAATGACAATCGAGGGCTGAGACCCGACGGAAGCTATGATCAAACTCGCGACTGGTTTTACCAGAATGTTCGGATGCAGCAGGCCCTTACGGAGAAAGGCTACGACGTGAACTACTCATGGGGCATCCAGCGGCATGGTCAGAAAATGCTGCAAACGGTTTTCCCGGAGATGATGCGTTGGCTCTGGCGTGACCACGGCGTTTCGACGGACGTACACGATATGGTTGAGCGGTCGTTCAACACACCTAAGAAAAAAGACTAGGAGCTATTGCGCAACCCTGCGTAAGACGATCGTGCGCCTGTGCCGGCGTCCAGCCGATCTACTTTCAACTGCAACTCCTCGTGCTGCTCAGCCGTGAGCTGAATCGGCGGAGACAATCGCCGCGGAGCATTCGGCTGCTGGGTCACCAGGGGCAGCAGGCTAAATAATACGGTATAGCGCCTTCATGGCTAATTGAGTGCCGCTCAACGGCGGGAGACAACTTTAGGTTGGGCGCCACTCTTAATGATCAGGTCGTGCAGCAGCGTGACGGCTTTATCGATGGGCACGAGGTCGGCGTAGAACAGGGGCGTTCTGCCACGGCCGTCGGTCTCATCCAGCGGAGCACCCTGGGCGGCCAGGAAACGGATCACCTCGCAGATTTGGTCCTGGGTGGCTGCCGCGGCGGTGCCCAGAACCGCAGCGTGAAGGACGGTGGTTCCGGTAATAGCAGAGGCGATTTTCACGTTGGGATTCAGCTCATAGGCGTATTGCACGGCGTCCAGATGACCGCTGCCCGCGGCAGCAGTGAGCACCGTAGTGCTGTCCTGCGCTTTGAGATTAGCATCGCCGCCGGCGGCGACGAGTGCCCGCATCACGTCCACGTGATCGGCTTTCGCGGCCAGCATGAGCGGTGTCTGCTCGCCGGCAACATAGCGGAACGCCGCGCCCACACCGGCGCCGCCTGGTCCGGGCTCCGGCGTGGGTGTTGCCGCAGTGCGCGCGTTTGGATTGGCTCCTTTGGCGAGCAGTTTTTCAACCAGCGCGAGATCTCCGGCGCGGGCGGCAATGTGCAGCGGGGTGTCGCCTTCGCGATCCGGGACGTCCGGGTCCGCGCCGCGATCGGCCAGGAGGTTCGCCACGGCCAAGCTGCGATACAAGGCTGCGACGTTCAGAACCGTGACGCCATCGGGAAGCGCGTAATTGGGATCGGCTCCCGCCGCGAGCAGCACTTCGGCGGATTGGCTGTCGTCTTTGACCGCGGCAAACACCAGCGCCGTGAAACCACGCTTGGATGCCGCATTTACATCGGCGCCGTGAGCGATCAGGGTCTTGACGACGTCCGGGTGGCGCTCCGCAGCAGCCCACATGAGGGCTGTCTGCCCTTTGCGCGATTCCGTCGCGTTTACGTTCGCGCCGCGGGCGACCAGCAGGTTGACGATATCGACGCTGCCCGCGCCGGCGGCGATCATGAGTGCTGTCTCGCCGTCCCAGCGGGCGGCGCTCGCGTCGGCGCCAGCGGCGAGTAGTTTGCGCGCGAGAACCGCATCGCCGTTGGCGCACGCCAAGGTCACCGGTGTTTCGCCGTACTCGTCGGCGGTGTTGGGCATCGCGCCGGCGGCCAGTAACTTCTCAGCGGTTTCCGCGTCATCGAGATAGGCTGCCCAGGCGAGGGCCGTCGCCCCATCGGGTTGCGCCGCGTTTACATCGACCCTAGCTGCCAACAGGGCGGTTACGGCTTTATGGTCGCGTCGCTTCACCGCGTCCAGCAGGCGTAGATCGGTGGCTGCGGGGGCGAAGAGCGGGAATAGAAGCGTGGCCGCTGCGGCTCGCGCCAGGATTGGTGGCATCTGCGATGGGCTCCCTAAACGTCCGAGAGGTGTTCGAGGAACCCGTTGCTGTCGCCGAGCTTCGCCGACGGGTGCAGGCCCGCTTTAGAAAGCATCGTCAGCAGCAGATTGTTCATGGGCGTCTCCTTGGGGAAGCGTAGGTGCCGGCCGCCCTTGAGCTGCCCGCAGCCGCCGCCCGCCAGCACCAGCGGCAGATCGTGGTGCGTGTGCGCGTTGCCGTCGCTAATGCTGCTGCCGTAGAGAATCATGGAGTGATCGAGCAGCGTCCCGTCGCCGTCCGCAGTGGACTGCATCTTCTGCAGCAGATAAGCGAACGTCTGCGCGTGCAGATGATTGATCTTCGCCGTCTTTTCGATCTTTACCGGATCGTTCTGGTGGTGCGTCACGGAGTGGTGGCCGTCGGGAACGCCGATCGAGCGATAGCTGCGGTTGCTACCCTCGCGCGCGATCATGCAACTGACGATGCGGGTCATATCGGTCTGATAGGCGATCACCATGAGGTCCATCATCAGCCGGGCGTGATCGTCGAACTCCTCCGGGATAGAACCCGGCCGCTGCATTACCGGCAGTTGCATAGTGGAGCTCTGCTCTTCGGCCTTCTGAATGCGGCGCTCGATGTCGCGAATGGCGTCCAGGTACTCGGTCAACTTGCCGCGATCGGATGCGCCCAGCCCGCCTTTCAGCCGGCTGACGTCCGCGGACACGTAATCGAGAATGCTGCGCTGCTCGTTCAGGCTAGCCAGCCTGGCCGCCGGGTCGGTGCTGTCGCCGTCGCCGAAGAGGCGCTCGAAGACCGCGCGCGGGTTCACTTCCATGGGATTGGGCGTGGTGGGGCTGCGCCAGGAAATGGTGTTGGTATAGGCGCAACTGTAACCGGAATCGCAGTCGCCGGCCAGGGTGGGCGATTCAAGGCCGATCTCAAGCGATCCCAGCTGAGTGGTCTTGCCGAGCTCGCGGGCGGCGATCTGATCCACGGAAACGCCGGCGTGGATGTTGGCGCCCTCGGTTTTCTTGGGATGTACGCCCGTAAGCCAAGTGGCGCCTGCGCGCGCGTGGTCGCCAGCGCCATCGCCCAGCGCGCGGCCGTTCACTTGCGCGAGCCCGCTCAAAACCACCAGACGGTCGCGGAAGGGCTCCAGCGCCTGCATGGTCGGAGCGAACGCGAACCCCGCGCCTTCCCCCGTAGGAGTCCAGCGGTCCATGATGATTCCGTTCGGCACGTAGACGTAGCCCAGGCGCACAACGGGGTTAGCCGCCGTGTTTTTGGCTAGCGCGAGCGCGGGCACCATCGCGTCGAGCAGCGGAAGAGCCAATGTAGTGCCTAGGCTGCGCAGGAATGTGCGGCGCGGCAAGGATTTTTTGGTGATGATCATCGTCTGGGGTCCTCCTCATCTGAAACGGAGTGCTGGTGACGATCGCGGTAATTAGTGACGACAGTCGATAGTTGTCGCGAGCAGCCTCGCTCACGATCGCGCGGATGGCAGGCTTATCGTAGTACTCCAGGCCGCGGCCCAGCGCGTACATCAGCAGCTTTTCTGTAACGGTCTGAAGATACTCGTCGCGGTGGCCGGTGAGCAGCGCCTGTCTTAGCCCGGCGGGGCCGGTGAACTGGGTACCGTCGGGCAACTTGCCCGAGGGGTCGATCACTGCGCCGGCGTCGCTTGCGCGCCACTTGCCGACCCCGTCGTAATTCTCGAGCGCGAAGCCCAACGGATCCATTCGTACATGGCACGACGCGCACACCGGGTCAGACCGATGCTGCTCCATCTGTCCGCGGATGGTCAGCAGTTTGCCATCATGGTTCTGCGGCTGCAATGCCGGAACATCGGGCGGCGGCGGTGGTGGCGGCGTGCCGAGCAGGGTCTCGAGGATCCACTTGCCGCGCTGCACTACCGAAGTACGGTTGGGATACGACGTGACCGTAAGAATGCTGCCTTGCCCCAGCAGTCCGCCGCGATTCGCATCGGCGAGAGCAACGCGGCGGAATTGCGAACCGTAGATGTTCGCGATGCCGTAGTGCTCCGCCAGCCGCTGATTCAGATAGGTATAATTGGCTCCCAGCAGGTCGAGCACGCTGCGGTCTTCGCGCAGCACGCTCTGGAAGAACAGGTTCGTTTCCTGGAGGAACGATTGGCGCAGGGCCTCATCGAATTCGGGGAACACGTCCGGGTCGGGCTTGACAAGGGCCAGGTTGCGCAGATACAGCCACTGCCCGGCGAAATTCGAAACGAACGCCTGCGAACGTGGATCGTCTAGCATGCGCCGCACCTGCTGGTGCATCACGGCGGGATCGTGCAGACGGCCCTTCTCGGCTAAGGCGAGCAACCTGTCGTCGGGGATGCTGCTCCAGAGAAAGAACGAGAGGCGCGATGCGAGTTCCAGGTCGCTGACATGATAGACCGTGCTAGGCGCGGAGCCCCTCGGGTCGCGCTCGATGCGAAACAGGAAGTCTGGGGATACCAGGATGGCTCGCAACGCCTTTTCGATGCCGTGATCGAAATCGCCTGAGCGGCGGCCGGCGTGATAGAAGGCCAGCAGTGGCCGGATATCGGCACCAGTCACGGGACGGCGGAAGGCGCGGTGGCTCACGATGGCCAGGATCTTGCGTGCGCAAGGCTCCTCGTCTTGGGTAGCGACTGGGCGGCAGACGAACACACGAGCACGGCTAGCCGTTTCACCGCGTCCGGTGGCATTGTAGGGGCCGGTAACAAAGACGTCGTTCACTTGCGGCGGCAGGTTGCCCGTGTGCGGCACCTCGAAACGTTTCAACCTGACGCCATCCAGCCGCACGTCCATCTCAGCGGGCAGCGACGGAATTGGAGCGGGCGGAGGCACCAAGCGGTTGCTCGACCGTGGAGATTCCATTTCGGCCTTGGCGGATTCCCGAAGATATGTGACGCCGACCTTGCGCAGCCCGGCCTTGACCGGCACGCGCACTTCGTAACGCGGGCGCGGGCCATCGCCGGTGTCTCCGCCGCCGCCCAGCTTTATGCGCAGCAAATATTCGGCATCCAGAGGGAAGTAGTAAGAAAACGCCATGCCACCGCTAGAATCAAACGGCAGATCATCGCCCGCGGTTTCATTGCGTGCCTTGCGCGCGCCGCCTACGCGGCGGGCTTCGGGGGGAGTGAAGTCCTGTTCTTCGGCCTTGGTAGCGGGGTCGCCGACGGCCACACGACTGACTAGACGCGACACTGACAGATAGCGCTCGAGCAGCGCCGGCGAAACTGAAAGCACTGATCCGACGTTATCGAAGCCGTACCCGGAGTCATCCACGGGCAGCAAGTCGCCGGGATGGATGTCCAGATCCAGAAGATCACGCACAGCATTGCTGTACTCGGCGCGGTTCAGACGGTGGGTGGTGGGCCGGCCGGGATTCGGATGCGCGGCGGCGGCGTGGTCAAGCGCATCCACCAGCCAGTTCATGAAGGTAGCCGACAGAGCAGCGTCGGGCCGCGGCATTCCCTCAGGGGGCATCTCTCCCGTGCGCACCTTGCGCAGCACGCGCTCCAGCACCGGCGCGGCGGCGCCGATTCGCGAGAAATCCAGGCCTTCGAGCACTACCCCCGCAGTCTTAAGTGATTGGCTGTGGCAGAAAATACAGTACTGGTTGACGACCTTGGTGGGTGTGAAGCCGCTGGCGTTATGCGAGGATTGAGCTGCGGTCGCGGCCACACTCAGCACCACGACAAACGCAACCGCAAACACACGACGCACACGACCCTCCGCAACCAGACGCAGCTGCTTGATTCTGCTCTGCGATTCCAGAAAAGTCAATCCAACTCAGGGTTACATTTTCAAATGGCTTGATACCTCCTACGTATCAAAATGCAACGCTACCCAGTGCTGCTTATGCTCCGATCTCCTCGCATCGATTCGTCCTAAGTAGGCGGCTAGTGTTTAGCGGCGATTCGGCCGTGTGTAATCCGCGATTGTGGCCGGATCACGTTGATACCTCCTACGTATCAAAATGCAACGCTACCCAGTGCTGCTTATGCTCCGATCTCCTCGCATCGATTCGTCCTAACTAAGTAGGCGGCTAGTGTTTAGCGGCGATTCGGCCGTGTGTAATCCGCGATTGTGGCCGGATCACGTTGATGCCATAACGACGCCGGCCTCGCAACGGCCGAGTAAACTGTTCGGTGTTCACCCTAACAGTGCTCGGACCGAAGGAGGCCGAGATAAGAATTATAGGATGTGATTTGCACGCTCGCCAGCAAGCAGTGGCAATGCTGGACACCAAAACGGGGGAGCTCATGGAAATGATCCTGACGCACGAAGGCAACAACGTGCGGGAGTTTTATTCCAGGCTTCCACGCCCGGTGCGTGTGGGGATCGAAGCCACGGGATCGATGCAGTGGTTCGTGAACCTCATGGAAGAACTGGGAATCGAATGCCTGGTCGGTCATCCGGCAGAGATTCGGGCAGCCGAGCCACGGAAACAGAAACATGATCGGCGAGATGCGGATTTGATTCTGAAGCTGCTGGTAGAAAACCGTTTTCCGGCGATCTGGCTGCCTTCGAAGGAGCAACAAGATCTGCGGGCCTTGTTACGGCACCGTCATCAGTGGGTACGCATGCGGACGCGAATACAGAATGCGCTGCAGTCGATAGCCCTGGCGAATGGTTTACGACGAGGACCCTCGCTGTGGAGTCATGACGGACAGAACACGATCGCGTCGTTGCCGCTGGCACCACATACCGCATATCGGCGGAACGAGTTGCAGGCGGTGTAGGCAAAGTTCGAGACGGAGATTGAGAAACTAAATCAGCGAGTCGAGGAGCAAGCTTGCAAACGAGCGGGAGCACGGTTGCTGATGACCCACCCTGGAGTGGGGCCGGTCACGGCATTGGCGACGGACGTGTTCCTGGGCGATCCAGCACGATTTGCTGACAGCAAGGCTCTGGCTAGTTACGTAGGGATGATCCCGCGTGAATATTCCAGCGGAGGGCGGCAGCGGCTCGGTGGACTGACGAAACAAGGCAATCCGCTGTTGCGGTTTCTCTGGGGTGAAGCGGGGGCGCACGCCGTACGTCGGGATCCGGAGTTGCGACGTTTCTACCGCCGCAAATTAGCCCAGAAAGGCTTGGGGAAGGCGAGCGTGGCCGTGGCTCGCAAACTCGGGATCCGACTGTGGATCATGTTGCGGGATCAGATTGAATACAACGAGTTCTGCCGTCGTGGGCAGAAGCAGCAGAAGAGCAGTGATGCCTGTGCGGGGATACCAGAAAAGCGCTATGGTGCGAACAGTCACCGGCACGTTGATTAGGCTACCCGCCTCCCTTGAACAAGAGGGAGTTCGAATAACTCATCATGGTCGATCGTGATCGAAGAGATGTTTGGTGGGCAACACTGAGTTGATGAACGTAAACGGGCTGGGCAGGTTAGGGCGACACAGATGAACAGAAGCGGCAGAAAGAGACGCAGCTCGTGCGCTGACGAAGAGGTGTGCTCGAATGCAGTGATAAGTAAAATAAAAACACTCTTGACACAGCCGGCGTCGTTAGAGATAGCGCTTTATCGGAGGCGCGCTTTCAGGAAAAGCCCACCTGACCGGAAACGTAAACGGTAGTTTTTCCCGCCGCGCGGCGACTCCCTGAGAGAAACCATATTGCTGACTTGGGAAGAGAGCGCAGGGATTCAGATATGTATTTGACATAGTTGCTCCCAAAGGAAGTAGGAAAGCCGCATGATGGCACGTCCCGGCTCGTTTCCTAGCATCATTATATTTACTGGCGGGCCGTAATAAGAGAGCAGTGCTCGTTGTTTTCGCAGAGCCCGCGTTCCACTCGGACGTGTCGGCAAAGCCAGACATGTGGTTCGCCCGGTCACCTTTGAGATTCTCCCCGAGTCATGGGCTATTCGGAAGTTACAGGGAGATCGATTTCAACTTTCGGATAGCCTCCGGCGCACCACTCGAGACCTGACTTCGGATAGGGCTTACCCTCTTACCAGAGATGGTGCGGAAACAAATAAGTGAAGCCGACGAACGCCTCCCAACGTGTCGAAGTGCTAGTCAGCCCTCGATTGAAACCTGCATCGAAGACGAGCGTTCTCCGGGCCGCATAGCTCATTGCCCAAAGATTCCCAACGGCACGGCCGTGCAGGAACGGTTGCGTAAAGTGCCAAATTTCGCCTGAAAGCGAGAGCTTTCCGACGATAGGATGTGAAATGGAAAGTGTCTGGCCGAACTGAACTCTATGCACCACCTCTTGTGTTTGCTCGTTGAAGATGGCATTTGCATCGTAGTGAAATCCCTTAACGTCTGCGCTGACAAGCAGGAGAAATGAATTGCGAGGACTTCCAAAATCAACCTCTGGTACTCCGCCATCGTAGACGCGCCGAAAGTAGCTTGCCGCGATGGTTGGTTTTGAGCCTTCACCATGACTCACCACTGCTTGCGCACCGAGAAATACCTCCGCTGTGCCATTCGCACTTGTGCCACCGGAACGGTAATGAACAAGCGGCTCAGCAGACGCGATGAGCTCAAGGCGGGGCGTGACGGACAGCTTCATCACTTCGTTGAAGCCGTAGCGGGATGAGAACTCGGGTGAGTGACTCGCACCAAGGACACCGGTTTCAAATTGTAGATAACCCGCTGGCGTCAGTGTCGCCGGCGTCGATACCGTAGGCCGACCGGGATTCGCTTCGGTTTCGTCCGATTCCGTTGACTGCGCGGCACTCGGCGAAACAATCACCAAACTCAGCAGCAAAAAGCAAAGACCAATCTTCAATCGCCCTCCTCGTTGGCCCAAAATAGGGGTGCAACTGCCTCAGTGTCATTCGACACAGTTGTGTGCTTGAAACAGCAGTGGAAGGATCAGTTTCGAGGAGGGCGATAGAGTCTGAGGGCTGGCGCTGTTGGAACCCGTACCAGAAACAATTCTGGAGTCGCAGCAAACTTACTTAGTGCGGGCGTCGGCTGGAGCCATGCAGCGACAAATTGAAGCCCACAGCAGGAGCACGCGTCTCTGTCGCAGTCAGACGTACCGTCCTGATCTGCATTGTGCAGACTCGCATGACGCGTAGAAGGTTGCTCCATTCTGTCGCAGACCGGACACACGGACGAGGTAACGCTCATCAGTGCCAGAACGCACAGCAGTAAAGATGACACGAATGTCCGCGCAGTTGGTTTCAGGCCGCTCATCGATTGGCTATTCTACACCGTCCAGGAACTCCTTCGCTTGCGACTGGGGGTAGAATGATTGCGACTCTCTTATGAATGCAGCGACAACATCTCCGTTGTCTGACGTTTCGCGGAAAGTCCTTCAACTCCAGGTCATCAAACTTATCTGGATGAGCGTGGAGATCATGGATGTCGCGCGTTTATTGAAAACTGGTCAACATCAGACCTTTTTGTGATAGTAGGCTTATAAGCAGGTCATTCAGAGCCTTGGGAAACCATCTAGGACCCTGAGCTCTCGCCTATCAGGAGAGCGTCATGAGTCAAGTTCGCTACGATTCCAGACTGGCAGTCGCACTGTTCGCACTATCACTAGCTTGTGTGGCGGCGGACCAACCCAAGACGACCAAGGTCGTGCTGCTGGGAACCGGAAACGTGCGGCCGTCTCCCGAACGCTTTGGGCCAGCCACCGCAATTGTTGTCGGCGACCGCGCTACCTAGTGGACCTGCTTTGCCTGGGGCTGGTCTGGGAATCGCTTCCGAGTGGCCGACAAACCATCCAGAAATCTTCGCATCCGCGCGGGGACGGTGCCGCCTAGGCTATAAACAGATATAGCCCGTCCACAGGTTCACCTCTTTCTTTTCAATCTCGTCGTGCCCGGCGCATGCCCCTTTCGATGGCCGTCACATTTGCACATCAAGGATAGAGAGCAGTTCATCGGCGGAATTCCCTCGACACAGACCCGTTCGAGCGGCGCCGCGTGGCGTGTTTTGCAAGTAGATTGGCGCGTTTGGCTAGTGCACCGCACCCGTGTGGACATCTAAAGTGTGGACGACAAGGACATTCGGAATGCGGACGGCACTCGAAGCGATCCAGGTTTTGTTGTTGTTGTTGTGTTCTTCTGTTCAAGTTGTCACGACAGGGAATCGCGCGATTTCCGGCGCGGATGGAGTTTTGGCGATGCAGTGCGTCCAGGAAAGGCAGACATGTTCAGTAGGAAGTAGGCCTACAGGGGTAAAAGTCAGAAGCCCCTTAGCTTGGGTCGCATCAGCGGAGAAAACGAAGCTGATGAAGCCGACCGACAAAGCCATCTGTAGGGATGGTGAGTGAATCACCGGGCCGCAACGAAAGTGAACCCAGAAGTGGCCTCGAAACAAAACTTAGATCCGGAGGCCGAGCCCTCTGCTTCGGGGCGAAGGCAGCATGACATGACGTGGGCTGACCGAAACGTCATGACACTCCGGCGGGGTGGTAGGGACAGCACGGTGACAAGGGCATGTTACGCAACTGGAGAAACCTTACTCGTCCCAGAGAGAAAGACTCTGGAGCAGGTCCGACCTATAACCGGCTGAACCGGGAAAAGGAAGGAAGGCGAGAAGGTGTCGGAAGGGTTCAAAGTAGCGATGAACTGGGGTAATTCCCAGGGAGCGAAGGGACCCAGCTGTTTCGTAATTCCTCTGGCAATGATGGGAGGCAGGAGCGTCTGATAAAAACGCTCGGAAATCTGCAAGACCTGAGACAGAGGATATCCAGGAAGGGGAAGACGGAAGCGGTGGGAGGGTGTGGAGTAGATGCTGGTGACATATCAGCCTCGACCGCACCTCCAATTGGCTCCGTCCCATAAACCTTCTTGCGAAGCGAGCAGGAGAGCGGAGTGCGGGAAATCTGCACGCTCCGTTCGACGTGGCGGGGGATGGAAACCAGCTACGGTTCGGTTAGTGAGGCACTCCCAGAGGAAACGGGGAGCACCAGATAGATCGGACCTAAGGGCATGGCGCCATTCCTCGACCCTACCAGGTGGGCAGGGCTAAGGCGAAGGCTAATCACTAGGACTTCAGTTCCTCCTCTCGTACTTTCGTTCCATTGCTGACTATGGAAGGACTCGGCAATCTTCTCCTAGAGCCTTTCAACCGGGAACGGAGGCACAGGCATGAAGGCACGATATATAAAAGCTCTGATCATGGCAGTCTTGGCTTTGACGATTTCAAGCGCAGCGAAGGCCCAGAAAACTTCGGACATAATAAACAGCGGCGAGGACTTTTTGGCGGTTTGCCAATATGATAACAACCGTCCCCCTGACGTTTGCCTCGCCTACATTGCTGGCGTGGCCGGCACGCTCGCGCTCAATTGGTCAGACACCGGTCAGCGCATTTGTGTCCCCGATAACGCGACACTTAGAACTACACTTGACTTGGTTCTCCAATACATCAAAGACAATCCAGAAAAGCGAAATCAAAAAACGATCTTTTTGGTTGCGCAAGTAGCAATCAAAAAATATGTGTGCGAGGCGCCGAAACAGTCAGCCGCGTCGGCTCCGGGCCCGAAGCTGCGCCAGTGAGCATACCAAGCACCCAAGTCTTCGAGTCAGGTGACGCGAAACAATAGAGATGGATTTCCCCACATGTAGGCATTGCCTGAGATTCCAGACCGAGTAGGCACTCCAGGCAATACCTCGCGGATGTTGGGGAAGGATCAACGCAGCCTGGCCTACGTTCCTGCGAGAGCCCCCGGCACATCACCAATAGTTGAAGAAATCGCTTTAAGTTTTGTCGTAAACGACGACGTTATTTATTTCCTGCCCCTGCGCGTCCTTGCCCTTGAATGTCTGGGTCCGCGTTTTTCCGTCTTTAGAAACCACCGACCTCACGGTCATCACAGCCTGGCCGGCTTTCTTCACAGTGGACTCGGTCGTGCTGTTGTCGATCCGCGCTATCGCTATTGTGTCACCGTACGGCACGCCGGTAATAGTGTAGTCCTTCCCGTCGTATTTTGCGGTGAACTCGATGTGAGTCGGATTTCCAGCCGCGTCGATTCCGTCTGAACTGAGCTTGATGTTGTCCGCGTCAGAGTCGATCTTTAGGGTGATACTCTTCGGTGCTGGCCCAGGGCTGTACTTCGACTTGGCAGGGTCCATCTTCCAGGTCCCAGACTGCTGATCGGCTGTGCCAGACTGCGAATTGGCTGCCGCGGGGGAAACGTTTAGAGCAAGTGCCACGAGCAGCAGTGTCGTTGCAAAAGCGGCGAATATCTTGATACGCATAATCCGGCCTCCTTGGTGGAACATGGGTGGGCAGTCTTTTATGTGCCTATCTTGGCAGAAAGTCCAGCGGATTCGGAAAGCGAAAAACACAGAGAAAAAGAAAGTAGACATTGCTCGGGCAGCCTACACTTCGCGACCTTGCAAACTCAACTGGTTCAACGAGAACGGACCTTTTGGCAGGCACAGGGGGCGGCATCGGGTCCGGCTGTTGGATTGGTTGTTGCGGATCGCTCACTTTTTGGCCTCCTTGCATACCAGAAGTTTTGCGGTGGATTTTCATATATCCCTCTAATCCATCTGAAAGGGGATGTCCAGCATGTCAATTGGTCCGGCCCGCTCAAGTCGGGCCAATCGATCGAGACCAGGCGGAGGAGCTGGAAATCGCTGAGCATCTTCCCGGTGCCGAGCACCACCGAGGCGGCGGCGATGGATATTTCTTCAATCGGCAGCCCCGCGCCGATGGCCGCGGCCATGGCCTGCTCGACCAGATAGACCTCGCTGGCTCGCGCGCGGTAGGCAGAGTCCTGCACCGCGCGCTTCTCCACCGGCGTGATCTCGCTGGGCACGCCGATGTGCGCCTTCTGGATGAAGTAGGTGAGCATTTTTTCGGCGACCTTGAAGTCGGCGATCACGCCGTCCTTCATTGGTTTGATGGCTTGTGATTACCGAAAACTCGGTCTGTACGTAACCGGCTTCTTTGAGGGACGTTTCGGTTTCCCTTCGGCTGCTACAGTGGCGATGGTGTTGGCGAGTACAGGAGTTGGGGTTCGTGACTTGCGAAGACGCGGATGATGGGACAGCGGAGCGTTCGCTTTCCGCCCGAAGCGAAATGTCGGTTTCAAAACCCGCTTTTTAGGCGGTGACTAAGCGGCGCGTCGCTGGTATCGGTGGTGTAATCCTCCGACCTGAGGAATCGCTACGACGCGCCCTTGCTCTGGCGGTTCCACCGCTCTGGGCTCCGGCGCGTCTTTGGCCAAGGCTAAATGCGTACGCGACCGCTGATACAAACGGACAATCAAATACCCATAGTACGGAGTCGCGAGAGATCCGTTATCCGTGGCATCCGTGGTGTGGGCGTTCGGTCTGGATTCACAGAAAAGTTGTAAAGGGTGGACGCGCCGTATACCGGTGCAGTCTGGAACAGAACCACGAAGCTCGGCTCTTCGAGGTACCGCAGTGGATGTTCGAATCAGGTGCCTGTTGCCAAGTGCACAGTGCGGAGAAGCCCGCGGTTAGCTGCGCAGCATTGCTCGATCTGAAGCTCCTCCTTCACCATGCGCGCCCCCCGGCCCGCACCATTGTGCTACAAGCTCAGCATAATTCCTCTCGAGGAGGAGGTGCTGATGCGAAAATTGGCAAGGCGACCGAGGGCTACCCAACAGGAATTGTTTCACCCACCACACCAGATTCCAAACTGGCAAAAGTTACCGCGAGAAATCAAACACAAGACAGTGGAACTACTGACGCAACTTCTGCGCGAACACCGCAAGACGATCCTGGCCTACCAGCACGGAAAGGAGAGAGGCGATGAGTGACAAGATCAAACCGCATCATTTGGAGCGCAAAGCCATTCTGTACATTCGCCAGTCTTCTTTGTACCAAGTCAATCACAATCTGGAAAGTCAGAAATTACAGTACGCCATGGAGGAACGTTTGCGGCAGCTGGGCTGGCGCGAGATCGAAGTGGTGGATGATGACTTGGGCCGGTCGGCGGCCGGGACCGTCACTCGCGCCGGCTTTGAACGCATGGTCGCAGAAGTTTGTTTGGGCAAGGTGGGCGCAGTGGCCGCGCGAGAGGTATCGCGATTCGCACGGAACAACCGGGAGTGGCAACAGTTGATCGAAGTGTGTCGGGTGGTCGATACCGTGCTGATTGACCAAGAGACCGTGTATACACCTCGGCAGAGTAACGATCGCTTACTGTTGGGTTTGAAAGGCAGCTTAAACGAATACGAACTGGACCTGTTGCGGCAGCGTTCGGTGGAAGCGCGGCGTGCCAAAGCCCAGCGTGGCGAACTGCTTGTGGCTGCACCGATCGGTTACATCAAGTCCGAGGAACAACTTTTAGAAAAAGACCCGGACCGTCGAGTACAGCAAGCCATTGTGTTGGTGTTCGAGAAGTTCCTTGAGTTGGGGAGCGTTCGTCAAACTCTGTTGTGGTTCTTGGAACAAGGCTGGAAATGCCAGCGCGCAACGAGCTCGGGGAGACGTGTTGGAAACGTCCTTCCTACGGGACGGTCTATCGGATTTTAACTGGTCCAGTTTACGGCGGTGCCTACGCCTACGGAAAAACTGAACACACCCTGCACTATGAAGATGGAGAGCCACGGAAGCGCTCACGACGCAAACCTCGAGAGCAATGGCTGGTGCTGATTCGGAATGCCCATGAGGGTTACGTGAGTTGGGAGCGCTTTGAACAGATCCAACAAGCGATTGCCAGCAATGATCGCGGGTGGGAGCAATCCGGGGCGGTGCAGAATGGTCCTGCTTTGCTAACCGCTCTATTGCGCTGCCGCCGATGCGGTCGTAAGCTGAGCGTACGATACAGCGGCAACCGGGGTGACATGCTGAGCTATGCCTGTCATCGCGGTTGGCTCGACAATGGAGAGACACGCTGCATCGCGTTCGGTGGAACGTTAGTAGACGAGGCGATCGCCCAAGAGGTGCTACGCGTGGTGCAACCAGCGGCGCTGGAAGCGGCGGTGTTGGCGAGCGAAGAAGAAGCTCGCCAGCAAGACGACGTCTTACAAGCCCTACGGCGAGATCTGGAGGCCGCCCGCTATGCCGCCGGTCGCGCCCAGAAACAATACGACGCGGCGGATCCGGAAAACCGTCTGGTGGCGGACGAACTGGAACATCGCTGGAACCAGGCCTTGCAGCGAGTGCAAGAGGTCGAGCTTCGGATCGAACAACATGTCCATCGTCACGGGAAGGCTACTCCCGCACCCACACGCGAACAGTTTGAGGATTTAGCAAGCGAACTGGAGGCAGTGTGGAGCTGTTCGGAAACGGATGTCCGTCTAAAGAAACGCATCCTTCGAACCTTGATCCACGAGATCGTTGTGGATGTGGATGCCAATGCGGGCGAGATCATTCTCACCCTTCATTGGAAGGGAGGCGTGCACACCGAGTTACGATTACCCCGGCGTCGTCGCGGTCAGAATAGCAGCCAGACAAGCAAGGAGGTCGTCGGAGCCGTGAGAGTGCTGGCGCGAATCTGTTCGGACGACCTGATTGCCGGAGTGCTGAATCGCAATGGTCTACAGACGGGACGTGGCAATCGCTGGACGAGGGAACGAGTGACCGCGCTACGAAGTCATCACGAAATTCCGTGTTACTCCGTCGAAAGGCGCAGGACGGAAGGCTGGATGAATCTGACCGAAGCAGCCGCCTCCTTGGGAGTGAGTGGCAGAACATTGCGTCTTGCTGTCGAACGCCGCGAGATTGAGGCCGAGCATCCTCTGGCCGACGGTCCTTGGGTCATTAATCAGCGCGCATTGGAAACGGAGGCTACCGCCAAGTTCGTTGAGCGTATCCGTCGCAGCAACCGACACACCACAATACCAACATCGCAACAGAACGGTTTCGAATTTTCAACTACATAGCGAGGTGGGCAGTATGAAGCGTAGTTGTAGTAGACAAAATAGTTATGCAGGGTTCGCCGCAACGATCTCTCATTCCACACGATAACGTGGTCCAGGCACTCGCGTCGGATGGAGCCCACCAGCCGTTCCGCAAAGGGATTTTGCCAGGGGGATCGCGGCGCAGTAAGCACTTCCTCCATGCCCATATCTCGGGTCATGGCGGCGAAGTCTCTTCCGTAGATGGCATCTCGATCGCGCAGCACATATCGCGGCGCCTGGTCCCAGGGAAACGCTTCCCGCATCTGCTGCATGGTCCACTCCTGCGTGGGGTGTTCTGTCACCCCGAAGTGCACTACACGGCGTCGCCTATGCGATAGCACGACGAAGACAAATAGAACCCGGAAGGTCGCCGTCGGCACGGTGAAAAAATCGATGGCTGCGGTCTGCGACAGATGATTCGTCAGGAAAGTTCGCCAAGTCTGCGAAGGCGGTTTGCGGGGCCGTGGCAAATATCTGGCCACCGTGGATTGCGCCACCGCAATCCCCAACTTGAGCAGTTCTCCGTGAATGCGGGGTGCACCCCACAGGGGGTTAGCTTGGCGCATGCGCCGAATTAGATTACGAATGTTCGCCGCAACTTCTGGCCTTCCGGGAAGGCGGCGCGATTTCCTGGTCCAATGCCAGGCGAAAGCTCTGCGGTGCCAACGGAGGACCGTGTCGGGCTGAACCATTTGCAGACATCGCCGCCAACCGGACCAGAATCGGTACAACACAACCCACAAGAGCCGGTCGCAGCGCTGGAGGCGCAAGCGACGCGGCGCGTTCTTTTGGAAAACCGCAAGTTGGTGACGAAGCGCGAGGATCTCCGCCTGCAGGGCAGCACGGGTTCGAAAACTGGAGGCTACCAGTGCGAAAAGGGCGACGAAAAGAGGGCTCATCGTGGTAGCCACCAGGATCTCACGAATGATCGGAACCTCTGTGTTTTCAGATCGGACGGAGTTTTCGGTAATCACAGCTTCCTCACCGGAAAGATCAACGAGAATACAAAGTTCGAGAGCACGGACTTCCGCAACATCGTCCCTCGCTTTACCCCAGAGGCTCGGAAAGCGAATCAGGCCCTGGTTGATTTGCTTAGCAAGGCTGCAGAACGAAAGAAGGCGACACCTGCTCAGATCGCGCTTGCCTGGCTGTTTGCGCAAAAGCCGTGGATTGTGCCGATCCCGGGTACAACGAAGCTGCATCGTCTCGAAGAGAACATCGGAGCCGCCGCCATCGAACTTACGCCCGACGATCTCCGCGAAATCGACTACGCGGCGGCGAAGATCCCGGTACAAGGGGAAAGGTACCCGGAAAACCTGCAGAAATTGATCAATCGATAGAGGGACAACATGCGAGTTGGCATTCTGGGATCCGGGTTGATGGGCGGGAAGCTCGGAACGATCTTCGCGCGAGCTGGACATGAAGTCGTGTTCAGCTACACGCGGAGCAACGACAAACTCAAGAGACTGGCACGCGACGCCCAAGGCAATGCACGCGCCGGTACGCCGGGCGAGGCTGCGAAGGAAGCGGACGCGCTCCTCCTGGCCGTGCATTGGTCCCGAATCGACGATGTTTTGAAACAGGCGGGCCAATCTGCTGAATTCATTTCTTGTACCCAAACGCTTTGCTTCCGGCATCAAAGTGGTTTCAGGTATCGCCACAACAGGCAAGGAAGGATAACCATGAATTCCAAGCAAGTGGTTCTCATCACCGGCTCCAGCACCGGCTTTGGCAGACTGTTCGCGGAAACCCTGGCACGTAAAGGACACACTGTTTTCGCTACGATGCGTGACCCCATAGGTCGCAATGCCAAGAACGCCTCCGAAATCCGCACGCTTGCGGAAAAGGAGTCACTGCCAATCCACGTCCTTGAAGTGGATGTGACCGACGACGCCTCCGTGGGGCGGGCTGTGGATGCCGCCGTCGCCAAAGCGGGCCGCATCGATGTCGCCATCAACAACGCCGGCTACTACCTCTCGGGGCTGGCGGAAGCGGTCACCACCGAACAAGCGCAGCGTCTGATGGACACGAATTTCCTTGGCCCGGTGCGCGTAAATCGCGCGGTGCTCCCGCACATGCGGCGGCAACGCAGCGGCGTGCTCATGCACATCAGCAGCGGCGCCGGCCGCGTGATTCTTCCTTCCGCGGGTTTCTATTGCGCCAGCAAATTTGCACTCGAGGCGCTGGCCGAGGCGTACAGCTACGAACTTGCCGCGCAAGGAATTGAATCCGTGATTGTCGAACCCGGCCAATATGAGACTCCTGTTTTCGGCAATACAGTGACGGCTGCCGACCAGGCTCGCACCAATACGTATGGCGCTGCCAAGGAGTTCCCGGCGAAGATCAACGGGGCACTTTCCTCCACGGCGGGCAATGCCCAGGAAGTCGCCGACGTAGTTCTGGGGATCATCGAGACTCCCGCGGGAGAGAAGCAGCTGCGATATTTCGTCAGCCCCCAGAACTTCGGTGTCAACGAGATTAACGCCCTCGCAAAGCAAATTCAGAGCAAGGTGCTCGAAGGCTTCGGCCTCGGTGCGGACACCAAATTCCTCAAAGGCAAAGCCGTCGGCTCCGTCTAGCTCTCTCTCGCAGGAACACCTTCAAACACCTTGCGAGAGGAAAACCAATGAGAACTATACTGACAGCTACTTGCATGTTGCTCGTCACGATTTGCAGCGTGCAAGGCGTCAAACACACTTCACTCGAGACGGCTGACTCGAGCCGCGCTTCAAGCCGAACCGAAGACATGGGTAGGCCGACCAATCCGGGAGGTATCGCGTGATCCCTCGAACCGAAATACCAAGAGTGGCGCTGCGGCGAATCAACGGCCAAATCGCCTTGCATCGTCGACCACTGCGACAATTGGGTTGCGGCTCCTCACCAAACAGCCTATATAATCCATCGCGTCCTTAATGCCCCGAGGTGTTTCATGATCCGCAACTTTCTCGGCGTTCTACTCTCTCTGTGTTTCTTGGCAGCACCCAGCTTCGCTCAGTCCAACCCCTGCTCCCTCAGCGACCACGCGGCATACACTAAGAAAATCAAAGAGTTCACCACGGAGTCTTTCTTCAGCACCGAACTCGTCGACCATCTTCCTCTCAGCTCTTGCGTTCCCGCGCCGGATGCCTTCCTTCATCACATCGTGGGAGCCCCCGATGTTCTAGATTACACCAAGGACATCCACGCTTATTTCCGCCTGCTCGCCAGCAAGAGCCCCAGGGTCAAGGTCTGGAGCATCGGAACTTCCGAAGAAGGCCGCGAGATGCTCGTCGCGGCCGTCTCTGACGAAGCCAATCTCTCCAAGCTCGATCGCTACAAAGGAATCACCGCGCGCCTCGCCGACCCCCGCGGCCTCGCCGATGCCGAAGCGCAAGCGCTCATTGCCGAAGGCAAGCCCATCTACTGGGCCGACGGCAGCATCCACTCACCTGAAACCGGCGCTCCGGAAATGCTCATGGAGCTCGCCTACCGGCTCGCTGTGGAAGACACACCCTTCATCCAAAAAATCCGTCGCGATTCCATCGTGCTGATCACTCCCATCGTCGAAACCGACGGCCACGACCGCATGGTTGACATCTACATGCAGCACAAAAAGCACCCCGACCAGCCGCCTTATCCGCTCATCTGGTGGGGACACTACGTCGCCCATGACAATAACCGCGACAATCTGGGTGTCAGCCTCGCGCTCTCCCGCAACATGCTCAAGACCTTCCTCGACTGGCACCCCACCGTCATGCACGATCTCCACGAGTCCGTCCCGTATCTTTACATCATGACCGGCACGGGTCCTTACAACGCCTGGCTCGATCCCATCGTTATCAGCGAGTGGCAGGAGATGGCCTATCACGAAATCGAGGAAATGACCAAGCGCGGTGTCATCGGCGTCTGGACTCACGGTTTTTACGACGGATGGGCCCCGAACTATCTGCTCTCCATCGCTAACAATCACAACTCCATTGGCCGTTTCTACGAGACTTTCGGCAATGGCGGCGCCGATACTCGCGTCCGCACCCTTCGTCCGCCTGACACCAGTCGGGAGTGGTATCGCCCCAACCCGCCCCTCCCCAAAGCGAAATGGTCCGCCCGCGACAATATCAACATGCAAGAGAGCGCCATTCTCTTCGGCATGAACAATCTAGCCTCCAACGGTCAGAAGTTTCTCAACAACTTTTATTCGAAGAGCAAGCGGGCGGTCGAAAAAGCCCGTACGGAAGGTCCTGCCGCTTGGGTCTTTCCCGCTGATGACCCGCGTCCCGCCGAACAGGCTAGCCTTCTTAATCTTTTGCGGCTTCAAGGCGTCGAAGTTCACCGTCTCGAAAAGGAATTGCACATCGTGGCAGCGCACAGCGGCCAGGAAGCGGAGACCGACAAGGAAAAATCAGCCGAAAAGCCCGAAGCCGCCGCCAGACCGAAAGAAGAAAAGAAGCTCGCGGAAACCATCATCCCTGCAGGCAGTTACGTCGTGCGCATGGACCAGCCCTACAGCCGCCTTGCCGATATGGCTCTCGACACCCAGTATTACAGTCCGCGCGATCCTCGTTCCTATGACGACACCGGCTGGACGCTCGGCGCGTTACGCAATGTCAAGACCACGCGCGTCACCGATCTCTCCATTCTCAGCGCTGCCATGCAAAAAATGAGCAGGATCGATCCTCCGGGCGGAATTGGCGGTCAGGGCAAGACCTTCCTCATCCAGCACAACACGGACAATTCTCTCGCCGTCCTCCGTTTCCGCCTCGCCAGCGTTTCCATGGAAGCCGCTGAAGATTCCTTCGAAGCTGACGGTATCAAGTTCAAAGCCGGATCATTCATCATTCGCAACGCAGATCGCGCTCAACTCGAAAAATCCGCCAAAGATTTGGGAATCAAAGTCCATTCCACGAATGCTAGCCTGAGCGTCAAAACACACCCACTCGCCGTTCCCCGCATCGCCCTCGTCCACAATTGGCAGAACACGCAAAACGACGGCTGGTTCCGAATTCCCATGGAGGAGCTGAAAGTCCCTTACACCTACGTCGCTGACACTTGGCTGCGCGAAACCCAGAACCTCCGCGAAAAGTTTGACGTCATCATCCTCCCACCCATGGGTGGCGGCGGCCCCGCTGGTCTGAGTGCTGTGCTACGCGGCTTGCCGATGCGCGGTGATCCTCGCCCCTGGAAAAATTCTGTCGAAACTCCAAACTTGGTCGCTCCTGGCCTGGACTCTGCCGAAGATATTCGCGGCGGCCTCGGCTATCAGGGCCTTGCCAATCTTGAGCGCTTTGTCCGTGACGGCGGCTTGCTCATCGCCGTGCAAACCAGCGCTTCGTTGCCTGTTGCCGGCGGCATGACGGAAATGGTGAATGTCTCTGAGGCGCGCAGCATGCAGGCGCCCGGCAGCGTCGTGCTCTCCACCATCGACGACAAGAAAAGCCCCATCACTTACGGTTACGACGACAAGCTCTACGTCTATTTCCGCCAGGGACCCGTCATCACCGTCGGCGGCAATTTCGGCGGCCCCGGAGGTGGGCCCGACGAAGGCGCAGGCGCTTCCGCTCGTTCCAGTGGACGCGGCACCGCTAGCGATCCGGACGTCATCCAGGCCCGCTCCTACGAGCCTCCCGAAAAACCCGTCAAGCGCACTCCCCACGATCAAGAGCTCTACGTTCCCGAAGATCTGCCCGACTTTGCCCGCTTTGCGATTCCTCCGAAGGACCAGCAGCCACGCGTCGTTCTGCGCTTCGCTTCCGAAAAAGATTTGGTCCTTAGCGGCATGATCACCGGCGGCAACGAAATCGCCGAAAAGCCCGCCGTGGTGGACGTTCCCCACGGCAAAGGCCACGTCGTTCTCTTTGCCAACAACCCCATGTGGCGCGGCGAAACCATGGGCAGCTATTTCCTCGTTTTCAACGCCATCCTCAACTTCGACCACCTTGACGCGGGCAGCGTCGTTAAGTCAGGCGCAACTTCTGCTTCCGTGATCGACCCCCGGTACGCGTTAAAGTGACCGCCGACCGTCACCGGCGGAGGCGAAAAGCACAGGGCAGTTTCCGAGCAAGGGACGGCGTTTTGCGCCGTCGGTGATGGTAGGAAACAAACGACTTACGTGTTTGTTTCCTGGAGAGTAACAGGGTAGCGCTCGTCTCTCGTGATTGACGGGCAACCCTGAAGTAGTCCTAAGGTAACGTTTGCCGACCATCCGTCCGGAATCAGTGTGAGCCTACGGGTCGAATACAAACAATTCATTGGAAATGTGCACCTCCTCGGCTCATCGCTTAGGTGACCGCATACTTCTTCGCCTTGATATGTAATCGGACGGGTCACAGCATTTTCTAAGAGTGCCACAGGAAAGACCGATATATCATTCGACATCTAGCCCCAATACGTCATGTTCACCGTACGAGGATATCGGGACCGAGGCGCGGATCTTCCGAGATTGGGTCATCCGCGAGTACACGAAATCCCATGGCAGATTGGCAAATGCGAGAAAAGCGACCACTCCGAGGACCTCGGCCGGAGCCAGCGGGGCCGACGCTCAAGAACTACATCACGCCCGCCGGGTTGCAGCGGTTGAAAGACGAGCATGTGTTCCTACTGAGGCGCGAGCGGCCCGCGGTGGTGGAGGTCGTAGCGTGGGCTGCTAGTAACGGGGACCGCAGTGAAAACGCCGACTACCTCTACGGCAAACGACGGTTAGGC
>Ga0209117_1000329_pt1 | contig 22908 bp, 16 predicted proteins | sample BlaSpr_A8_OM2_M2_FD_187978 | JGI IMG/M metagenome (GOLD analysis project Ga0209117, IMG submission 187978) | Forest soil microbial communities from Thunder Bay, Ontario, Canada - Black Spruce, Ontario site 2_A8_OM2_M2 (SPAdes) (version 2) | ecosystem: Environmental > Terrestrial > Soil > Boreal... | reverse complement strand
AGGACGGAAAGCAGAATCTTGGGATCGAGAAAATCAATGCGGCCGTAGGTGGCTTCGGCAACTACGGAGCCCGCGATCAGGCCCAGAGTCATGAAGGGAAATCCGAGCATGAGAGAACGGTAGCCGATGTCGTCAATGACCTGGAGCGCGGGCAGTCGCGAGAACATTCCACTCGAACTCTTGGACTTCAGCGCGCGTTCTTGCATCAGGTACAGAATGCTGGCGCCAAAGCTGAGGAACAGCGCCGCGTATCCAGTAAAGATCATCAGGATGTGCACGGCCAGCCAGCCCTTCTTAACGACATCTGACGCGAAGACGAGGGGTTGCTGACCGGTGGCGGCCACGAAGGTCAGCAGAAAAACCAGGGGAAAAATCACGATGCCCGGGGTAGTCGTCTTGTACACCAGATAGGCAAGCATGAAGACGACCATGATCAGGAAAGCCAGCAGCGATTCCGCGTTGTGAACCGACGCCGAAGCGAGCTGGCCAGATTGCACAACCGCTTCGGTCAGTGAAACGAGATGAAACACCATGCCGAGGTAGGAGGCATGGAGCGCGACTTTGCTGAGGATTTCCGAGGTGCGGGTGAGCGCGACCAGCGCATAGAGCAGTCCCGCAGCGTAACAAACGAGCGCAACGCGCAGCCAAATCAGGGTCATCATTCTTTAATTCTTTATTTCCTGGCGCTTCCGCAGGCCGGTGCATACCTCCCCACCCCCCGCCAGGGTGATTATAGTTTGCCGGGGGGGGAGCTGCGGAGGAAACGCGCGCTGTCACAAGTGCTTGTGACGAGGGTCACATCGAGGGACAGCGGGCGGCTGCCCCCAAAGTGCTCGCCAGACGCCGACCATTCGTGCTGCATCGAGAGGGCAAGCAAAAAACCGGGACCGGCGCAAAGACAGCGGCGTACAGAGCCACCAGTATGTAATACCGCTCGTGCACCTTCGCAACTCTCATCCCATTAACTCTCATCTCTTAAAGACTACTGCTCAATGGCCGATGAACATAAGGTTACGGGTAAAGTGTCTCAGTCACGCGTCCCCGGGTGAAGGTCGGGGAAAGGATCTTGAAGAAAATGCGGCCGGTCCATCGTTGGTTAACGAAGACTCTGGTAGTTTGGGCATCGCTTGCCTTCCCAGTATGGGGGCAAAACACGGCTGAAGTACGAGGCAAAGTTACCGACGCCTCCCACCAGCCGGTGGTGAGTGCATTTGTTATCATCACTGCCCAAGACGCGTCCTTCATGCGGGCCGCAAGCACGGACGATGCAGGCGAGTTTGAGTTTCCCTCCTTGCCGATCGGCACCTATCAAATGCAGGTCAAGGCTGATGATTTTCTGGACTTCGAAGCGCGAGGGATTCGTGCCAGCATCGGCCAAGTGGTCAAACTAGAGGTGGTCCTTTCCCAGAAACAAGGCTCCCTGAAACCAGGCTCTGCGGGTTCCCTGCGCAATGGGAACGCTACCATGATCGAAGCGGGGAACGCTCAACTGGGCGTAGTGATGGGCGATGTGTATGTCACGGAACTTCCCCTTAAATCTCGCGACACTTTCGAACTGCTTCAGTTGCAACCAGGTGTGCAAGGCACACTGGGTGCCGATCTGTTCTTCGGCAATGACCAACCGGGAGTGGTTTCCGTCAACGGCGGGCGTTCGCGCTCGAACAATTCCAATGTCAATGGCGGAAACGCTGGCGACCAGATGGTGAATTCTCCTTCCATCCAGCCATCGCCGGATTCCATCAGCGAGTTTCGCGTCATTTCCCACAACTACGACGCAGCCTTGGGCCGCAACTCTGGGTCAGTGTTGAACGTGATCACCAAGTCCGGAACCGCCGCCTTTCACGGCAGCGCCTATGAGTTTCTGCGAAACAATGAATTCAACGCGAAAGGCTACTTCGACCCGATCAGGCCGGCTTTCAAACAGAACGAGTTTGGCGGTACCTTTGGCGGTCCCATCCGGCGCGACAAGACTTTCTTTTTCTCTTCCTATGAGGGGCGGAGAGTGCGGCGGGGTATCAGTTCCGATCCCGTGATCGTACCCACTCCGGAGGAGCGTAACGGGAATTTTTCTGCCGGTCCCGTTTTTTCCGGAGTGCTCAACAGCGCCACCGTCGCCCAAGCTCTAATCAACCGGAGCGGATGTGCGGCGGCCGTTCAGGGCCAGGGAGGAGCACCGATTGCGGCCGGTTCGCCCTATAGAGCTATTTTTCCCGGCAATGTAATTCCGTCGGAGTGCTTGGATCCAACCGCGGTCGATCTGCTGAACCAGTTTGTTCCCCCAGCGAATGCGGGAGCCGATACGTTCCGCTCCACACCCAACGCAAAAGTCCGCGAGGACCAGCTGACATTCCGCCTGGACCACAACCTCACGAATCAGCAGCAACTCAGTCTCTACTACTACGGCGGGGACGGCTATGACGACGAGCCCTTCTCTCGTTTCGTGGCAAGCGGGGCAAACCTGCCGGGATTTGGCAACGAAACACGGAATCGCTTTCAGCAGCTGAACCTGTCTCATGTCTGGACCCTGACCGCAAAGACCAGCAACGAGGCCCGGTTTGTGTATTACCGGGACGGGCAAGGCAAGTTGCTGTCTCCGGCGCGCACCAATCTGGTGCAAGATTCGTGCGTTGTAGTGCCGACAAACCAGTGCTTTACCGATCCGGCAAACCCGAGCCTTGGGATTACACCCGGGTACGGCGCCAAGTACGAGGGCGTTCCCTTTGTCTCTCTGGCGGGAGGATTTGCTTTTGGCAACAACCAACAGGGAAGCTTCTCCCAGGCAGGCAACGTTTATCAAGGGTTGGACACCTATAGCCGAATTGTGGGGCGGCATACGTTGAAGTTCGGAGCCGACATCCGCAATCAACGCCTGCGTCAGGTGTACTTCTATGACGTCAGTGGCGGTTTTTCCTTCACTGGAGGCGGTCCCAAAGACATCGGGTTCAGCAGCCTCGTACCCAACTATCTCCTCGGCCTGCCGGACACTAATACGCAAGGTTCGGCAAACGCGGTGGACGTCCGTGCGACGCAGTTTGATGTTTTCGCGCAAGACGCCTGGAAACTGAGGCCCAACCTTACACTCAATTACGGACTCCGCTGGGAGTGGAACACGCCTCAAGCCGATGCCGGGAAACGCATCCAAGCCTTTCGTCCGGGCCAAGCCACCGGAATTTACCCTTGCGTCTTGAGTTCGTCCGACTCGCTACTGGGGTCCCTGGGCAGCAGCGACTGCTCCCCGCAAGGGCCCGGCCGCTCCGTATTCCCCCTGGGCATGGTTTTTCCGGGAGATCGGGGAGTGCCGTCGGGACTTACGAACAACTACTTGCGAGCTTTTGCTCCGCGGCTGGGCTTAGCTTGGTCGCCGAACTGGTCCGAGGGCTGGTTAGGCAGAGTCTCCGGCGGGCCGGGCAAGTCCAGCGTCCGTCTGGGATGGGGGATGTTCTACGACAGCAACGAGGAATTAATACTCGCCCAATTCGCCGCGCAGCCACCATTCGGCGGCAGCACTTCTCTCAGCAACGTTTTCCTGAACACGCCGTTTCTGGGCCAGGACGGCTCCACTACCCCTAATCCATTCCACGGGTTCCTGGACCCAAAGCCCGGTTCACCGGTTGATTTCGCCCTCTTTCGTCCCATCACCCTATACGGGAATTTCCCGGACACCTTGCGCAATCAGTATTCCGTCCACTATCACGTGACCGTGCAACGCGAACTGAGTCGAGATACACTCTGGCAGGTTGGATACGTCGGTTCTCAGGGGCACTGGCTCCTGGCCACCTTGGACCAGAATTACGGCAACCCACAAACCTGTCTCGACCTGAATCAAATCCCGGGACTGTCTTGTGGTCCATTTGGAGCTGACAACTCCTACTCGGTTCCTGCCGGGGCCATTCCTCCCGGCGTGACCCTGCACTTGCCCTATGGTTCCGTCCCGACGGTAACTGGTCCTAATCCCAATCCGATTTCGCTGGTTGGACTGCGCAAATACTCTTCCCCTTTGTGTGAACCCACCACAGGCGTCGGCTGTCCGCCAGATGGGATCCCCGTGTTCGGCAGCATTTTCGGGCAGATGCCGGTGGCTAACTCGTCCTACAACTCGTTCCAGACTCTTGTAAATCAGCGCTTATCGCACGGACTGCAACTTCTGGTCTCCTACACCTGGAGCCGATCGACGGACAACGCTTCCAGTTTCGAAAACGCCGTGAATCCCATCGACCCGAGAAAGTCGCGTTCCCTTTCCCTGTTTGACGCGCGCCACCGGCTCGCGGTCAGTGAGTACTGGCGGGCTCCCGATTGGCGAATCTCGAATTGGACCCGGCACGTAGCGAATGGATGGGCCCTCAGCAGCATTCTGACGCTGCAGTCGGGCTTTCCGATTCGTTTGTCCTCCAACAGCGATCGGGAACTGATGAGCAGTCTCGACTTCGAAACACCGGGCCAGCCCAACCAAATCGCACCCTTCCGGCGTCTCGATCCACAGAAGTCAGGTAACTACTATTTCGATCCTTCATCCTTTGTCGATGCTCCGCTGGGCCAGATCGGCAATGCGCCGCGCACCATCTGCTGCGGCCCAGGCACGGCTAATCTGGACTTGGGTGTTCACAAAATTGTAGCGCTGCGGGAGAACATGAAGCTTGAATTCCGCACCGAGATTTTCAACGTGTTCAATCACACACAATTCTTTAATCCCGATGGCAACATCACAGATGGAGCTTCGTTCGGACAAGTGAGTCGTGCGCAAGATCCGCGGCTGATTCAGTTGGCAGTCAGGCTCACCTTTTAGCAGGGCCCGGCTAGAGCCGGCGTCCACGATGATGAAACTGAAGCAAATCTCGCTTTGCGTGACACTTCTGGTCGGCAGCGCGATAGCCACCGTTCAGGAGCGCAAAGTTGTTCAGCGCGAAGAACCCGAATATCCACCCATTGCGGAAAGGATGAAACTCCACGGTGCCGTCAAACTGAAAATCTGGATCCGTGCCGACGGCACGGTGCGCCGGTTGGAATACATTGGCGGGCATCCTTTGTTGGCGGAGTCTGCCCTGAAAGCAGTAAGAGCGTGGCACTACCAGACGGCCGCCCAAGAAACGACAACCGTAGTTGAGCTAAAGTTCTGAAAACAACAAACACCTGCCAAAGCTATTCCACGCCTAACGACGCCAGCGATTCTTCCAGTGACTGCGCGTCGATCTGTAGTTGCCGGCCTCGCTTCTGCATGTCTTCCAATTCATCGAAGGCGCGGAACAGACGCATCTTGACGGCGGCGTACTGCTCAGAATTGGCGAGGGTGCGCCCGTGGGATTCGGCCCAGGCGGCGACGACCTGGTGCGGGAGGAAAATACTGACCGCGTAAGTCAGCTTGCGGTCGGAGGTGACGTCGAAAATGTATTCGTTGGCCGCCGACTCATGGGCACCAGATGCTGGGGCGGGGCGTTTCCCGACGAAGTAGTACTGGTAAACGTAGCCTTGGGATCCGGTGTAGGTTTTTAGGCGACGGATAGTCATGGGGCGGTCGTTGGTCGTCGGTCGTTGGTCGTTCGCGGAGCGGGAAAGACGGCGACTTCTGCGGATTCCACGGAGGTCACAAACAAAACTGCAATCAGCGCACAGACATTGACGAACATAGGAATCGCGAACGACTGACGACCAACGACTAACGACTGCTATTCCCCGGCGAAATCACTCTCCCATACTCACTCGCGCGCGCCAGGCGGTCGAACATGCGCCACGCCGCAAGCGAGATGTTGCTGATAGCCTCTTCTCCGTCACGCTCGCGATGCAGGTAGGTCGTCATGACACAGAGGACGTACGGACGCTTGTCGACGAAGATCACGCCTGAATCGTTGCGCACGCCTTCGAGAGCGCCGGGCTTGTCGGCGATCTTCAAATCGTCGGGGAGATCGCGCGGGATCCAGCTGTCTTTGTGAGTGGAGAGGACTTTGAAGAAATCGTCGGTCATCTCTTTGTTCAGGATCTGTCCGTGGTAGAGCGCTGCGAGCAAGTTCGACATCTCGTTCGGCGTGGAGACGTTTTCGCGGCCTTCGGCGGCGGCCTTGAGATCCATCATCTTGCGGCGGAGGCGGGTTTCGCGCAGGCCCTGCGCGGTCAGGAAGGCATTCACGTTGTCCATGCCGACGCGGTCGATGAGGACGTTGGTGGCGGAGTTGTCGCTGACGGCGACCATCATGGTCGCGAGGTCACGCAACGTGATCCGGGTGACGCCAGGCGTGAGGCCGCCCATGATGTCGCTGTCCTGAACCAGATCGGCAGCGTTGACGGTGTAGAGGTCCGTGAGCTTCAGCTTGCCTTGCTGGGCTTGCCGGTAGAGTTCGGCGAGGACGCAAATCTTGATGGAGCTAGCCTGCGGGAAAACGTCATTCGCGTGAAGCAGATACTTGTGCCCGTCGGTAAGATCGACGATGGCGACGCCCATGACGCCGTCGAGATCGCGGTCGGCGTCAAGAATCGATCTTTCAAGCTTCATCCAGAGGACTTGCTGCTTCTCGGTGGGAGGCGGCGGTGAAGTTTGAGCGGACGCGGCCAGATAAAGACTGGCCAACGTCAGGAAGGCGGTGGTCAGGAAGGCGGCGATTCTTTTTTGTGGCATCGGCTTTCGCGGCAGGGGTCTTCGTGGATGGATCAGATTTTTGCCTCTCGCAAACGTTTGACCGCAGTCTCGGAGGTGACAGAAGAATAATAAATCTCTTTGAAAGTGTATGACCTTGCCTTGGCCTCGAGAATGGGCAGAATTTCGATGTGCCAGTGGTAATCGTCATCGAGTGTTTTCCAATATCCGAGTGTTGCCGAAGGATGTTGGTTGTTGGGCGAGGTGTGGAGCACGAGGTGGAAGGCTTCCGTGATGGTGCGGATACATTGCAGGGTGCGCCGCAGGAGCGCGGCGAGATCGGTCAGGCTGCCCACGCGCGATGAACCGGTGCGCTCAAAAGAAGATTCATGGCTGCGCGGCATAATCCAGGTTTCGTACGGGACGCGCGGAGCATAGGGGCAGAAGGCCACGTAGTCTCCGCGAATTTCGAGGATGCGCAGGCTCTGACGCTCCTCCTGCACCAGAATGTCGCAGAAGACGCAGCGCTCTTTGCTCTCGTAATAGTCGCGTCCGGCGCGGAGTTCGTAGAGGACGCGGCGCGGCACAAAAGGCGTTGCGGTCAGCTGGGAAGTGGGGTGGTCGAATTCCTGTCCGGCTCCCTCGCCGTGATTCTTGAAAATGCTGATGTACTTGAACCGGCTGTCGCGCTTCAAATCCTGAATCCGCAGGGCGGCCAGACGGAGGAATTGTTCGACTTCGACGTCGCTCACATTCCAGAGATGGCCATGGTGGCGGGGATTTTCGAGCAGCACTTCGTGAGCGCCGACCGATCCCATGCGGTCGTAGAGGCCGTCGGCGCGGCGGGCTGGCTCGCCTTCGATGTGGTAGAGCCCATGCGGATGGACGACGGAGCGCGCCGACCATGCGCTGCCATCCACGCCGGGCAGGTTGGCGATGACATGGGTCGGCTCGGCGGAGGGGCCGCAAAACCGGCAGGCTTGGGAACTTGGAGCCGGCTCGATGACATCGTCACCGGTGATCACCCAGGAACGAGTGATGGGATCTTTACGGAGTTCCATGGGGTTAGAAGAGCAAAAATAGAGGCAGCGAGTCAAATGGAGAATTTGGTAATTTGTAATTTTGTAATCGGAAAACCGTCTGGCAGACTAGAGTAGTGGTAGCGGCGAAATCGCAAATTACGAAATTAGAGATTACAAAATTACCAATTCTCCTATGTCCGAGCCCTCGACGCCGCTGATGCGGCAGTATGCCGCCATCAAGAAAGAGCATCCCAACGCTCTGCTGTTCTTCCGGCTGGGGGATTTCTACGAACTTTTCTTCGATGATGCGGTGCTGGCCGCGCGCGAGTTGCAGATCACGCTAACCTCGCGCAATAAAGAAAAGGGCGTGGCCATCCCCATGTGTGGCGTGCCTTACCACGCCGCCGAGGGCTACATCTCAAAGCTGATCCGGCGCGGGTTCAAGGTAGCGGTTTGCGAACAGGTGCAGGTGAAAGACGCGCGCCTGGCGAAGACGTTGGTGCGGCGGGAGGTGACGCGCGTCGTCACGCCGGGCACGGCGGCAGATTCGTCGCTGAGCGCGGAGGAGAATAACTTTTTGGCGGCGGTGGCAACGGTCGGGGATCGCGTGGGTTTTGCGGCGCTGGATCTTTCGACTGGCGAGTTTCGAGCGACGGAGTTCGGGGGCGAGTTGGCCGGGCGTCGTGTTCAAGAAGAACTTGAACAATTGCGGCCAAAAGAAATGCTCTATGGGTCTTCGGCGCCGTTGTTGGAACGCTCCGTAGGCAGTCATCTGGGTAGCTCCGCTGCCCCGGACGGGCGAGTCGCCCGTCCCCACATGGAGACAGGCAGAGCGCCTGTCGCTCGGGTTTCAGGCTCTGGCTGGGCAGAAACTCCTTTGGACGATTGGATCTTTGCTCCCGACCACGCCATTCCGCTCCTGGAGAATCACTTCGGCGTGCTCTCGCTGGAGGGCTTCGGGCTGGCGGGCAAACCAGCCGCGGCGGCGGCGGCCGGGGCCATCCTGTATTACATCCGATCCACGCAGCGCGGCACGCTCGATCATGTGGACCGGATCGGCTTCTACGAGCGGCAGAATTGCCTGGTGCTCGATGCGGTGACAGTGCGCAACTTGGAGTTGATCGAACCTTTATTCGCGGGAACAGATGCCGGAGTGACTCTGTTCCGCTGCCTGGATACGACCGTGACGCCGATGGGCAAGCGCTTGCTCCGCACGTGGCTGCTGCGGCCGTCTTTGGATCCGGCCGAGATCGAGGGCAGACTCGATTCCGTTGAGGTGCAGGTCAAAGACACGGTCCGGCGCGAAGAATTGCGCCGGGCTTTGGATGGCATTCTCGACCTGGAACGTCTGCTGAGCCGGGTCACGCTGGAGACGGCGAATCCGCGGGACGTGCTGGCTCTGGCCGCATCTCTCGGGCGAATTCCCAAGGTGCGAACGGTATTGGCTGAGTTGTCTAAGTCACGACTGTCTGCGTCGCGGCTGGGCACGCTGCACATCGCGATCGACGAACTGGGCGATCTGCGGGAGAAGATCGATCGCATGCTGGTTCCAGAGCCGCCGCTCACGTTGAGCGATGGTGGAGTGATCGCCTCTGGCGTCGACAAAGATCTGGATGAACTGCGCCACCTGAGCCGCAATTCGAAACAATACCTGGCGCAAGTGGAGTTGCGTGAACGGGAACGCACGGGGATTGGGTCGCTCAAGGTAAAGTTCAACTCCATCTTTGGCTACTACATTGAGATTTCGAAGGCGAACCTGCATCTCTCGCCCACCGACTACGAGCGCAAGCAGACGCTAGTGAATGCCGAGCGTTTCACGACTCCGGAACTGAAGGAGTATGAATCCAAGATTCTCGATGCCCAGGAGAAGATTGTCGAAATCGAACGGCGGTTGTTTGCCGACTTGCGTTCTGCCATCGCGGCCGAGGCCAAGCGCATCCGGCAAACGGCGCTGGCGCTGGCTGAAGTGGACGTACTGGGCTGCCTGGCACACATTGCGGCGCTGCGGAATTACTGCCGGCCCCAATTCGCTGGAAAAACCGAGGCTGAGGGCTCGGGTGATCTGGAAATTATCGAAGGCCGTCATCCGGTGATCGAGCTGCAGGAACTGGCGGCAGGCAGCGAGCGGTTCGTTCCGAACGATCTGTTTCTGAATTCGTCCTTGGACCTGCACAATATGACGCACAATATCGTCGTGCTGACCGGTCCGAACATGGGTGGCAAGAGCACGTATCTTCGGCAGGCGGCGCTGATCGTGATCATGGCGCAGATGGGCTCGTTTGTTCCCGCGCGTGCCGTGCGGCTGGGCATCGTGGACCGCGTGTTCACGCGCATTGGCGCGAGCGACAACCTGGCCCGCGGGCGGTCGACGTTTATGGTCGAGATGACGGAGACGGCGGCGATTCTGCACACGGCGACGGCAAGATCCTTGATCCTATTAGACGAAGTCGGCCGCGGCACTTCCACCTATGACGGACTGGCCATCGCATGGGCCGCCATCGAATATCTGCATGCGCGAGTGCACGCGAAGACTTTGTTTGCCACGCACTACTTCGAGCTAACCGAATTAGCTGAACAGTTGAGTGGCGTGAAAAACTATCACGTGTCCGTCAAAGAAACCGGCGGAAGCGTGGTTTTTCTGCGCCGGGTCGAACCGGGCGCGGCCGACCGCAGCTACGGAATCGAAGTCGCAAAGCTGGCAGGATTGCCGAACGAAGTAGTAGTGCGAGCGCGCGAAGTGCTGGTAGAGCACGAATCGTCCGAGCACCGGCTATCGGGTCATCTGACGCCGGGCTCGTCCACAGAGCCGGAGCGTCCGACGCAGTTAACCATCTTCACCCCGCTCTCACAGCCCGTACTGGAAAAGCTTCGCGAAGTAGATTTGAACCACCTGACGCCGCTGGAGGCGCTAAACTTGCTGGCGGAGTTGAAGAGGCAGATTGAATAGTGATGCCGAAAGCCCGCAATGCTCATTCACAAGTCGGCCAACTCCTCATCATCGGCTTCGACGGCACCGAGATGTCCCCGCGCCTCGCTTCCCTGCTCACGAGGATTCAGCCGGCGGGCGTGATTCTGTTTGCCCGCAACATCACCGCAGCTCGGCAGACGCACACTCTTCTGCGGGAATGTCAGAAGTGTGTGGCGACGCCGCTTTTCACGTGCGTGGACCTTGAAGGCGGCACCGTGGACCGTTTCCGCAACGTGATCGGTTCGGCGCCTTCTCCGGCAGAGGTCTTCGCCACGGGCAGCCGAGCGCTCTTTCGCAAGCATGGGCGCGTGATCGGCGAAAACTGCCGTGCGCTTGGCTTCAACGTGGATTTTGCCCCTGTGCTCGATTTGGCCTACGAGGCTTCGCGTTCGGTGATGAGTTCGCGGGCGGTTTCGGCCGATCCGAAGCAGGTGGTTGCCTACGCGCGCGAGTTTCTGCGCGGATTGGGCGATGCCGGCGTCCTCGGCTGCGGCAAACACTTCCCCGGACTGGGCGAAGCCACGCTTGATACGCATCATGAACTTCCCAGCGTGAAAAAGCCGCTGCGCAAGTTGTGGGAGCAGGACATGCTTCCCTATCGCACGTTATCCCTGCGGCGCGAATTGCCGTTCGTCATGGTTTCGCACGCGGCGTTTCCAGCGGTGACAAAAGATAGTACGCCCGCTTCGCTCTCGAAAAAGTGGATCACCGACATTCTGCGCAAGAAGATTGGCTACCGCGGCCTGATCTGTTCCGATGATCTGGAGATGGGCGGGGTACTGGCCGCGGCCCCGATCGAACAGGCCGCCATAGAATACGCAACGATCGGACACATCCGCGCCGGGGGCGATCTTGGCCTGATCTGCCATCAGGAAGATTTCATTCGGCGCGCGTATGAAGCAGTGGTCCGCGAGGCGGAGCACGACGCCAGATTTGCCCGCCGCGTGCGGGAATCGGCGCAGCGCGTGCTGGCGTTTAAAAAGAAGTCGCTGCTTGAGAAATCAGTGGCGAGGCGACGCATCCCCTCTCCCAGTTCTGCACGGGTTGAGAAGCTGACGCGCCAGCTCTGGGAGTTTGGGGAAGAAATTCGGCTGGCTGCGCTCGACCGCAAGGAACGCGCATGATTGTTGCCGGCGTGATGAGCGGCACCTCGGCCGACGGAATCAATGTGGCGCTGGTGCGGTTCCCGTCCGGCGAGGCTGGACGGGCCAGAGGCCCGTCCCCACACAAAAACCCGCACCCAGGCTTCACACTTCTTGGTCACGAGGAGTATTCGTTCCCTGCCCCGGTTCGACGCGCAGTTCTCGGAATGATGAATGCGGAATTGGCCCACGTTGCGGATCTGGCCCGGCTGAACTTTCTTCTCGGCGAACTGTACGCGGAGGCGGTGGCGAAGACAGCGTGCAAGCATCGCGTGAAACTTGACCTGGTCGGCTGTCATGGACAGACGCTGTATCACCAGGGAGTGGCGGCGCGATTTCTCGGGCGAAAACTGGCGGTGACGTGGCAAACGGGTGAAGGCGCGGTGATCGCCGCGCGGCTGGGTGTGCCGGTGGTCTCTGATTTCCGTCCGGCGGATATAGCGGCCGGAGGGAAAGGCGCTCCGCTGGTGCCGTTCCTCGACTATCTCGTTTATCGCAATCGGGGGGTGGGGCGCATTGCGCAGAACCGTATTGCGCAGAACATTGGCGGAATTGCGAATCTGACGGCGATTCCTGCGGGCGCGTCGCTGCGCCAAGTGCTTGCTTTTGACACCGGCCCCGGCAACATGGTGATTGATGCGATGATGGAAGAGCTTTTCGGACGGCGCTATGACCGCGACGGCAAAGTCGCGGCCTCGGGACGCGTACTGGATGGCGCGATTGCACAGTTGGTGCGCGCGCACTTTTTCCGGCAGAAGCCCCCGCGGACGGCGGGCCGCGAGGAATTTGGCCGGGAATACGTGGGCCGATTTATGCAGCTCTGCCGCGGCGCCAGCAAGCCCGACGTGGTGGCGACGGCGACGGCTTTGACGGCGCGATCCATTGCCGACGCAGTCCAGCGATTCGTGTTGCCGCGATTTGGGGCTCGACGCCGTACTCACGAAATGATTGTCTCGGGCGGAGGGGCGAAGAATCCGACGCTCATGGCCATGTTGCGCGATCAAATCGCACCCCTCGGGATCGGACTGCATTTCTCGGATGAGTACGGCGTTCCGGCGGAAGCGAAAGAGGCAGTGGCTTTTGCCCTGCTTGCGCATGAGACGTGGCATCGGCAGCCCAGCAATGTGCCGTCAGCGACGGGAGCGAAGCGAGCAGCGATCCTGGGAAAGATCTCGTATGCGTGAGAGGGCAGTGCGGGCGCGCGCAAAAAGCAGGTCCTTCGCTTCGCTCAGGATGACAATTCTTTTTCACAGTGACAATTCTTTTCAGATGACAATTCTTTTCAGGATGACAATTTGTTTTGGATTGGTCGCCGGATGGCTGCTACCTCTCCTCTCCTGCTCACAAGCTCCCGATCCCAACACGCTAGTAATGATCATTGAGAGCAGCCCAACGAATCTCGACCCGCGGGTGGGGATTGATGGGCAATCGGAGCGCATTGACGAACTCCTCTTCGACGCCCTGCTGACGCGCGATGAGCACTTCAGTGTTCAGCCCGGGCTCGCCGAGCGCTGGGAAGTTCCTGATCCGCTCACCTACCTCTTCCACCTGCATCGCGGAGTAACGTTTCACGATGGGCAGCCACTTACCTCGCGCGATGTAAAGTGGACGTTCGATTCCCTGCTGCAGGGCAAGATCCGCAGCACGAAGACTTCGACCTACCGTTTCGTGGATCGGATCGAGACGCCCGATGATTTAACGGTGGTGTTCCATCTGAAAGAGCCATTTGCCACCTTGCTCTGGAATCTCTCGGAGGGAGCCATTGGAATTGTGCCCTATGGATCGCTCGACGAGATCACGCGCCAACCGATCGGTACCGGGCCCTTCAAATTCGTCAGCGCGGAGACGGACAAGGAGGTGATCCTAATGCGGAACGACACTTACTGGGGCGAAAGGCCGCATCTAACCCGGGTACGTTTCGCCGTGGTGCCCGACGCCACTACGCAGGCCCTCGAGCTACGAAAAGGCAGTGCCGACCTTACCATCAACTCGCCGATGTCGCCTGACACCGTCGCCACCCTCGAACGCGATCCGTCCCTTATCGTTCAGCATGGACCCGGCACAAGGCTGGCCTACCTGGCATTCAATCTGCGCGACCCGATCTTGAAAGATGTACGGGTTCGCCAAGCCATTGCCTACGCTCTGGACCGTCGACCCATGATGGAATACCTCTGGCGCAGCCAGGTCCAGCCTGCACACAGCGTCCTGCCGCGGCAAAGCTGGGCCTATAACGATGACGTGCCCCGCTACGATTACGATCCCGGCAAGGCTCGGCAACTGCTCGACGCCGCCGGCCACCCAGCAGTGAACGGCGTGCGCTTTCACATTATGATGAAAACCTCGACCGACGAAAATACGCGCCTCATGGTCGCGGTCATGCAACAACAATTGCGCGATGCGGGCATTGCGCTCGACATTCGCACATTCGAGTTTGCTACATTTTTTGCCGACGTCACCAGCGGCGCCTTCCAACTCTATTCGTTGCGTTGGATCGGCGGGAACGAAGATCCCGACATTTTTGACGCAGCCTTTCACTCGCGCAACTTTCCTCCGGCGGGGAGGAACCGTAGTTTCTATTCCAATCCGCGGGTTGACAGCCTGATTGACGCAGCGCGACGCGAGACCGATCAGAATGTCCGCAAGCGGCTTTATGATGAAGTGCAGGGAATCCTGGCGCGGGATGTTCCCTCGATCAACCTGTGGTACTTCGATAATGTGTTGGTGCACACGCGGCGAATCCGCGATCTGACGCTGAATCCCTCGGGAAATTACGATTTCCTCAAGACGGCTGAGATCGGTAGCCAGTAGGCAGTTGCCAGCGCTCAGTTAGCAGCGTGATAACATCAAACCCTTGGGCGCACGTGCGAGCGAGCAACGCTGTTCCTGAAACCTGACACCTAAAACCTGAGACCTGATCTTGAAAATTCTTTTCATCGGTGACATTTTTGGGCGCCCTGGGCGGACGATCGTAAAAGATCGCCTGCCGGAACTGCGCAAGCAGCACGCCGCGGATCTGGTCATCGCCAACTGTGAAAATGCCGCGGCTGGCTTCGGAATCACACCCCCGCTGGCGGAAGAGCTTTTCGACCTGGGCATCGACGTGATGACCACGGGAAATCATGTCTGGGACAAACGCGAGATCATCGAATACTTCCAGATGGCGGATGGCAACCCACACAGTCCAGCACGCCGGTTGTTGCGGCCGGCAAATTTTCCACAGGACCTGCCCGGTTGGGGAGTGTACGAAGGCCAGAAAAACAACGTCAGTTATGCCGTCGTGAATCTTCAGGGACGTGTGTTCATGGGGTCGAGCGACGATCCCTTTCGCTACGCCGATCACCTTCTCGAACAGGTCAAATCGAAGATCGTGTTCGTGGATTTCCATGCCGAAGCGACTTCCGAGAAAATCGCCTTCGGCTGGTACCTCGACGGGCGAGTCACCGCCGTCGTGGGCACGCACACGCACGTCCCCACTGCGGATGAGATCGTCCTGCCGAAGGGCACTGCCTACATCACGGACGTCGGCATGACCGGGCCGTACGACAGCGTCATTGGGGTGAAGAAGGAATTAGTGATCGAGAAGTTTCTCAGCGGGATGCCGGCGCGCTTCGAAGCGGCCAACGGCGACGTCCGCCTGTGCGCCGTGCTGGTCGAGTGCGATGACCACAGCGGCCGCGCCACGCGGATGGAACGGCTGATGCTCCGGTGAAGGCTGGGCAGGCAGTCGGAGGTTGTCGCCACCGCTGGGTTTCCCGTAGAGACGCGGCTTGCCGCGTCTCAGCGCCGACGGGGAGACGGGGCACGCCCCGTCTCTACATTCAAACAAAGCGTTACGACCGTAGTTCCCTACCGAGTATTTCTCTTGCAAGACAGCAACTGCCGGGCATTCTATAGTAAGTAATATGCGATGGCTGCCAGCGGGAATTTCCTTGTTGCTTGCCGGAGTGTGTTTAGCCGCAGACACTCCCTCGGTCGCCGTGCCATCGCTGTGCTCTAATTCGGCGGGCGCACCCGCCTGCGAAGGTCCTAAGAAAGACCTGAAGGCCGCCCGCCAAGCTTTCGCGCGCGGCCTCAAACTCGAGAAATCGCAGAATCTGGACCAGGCGTTTTACGAATTTGAGGAAGCGTCTCGCCTGGTTCCGCAAAACGTGGAGTACCTGACCGCGCGCGAGATTACGCGACAACATCTGGCCGGGCTGCATCTGGAACGCGGAAACAGCAACCTGCTCAATGGCCGGCAAGTGGAGGCGCTGGCGGAGTTCCGAACGGCGCTGAACCTCGATCCGCAGAACGAATTCGCTCAGCAGCGCATACTCGACGCCCTGGGGCCCGTGCCGGTTCAAACCGCAGGCCCGCCGCAAGTGGTCGCCAGCACCGACGAGATCGTTGCCAAACCGATCGACGGGCGCCATGACATCCACTACCGCGGCGATTCGCGTGGTCTGCTCACCGCGGTCGCCGCGAGCTACGGGCTGACGATAGTCTTCGACGATAACTTCCCCAGCCGCCGCGTGCAATTCGAGATGGAGAATGCGGATTTCGCAACCGCCATGCGGGCGGCCTCCGCGGTCACGAAGAGCTTCAGCGTGGCACTGGAAGACACAGTTCTTTTTGCTTGCGTTGACAATCCCGAGAACCACCGCCTCTACGACCGCATGGGCATGCGCTCGTTTTACATCCCTGGCGGCAATCCGGCACAGGATTTGAACGAACTGATGAACTCGCTGCGGACGCTATTTGAGTTCCGGTTCGCGAGCCTCAACGCCGCATCGAGCACGATCACGCTGCGCGGACCGCATGCCACCCTGGAAGCCGCAACCCAGTTTCTCGGACAGCTGAATAGCGCCCGGCCGGAAGTGATGCTCGATCTGAAAGTTTTCCAGGTGAGCCACAGCTACGCGCGGAATATCGGGCTTCACGTCCCGAATCAATTCAAGCTTTTCAACATTCCGGTGTCCGCACTCGCGGCTCTCGGCGGACAAAATATCCAGGACCTGATCAACAAACTGATTGCCTCTGGCGGCATCAACCAGGCTGGCAATCAGACCATCTCCGCCCTTCTCGCGCAATTGCAAGGCCAGCAGAATTCCATCTTCAGCCAGCCGCTCGCGACCTTCGGCGGCGGGCTCACGCTGATGGGGCTTAGCTTCGATCAGTTGTCCGCCGCGCTTTCCATGAATGAGAGTTCCGTCCGCTCGCTCGATCACGTCCACCTGCGCGCTTCCCAGGAGAAGGAAGCCACGTTTAAGCTGGGATCGCGCTATCCCATCCTCAACGCCAGCTTTGCGCCGATTTTTAACAATCCGGCCATTTCGAAGGCCATCGGGAATCAGTCGTTCACCGCAGCCTTTCCCTCCGTCAATTATGAGGACATCGGACTGACGCTCAAGACGAAACCGCTGGTTCACGGCAATTCCGACGTAGCCCTCGAGCTGGAGATACAATTCCGCACTTTGGGAACCGCAAACGCAAATGGCATTCCGGTAATTTCCAATCGTGAGTACAAGGGGGGAATCCTGCTGAAGGAAGGGGAACCGGCGGTCGTAGCGGGAATGATCACCGCGTCCGATCAGAAGAGCCTGAGCGGTCTGCCCGCCTTCTCCAGGGTCCCGGGCCTCGGCCTCCTCACGTCACAGAATTCCAAACAGGAAGAGGATGACGAGCTACTGATCCTGATCACGCCGTACATCGTCGGTGGCCCGGAACACACCGAAGCACCGGAAATCCGGCTAGGGAAATAAATCGGGTGATCGGGCCATGGGGCGATCTAAAACCCGAAACCCAAGAGCTCTTGACTTTCGATGACCAGATCACCCGATGACCAGATCACCCGATGACCAGATCACCCGATTTACTTGTCGCCCTTTTCCTGGCTTGCCTGGAAGGCCACAATCTTCTTCAATAGCTCGACGGGCGCCCCGCCGGATACGCTACGTCCATTGATAAACAGAGTCGGCGTGCCACTCACGCCAACCGACTTTCCAAGCGCGATGGAGGCCGCGACTCTGGCTTTTGTATCTGACTTGGGGGCGCAGGCAGCGATCTCATCGCCATTCGCACCAGACGCCGTCGCGATGGCTTTCAGCTTTTCGTCGAGGTTGGCCTCAGTGATATTGGCCTGCTCGTCAAACGTCTTCTGGATAAATTTCCAAACTGCATCATTCGAGGCGCGCCCCACGCAATCGAGATAGCCGGCCGCTTTCTCCGCCCAGTTGTGCGCGGGCAGCGGAAAATTCTGGAAAACAAAGTGGGCCTCGGGCTCCTGCGCAAGTAACTGCTCAATCGCGGGCGCGACCTTCTGACAGTGCGGGCACTGCATATCGCTGAACTCGACAATCGTCACAGGAGCCTTCGCCGGTCCCTTCGCTGGTCCGTTCACGCCTTTTTCCAGTTTGGCGCGGGCATCGTCAAAGGGCTTGGCGCCGAAGGGCAGGATGTCGCCCGAAATTGCACGCTTGCCGTCAGCGCTAACCAGCAACCGATTCGGGTTCGAGCCCTGCGCGTTGGTAAGAACAACTGAGACCTCCGCCAGTCCCGAGATCTCGGAGGGACGAATCTCGTTCACCTTCCACGTGATGGTGGGATCGTAGCCGAACATCTGGAACAGGAACGAGTTGACCGTGTCTTCGCTGGGCAGAATCGTCGTAATCCCCGGAGTCGTTGCCGGTCTTGTCTGGAGAGTGGGTTTGGTTTGAGCGATGGCGATGCCGGACAACACAAAAGCAGCGAGCAGTGTGCGATGCATGCGTGTCATAGATTGAAAGTCGATTGGAATTCGATTGTTACAAAAACCGGCGATGTTGTCATCATTCACCAGATATTGTCATCCACCAGATATTGTCATCCTCCAGATCCCTCGCTTCGCTCGGGATGACAACTCTTTAAAGGTTCGCTCGTGCGCACCGGAAGCGACTTTCCACTGCAGACGGCTAGAACTCCGCCTTGGCCGCGATCGGGAATCTCCGCCCATAGCCGAACGCCTTGGCGGAGATCTTGATTCCGGGCGCGGCTTGTTGCCGCTTGTACTCGCTACGCTCCACCATTCGAATGACGCGCCGCACCAGATCTAAATCGAAATTGTGAACGCGAGCAATCTGTTCGGCCGAGCACGACTCCTCCACGAAGTCTTCGAGAATTGCATCCAGCACCTCATAAGGCGGGAGCGAATCCGAATCCTTCTGATCCGGACGCAATTCCGCGGACGGCGGCTTCTCGATCGTCGCTTCCGGAATTACTTTGCGCCGCGAGTTCACGTAAGCGCTCAGGCGATACACCAACGCCTTCGGCACATCCGAGATCACCGCCAGCCCACCCACCATATCGCCATAAAGAGTGCAATAGCCGACGGCCAGTTCGCTTTTGTTGCCGGTCGAAAGCACCAGCGCGCCGAACTTGTTCGACATGGCCATCAGCAGCATTCCGCGGGCGCGCGACTGAATGTTTTCTTCGGTAACGTCTTGCGGCAGGCCGGCAAACACCGGCGCTAGCGTCTGGCGCGCGGCCTCGTAGATTTCGTGGATCGAGAGCAGTTCGAAGCGAATCTTCAGGTTCCTGGCCAGTTCCCGCGCGTCGTCAATCGACCCTGGTGACGAGTACGGTCCGGGCATGCCGACGCCAATGAGGTTCTCAGGGCCAAGCGCATCAGCCGCGATCGACGCGGTGAGCGCGGAATCGATGCCTCCGCTGAGTCCGATGATCGCCTGCTGGAAGCCGCATTTGTGGACGTAGTCTCTTGTACCCAGAACCAGGGCCTCATAGGCGCTGCCTTCTTCGCCCACGACTTGAGAGTGCATGTCTCCGCTTAGCGTTTGCGAGTCGAAATAGACCAGGTCTTCGTCGAACGACTTCCCTTGCGCGATCACCTGTCCGCCGGGCGCAATCACCAGGCTTGATCCATCGAAGACCAGGCTATCGTTGCCCCCGACCTGGTTCACCATCGCGACCGGTACTTTCTGATTCTTCGCGATGGCCGCCAGCATATCCCGGCGCAGTTCGCGCTTGCCCAGCCAAAACGGCGACGCGGATATGTTGAGCACGAAATTTCCGCCGGCTCGGACCAGTTCTTCAACCGGGTCTATCCGATACAGCCGCCTGTTCCAGAAGCGCTTGTCGTTCCAGGCATCCTCACAGATGGTCAAAGCCATCTGCTTGCCGCAAAAGCTGAACAGTTGCTGGCTCTTGGCGGGAGCGAAGTTGCGCATCTCGTCGAAGACGTCATAGGTGGGGAGCAGCATCTTCGACTGGATGAAATCGATGCGCCCCTCGCGCAGCAAGGCGGCGGAGTTCATCACTTTTTTGCCAGAGTTCGCTTCGGCCGGGGTTACCATCCCGCAGATCACGGCAATTCCCTGCGTTTCCGCGGCGATCTTCTCGACGGTCGCGCGATTGCGCGCCACAAACGACGGCCTCTCCACCAGATCGCGCGGCGGGTAACCGCAGACGGCGAGTTCCGGAAACAGAATCAGGCCGGCGCCAGCACTCCGCGCCTGCAGCGCAAACTGGACGATCTTGGCAGCGTTACCGGAAAAATCCCCCACCGTGGGGTTGATCTGGCCCAGTGCAATCTTCACATTCCTAGTTTAGAAGGTCGGGTGTAGAAGGTCGAGGCCGGAGAGCGGTCTAACGGAACAGATCCGAAAGCGCACGAAAGAATTCCGCCGGCGTTGCGATGCGCAGCGAGGTCCGGTGTGCGACGGTCTTTCTAAAGTGCTTGGTGTTGTGCGTCAGCAACCAGTCGGGTTTGCTGGCCATTGCAGACAGTAGCACCGGTACATCCGCCTCGTGCCGGATCAAGTGCCGGCTCGAATGCACCAGTTCCTTATCCGGGTATGGAATAAGTTCGGGATTGGTTAACTTGATGAGGTGGCGATAGTCCGCGATCAACTGTTCGGCATCGAGCGACGGCAACCGTTCGGCGTGAAGGAGAAGGTTTTCTTCCACTTCATCGCGAACCACCTCGGCCAGAACCAGCTTGCACACCTTGGCGGCGCAGAGTGACAGCGTAGCCTTGTCCAGGCCCCAGGGGGAGACGATCCCTCCGGTCAGAACATTCGAGTCCAGGAACAATCGGATTCTGCGTCGACCGGTCACTTCCCGCGGGGTGCCCCACTCATTCGCGTTCTTTGCGAATGAGTGGGCGAGCTGCGGCGACGTCGCCGAGAAACGATATCGCTACCTGTAGGCCTTTTGCCGTAGCGCCGGGCGTACACCCGATTGCGGGCCTCAGGGATGGTTGCGAGAAGATCCTCGGTGGTCACACCGGCAGCCGTAAGGCTCGATCTCACCCGTTCGCAAAGCTGCTCAAAGCGCCGCTGCTCCGGCAGGAGAATGAGTCCGTCACCCAGACGCAGAACGGCAAAGGGCGCGCCCATTCCCAACCCGAGGTCGTCCCGGAACTCTTTGGGGACCGTGAGCTGTCCCTTTTCGCCGATCTTGGTCGTCGTCAAGTATTCGAGGGGCGTGTTATGGGTCGACATGGTCGGTAGGGATATCCTACCACAGGACTCAACCGCCTCCAAGCATGAGGCTGGAACGGGTATCCGGCGCCTGTTGCACGCGAAACACCCTGACGCTTTGCAAAGAAGATTACGCCGCCGGGGCGAGCAACGAAATCCAGTTTGGGCCCGGGTCTGAACCGGGGGGGCCGGTCGGTTGAGGTGCGCCCATTGGTGGCGTGCGGGAAGGGTTTGCAGGACTAGACTCCGGCATCTCTTCTCCGGGACGCCTCAACGTCGGCGCGTTCGCTGGGCGCTGTTCCTGTTTCTTGGCGACGGTTGGCGCACCCAGATCAACTTCCTTTTCGACGCGCACGACTTTCTCGCCACTCACCTTCATGGTCTCGACGCGCACGACTTCCTCGCCAACGAAGCGCACAAAATCTACGTCCTGCGGAGGCGTGCCGTAGATCCATTCTTCGTACTCAACCTCGTCCGCATGTTCACGAACTTTCTTGGGCGGACGTCCCTTGGCGTAAATTACCATCTCATGATTCATTCCCACCAGCACGTGGTGATTCTTGATGGCCTCTTTCACCTGGGGAGAAACGGTCTCCAGGTAGGCATCGAGCGCGGACTTGGCATCGAAATCAAACACCGGACGCAGCAACTGCTTCAGCTCTGGCCCAGTCATCTCCGGAACATACTTGTCGAAGTAAAGATCCACGAAAGAGCCGCGGGCGTTGGCGGAGGAATCGGAGGGCGCAATCGGCCCACCTGCGTTCGCACCTGAAATCTGGATGTGTTGATACCACTTCTGCTTCTTGACCGGACCGCCGTTGATCTCAAAGCGAATGTAGTCTCCTTGGATGACAACGTTGCTGATGCGGGCGCGATCGCCGGGTTTCGCGGCTGGGCCCCAAAGCTCTATCAGGTGTTTCAGCTCTGGACCGCTGGGGGTTACGGTTCCGTTTCTGAGTTTCAGTCCCGTCTTCCCCATCGGAAAAGTGGCGCGGATGTAGATCAGTTCTTCATTGAAGGCGTGGACAATTTCTTCGCGGGTTTCCTTGGAAATCTTTGGGGGCGGAGTGTTCCCGGCGAGCGTCAATGACGAGAAGACCAGGAGGGTCGTCAACAGCGAGCAACAAAAGCAGCAAACGTGGAAGGACCGCATACAGCACCCCGGGCCGAATGCTTAATTATAGACCGCAAACTCAGTTCCCAGTTCCCAGTTCTCGGTCCTGAGGCTTCCTCCCGATCACCTCAAGAGAAACGCACAAAAAAGACGCCACCTCCGTCCTACCGAAGTGGCGTCATTGTTCCTTCGGGCTACTGGCCCATCGGTGCGTCGCCTTTGGTAGGTACATCCTTCGAGGTCATATCAAAAGTCAGCATGAACCCGTTGGTACCTTTAAACTCAAAAGCCCGTTCACCTTCGCGATAGGTCTCAATCTCGTTAGGCATCATAACGAACCCGTCGTTGCGCGGTGTACCCCAGTAGCGGACATTCTTCAATACCGAAGGTTCATCAGTCATCCCCTGAAAGCGTTTCAGTTTGACTTCGGCAGTGCTGCCCCCGTTCAGGGTGGCATGGGCCGTGTTCTTGTCAAACGTCCAAGTATCGATGTTGCCTTCGGCAGTCTGAAATGACTTCCACTTAACGGGGAAAACGTAGCCCAAAATCTCGCCGATCGCTTTGCGCTGCTCGCCAGTCGTGGCTTTGTCAAACGTGACCAGCGCCCAGTTCATCTGGCCCTGCGAGAAGTCACTGCCTAGGTCA
>Ga0209117_1000328_pt1 | contig 22937 bp, 23 predicted proteins | sample BlaSpr_A8_OM2_M2_FD_187978 | JGI IMG/M metagenome (GOLD analysis project Ga0209117, IMG submission 187978) | Forest soil microbial communities from Thunder Bay, Ontario, Canada - Black Spruce, Ontario site 2_A8_OM2_M2 (SPAdes) (version 2) | ecosystem: Environmental > Terrestrial > Soil > Boreal... | reverse complement strand
CCCGGTCCTACCTTACGAGTGCCTTCACCAATTTCACGTCGGCTTTCAAGCCGACGTGGCCGACGATCTAACCACGCGGCGGTTTTCAAATCACCCTGACTTGTTCGCACGGACCAATTTTAGTTTGTTTTGTTTGCGTTACGAGCTCCCCAGTTGCGCAACAATCCTTTGGCACGCTCGACCCGCTGATTGAGAACGTATCGATGTGGGCTCACGCCCGTGCTCTGTCTGAATAGCACGGCAAAATAGTACAGACTCATGTTGGCAACGCTGGCAAGCTCAGAGAGGGCGATGTTCTGGCCTAGATTCGCATCGATGTATTCCAGAACCTGCTTCAATCGCGCCGCAGGCAGACCGCCCTGGTGTGCAATGATTTTCAACTTGGAAACCGCATAACGCCGGGCCAGGCGAATGCATATCGCGTTGACCAGGAGCTCGCTCACCAGAGCATCCGCGCACGAGCCGTCTTGGACCACTGCCAGAAGCCCACGCAACAAGTGCTCGAGTTGACCGTCCTCCAGGTTAAAGCCAGGCGCTAGTTCGATACGTCCTCCACGCATGAGCGGACCAATGTGACGCTCGAGTTGCGAATTTCCGATTGAGAGCAGCACTCCTCCATGAGGTCCTTGAAAAGAAGACGTATGGGGCATCGAGCGGGGCACGATCCACAGGTGGCCGGACCGCACCCATGCGTCGAGTCGTTTTCCGCCCACCCGCCACGCGGCCCGCACGGGCTCACCGTCGTACAGGAACAAAGTGTGGGTCGTCTGCTCACGTTCTCCGTAGTGCGCCGATTGCGAGGTCAAATGTCTTTCCAAGATCACGTCTTCGCCCAAGAAAGCTGACGAAAGGGCGGGCGGCCGGGGAGCAACTGGGACCCGCCGACCGTCCTCATAGACTTCGATTCGCGGCTGGATGTCAACCTTGATCCCGGCGCTGTCACCGTCCATGTTGGTTATCTCTCCTAGTCGCTCAAATATTAAGCCCCTCGGGATGCGATACGCTCCCAATGATCGACGTGCTCGAAGCACAAGAGGAGACCGGCTGTGAAGAAGATTAGCACTGTGGCGAAGCGTGGCAACGAGATTTTCAAACAGCAGCAGCTAGCGATTGGTTTGGATTTGGGAGACCGAACACGCCGGATGAAAAAAGACTCCCCCGAGGCTACATCGAGAAGCGAATCGTGTTGCTTCGTTGTTATATTTCCCGTGTCGAAAATGGCCACACTGTTCCTTTTCGAGTCCCCGAACACTACCGACGAACCATTTTCTGTGCCAATTGAAGCAAGAGCTTGCGGTTTCTGTCGTCTGACTTGGCCAATAATCTGCGAAGTTTGTTTAGATATCTCGCGCTCTTACCTGATGTGCCCCAGGCGTCTTCTCCACCAGCTTCGGATTTTCGCAAATTCGGCAGTTGTGGCGGGTCCTCGCAATCATAGAACAGTTGGTAGAGGGGGACCTCTAGAGCGCGTGCAATTTTCTCAAGTGTTCCCAGAGTCGGAACGCTATGACCGTTTTCCACACGCGAGATGTAGTTCCCAAGCAGGCCGGCTCGCTTTGCAACGTCCCTTTGGGTGAGGTTTTTTTCCTCGCGGAGTGCGCGCAGACGATGATCTATATTCACTAGATGATAATATCACAATGATAATGTATCATGCCTTCAAGACAGCCGTTTTTATTGCGTTTCTGAGATGTGGCGGAGGAGGAGGGATTCGAACCCCCGAGACCCTTTCGGGTCTAACGGTTTTCAAGACCGCCGGTTTCAACCGCTCACCCACTCCTCCGCTTCCGATTATATATTGCAAATATACTTAGCGGGGTTTTTGGTGACACCTTCGATGACGCTTGCTGCATTTTGGTGCAGGGTGTCGCCAAATTGTCACTAAAACCTTCCAGTTTTTGCGTCGCATTCCGTTTTAGTGCAGCGCGGCCACTCTCTCGCGCACCTTTTGCAGAACCGACGGCGGCAGCGGGGCGTAGCCTTGGGTTTGCGCGATTTCTTGCCCGGATGCGTAGACCCATTTTAAATATTCGTTGACCGCATGGCTCCGCTGTAAGTCCCGAGGATGGTCTGGCACGTAAAAGAAGGTGAAACTCACAATTGGATAACTTTCCTTGCCTGGCGCGTTCGTCAGCGAAACGCGAAAGTTGTTCCCCATTTTGGATTCCATGGCCATGGCGACGTCGCTGATGCTTTTCGTCGATGGCTTCACAAACTCTCCCGCAGCGTTCCGAATTCGCGCGATCGATAACCCGGATTTCTCCCCACAACGGAGTTCAGCATAACCGATTGCACCCGAAGTCTTGGCGGCGTTGGCCACCAAATCCTGACATCGGCTAAAAGCCTCGCCCACCGGCCACTTTGGCGAAATATTCGTCCCGACCTTGGCTCGAAATTCTGGGCTGAGTTTAGAAAGGAAATCAGAAAAAATATAGTTCGACCCTTTTCCGTCCGTGCGGTGCAACACCTTTATCGGCAAAGCGGGAAGCTTGCTGTCAGAATTCAGTCTGGCAATCTCTGGGTCGCTCCACGAGGTTGTTTTTCCAAGGTAGATATTCGCAAGCACCGGCCCCGAAAGGCGAATGTTCCCCCCGGTGCCTGGCACATTGTAAAAGACTGCAATGCCCACTAACACTGTAGGCAATTCCACGACCGCGTGCGCCGCCCCTTTCAACTGCTCTTCGGGAATCGGCGCGTCACCGCCGCCAAGATCTCCGACTCCTGAAAGAACTTGTTTGGCACTTTCGCCGGTTCCCACCGGGAGGTAGCGAAGCTGCGTTTCAGGATGCAACTTGTGGTACTCGTCTCCCCACAACACGTATAGCGGCTCCGGCATAGTCGATCCGGTGGCAACCAGCACCATCTGCGTTTGCGCAAGGCCGTCCGGGGATAAAATTGTCAAAGAGATAGCCAGCAGTATGACGGGCAGGGATGAAGCAAACTCGGCGCAATTTTTCAAGGGAGCTTCCTCCTCATGATTAGAGACGAAGACAAGTAATCTAGATCAATTCAGGCGTTAAGTTGAGAAACTAAGCCGAGGAGTAGTAGGTGTCAAGCCGAATGCATTGAGCGCGTCGCGGGCCGCATCCAGCTGCTTATTGAATGTGTTTCGCGGACTAATTATATCTTGCAGCCATAGGGGGTTTTTGGTGAAGGTCGAGTTCAAGTGGAGATCTACGTACGCTACGGATCCACTGTTGCAACTATCCTTCGCGGGGCTAAAACGTGGCCGCCTGGGGCTTCGCGCTAAGAATTGCGCGAAAGGTCGGACGGTAGCTGAGGAACACCAGCACCCAGAGAATTGTGGCGAACGCACCGAGTCCGATGCCCTTTGGGTCCATAGTGATGTGGAAGAGCAGAATATTGAAGAGGATTGCTGCCAGGACGACTAGTGCGAGCGGCACAAAGCGATTGGCGAGCAGCAAAATTCCGGCGGTCAACTGCAGCAGAAAAATCGGCACCATGTAGTGGGAGACAGTTACCGCCGTGAAATACTCGATAGCCAGCGGGGAGGTTGGCGGTAGTAGTGGCAGAAAATGAAAAAATCCGTTCAGACCGATGACCACAAACAGGAAACCAAGTAGATAGCGAGCTACGGTAGATACGCGATTCATTTGAATTCTCCTTTCCGGATTCGGATGAGCATCGAGAAAAATATTCTCGAAGCTCCCAACAGCAAATTTTTACAGCGCTGCGCTTAGTTGTTTCTGGATCGATTCGAGGTGCGGCTGCAGGAACGCGTTTCGATCTATTTGGCCGTAACGCAAGGCCACCGTTCCTCCCGCGACGAGGAAAGTGGGATTCTGCACACCGAGGAAGCCGAAGACCGAGCGAAGATATGGCTCTACGTGGTCCAGCGACTCCATTGCGGTTCCTTTGTCGTAGACACCGCCTGACGCTAATATGAAGGTGGCCTTCTTGCCCTTGAGGAGCCCGGCCGGCTTTCCGTCGACGTAAGAGAACGTTTTGCCTACGCGCGAGATCTGGTCAATCCAGAGCTTCAAGGTTGAGGGCACACTGAAGTTGTGCATCGGAACGCCGAAAACGTATTCGTCGGCGGCAACCAGTTCGTTGACGAGTACGTCGGAAAGCTTGAGGATCTCTTTCTGTTCAGCGGTGCGCGCAGTCTCGGCGGTGTAAGCCGCTGCCACCCAGTCCGCGTTCACGGGTGGTATGTTGGTTATGGCCAGGTCTCGGGTGATTACCGTCGAGGACGGATTACGCTCTTTCCAACTTTTGGTGAAATATTGTGATAATTGGCGAGAGACGGAATGTTCGCCCATCGGGCTTGAGTCTAGGTGAAGTAGCATTGAGGCATCTCCTTAACGACATATGACGTCTAATATGCATATGTCGTATAAACGGTGTTATACACGACAGATGTCGCTTAGTCAACAGAAAAGGTGTAAACTACCCTTATGGCTATCGAGAGCTTCAACGCCGAACAGCATGCCCGCGAGAACCTGGATCCGCGCGTGCGCCGGTCCCGCCAGATGTTGCATGAAGCGATGGCATCGCTTTTGCGAAAGAAATCCTTCGAAGACATTTCGATTCAAGACATTGCGGAAGAATCGACACTGAACCGGGCTACCTTTTATTCTCATTACCCGGACAAGCACACGCTGCTACAGTGCATGATTGGCAGCCGCTTTCAGGAATTGATGGCGCGGCGCGAGGTCAAACTGGGGAGCTGTGAGGGGGCGTTGAAAGCGCTCGCCTTGGCTACCTGCGACTTTCTGCTGGAGACATCGCGAGCGACGTGCGGCGGCAAGGCACAACTTGAGGGAAGCGTGCAGGCCGCGATTGTTGCCGTGCTTCGCGCGATGCTTAACGAAGGGCTAGCATACCGCGCCTTAAATGGGACGGTATCCGCCGAAGTGGTCACTTCAACGGTGGCATGGGCAATTTTTGGCGCGGCCAACACGTGGGTCCAAACGCCGGAACGATGTTCCGCCGAGCACATGTCGGAGCTGATTGATCGGCTGCTCTCTTCCATACTGCATTCGGCAGTCGCGCCGGCTTCGAATCTTGGTTGAACGTCCTGCATAACTACAAGTTTTGAGGAATGATGCGCACAATAGCGTGGACCCTCTGAAAGGCGAGCATGACTCCTCTTAACTTGAATGAACATCCCCACCGGCGATTCAACCCTTTGAGCCGTGAATGGGTCCTGGTGTCGCCGCACCGCACGCAACGTCCCTGGCAGGGCCAAGTGGAGAAAACTGCTGAAGAATCGCAGCCCGTTTACGATCCGACGTGCTACATGTGCCCCGGCAATCAGCGAGCGGTTGGCGTGCGCAATTCTGTGTACGAAACCACTTACGTCTTCGACAACGATTTTCCTGCTCTTCTTCCCGATACTCCTCCCGGTAATTTGCTGGACCGCGACTTGCTCGTGGCGCGAAGTGAATCAGGTGTCTGCCGCGTGCTTTGTTTTTCGCCGCGCCACGATCTTACCCTCGCGCGTATGACGCAACCCGAAATCCGCCGCGTAGTGGATTTATGGGCGGCGCAATTCCACGAACTGGGCGAAATTCCTTTTATCAACCATGTGCAAATTTTCGAGAATCGCGGCGCAGCGATGGGCGCCAGCAATCCTCATCCGCACTGCCAGATTTGGGCCAACGCCAGCATTCCAAATTTGCCCGCCAGAGAACAATCGGCGCAAGCCGATTATCACTCTTCCCACCATTCTTGTTTGCTGTGCGATTATCTTGCGTTGGAACGCGAGCGCGGTGAGCGCATCATCTTTGAAAACCAGCATTTTTCTGCTTTGGTTCCCTTTTGGGCGGTTTGGCCTTTTGAAACAATGGTTCTTCCCCGCCGCCATGTTGCGACCATGCCAGAACTCTCCGCTGACGAAGGTGATGGACTAGCCGACGTCCTCAAACGCCTAACCACGCGCTACAATAATCTCTTTAACGTCTCTTTTCCTTACTCCATGGGATTCCATCAGCGCCCCACGGACGGCCTTCCCCATCCCGAGTGGCATCTCCACGCTCACTTTTTTCCGCCTCTGCTGCGGTCCGCAACGGTACGAAAATTTATGGTGGGTTACGAAATGCTCGGCTCTCCGCAACGCGACATTACCCCGGAAGCTGCCGCGGCGCGTTTACGCGAAATGAGCGATTCGGAATAAAAAACTTTAGTGCGCGCCTGAGTATACATGCGGTATCCGGTTATTCACTGAAGGCAGAAGCGGGAAAGTCCCATGAGGTTCGCTCTGATACCAGTACGCTACGGAATAAAAATTGTCGCCGCGATCGTTGGCGTGCCCATGTTCAATCGACGCGCGAATCGACTTCAGGAATGTTATGGGCGAGTCTAGATGGAAACGGTACACCGACCATCGCGCCCCTTCCAACTCCGGTCCTACCACCGGCGCTCCAAAAAAATTGTACGAAAATGGTTTTCCGCCGAAATCCCAGGCGCCCAGAAAATAGTCTTCCGATCCAGTGCCATTTATCGAAGGCCGTTTCTCGCCATCGATAAAAAACATGTCATCCCCTTCGCCCCACCACCCATCCGCATTTTGCAGCACCGACATGGTCACTCCCACAAAATGACCGCGACCTGTAGCTTCCATCCAAACATAATTGTCTTTTCCGTCTAAATTGATTTTACTGTTGAGGATCGTCCTGTTCGGTGTGGCCTGACGATACTGCGCGTGAAAATAAAGCGTGTCCGGCGGAAGCGCCGCCTGATACGCGCGCAAATCAATGTTCCAGTACAACGCTTCTATCCTCTCGCTGCCTTCATTGGTCACGTTGATCCGCGCATGCTTCTGAAACGGCATTGGAAAAAAACAATTCAGGGCGCGGTCTCCGCCCACGGCCAGCGGTATGGATTGATACATAAAAGAATCGCCGAGACCTAGTCCAAAAAAATCTCCGATGGGAGTCTCAACGCTCGGGGAACTTTCTCCGTCCCAATACATACGCAGCACTATTTTTTTCAGGTGATGTCTTTCCTGGCTCGCCACCGTGATCCAAATGTGAGAAATTACTCCGGGCCCCGTTTCATCTGCCAAATTCAGTGTTTCTCCCGGTGCAACCGGCCGGAAATCGTCGTTGCCTCCGGTGCGGTCATAGCTCGACACCCGCTTCAGCACATATTCGTGCGGTTTTGTTAAATCGGAAAGAAAATCACCGGCAGATTGCGCTCGCGCCGTGACTCCAAGGCACAATAGTAAAAGCCCAGCCGCGAATCGCTGCATGTGGATCTCCTCGAAGCTTTGCCGCCGCGGTTAGTTCGCGCGAAATTATAGCAGATGGCAGCGTCCAACCTCCTTGGGGTCAGCCTGGTAACCGGCCGGCATCGCTGTTTAGCTTCTATTTAGTTAGCATTAGCTACTCTAGACGCGGGTAAACCCCCCGTACCCTGAGAATTTTATGAGATTTTATCCGTCCGGAATCAGCCCTGCAGCTACTGAAAATTCATTTCACGAAGAGGAGCAACAATGAATCGCAAGTCACTTCTTTATGCCCTTGTACTCACACTCTGCGCCGCTTTCGTCGTCGCTGCGCAAACTTCCCAGTATCCGGTAATCAAGAAAATTTCACTTCCTGGCACCGGAGGTTGGGACTACGTAACGATTGATGACAATGCCCGGCGCGTCTACATTGCCCACGCCACTCAGGTGGAAGTGATCGACGCGGACTCCTACGAACCCGTTGGCGTTATTCCCAATACTTTGGGCGCTCACGGCGTTGCCGTGGCTTCCGAATTCGGCCGCGGCTACATCACCGCCGGCAAAGCCGACGCCGTTATTATTTTTGATCTAAAAACGCTGAAGAAGATTGGTGAAGTGAGGGTCGGCAAAAAACCCGACGCCATTATTTATGATCCCGCCACCAAACATATTTTCGCAATGAACGGTGAAAGCGATTCCACCACGGTAATCAATGCCCAGGACGGCAAAGCTGTCGCCACCATTCCAATCGGCGGCGGACCGGAATTCGCCGCGGCCGATGGCAAGGGCAATGTCTACATCAATGACGAAGAAAAAAATGAAATGGTCCGCATCGATTCCAAACAGAATAAAGTGCTCGCCCATTGGCCGCTCGCGCCTTGTACCGGTCCCGCAAGCATGGCAATAGACGCCTCCAATCGCCGTCTTTTTGCCGGCTGCCGTGGAAAATCCATGGCGGTTGTGGATGCCGATTCAGGCAAGGTCATCGCAAATATTCCGGTTGGCGACCACGTCGACAGCACCATATACGATCCCAGCAACAAACGCGTGTTCAATTCTACCGGCGACGGCCATGTTTATATCTTTGTGCAGGACGGCCCTGACAAATATACGCTGCTGGAAACCGTCACCACCGTGCCCAAGTCTAAAACGATGGGTGTGGACATGAAAACTCATCGTCTCTGGATTCCGAGCCTTGAAGATGGCAAGTTCACCATTCTCGTTCTCGGTCAATAATTCATTTAGCATAAAAAAACAGCGCAGGATTGTCGGGCCGGCGACCTGCGCTGTTTTTATTTTTACGCAAGTTTCGCGCACTAAATTTCCGGTTCTTATTTAACGTCCACTCCATTCAGTCCAAATTCCCGGTGCGTCGCGAGCAGTGCATCTTTCATGGCCGTGTCTTCGACAACAAACGAAATATTGCGTTCCGAAGATCCCTGCGCAATCGCAATAATGTTAACTCCTTCTCTTCCCAGGGAATTGAACGTTCGTCCCGCAACCCCGCGCGTCCCGCGCATGTTTTCTCCAACCACCGCAACGATGGCGATGTTTGGATTCACCGTCACATGCTCCACCTTGTGATGCGCCAGATCCTGCGCAAATTCGCTGCGCAGCGCCGCCACCGTTCGCTCTGCATCCGCTGTGGGCACAATAAAGCAGATATCGTTTTGCGAAGACGATTGCGAAATTAACAGCACATTTGCTCGCACCGCTGACGTTGTCGAAAAAGTCCTTCCCACCACGTCCGGTACGCCCACGATTCCCGGGCCGCCAACGGAAATTAGCGTCACGTCACGAATCGCGGTCAATGCTTTCACGCCTCCGCCCATGCTTTTTCCTTTTGGCGTTATCACCGTGCCCACTCGCTCGGGCGCGAAGCTGTTGCGGATCCACACCGGGATTTCCGCATCCATCACCGGTTGCAGCGTTTTCGGATGCAGTACCTTCGCGCCAAAATACGCGAGTTCCGCGGCTTCCAGATAGGAAATTTCCGGGATAGTCCGCGCATCCGGAACCAGACGCGGGTCCGCCGTCAGCACTCCGTCCACGTCTGTCCAGATGATCACTTCGTCGGCGGCTAACGCGGCTCCCAATATTGTCGCCGAATAATCTGAACCGCCGCGCCCCAACGTGGTAAGCGTTCCATCCGCGGTCGCGCCGATAAAACCAGTGATTACCGGAATGATTCCGTTCTTTAACAACGGCGCAATCCGCTTTGTCGTTCGCTCTCGCGTCAAATCCATTCGCGGCTCCGCGCCGCCGTGGTTGGAGTCGGTGACCAGCAGCTCTGTGGCATCAATAGCTTCGCTGCGCACTCCCATTTCGTTCAGCGCCCCGGCCACCAGCGGCGCGGAAAGACGTTCTCCCACACTGGAGAGCGCATCCAGCGTCCTCGGCGTAAGCTCGCGTAACATCGCCGTTCCATCGCATAGCCGCTGCGCCTCGGCAAAAATTTCCTTCATTCGCGCGCGCACCGGCGCCCGTTGAACTTCACTCGATATCAACTGCTGCAGCGCCGCCTCGTGCTGCTTGCCGAGCGCTTCCACCAGCGTTGCGCCCTCGCCCTGATTCCCCGCGCTGGCGCTTTTCGAAGCCGCAATCAGCCGGTTTGTCACTCCGCTCATTGCGGAAACAACCGCGACGCAATCGTTTTCTTTCCCCGCATCGGCGATAATTTTCGCCGCTCGCGCAATGCACGTTGCATCGCCGACAGAAGTACCCCCAAATTTCATCACTTGCAGCTTTTTTTTCATTTCTTCGAGTTTGTCCCGTTCGTCGTTTTTCGAAAAAGTTGAACCGAAAAAGGTCGCACCGAAAAATTCGCAAACCTTGGCCGTTCGAATTGTTCAGCGTTTCCATTGTAGCTGCAATCTGCCTTCCACACTTCCTGAGTCCATTTTGATGTAACCTCACCTACCTTTTGGCATCCTATAGCCCGTCGGCACCGTACGCCTGTTCGCGCGTACGCCCATCGGCACCGTACGATAGATGAGGGGCGCGGAAGTCGACAGAGGTCAATATGTTGATCAAAAATACGACTGATATACCCTATTCCCAAATTACGCCAAAATCCGTCTATCTCAATCGACGTAAATTTCTTCAGGCTATGGGCATTGCTGGCGCTGCGGGAATGGCTGGCTCGCAATTCGTCGGCTTGATTGTGCCTGACTCCGCTTATGCCACCAGCAAACTTTCCACCGTCAAAGGTCCTTTCGGCACCACGGAAAAAATCACCCCGGTCAATGACGTCACGCACTACAACAATTTCTACGAATTCGGAACCGATAAGAGCGATCCCGCAAAGAACGCGCAAAATTTCCGGACTTCTGCGTGGAACGTTTCCGTCGAAGGTGAAGTAAAAAAGCCCCGGAAATTCTCCATGGATGAAATTTTGAAACTCGCGCCGCTGGAAGAGCGCATTTACCGCCATCGCTGCGTGGAAGCGTGGTCTATCGTTGTGCCGTGGATTGGATATCCGTTGAACACCATTGCCAAACTCGTTGAGCCCACTTCTAAAGCGCAATTTGTCGCGTTTGAAAGCTACTTCGATCCGCAGCAAATGCCCCAGGCAAAATACACCGGCTTGCAATATCCCTACGTGGAAGGTCTGCGGCTTGATGAGGCCATGCACCCGCTCACGCTGATTTCCGTCGGCATGTACGGCGAGACGTTGCCGAATCAGGATGGCGCGCCTGTTCGCATCACCGTTCCCTGGAAATATGGCTTCAAAAGCATCAAATCCATCGTGAAGATTCGCTTCCAGGAAAAGCAGCCGCCCACTACCTGGAACATCATCAACTCTCATGAATATGGCTTTTATTCCAACGTAAATCCAACCGTGGATCACCCGCGGTGGACGCAAGCCAAGGAACGCCGCCTCGGGGAAATCCTTCGGCGCAATACGCTGATGTTCAACGGTTACGGAGAACAGGTTGCCGCCATGTATAACGGTATGGATCTAAAAAAATACTATTGAATTGAGTGCTGGCGTGCGCAAATTCCTATCCACTAAATGGGCCAAAGTTGTTGTATTCGCGTTGAGTCTGACGCCGCTGGCAGCGATCGCATGGCCCTTTTTTCGTCACGATACTATTCCCAACCCCGTCGAATTTATTCAACACGCCACCGGCGATTGGACGCTGCGTTTTCTTATCTTTACGCTTTGCGTTACTCCTTTTCGAAAAATCTTTAATCTCCCGGAGCTCATTCGCTTTCGCCGCATGCTCGGCCTTTTCGCTTTTTTTTATGTTTGTCTTCACTTCACTACCTATATCTGGTTTGACCAATCCTTCGATCTTTCCGCCATCTGGAAAGACGTAGCCAAGCGCCGTTACATTACCGTGGGATTTCTCGGGTTTGTTTGCATGATTCCGCTGGCGCTCACGTCGACCGCAGCATCAATTCGCTTCCTCGGAGGAAAGCGCTGGCAGGCTCTGCACCGCCTGATCTATATCTGCGCCGTGGCGGGTGTTGTTCATTATTATTGGCTCGTAAAATCTGCGGTGATCCGCCCGCTTGCTTACGGCGCAATCGTCGCTGCTTTGCTCGCCTGGCGTATTTTCGATTCCGCAAGGCGCCGTAAAAAAAATATTCCTGCTCCCGCGCGAGCGCCACAAGTTCCCGCGATAAGTTCCTGAATTTTTGGGGTACCGAATCTGAAGATCTTAATGTACCGGCGAGAAGCCTTTGTCACTCGGTGTTGATTCTGGCTCGCACTCCAGGCCCCAGAAATGTGGCGCCGGGGTCAAAAATTCAATGCCCACTCGTTGGCCCTTTTCGCCCGGCTCGCCTAAATAAACGATCCGGCATTCCTGCTCTTCCAAAGATTCCGGATGGATGAGCACCAACATCTCTCCATCATTCACTTCGTGCTTCATCATCAGCAATCCGCCATGCGAATTCACCACCACTGTGTCGCATGTCTCGCTGAATTTGCGGCCATCGTGCGCGCGCCCCTTGGCCTGCACGCGCATTTTGTAAAATATGCGTCCGCCGCGTCGTCGAGTGGCGATTGCTTGATTCATACGGCTATCTTCGGCCTCGTTCTTGCGCTCGTCAATTGACCGTGCGTCTGAGTTTCTAATTCCGCACTGTACTTAAGTGCAGCTACCGCAAGTAAACGTTTACTTCAAGCTTGTACCTGGCCTTTTGCAGTCATACAATAAAGAGAGTTGCGCTTGTTCTTGTTTCACCCGCTGCTGGAGATGCTCTCGCCGTCATCGCGCGAAAAAGCAATCAACTCTGTACGCTTACAAAAGTGAATCATACGGATGGTATCCTGAATGAACCTTGCTGAATATATCGAAGGCAGCCGCGAAGAGCACTTGGCGGAATTACTCGAATTTCTGCGCATCCCGAGCGTAAGCGCCAAAAGCGAACACAAGCCCGACATCGAACGTGCCGCTCAATGGGTCGCTGCCAATCTGGGCACCGCGGGATTCAAAACTGTCGAAGTGATTCCTACAAAATTTCACCCGCTGGTCTACGCCGAGTCTCTCGAAGCTCCCGGAAAACCCACCGTCCTGTTCTATGGCCACTACGATGTGCAGCCTGCCGAACCTCTCGAACTGTGGACTTCCCCGGCGTTTCAGCCGGAGAGCCGCAACGGAAATTTATATGGACGCGGAACCGCGGATGATAAGGGACAAGTCCACATTCACTTGAAAGCCCTGCAATCCTTACACAAAATAAACGGAAAACTTCCCATTAACGTCAAGGTCTTGATCGAAGGCGAGGAAGAAGTTGGCAGCGTCAGCCTTTGGGATTACGTTCAGGCCAATAAGGAAAAACTACGCGCCGATGCTCTAATCGTTTCCGATACTTCCATGCTCGGCAAAGGCGTTCCTTCGATCACTTATGGTTTGCGCGGCCTTAATTACTATCAAATTGCATTAACCGGCCCTGCGCGCGATCTGCATTCCGGAGTATATGGCGGCGCTGTTCCGAATCCGCTCACTATCCTCACCGAACTGTTTGCTAAATTGCATGACAAGAATTTTCGCGTCGCCATTCCCGGTTTTTACGATCGCGTTGCGAAGCTTTCCTCCGCGGAGCGCAAAGCCCTGAATTCGTTGCCGTGGAAAAAGAAGGATTTCGAAAAAGCCGTTGGCGCTCCGGGTTACGTTGGCGAAAAAGGGTTTTCGATTGTCGAACAGCTTTGGACCCGCCCGACCCTCGAACTTAACGGCATCTGGGGCGGTTACATTGGCGAGGGCGCGAAAACTGTGATTCCATCGCAGGCGTTTGCGAAATTTTCCACTCGGCTGGTTCCCGATCAGGATCCGCACAAAATTGCCGCGCTCGTGGAGAAACATATTCGCAAACTCTTACCAAAGACCGTTCATTGCAAATTTGAAGTTCTCAGTACCGGCAAACCGTGGGTCGCGCCGTTTCAAGCTCCCATTTTCAAAAAGGCGCAAGCAGCGCTCGAAAAAGGTTTTGGCAAGAAAGCAGTATTTATTCGCGAAGGCGGGTCCATCCCGTTTGTCACGCAAATGCACGACACTTTCAAGGTTCCGTGTGTGCTGCTCGGCTTTGGATTGCCGGATGAAAACGCGCACGCTCCCGACGAACATATCGCCCTTGAAAATTATTTCGGCGGCATAAAAGCAATCGCGCATTTTTACGCGGATCTCGCGTCGCTTTGAAAAAGTCAGCTTATCTTTTTGTTTTCGTTTAAATCGTTGCGAGCTGCTCGCGGCGGCCCGTCGCGTATTTCTGCAGCTCCGCATTGGCGTTCACAATAGTTGCCAGCGCTTCGACAACCTTCTCGAGATCTTTTCCGCGCAATACCACGTACAACTCGTCTTCGCCCAGCCCAGTGTAAACGCGATTCCCGATGCAGCCCAAACTTGTAAGTGATCCGTGTTGCATCGCTGCCGGCAGCGCCATGCAAGTGGGCCGCCCCAACGCCGGCGCGCCGCTGCCCACGCCCGCGCGTGACGCGGCTTCGTTCAACAACATTGCAGCCGCCGGTTTCACGGAAAAAAGTACCACGTCCGGGGTTACCGGCGAATCCGCGAGCGGCGCGTAAACAATGGCTTTCGGCGATTTACTTAACCGCGGAATTTGCGGCACTTCTTCCGCGCGAACGTAACCAAGATCAAACATCATTTTCAAAGTTTGTTCTGTTTCTTTTTCGCGCTCGGGTGAGAGCGCAATATTGTGCGTATACGCTCCTACTGCGCAATTGAAATGGTTTTCCGGCAAGGTGTAGAAAATATTTCCCGCGGCGGCGAGCCGCCAAAAACTGCAGCTTGACGGTTCGGTTCCCTCGAATTTGTTTACTCCGTTTGGCACGGCATCCAAAAATGCCACGGCAACAGGCCGTTTCGCTAATTTCACGGATCCGCTGAATTTTTCTTCCAGAGTCCGCCAACTTGTTTTTTCGTTCATCGCTTCTCCCTCATCGATTTCCCAGGAAAGAGCATAGCACCGAATCAAAATATTCGCGGAACGCGCAAAGCTAAAACCCGCATGCACATTGGCGATTTCTTCACCCCTGTGAAAAACTTGCGATTTTTCCAGCCTTTTTCGATGTTTTTTTCTTGCGTTCTACTCCCGCCTTGGCTATAGTCCTCCACGGCCCGAGTTTTACGCAACAAAACGGGGATAATTTGCTCGTGGCCTGCCCCGGCTTCGCCGGGGTGGAAACAAAAATCAGGAGGATAAGCAGACTAGATGGCAGCCAAGCCAATGAGCAAGACCAAGATCGTGTCGCACATGGCCGAGAAAGTCGGCACACCGAAAAAAACCGCAGCGCTTTTCTTCGAAGAGCTTTTTAAGCTCGCCGTGAAAGAAGCGAAGGGCGCAGCGGGCAAGTTCGTAATCCCAGGCATCGGGCGCGCCGTGAAAGCGCACCGCAAGGCGCGCATGGGCCGTAATCCGCAAACGGGCGAAGCGATTAAGATCAAGGCCAAGACCGTGGTTCGTCTTCGTCCCTCGAAAGCATTTAAAGACGCGATCCTAAAGTAAATTTTTGGACGCGATGCTGAAGTAAATTTTCGCAGAGCGAATTGTTGGAAATTACCTCCGGCGGAACTGATGTTCTCAGTTTGCCGGAGGATTTTTATTTTTAGAGTGTTTTGACGTAAGCGATGACGTCCTTGATTTGCGCGGGGTCGAGTGCTTCCTTGAACGGCGGCATGAGGTCATCGCCGTTTTCAATCCAGTCCTTAAGACTTTCGTCGGTAATTTTATTGTTGTTTACGGTGAAGGTTCCGCGCTTGGAAATTCCTTTTAGGCCGGGACCAATTTTTTTCTGATCGTTGTCGGCGTAATGGCAAAGAGCGCACTTGGATTGGAATACGGTTTTGCCACGTTCGACAGCGGCAGCGGAGGCCGCGCTTCCAGCAGCCTTTTTTTCCTTTTTTTCGTGATTTTTCTGCGCCCAGGCCGCGCCGGTGGCGGCGAGAAGCAATAGGCTAAGAGCCAGCGATAAAAATGCGGTTGTGCGATTCAAGATAATTTCTCCCGAAACTGCTTAATCAGTGGCCCTTTTATTGTGCATGTTTGCAATAAAAAATTCCAGTTGGCGCCGGCGTAACCGGTAAAAGGTACAGGTGCGCGGGCGGAACACCCGGGACTTTCGTACTTTTGACCGCATACGTGAACGCGTGTTAACAATATTTATATGGGCCAAGATACTGTTACGCAAGCGTGGGAAGTTCTTCAGGATGCCTATCAGGCGCAGATGGAAGGCGATTACGAGCAAGCCGTTGAGCTTTACCGGTCTTCGTTGAATCTTCATCCCACGGCGGAAGCGCACACCTTCCTGGGCTGGACATATCATTTTCAGGGAAAGCTGGAGGAAGCGATCGCGGAGTGCAAGCGCGCGATTTCGGTCGATCCCGATTTTGGCAACCCGTATAACGATATTGGCGCGTACATGATTCAATTGGGAAAATTTGACGAAGCAATTTCGTGGCTGCATCAGGCGGTGGAGGCAAAGCGTTACGAGCCGCGCCATTTTCCGCATTACAATCTGGGCCGCGCGTATCTGGGGCTGGAGATGTACAGCCAGGCGATGCGTTGTTATCAGGAATCGTTGAACATTGAGCCGCGGTATTCGCTGGCGCGGCAAGCGCTGGAATCGCTGCGGCGAGTGGTGAATTAAGGCGGGCACGATATATCGTGCCCCTACAATTTGCATGGCGACACAAGCTTGCGTCATGAAGATTCTTGGCTGCCGGGTTTTACAACACGGTCGTAAATCCACAATAGAAAAGCAGTAAAAACGCCGATGCCGGCGATAGCCCACCAAACCCGCTGGGGTTGATGGAGAACTTCGCCAAAATAATGCATCAGGCCGCCGCCGATGCGTCCGGCGATGAATGAACCGATGCCGATGGGCAAGAACGCAAATCCCATGTAGGTGCCTTGTTGGCCTGCGGGGGCGAGGCGGGAGATGTAGTCGTAATAGCGCGGAGATTGAATGATTTCGCCGAGCGCGACGATGGCTAAGGTGGCGTAGGCGGCCCACACAGTGGGATACACGGCGAGAAAAATCCAACCGAGAGCAGAAACCAAAGTTCCGATAACGACCGCGCGGAATGAGCCGAGGCTGCGAAGAAAAAAGCTGATGGCCACGGTGAAAGCGATGACCATGAATGGCCCAGTGGAAAGCATGCGTTCGGTATCGGCTTGCGGATTGATGTAGTCATGAACATAGAGCGGAAGGGTTATGAACTCCTGCCAATAGACAACCCAGTAGCCAGTAAAAATGAGCAGGAAGAGCATGAATTTTGGGTTGGCAAGAACGGTGAAAAAATTTCTAATGGTTTCCGCGAAAGAGGGAGCGGGAACGTCGCCGGGTTTGCGCGGATCGCGGAAAAAGATAAGGACCACAAAAAACATCAGGAAGACGCTGAGCGCCGCGACGCGAAAAACGGTTTCAACGCTAAGGTGTTTGTGAACCACGGAAGCGACCAAGGGACCGGCCGCGCCGCCAATATTCACCAGGGTGTAGTAAATGGAATAGCCGATAGAGCGGACGTTTTCTGAGGAGGCTCGAGCGGTGGTGCCGACGACGCAGGGTTTGACCAGGGCTACGCCGAGCGCGGGAAGCATAAGAACAAAGATGACCAAGCCGTAGAGCGGCACGGCGCCACGCTCGGGAGCGAGCCACGGCGCGCCCAGAGAGCCGAGAAGGAAATAGGCGCTGGCGAGTATTAAATAAGCGAGAGCGAGGGCGCGGCGAAAGCCGAGACGGTCCGCGATGGCGCCGCCGAAAATCGCCAGAAACCACACCATGCCGCCGAAGAGGCCGGCGAGGTTGGCGGCGCGCTCGGTGGGAAAAGAAAGAACTTCGTGGAGGTAGCGGGCGAGGGAAGCGAAAGCCGCGTAATAGCTGAGGCGTTCAAAGAGTTCGGTGAAGTTGGCGACCCAGAAGGGCCGCTCGAAGCCTTCGCGAATTTCGCGGAAGCGCTGGCTGAAGCTCATGCAACCCCCTGAGAGAGCGAGGGGATTGTAACAGAGGCGGGAAGTAGCGAAGATCTTTGGTGGGGGGTACCCCGGGGTTGCATAGATGTATCAAAAGAAAGAGGTTGTTTTTGGAGATTTTGGAGATGTATCAAAGCAAAGGAGTTGCGGGCGCGATGTTGCATAGATGTATCAAAGGAAAGGGGATAGATGCCGAAAGATGAGCTTTTAAAGGTTGAAGAGGGAGGGACTTGGAATGTCACGGCACATGGAGCAGATGATAATCAAACAATCATTAATATCTGAGGTAAGTATTATTAGTACAACCAGATGTCCGGTGGTATTAGCAGATGATCTGTCCGGGTTGTTTGTCTCCATCGACCGGTTTCCCGGCGAAGGAGGAAGCCAAGCCCGCGGGGGGTGCGGGCTTGGCTTCCTCGGAAAAGTTAGCGGTGTTTGCGACGTTGCACGCGATGCCGTCTGAGTGGTAGCGGCCCAGCGGGTGCGGACCGTAATACACGCTCCAGCTCTCGTCCAGATGCCCTTTGGTCTCGATCACGCATTCCATCACGATCTTCCCGGCATCATTCCTGACGGCAATCGAAATACTTTCCTTATGAACGTCCATACCGATATTTAATGCTGGTCATAAAAAGGGTGTTCCTTTCTGGAGGGGTTCGAGCCGAACACTCAAAACCCTACTCCAAAAGGGGCGCCCTTTTATATTGCGTCGGATAATCGGAAACTGAGCCGAAAAGGCAGAAAGCAAAGAAAGTGGCCAAGGCTTCTTCCAAGGTATTTCTTGACGGCCAAGCACGATGAGGGGATAGTAGCGGACAACTTCACCGGCGGAAGTAAGAACCTAAGTCCGTTTCACGAAGGTGGTGTGTCATGCAGACGTCGCAACCGGCGGCCAGCCCGCTGGGAATTCTTCTCTTAGTCGCAGCGATTTATCTACTTGTTAAGAGTCCAAAGAAACTGCAGACTCTCGTCCGGATGGTGGTCGCTTTCGTCGTGACGGTATTGCTGTTCATTGTCCCGGGTGCAATCCTGCGGATGGGCGACCCCCAGGCCCAGGGAAGAATTGGCGGTCTCGTTGGGCTGCTCATCGCGGTTATTGCAGGGTGGTGGCACATGCGCTCTATTAAGCGTGCCAACAAAGAATCGTCAGGGCAGCCAGTCTCAAAGTCTTAGCCAACAATTGCTCAGAGGACCTGCTTTTGGAGCCCAGACAGCGGCCCCAAATGGCTCCCCCCGCATATCACTGGACGATAAGTCGGATAATCGGAAACTTACCCGCTGCTCAATTTCTTCTGACAGCGTAGGCCACCCGGTACCCGTGAAACATCGGCAAAACGCAAAAAAAAGGCGGCCACAAGGGCTGCCCTCGGTCCAAATCGTCCAGATCTAATTTCGTCAGGCATAATCAACCTAATTTCTTTTCTTCCGCCGGCTTCTCCGGCGTAGTTTGCACCGCCGGCGCAAGCGTCGAAAAATTTCCACTCATACCATCCTTGAAGATCCTGCACGATCTCGGCTGCTCTGAACACGAATCCGAGCAAGTAGAATTTCTGTAGTGGTACAGTTGCGGTTTGGGCATTTATCTGGCACAACCAATTGCCGGCGAAAATCCCTCAATCAGAGCAAATTTTCAGCGTGAATGCCCGGGGGAGAAGTGATGACGAAAATATTTCAGCGCGCGCAGAATAAGAGATTGGTAAGGGGTCTGTGGTTGCGGTCTCGTGGTGGTCTGCAAGCATTTATGTTTTGGCGTGGTGGGCGTTTGAGCGTAGGCGATTTTGTTTTGGCGCTGATCGTTGCGCTATTGCTTGCGGTTGGGGCGCATGCACAAGTTTCCGGCAATGCTGGGTGGGGGAATTATGGCGGCGATCCTGGAGGGACCCGTTACTCAGCCGCGACGCAAATCAATCGCGGCAATGTGGAGAAGCTGCGGCTGGCGTGGAGCTATCGTACGGGGGCGCTGGAACAGAAAACGGAGTTGGTGCGCAAGGCGGCGTTCGAAGCTACGCCTATTTTGGTGGAGAACAAATTGTTTTTGAGCACGCCTTATGACCACCTTATTGCGCTTGATCCGCAAAAGGGTACGAAACTTTGGGAGTATGACGCGCAGGTGAATTTATCTATCAACCGTTCCGAAGTGACTTCGAGGGGAGTTTCCGCGTGGACCGATTCGAACGCGAAGAGCGGTCAGCCGTGCCGTTTGCGTATATTTCTGGGGACGATTGATGGGCGTTTGATTGCGGTGGACGGCGATTCAGGCAAGGCATGTATCGATTTTGGCGCGAAGGGCGCGGTGGATTTGACGCAGGACGTAGCGCTGGCGCAGGAATGGCCCGGTGGGTATGAGGTGACGTCCGCACCGGCGATCTACAAAGACCTGGTGATTGTGGGGTCTTCGATCGCAGACAACTGGAAAGTGGATACGGAACGGGGAATCGTGCGGGCTTTTGATGCGCGAACGGGAAAATTGCGCTGGACCTGGAATCCGACTACCTGGGCGGAAGCTACCAAGCCGCGAACCGGAGGCGCGAATGCTTGGTCAACATTTTCGGTGGATGCCGAGCACAATTTAGTTTTGATTCCAACCGGCAGCGCGGGCCCTGATTATTACGGAGGAATCCGGCCGGGAGATAACAAGTGGGCGAATTCGGTGGTGGCGCTGCGCGCTTCGAGTGGCGAATTTGTGTGGGGATTCCAGGCGGTGCACCACGATTTGTGGGATTACGACGTGGCGTCGCAGCCGCTGTTGTTTACGTGGAAAGACGGGACTCCAGCAGTAGCGGTTAATACAAAGATGGGACATGTTTTTGTCTTGAATCGTTTGACGGGAGCGCCGCTGATTCCGGTGGAAGAGCGACCGGTGCCGCAAACGGACGTTCGTGGGGAACAGAGCGCGGCTTCGCAGCCATTCAGCGCAATTTCGCTGGTGCCAGAAGGGTTCAGCGGGAAAGATGCCTGGGGTCCGAAAGCGGAGGATGTGGCGTGGTGCCGAAACAAGATTGAGGCGTCGCGTTCCGAGGGAGTGTTTACTCCGCCCAGTTTGAAAGGCACGGCGGTTTTTCCCGGGAATGTGGGCGGCGTGAATTGGGGCAGCGCGGCGTACGACGCGAAGAGCCACATCATGTACGCGAACACGAATCGATTGGTGGCGTGGGTGAAGTTGATTCCGCGAGCGCAATACAAAGAAGAAGAAGACAAGCAGCAGGACAATCGTATTTATGGGGAGTTTGGGGAACAGAAGGGCGCGCCTTACGGGTTGTACCGGACATTTTTATTTTCTCCGAGTGGATTGCCTTGCAACGCTCCGCCGTGGGGCACGACGAAGGCGGTGGATCTTTTTTCTGGCAAGCAAGTTTGGGATGTTCCGCTCGGTACGATGGGCGGAGGGCAATACCCGGGCGCAATCAACCTGGGGGGACCGATTGTTACGGGTGGTGGGGTAGTTTTCACTTCCGCGGCGATGGATTCGTATTTACGAGCGTTTGATAGCGAGAGCGGTAAGGAGCTTTGGAAGTATGAACTGCCCGCTGGTGGTCAAGCTACGCCGATGACTTATAGCGTGAACGGCGTGCAGTACGTGGTGATAGCGGCGGGAGGACACGGCAAGTTAGGGACGAAGCAAGGGGATTATGTGCTGGGGTTTGCGCTGCCGTGAAGAGGTTTTGCCACGAATCAGTAGACAATGTAAGTTCCCGCCAGTACCTGGAAAGTCACTAAAACTTATGGTAGGCTGCCGCGTCCTCTTCGGGGGCTAAAAAGCTCTCGAGTTTGTTTCTGGCCGGACTCGTTGTGCGTAACTCCTAGCAGGTTCGTCTATTTGCCCAGAGCGTTATTGGAGAGAGTGTCAATGCCCCGGAAGAATCCCACGCAAATTACTATCTTGTTGTGTTTGTGCGGCTTGTGGCTATTTCCGTGGGGGACAGCCACGGCGCAAACCAAGGAGACCCCGGCCCGGATTACTGCCGTGATAGAGGAAGGCAAGCTGGTCCGGCTGACTGGCAACGTGCACCCGCTGGCGCGGGCGGAGTTTGACCGGGGAGGTGTTGCAGACGCGGTGCCGATGAGTCGAATGCTGTTGCTGCTGAAACGAAGCGACGAACAAGAATCGGCGCTGCAGGATTACCTGGAAAGCCAGCAGGACAAGAATTCGCCAAATTATCAGCGCTGGCTTAGTCCCCAAGAGTTTGGCGCGCAATTTGGGCCCGCGGACGCAGATATCCAGAAAGTAACGAATTGGCTGCAGGCGAAGGGTTTTGACGTCGCCCGGGTGTATGCAGGCAAGACAGTGATCGAATTCTCCGGAACCGCGGGACGAGTAGCAACCGCATTCGGAACGCAGATCCGGAACTATCAACTGGACAGGAAGACTTACATTGCGAACGCGAGCGATCCCGCGATACCCGCCGCGCTTGCGCCGGTGGTAGCCGGTGTCGTTTCCCTGAACAACTTTCCGCGCAAGAATTTTTCAAAATATACGGGGACGATTCGAAAGTATGAAGGGATGACAGGCGAGGAGCCGCTCTTTACTTTTCCCTTTTTGTCGAGACCGGGAAATTTTTATGGCCTTGCTCCGGGAGATTTTGCGACGATCTACAATTCGCAAACGCTGATAAGCACTGGAAACGACGGGACTGGACAGACGATCGCGATCGTTGGCGAGACAAACATCAATCTGCAGGATGTAAAGGACTTTCGAACGATTTTTGGTCTGCCGGCGAATTTCGACGCGAGCAATATAATTTTGAACGGAGAAGATCCAGGAATTACATCGCGAGGCGAAGAAGCCGAAGCGGACTTGGATATCCAGTGGTCTGGAGCGACGGCGCCCGGAGCAACCATCAAGTATGTGTTGTCGGCTTCGACGCCGGCGTCGGCGGGAGTGGATCTTTCGGCGTTATACATCATCGAGCATAACCTCGCAGGGGTGATGAGCGAGAGTTACGGGGAATGTGAAAACCACCTGGGAGCCACAGGGAATGCTTTTTTCAATTCGTTATGGCAGCAAGCGGCGGCGCAAGGAATTACGGTGATCGTCTCTTCAGGCGATGGTGGCTCCGCGGGATGCGACAACTTCAATGCTTCGCGGGTGGCAACGAAGGGTTTGGCAGTGAGCGGACTTGCGTCGACACCTTATAACGTGTCGCTGGGTGGTACGGACTTTGACGAAATCAATACGTGGACGAAGTATTGGAACCAGACGAATGATGCGACAGGCACTTCGGCAAAATCCTACATTCCGGAAATTCCCTGGAATGAAAATTGCTCGCAGTTGGGGCTGACCGGTTGCGGACCGGGCGCACCG
>Ga0209117_1000327_pt1 | contig 23006 bp, 28 predicted proteins | sample BlaSpr_A8_OM2_M2_FD_187978 | JGI IMG/M metagenome (GOLD analysis project Ga0209117, IMG submission 187978) | Forest soil microbial communities from Thunder Bay, Ontario, Canada - Black Spruce, Ontario site 2_A8_OM2_M2 (SPAdes) (version 2) | ecosystem: Environmental > Terrestrial > Soil > Boreal... | reverse complement strand
CGGGGCACTTTGAGATAGTACCTCGCGAGCCGATGTCACCAGCACGATTTCTAGAGCTACTACAAAAGATCGTTAAAGAGCCACTGGAATAGATCAGGGATATATGAACCCGAGCACACAGAACCTCTCTGTCCAAATCGTGCGTTTTGTAGACGACCGCTTCCCAGGTTGGGTGGAGTGTGAGTTTGTGGACGCCAACGGGTTACGTCACGTTTTGAAGGACAAATATCCAATCTTCACCACTGAACTTCTCGATGCGACTAGCTCATATCCACAGTTGGGTTGCGTCTCCTGTGAAGTCTTGGCGCGATGGCAGGACGCTCAGGGACGGGAATTAGTCCGCGTCACCATCACGCGTCCTACGGAATCCTCCGAAGGGTTGTCAGAGTTCGTGGTGGCGGCGACACAGCTATCGAACTAGGGGGCTGGGCACTCAACCCACCAACGGCAAGTCAGTGCTCGCTAGGCTATTCAAGCAGCGGCGTCTTCGACGCCGGGATGGGGTAGCCTATCGCTACGAGCGGGTGTGGACACGGTTTCGACGGCATGTTGCCGTGCCCGCCAAAAACTGGATGCTGGAGTTTGGGCCGTAGTCGAGCAGCATCCACGCCTTGATGTCTTCCCGTTCGCACTTAGTACAGCGGAGGATTGCGTCGGCTTCGAAAATCATCCTTGTTGAAGACAAAAATTCGCCATCCGTGGCAGCGGGAACAACGATAATCTTCCGGTCTGACCGGACAAAACATGTGGTCGCCTCTGAATCCGACTATTTAAGCAATCTCGGTCTGCAGTCAGCTTCACAAACTGTTGTGCTATCACGAAGGACCAACAACGTCCTACGGTTCATCGATTCGCATCCCAGGCGCGAACGATCTCGAACCAATCTGCTTCGAAGAGCACACTTGATCGTGGGCACGATGGTTGATGCTGCTCCTGAGTTATTGCGCAGCATCCGAAACACGCCGAGAAATCTCGGTGCGTGTTCTCAGCCACCAGAACTTTGGCAAAGTCGTCCGCGTCAATGCGAATACCAACTTTTTGCATGAAAACCAAATCTTGAATCGTCTGCACTGCTAATCCTGTCTGTCGCTGGTGCGGCTATATCTGCTTTTCTGCCGGGTTTTGCAAATCTCTCAACCGCTCTTCAATTGAATAACCTTTATACAAATTGGCTCGACGCTTCTTATGCTCTTCCACTTGTTGCCGCAGGAGTCGAGACTCTTCCTCCGAACGTTGCTGCACCGGCACGATATCGTGAATGAACGTGCCGTCAACTAGTCTCGTTCTGACTTCGCCGAGCACGTCCGCGCCGTTGGGGCAATCGTTTAATTCGACTACATACACCGGAAGGTACGGCAAAACTACGGGCTCCGGTCGCTGCACCGCAAGCCAAATCTCTCCATCGTGGCGGCGATTGTTATAGACGTGGAGCATGTGTCGCACCCATTGATTTGTTGTGTCGAATGTCATTCACGCCTCTTATCTGTCGGTTCTTGCAGCTTCGCCGTCGCGGGGGAGTATGGCGTCGCCTTGCTCCAGTTGCGCTCAGGCGCAGCTCCTATCTCGCCAAGATCAATGGGTTCGCCGGGTCCCGTAGCTCTCGCGGGCGTGCGGAGGAATAGCAACCACATTGCGTCGATGTGTAGCCGCGTTCTCTCCTCCTCCGACATCGGTCGCTGAAATTTCACGAGCATAGGTCCTCCTGTAGCAGTCGCCTCGCTTCCGCGATGCGTCTTTGGTAGTTGGCGTCGTTCTCGCAACGCAGTTCGCAGGCCAACTCGATAATCGTCTCCGGGTCGGTGCCTTGGAAGACTTTGCGAACTGCGCCGCTACTCGAAATAATTACAAACACTTTTCGTCTCCTGATGTTGATTTATGCCTCGGGGTGAAACCACGTAAATGGATTCTGGTGTTCTTCAATATACAATCGGACGAACCGAAAGCGTTCCCCGCCAAAATACTCGGGTGGATCAATTTGCATTCTTTTGAACGTCGTTTTGTCTCTGCATAATATGTGTCTCACGCGGCCGCCCAACGTCCGGAGGAATCGGGAGTAATCGTCTTCCGCCATCGGCACAAATTGCACCAAAGCCGCTGCTGTTGCACCGACCGCTATTTGATGAATAAAAGCTCTGCGATTTATTCCCACTTCTCACATCTGCTTTCTACCCGAGGGCGGCTGCCGTGTTTCCTAATTCACGCGTTCCGATTTTGTATCCACAAGAAAACCATCTTCAATGAGCCTTTCAATCTCAGTGCGGTCTTCCGGCCCGACATCTTCTAAGCCCGAAACATCGCTCATATATTCCAAAGCAAGATAGTTGCGGACGGTCGGCAAAATGCCGTTGCAGTAGAGGTATCGCAACGTGTAGTTCAGTGGAAGTGTTTTCACCAATTCCTCGCGCTTGATTTGCTGTGCCGCTTCGGTCAGAGCGCGAATCATTTCTCTCCCGTGCGATGGTCCATACTCTTTTTTCAACCTCATCGTGTCCTCCTCAGAATGTCGCGGTTCCAAACGGACGGCTTCTTCGGTTCTCCTAACGTGCGGTTTCGAAACAAATCGAACGACTGCTTCGCCGACTCGTAGCCGAGCGCAGATAATGCCGAATCGAAGAGTTCGTCGACGTTTTCGACTACTGGCGCATCGCCAATGTTCCAGCACTCCGCGACGTTTCTCCGGCAATTCTCCATTGAGCCGAATGTCGGTACCGTCTTCGCGAGGATTTCGGCTCTCTGCTGTAGACTCGGTTGCGGTTTTGGCTCCGTGACTAATCGAATCTCTGAACACACTGTGTGGTTTTCGTTGGTCATCACCGACATTTTCACGAGCTTCCTATGCATGATGCCTCCGCCAATGACTTCGGCATCGAGCACGAGTGGGTTTTCTGACCTCGCGGTCTTTATGTTGCGAACGGCTACTTGTGCGTCCCGACGTGTAACCTTGCGCTCCAACCGTTCCAGCTTTTTCTTGTCCATCACTTGACCCCCAACTTTCTCGCCAGACTGCGCTGAAGCGCGGTGCGTTCGCGGTAGTCCTCGGGCAGCATTGAATCTTTGTCCGCTGCGGTGACCCAAACGGAGCGCAGAGCATAGCGAAGATGTTCTATCTCGGTGACGGGTCACTGCGATGGATTGTTTGGCGATTTTCATCCGCGCTTTGACTGGGTCCTGATCGAACTTCTCCAGCATCTTTTTAATGCCGCGTTTGCCCATCATGCTGGCGGTCCAGATTTTCTTTGTCATCTGTCTCTCTTCTTTTCACTTGCTTCGATAACCCTGCCGACCTTGCTGCGCGACCAATTGGTTTCACCGAGGAAAGCACTGATACATTCTTGGCCTCCGTGGTCTCCGACAGCGCAACCAACAGTTACGCCTCCTCGTCCCTCGTGTTTCGGTTTGCTCACCGTGGGTAAACCAAAGCGTTTGCATGCCATTGGATGTTCGATTACATATTCTTTCGGCAGCCCTGCTTCCAGTTCCGCGTCGAGAGGATTCTCGTCGGGGTCGATGTCTCCACAACGAAGTGACCGGTCGTGTTCTTCTTTCCCATCATGCTGCTTCCTTCGGCTGTTGTTCCAACCACTGCTTGCAAATGAAACGAACCTGCGAGCCAAAGTCACGCTCATCGCGGTCTGCTATCGCCTTGATTCGGTTGTACAACTCAGCATCGAAATCGATTGTTGAGCGACGTGGCGGCCGCTGTTCTTGTGACTGACCTTTCGGTTGATCTAGCTGTCCTTTGTTCGGACTCTTCTTCATGCGGCCTCCACGGCAAACATCTTCCGGGCTGCTTTGCACGCGGTCTCGTCGCTGACTGCGAGGTATCTTCCGACCGTTGCCAGACTCTTCCAACCAAAATATTTTTGTACCTCCGCAACCGATGCGCCGGACTTCAACATGCTGAATGCGCCAGTGTGCTTTGCACAGTGATAGTGGCGCTTCTGGCGGGGTAATCCAGCCTTCGTTGCGGCTTGCTGGAAGATACGGAATATTTGCGAACGATGAAGCTTGCCGCCCTTTTGTGAAACGAAGACGTAAGGGCTGTTGTCTACAGGACGTGCTGCCAGCGCGTTTAGGAGCACGGTACGCTCATTCAATGCCTCCAATCCGTCTTCTATCGTGTGGTCGTTTGTTTCGCTACCCTTGCCTCTGCGGATGCGAATCAGATTGTTGATTAAGTCAACGTCAGACATCTTCAAGTCTGCAATCTCACTCGAACGGAAACCATGGCGAAGCCCGAGAACGATGATCGCCAAGTCTCGCGGGTCTGTGACGGCTGCCAGTAGCTTGTTTCGCTCTGTTGGGTTCAGTCCTTGCAGTTCGCTCATCGATTCTCCTCCAAATGAATTTGAGGTTGGTCTTCCAGTAACTGATTGCTTTGATGCTCTCATGATCTTATGAACGCGTCAAGGACATTCTTTGAGATAGTGTATTATTCTGTGAGTGGGCGTGAGAGTCAAAAGGACATTCTTTGAGATAGTGTATTATTCTGTGAGTGGGCGTGAGAGTCAAAAACGGGTGAAACGTGCCGCTGGTGGGCTCGTGCGTGCCAATGCGGACCTGTTGGCGAGCCTTGAAGCGGGGTGCTGCAGGCGCGTAGCCTGACAGCAAGTGTCGGACAACTCAATGTGATACCTTCGGTTACGCTGTCGGACAAATGGAACGTATGCCTGTTGTGACGCCTGTCCGAGTGAATGAGGCATTTTCAAAGAATGTCAAAGAGAAATAAAGAATTTCTTTGAGCAATCGGGTAACCAAACACAGAAACCTTTGTTTTCAACGACTTACAGACATTTCCGAGAATGCAACAAAGTGTTGTATTGGTGCAATATATTAATGCGCGGTTAATTTGCACCTCTCGTAACTCAATGAAAACAAGGAAGTTGCAACAAATCGTCACGCTGCAATGGTCGGTCTTGTGACGGCGCAAGGGGCAAGCCGGTTAGATGGGTCTGCGCGAGCTGGTCGCGAGGCGAGCGATCAAACACGTAGCGGTGTAACTCATTGGTTCTAAACAGTTTGAAGAGCAACATCCCCGGGGAACGTATGGAGTACACCGCCCCAGCCAAGGGGTTTGGCGGACGACCGAGTCGTCCCATTTTGTTTACACCCAGACCTATTTACTGGAAACGGGTACCCGGGTCTGTCGGGGCGCGGTCGCCCACCCTGGAGGAGGGTTATTTTTAGTTTTGCACCAACACTGCCAAAACCTCCCTGATCGATGCAAAAATACTCGAAAACCCCGAAAACTGCTCTAGACCCCAAAAACAGTCAAATAGGTTTTGGCAGTTACCCCCCAAACCGGGCTCCTCAAGTGGAGGGGGGGGGTTTAGGGTTTTGGCAGTACGGGGTACCATGTGAATGTATCAAATCAAAAACATCATCTATAACAAAATAAACGAGTTAGTAAAAAAGGTCAAAAAACGCGCTTTCACGTACTGCCAAAACCTATTTTTTACTTGTGAAGGAATAAATTCAAAAACGAGGCCCCCACTGACAACTGACAAAACCTCCAGAACCTCTCCGCGAGTGGCGGGCCCCGAGGTTTTGTCAGTACGGGGTAGGTTTTGGCAGTACGACTTGAAAAGTGCAATTTTTTCAAGTGAAATTGGCGGGTCTTTTGACACCATATTTTTGCGTCGGTTAGGTCCGATCTTCGAAGTTACGCCCGCCGTTACCGATCTGAACTCCCACCAACCTACCCGCCAACCGGCTTTCCAGCCCGCTGGCGCGTCCTTCCTAGCTCGGTACGCCTGATTTCACCCTCGGCCATTTTGACAGCTCCTACGGGCCCCCCAAGGGCTTCTAGTGTATACATCATCCCAGACTGAGAGGACCTCCAGCGTAGGTGTATACGTTTCGCCGGGTGTATACACCGCTTGGACAAATTGATTTGGAAGGCGTGCCGTCTGGTGTATACGTTTGTGCCGGTGTATACGTTGCTCAAAAATCCAAAGAAAAGACTTGACAGGCATCCGGGTTGTGTGTATGCTGTTGTATGCAGTGAGGAGTAAATGGTGAAAAGAACGACCATATTTTTGACGGATGAATTAATCGCCCGCCTCGACGCCCAGTCCGCACGTACCGGCGTCAAGACGGCGGAGCTTATCCGTCGCGCCATCGACGCTGTCACACCGCCTATCTCGGCGCAACCGGGCGAACTTAAAAAGCTCATCGACCGCGCCGGTCTTTTGGAAGTTTTTATTTTGGACGCCCGGGACGGTCACTTATTAGTGGAACCCGGCGACGGCGGTTTGGGTCCTTTCGAACGAACGGCAATGATTTGGGTGGAAGCGAATCTGGTTCGTTTCAAGGAGCCGGTCGTACCGCAGCAGTCTACGGGGGAATCCGTGGAGCAAAGTCTCCGGTTGAACAAAGATGCTCCGACCGAGTTCGACCTGCGCACGAACATCAAAGCGGACGAGCCCAAGGAGCGCAGCCCCGGCGACAAGGAAGACCGATCATGAACCAAAGGTACTCTTACAAATTTTTACCCGAGCAGTTCGCCGAAGAGCAGAGCATTACGATGGCGTTCTTCGTCGATGGAGTGCTCGCTGGTGCCGCAGAATTCGATGTCATCCCAGACCAACCCGCCGTCGTCCAAATCCATAAAACGGAGTTGAACAAAACGTTCCGTAATCAAGGTCACGGCGTGCCGCTGTACAAGGCAATATTCGAATGCGCCGGTAAAATCGGCGCGACCAAGATTCAAAGTGATGAAAAACTAACTGCGGATGCGGCTCGCATCTGGGCGAAATTGTCGAGGGCGCTGCCTGTCACACAGACCCTCTCCGGGTTGTACGAATACGAATTGCACGCATCACCAGCGAAAGAACAGCAGGCACCACGATGTTATGTGTGTGGTCGGGCGTGCGTCAGAGGTCGCTTCCGCTGCAGACGCTGCATCAAGGCGGGAGTATGAACGGTTGCACCCACTGCGCAGGTACGCTCCGCTCCTTGGACCGCGCTGTGACCGCAATTCGTACGCTCAGCGACCTCGAACAAAAAATTCTACGTGCCCAGCTGGTGGAAGAATCAGCGGCGACGATTTTGGAATACTGGGGCGTCCCGGCACGACCAGAATCCATCCAGTAAACCGACCCCCGCTCTCGACCCAAGTGACGCCCGTCGCATAAACTAGTGCTGTAGTTTGCCATGGACTAATGGGAGTGGTAGTCGCGCACAGACTAATAACGACCCCACTTAAACATCTTTGGGAAGACTAGTCGCGAGCCCAGCGCATAAGCACCACCAATGGGAGAGGATTCCTCTCCGCAAACCACCGCAGATTAAAATAACGACCACACTTAAACATCTTTGGGAAGACTAATCTCGACCCGAGGGTTAAATTAGTGCTGTACTTTACCATGAGCCTATGAGGGGGGTAATCCTCCTCAAGTGACTAGCCTTCGACCTCGTTTGAGTCGAAAAATGCTCCTAAGTACCTTTATTGTCATGTAATTGAAAATCAGTGCCGTAATCTAAACCGCTATGGGAGTACAGCAGGAGAGCGGAATCGACCCCTCCCTATTCGATTTTGAAAGTTCAACTTTTAATTGTCGGGTCGCTTGAGTGATACGGCGAATCCAGACAATGAGGGAAGCACACTAAACCAGACCGCAAATTTTTCGCTTCCTTGGTGAAGGCGGAACGTGAGTAATTCCGTTCTATCTTCACCAAAATTTTTTGCTTAAAACTCGTGAACATGAGTAATTCCGTTCTATCTTCACCAAAATTTTTTGCTTAAAACTCGTGAACATGAGTTCGGGCAGGTCGGTGGGTCGGGGGCTCAAACACTATTCGGAATAATAATTTTTTATTATCGGGGGCGAACAAATGTTCCATGAACACATCAAGCAAAGGGTGCAAAAACTCGGAATCAAGAATGGTGAATTTGCTGCTTTGGTCGGCATCTCCGCCCCCGCCTTTTCTAATTTCCTTAAAGGTCGCAAAGAAGTACCTGACGCCAAGCGGCTGGATGTTGTGCTCCAAGAATTGGAAGACCTCAAGAAGTGTTTTCCAATTCCGTTGGGGCTACATGACGCAAAACTTCTGGCGGTTGCACTGGAGCGATTTCGGGCGGGGAAGTTTAAGTCTTTTCTACGCCTTACGCAGGTGGTCAGCGCAAATTTCAAAATCAGAGAGGAATTAAAATATCTAAGACGGCACTATCCAAAATTGTGGAAGAAAGAATCGGAATGACGGTAGCAACACTTCGTCAAGAGACGAACAGCCGGAGGAATCATTGGCGCATATTATCGATAAGAAACTTCAAGACCTCGCCTGCCCTCTGAGTTTATTTGTCCCAATCGCGGGCGTTATCGGCCGAACTCGGTTGACCCAATTTCTGAAAAACGAAAAATCGCTGGACCCGAACATCATCGATAAATTAGTTGCCATCCTTGACGAGATGGCGGAATTAAAACAAACGTCTCCAATCGCACCAGCTTGGTCGGATTCAGAAAATGTAAAGGAACAGTTACGTATCCGCAGGCTTTTCAAACAAGCGGTAGAGTACGACACAAAGCACCTTCGAGAATCTTTAGCCGTGGACAAGAGCGCACATGATAGTAGAACAGGACAAACAAATGTCGAAGTATTGGACTAAAGAAATTTTATCTCGCTGCACGCCACGTGAGTTGGTTGTTATCACCGCTGCTTATGGCGTCCAAGCTGTTGCCGAGAGAATGGATATCGATATTCAGAAGTTCATCGAGGACAACAACAATGTATCCAGACCTTCGTGATGTTGAGCGCGTGATGCCCAAGTTGTCCGGTGTCCCACGACCAGAGCCCCTGTCCGTTTGGGAATCTGTCGTACTTGCCCGTAGTTTCATTGAAGAGTGTCATGGTCGGTGCCGCAATCACGGCAGGCATCATTTTATTTCAGCGTCAAGTTTGAAAACAGAGGCGGAACAATTCATCGGAAGGCCCATCTCTGATTACGCATTTATGGCCGCTTTGCTGATGGGCCGTCTAACGACACGTCCGCTCGTTATCGACCCGAAGCAATTCGAAAAACTCGAAGTCAAGTTTCCTCCCACTGACCGATTCAAGGAAGCTCGGAATTCATGGAATGAACATCAACTCCGGCTTGAACTGGAAATTAAACACGAGCGCGAAGAAATAGCACGTCGTAAAGCTATCAGTGAGCAAAGTCTTAAATCGTAAGTGGCACAACCCCGCATCGGCTGAGAATCACGCCAACAATTGGGAAAAGCCAAAGAGAAAGCAGGTGAATAAAAAGCAGCGGCAAAGCCGTTGCTCGTAGTAACCCCAATCGGGGTCGAGATTAACAATGACCACAACAAGCAACGCGACAAGCAACGAGAAGCTAGAAGGTTTGGTCGGCTCGTACAATCCCGCCAAAACGTGCGGTGTGCTTTTCACAAGAAATAATGTGACGATGGCGGTCGAAAAATATTTCTTTCACATCGCCAGACTCATCATTTCAGAAGTCGATATAACAAATATTCAGGTCGGCATGTTCGTGCGCTTCCGCGCCTCCGAAGTTCCGCCGAGTCCGGGCAATTTCCGACATGCCATCGATGTTGAGCTGTTCGTTCAAAACCCGACGTTGGTCGGCGCAACGAACGCACTGGCTGGTGCGCAGTGATCGCTTCGGCTCAAGAACTTCGCGTCGACGTTATCGACGCCTTGAAACAATACATCAGCACGGGCGACACAGACGCCGAACTGAAATCGCGACTGATTGATAACCTCGGTATGACCAGTGAAGATGCTGACCGTTATCTGACGCAAGCCCACGCTGACCTCGAAGCAGAGCAGAAGCAAACTCTCAAGACCAGCGCTTTATTCGCGCTCGATTTCGGTCTCCACGTATTTGCATTAGGCGAGCGGGTCAAGGAGCCTGATTCCGAAGAGTCTCCGAACGGATTTCGCTCTTCTACGAATGACCGCGAGAAGGTCAACTACATCTGGACCCGAAAACCGAAAGCTAATATTGGCGTCGACTGCGGTTCGTCCGATGTTTGCGTATTTGATTTTGATCACAAGGAAAGTATTCCGAGTTGGGTCGAAACTTTTAAGACACTAAAAGTTCAAACGGCCAAAGGCGTTCATGTCTACACCCGTGGCGCTCGTCCATCGAAAAGAATGTACGACGAGACCGGCAATCATATTGGCGAGATCAAAAGCACGGGCGGATACGTAATCTGGGACAAATCTGTGCATCCCAGTGGAGCCCTTTATCAGATTATCGATAACAGCCCGATTGCACCGACGCCGGATGATCGCGTGGCGGAACTCACCAAGCATGCGGCTAAGATAGACGTTGACGTTTCTCCAAACGGCGCGAAGATTCCTTACCACCAGCATGATGACACTCTTGCCCGAATCGCCGGTAAGCTCCGTAACATCGGGATGGAGGAAGAGGCGACCTACAACGCACTGGTCGAAGTGTGCGAGAAGCGCTGCGAAAATTATGGCGGTGATTACAAAGAGATGTGCCGCAAGATTGCGCATTCGATTTGCCGCTATCCCGTGGTTAACAGGGACATCGAATTTCTTCAAAAACCCTCGGTTGATGCCGCCGCTCAACCAGACTGGGGCGTGCCAGAGCCAATAGACAGCGAACTGTCGCCGGTCGAACCGTTTGACGCGGAATTTTTGCCCGACGGCATCAAGGCGTGGGTAAAAGATGTCAGCGAACGCATGGCTGTGCCGATGGACTTCGCCGGTATCTGCGCATTAGCGGTATTAGCTGGAGTCACTGGCCGTCGCGCATTCGTTTATCCCAAAGCTAACGACAAAGAGTGGAAGGAATCCATATGTCTCTCCGGGGCCGTTGTTGCGGCTTCTGGAAAAATAAAGACTCCGACATGGAAGACTTTTATTAATCCCGTCATCGAGAAGGAATCAGATTGGCGCAAGGTGCATCAAGTCTTGATGAAAAAATACGAGACCGAGATAGAAAATTGGAACGAAGACTCCGGCGCACCGGAGCCCGTGAAGCCAGAGTGTCAGCGTCTGATGTTAAACGACGCTACGCCCGAGAAGATGCACGACGTAATGCGGACCAATCCGACCGGCCTATTTTATTACAGGGATGAGTTGTCGAGCTGGGTCGCGGAATTGGATAAAGAAGGGCGTGAAGTTCAACGCGGTTTGTTCTTGGCTGCGATGAACGGCAACGATGCGTATTCGGTTGATCGTATCGGGCGCGAAGGCGGGTTCGCGTTAATGTGCGCTACGGTTTTTGGTGGATTCCAACCCGAACTGTTGAAGGCTTTCCTCAACGACTCAGTCAACATTGATGACGGTACGATTCCACGCTTCCCGTTGCTGGTGTGGCCGGACGAAATCGAACTTCCGATAATTGACAGGCTGGCGGACAACTACGCCAAGACACAATTTCGAAACATCGTTTACATTCTCGCCGAGATGCCACCAGAGTCGATCTCGCTGCACTTCGATCAAGAGGCACAAAAACTCTTCGACGATTGGTTCGTTGAACTAAACAAGAAAATCAGAAAATCAGAAAACTCAGGTATGTGCTCGCATTTAGCGAAATATAAAGGGGCGCTGCCAAAGATTGCCGGGCTCTTTCAACTTATCGATTTGCTCGACGCGGCCGGGAGACTGGCTGTCACGGGCGTCAATCTCGATACTGGCGAGAAAACGATCAACCCGGTTGTAACGGTCTTGAGCGGCCACCATCGCATCGACAAGGCGCATCTCCAGAAAGCCGTCCGGTTTCTTCAGTATCTCGAAAGCCACATGATTCGAGTCTACGGTTGCATACAAGACCCGATTAAAAAGGCTGAGACTGCCTTGGCGAAACGTATGAAAGAACGAGATTTGCAAAACACTTTCAGCATTCGAGATGTGAAACGAAAATGCTGGCGTGGGTTGTCGAAACCAGAATTCGTCGAATTTGCTTTGGAGAATCTAGAAGACAAGAAGTGGGTACGCCAGACACTTATTCCCGCAGGTCCACAGGGTGGTCGCCCAACAGTTCGCTGGGAAGTGAACCCAGTTTTATCGCAGTAGCCGCCTAAACAAAAAGAGGAAAGGAATGGAAGATTCACAGAAAGACGCATTGGTGTCTTCAGAGACTGCGCCTAAGAAGAAACAAAGTACACCGGAATCCCGTGAACGCGTAAAACTCGCGGTGCGCGAACACCGGAAGCGAAAAAAGTCGTCAGGCGAGAACATCAAATTCAACGGGCCGGAGTTAACAAAGAAAGACAAGATACAAATTCTCACCGAGGAGCGCGGAATTAAGAACTCCCGAGTCCTCGAAGTCTGTTTAGAGCTTGCTTCGCTCGCGACCCAAAATTTAAAGCTGGTCGAGAATCAGCATCTCTTTCGCTACGGAGTCGTCAAGACTCGGCTGGCCTACGAGAAGGACGAGAATGCTTCCGAACTGGATATCCCAGAGGTACTGGGCGAACTCGCCGACGGAAACGTCGTGGGCGAGCTTATCAGCAAAAAAGAATTGTACGCGCTTTATGATTTCAGTTTCGCATGGCGCGAAGAGGCATCCTTCGCAGAATTTTTGCGTCTTCGCAGGATTTGTAAGACGGACGCGTTCTTGCTCGGACGGGACATACTAGGCGACGACTTCCACGAAAAACCGCACGGTGTTTGGCGAGACTTCTTTCCAAAACTCAGCCCTGTCGGATTGAACCCCGGTTACTCGTTGGAAGATTTAAAAAGATGGCTGGGTGCTCAAGACCCGGTTAAAACGTTCAACCTTATAGCATCGCGATCTGCGTACAAAAGTTGGTTCGCTCGCCGATGGATGGTTACTGCTGTTTGCTGCTGCCCGTCACTCAAAATTTTGCTCTGTACGGAAACTCGCCCACTTGCGCGTGATTTCGTAAGACATCTTCGCGGCACATTTGAGGTCCACGGCGAAGGTACTCGTTTCAATTGGTTGATGCCGGAAATGTGCATCAAACCAGACGACGGCTCTTCTTTAATTTTAGAAAATCCCTTCGACCATTTGAAACTCATCGGTGCGACAGTAGAAGCAACGGCGATGGATGTTTCTTCGGCGGGCAGGAGATGTCACTGCTTGCACTACGATGACCCAGTCAGCAATTTGACAACAGCCAATGAAATTCAGCGTCAAGCCTCCATCGATAAACACGACCTCTTAAACAAGCTAGTCGAACCCGGAGGCTACATCACGATGTGCTCTACTCCGTGGCATATGGAAGATTTGACAGCAGCGCTGGTCACTCGGGCGGATGAAACCGAAGACGGCTCGGCTAAATATAGAATCGACCCAGCGTGGACGGTGAAAGTAGATGCGAAACACAAAGAGCTGACCCAACTGGTCGAGGAAGACGTCGAACTTTTGTTCCCTTCACGACTTTCTTGGAAATTCCTGCAAAAAGAAGTGCGAGCCAGCAAGTCCAACGGGTATCGTTTTTTCCGAATGCAAAACCTCTGCGAGTTTTTACCTACGGATTTAAACGAAATTAAACTGCATTTCGACCCGGATGTTTTGACCCGTGCCTGTATCCCTCAAAGCGCAGTCCCCGCAGGCGACAATATTATATCGGTCGATGTCGCGTACTCAATGTCTGCACGTGCGGACCTAACGTCTATCGGAATCGTCCGCATGCATGAAAACAGCGCAAACGAAAAATGCATGTGCGTTTTGGACATTGAGGCAGACAGACTACGGGGCTCAGAGCTGGCGCATAGACTGGTTATGCTGACAAGACAATACAATCCGAAAGTCGTTTTGATCGAACAAGGCCCGACGTCAGATAGCCTCAGAACACAAATTAATTTGATCGGGGCTAAATACGAATGCAGTGTGCCGGTCTATTTTGTCCAGCCATCGAACGTTAAGAATGCGAAATTTTTGAGAATCAAAGAACTCGAATTGCTGCTAAGCGTAGGCCGTTTGAAATTCGCTAGTTCCGCTTATGTGGATGCTTTATTCGCTGAACTGCAAAAACTGGACGGGGCAGTCAGCTCGGGCCGTAAGAAGGATGACCGGGCCGATTGTTTAAGCCAAATTGCCACGACATTTCGAATTTACGCCGCCACTCCGAATAAAAATAAAACACCCGCAGAGAACGAAGATGAAATGGAAAAAATGCGAAAGCAGGCGGAGAAACGTGCTCAGTACGAGCGAACGTTCGGTGGTCAAAACTATCAACCGAAGGCACCAGACGCACCAACACTACAGCAAAAATCAACAGACCCCCGCTGGGCAACAGCGTTGAAGATTCTGCCTCCCGGTTTCCGTCTTTAATTTCAAACAATCTTCGGTCTAGCGTTTAGGCACGCTGACAGATGTGCCGGGCCTCCGTCCATCAGCGGGGCTCGGCTGCTTATCCGCCTAAAGAGAAAACATGGAAAACAAAAATATGGTTGGTGAAGAAGTTGAGGAAATTGAAACGGAAGAAACGTGGACCGACGAATACGAGAAAATCTGGTACACGGGCTTCGTCCTAAAATATGATGACGAGCGCTATCTATTTTGTCGGCTTGATGGAACCGCGAGCGACCCGCGCTACCGAGTCTTCGTCCATCACTCCGTCGTCTCGCCCGGTTTAGCGAGAGTTAGGGTCGGCGCCCGACTCAAACTCCGAATACGCCCGAACAGAAAAGACACAAGTTCGTGCCCGTTTGAAGCCGTCGAAGCAATTGTCGAAGTTGAGTAACAAAATAGGCGCACAAACGCCGAAGGAGAATTTTATGGCACGACATGAATTGACAGCAGAAGAAATAGCAGCAGAGGAAACAGCGAAAGAGGAGATCACACAAACGGAGCTGCAAAGAGAAAGAGCTAAGTTGCGCGGACAGGAAATCAGTTATGTTTTTATGAAGAAGCACTTACATGATTTCGATCAAAGTCCTGAGAGCGCAAAAAAGATTGAGAGTTACTTAAAATCGAATAATTTACACTTCAACGGAGAAAATTTGGAGACTGCTTTTACCGAGCTTCGAAAACAAGGCGTGACTTTTACCGCAGCGCCAGCAGCTCCACCAGTCGCAGCAACCGTCGAAGACGAGTTGCCTCCCGTACCGCCGTACATGGAACATATCAAAACCAAAAAAGATGTTTTGAAGTGCCCCCAATATTCGGAATGGGTAAGGGGAAAACACGGCCACCTGTGGAAAGCACGTGTGGAAGAAATCCTACGAAGGGGAAATTAAAATATGTCACTCCGCTTAAGTGAGTTGATGGCGTCGATGGAAATCGAGACGAAATCTTCAGAACGCAGCGAATTCGAAGCGAACGAATGGGGAAAAATTCTGCGAAAATATCCAATCGTAAGGGACCTAGAGGCCAACTTCCGCGTAATGCAGACCGCTTGTTTTCCTAAAAAAGTGTCCCTTGACCGCATAACTCTTTTGTTAGAAGACGACCCGACCGGTGGTCTTGCGTCAGCTCTTTCTCTCGCGGAGCCCGAAGTCATTAAATCCGAGCTTATCACCCATATTTGTCAGTGCCTCGATGGAATGACTTCCGCGCCGGGCGTCGTACGTCACCGTTCCAAATTGTTGCAGTTTTGGACTCTTGAAGCACTGCGTAAAGAGCTAGCAAGATTGGAATCCGTCCAGAATTTGCAAAACAAACCGGTCGCAGAACTCCGGGAAATTGTGAAGGCGGGTCGACCGCCGGTGCCGGGCTACCCAGAATTACCCGGGAAGATATTCGTACGGGGAGAGAAGGTGAAGCTTGATGCTCGCGGGATAAAACAACTCGACCGAGAGACCTTAAAGCGATTGATTCGGGTACATGGCGCGGACAATATCAACCACCGACTTTCCGAAGGTTAGAAACTAAAACAATCTGTGCTGTGCGAGCGACCGTTTCTTGGTCGCTATTTTTATGCCTGAAAAGGCGAAGAGAGGAAGAATAGGAAATGTCAAACACAACAGTAGTGAAAACTTCGGTAGATGAGTCGACGACAATCCTTGCTTGGTGCAAAAAGCACGAAAAGGATTTCCAACTCGACGGGGACCTGGCAACTATAAATTTAATGGTTACGATGAGCCGCCAATTGGGCGGAATTACACCCCCTAACCTTGATGCGGCATTAAAAATGTGTCTGCACAGTGTGAAGTGGCTCCCCGGATGTGAGCATCCAATTATTCGTCGGGAGATGGCAGACAAGGCCGAATTAGAGCGGAAGCGAAAGCGTGACGCGGAAGTGAAGGCTTTCATCGGGACCGACCAGCGCAAGGTAAAAACTGAATTTGATCGCGCAGAAGCAAAAACCGTGGATGCTTCGAAGAACGCCGAGACCGAAAAGATTCGTCGTTTGCAGGCGGAACAGTCGGAATCCAAGGAAGAATTCGAACGACTCGCAAACACCTACACGGTCAATCGCGGTGGCAGAGTTGATTACGCTACTACGAAAAACCGCAGGCAAGCCCTCCGTGAAACCAAAACAATTATCAAGAATGGAGTGGTCAGGTATGACTTGATGCTCGATGTCGCCAAGCAAATGGTGGACAAGTTCGAGGGCAGCCGTCAGAACATCACATTCTAAGATTCAAAAGAGTTTGCCCGGCTCAACCGGGCAGAAGTGTCGTCGGCGTATCCAACGCCAAGACACATGGAGAAGTAGCATGAGTAGCGCCAAGGAAGCGCGGAAGCGCGAGTACAAGCCGTTCTCTGGAGCACGACGCCCGGTCGCCGGTAAGAATCCCCAGTTGAGTGGACCAGCCGTGAAAACTGCGGGCAGGAAGAAAAAATAACAATGACAAAAACGAACAATGAGACCGCCACACGGCGCATTGGCAATTTGCCCCAACCGTCAAAGGTCACAACTCTTCCGCTGGAAAACAAGGAAAATAGAGCAGCTAAACAAGCTGCCAAGCAGAACTCCTCGTTAGACGCCAGCGGCAAGAAGGTTCAAAACGTAATTCCATCAACTTCCCGATAACATTCAACCCTCGGTCGCACCGAGACGGGCGACACGCCCAAGGAAAAATCACATGACTCAATCTACAAACCCTGACCAAAGCCCTCTCACCGGCCACGGTGCAGTGAATATCGAAATCTACGACCCCGTGACCGGTCACATCGACGCAGTGCAAACCGCTGAGGCCGCCAAGCAAGTTTTTCAAGACTCCAATATTGTTCGCAACAACGGAGTGGTCGATCACGCGATGACACTGGCCAAGAGAATCGCAGCCAAAGCGGCGTATGTGAAGACACGCTCAGTGTAACCAAACCAATATTCCGACCACAGCAGCGCAGCAAAGGGCGACATTTCGGTGTCGCCTTTTCATTTCAAAAATCAAACCCGTCGGCATCGACGTGGTACCCAAAAATCGGCGACGCCGATGGAGAAAAACATGAGCGAACAATTCGAAGCACGACTGGCCGCTGTTGAGGCACAGGTCGCAGGACTAGAAACGAAACTGAAGGAAGAAGTGGACCGGTTATACAACGCTGTGTTCCCTGAATTGGACGAAGAAATTCTGAAAATTCGGAAGCTAGTGCTGGACGACGCGAATCACGTTTACGACTTGTCCAGACGATTGGTGGAAGAGACCGGAGAACGTGTTCATAAAGTCGAAGCTTCTGTTTCCACCAAGTTGCAGTCGACGATTGACGACGCAAAAGTTTTGGAATCCAAAAGTTCTAAAATCATTCAGGAAACCGTTGACAAGCTGATCGCAGCTTCTTCGAGCGAAGTCGTCGCAAAAGCGCTTTTGCGGGCATTGACAAGCACGATCATCAAGACACGCCCAGCAACTCGGGAAGAAATCAAAAGTGGTAACGACGTTCTGGTTGTGAGGCAGGTGACTCCACAAGAACTTCGTAAGTAACAACCCTTAGCGATGGCTCCGATTGGATTGACCGATTCGAGCCGTCAATGTGCTGCGATATCTGGCAACAGACCGCACAGTGACAGAAATTGCATGTCAAGATGCCAGCAAGATTCCAGCAGGTTCGAAGTTGATTCCGCCCGGTGCTACCAAGATAGCCGCTGAAACTGTCCCTGCCGGGAAACCTGCTCAGGAAGCTGAAACCCCTAAAATAGCGGCAAGAGTGGCGACGGAAACCCGAAAGCCCGAGAGAAGAACTCTTGGTGAGCTCAGTACTAGAACTGGTAGCCCTGTTCTTTCGCACTATTGATACCCACCATCGTTTCGGGGCATCATATAGATGCGGTGCAACCCCGCCATGCAGTTTGAGTCACACCCCGCCTCTCTCAAATTGACATACTCGTTTAGGTGCTTGACTGTATACCTGTGGCTGAACTAGCATTCGCACGCAAAGAGGAATTTCAGTGGCAAACGTACACGACGTCGCGGCCTATATTCTCAGCAAGCGCAGTCCGATCACTGCGATGAAGTTGCAGAAATTGGTTTACTACTCGCAGGCGTGGTCGTTGGTGTGGGATGATGCTCCTCTGTTTAATGAGCAGATTGAAGCTTGGGCCAACGGCCCCGTGGTTAGGGAACTCTATGAGTATCACCGCGGAGCTTTCAAGGTCGGGCAATGGGATATTGGAAATCCCAAGAACCTCACCTCTTCGGAAAAAGAAACGGTAGACCAAGTTCTGAAATACTACGGACATATGTCCTCACAGGAACTCAGCAACCGGACCCATCAGGAAGAACCGTGGCGCGAAGCGCGAAGGGGAATGCAGCCAGACGAGCGCGGGGACCGAGTGATTTCTCTCGCGTCGATGGTCGAGTACTACTCCGGCCTCAAATAGCACCGTGACCAACAAGCAGAAGGGTCCAAAATCCCTAGTCAAGGTTGATACTTCCAAAACACCCAAGAGTCAGTTTCGTGACGACTGGCAGGAAATGTACCCCTGTTGGCGAGTCTCGCTGCTTGAGACAGTGGAGCCCTTTGGTTGGCACACTTCCGAGCAAGGAGAGTTGCTCCAAGTGAAGCAACGCTTCGCAAGTTTCGAGTCAATGACTTGGAAGCAGATTTTGTGCCAAGCCGGATATAGAAATCACTTCGTCAGCCGAGATAGGCTTTGCGCCGATGCACAAAAACGTCTCCGTGAGATGGGACAAGACGACGTGGATTCAGTCATATCCTTGGGTATCACTCAGAAAAGTCGGGTCTTCGGAATCATGGAACACAACGTTTTGAAAGTTCTGTGGTGGGACCCGGAACATCTCGTGTATCCGGTGGAAAAACCAAATACCTGAGCAACGGGTTGGTTGATCAGGAAGAGACAGCGCCGATGCCTACTGTCGGCGTTTTTCAGATTTTTGGACGGGGCGGACCGTCATTGTCTACTGTGCGAACCACCTTGCTTGCTGGTCAAATTTTGGGGTGAAGGCCACTGCGAGTGAAGTAAGAAATCCAAAGTAGATCAGTGCAAGGCATACCGCTGTAGTTTCTCGGGGAGCACAAGGTTTCGCTCCATCTTGTCTCGAATCGCATGGTAGTTGTCCGTTCGCAACTCTTCTGGCACTAGGTCAGTGATTGGAATTTGGTCTGTCATAGGCTCAAGTTTGGGCTTGACAAGGGTACCAGTACTATGAGAGGATTCAAATACGTCAGACTTCCCAGTCTGGCAAGCGTATCCGGGGCCAAGTCGCTGATGGCCAACGTCGCAGTAATCGGTCACGACGCCTTCTCTAAAGTCAAAGCAAATCGCGGAGACACTCCGAAATCCAAATAATTCGGTTGGTGTCTAATGTCGAAAAAGAATGCCCCTGTTGTTCCCGAAGTTGCTTCCCACAAAAAGCCCCGTCGTAAGCCTGTAGAGATTCCACAACTATTGTCACTCGTTAGATCTAATTTTTTGACTCCCGAACAAATCGCCCAAGAATTGCAAGTGCCGACCGCAACCGTCTATGAGTTGACCCGCAAGCGTAAGCGCAAAGATGGAAGACCGCCGATGCCCGCGTTGAAGTGCGGTAAGTTTTTGCGCTTCCGCCTGCCCGATGTTGAGAAATGGATGGAGACTAACGTCGCTTGAGTCGTTGCTTGAGATACTGTTTCTCCACCAGTTCAAGTGCTTTACGATTGGTTTCGGTCGAAGATTTTATGTAGTGCTTTCTTGTGACGTCCGAATCAGAATGTCTGAGTATGTGTTTGATGGTCAATTCCGCGACCCCGAGTTCGTGGAGAACCGAGGCCAAGCCACGGCGGAATGCGTGATAGCCGTGCCATTCGACCCCCGCTTTTTCCAGTACTGGTTTGATATCCCGCTGCGCGAAATTTTCCAAGTCCAAAGGTTCGCCAGTGTTGCCGTGAAAGATGTAGCCGTCACCTGAATTCTGTTTTAAGTGAGCCGCCAACGTCTTCTGGACGGTCTTCACAACGGGCACCGGAGCCTTGCTAGCCTTCGTCTTAAGCTCGACCACCTTACCTGCTGAAATAGCCCGTTTGATGTCTAATACCCCGTTTTCGTAGTCATCCCACCGCAATCCCTTAATCTCCTCCGACCGCAAGCCCGTAAATGTCGCCAGCATCACCAGAGACTTCGCCATGGGCTTCTTCAATCCATCCATAATTGTGCGTACTTCCCGCAGGCTATATGCATGCGTATCCGCTTCTTCGCCCTCCGGGATAGCTGCTTCGCGGACCGGGTTGAACTCGACCAGACCGTCGCGGACCGCAAACTTAAACGCACTGCTCAGAAAGTTTTTCAAGTTCCTGTAGGTCGTATGCGCCCGACGATTTTCTCCGTCGTTCGCAGCGACCGCCCGGAGTAGTTTATCGATGTAAGGCGTCCGAACCTGCCGCAGTTCGATCGGTGTCAGGTGCGGTCGAACTAAGTTGAGCATCACCGTATAGTTCTTCAACGTGCTTTGCTGGAGTTCGCGGCCACTGCCGCCTTGGCCCTTAGCAACAAAAGATTCAAGGTAGGATTCGATAGTATCCACAGACTGGGCTTGATGCACGCCAGCGTTCAAGGGAGCAAGTATCAGATCGGCCAGCGGCTGGACTGATTCTTTCGTTTGGTATTCACGACCGATGGGAGCAAGTTTCTTGTACACGTCCTTGCGTACCCGAGAGCCATTCTGGAGCACGTCCTCACGAAATTTCAGGACCCAGAACTTGCCGTGTTGCTTGATTGCGCCTCGTTGCATGGATGTCCTCCTGACTGTACCCATTCTAGCGTATACGGGTACAACTTGGGTACAAAATCTATGAAACTGCGCATGTTTATTGGTTGTTTTGACTATTGACAGGAGTTTAGGAAACTCTCGCTCTATCCATCTGAGCTACAGCCCCCGCGTTGTGACCTGCCAATTTTATATGGATTTCAAGGGAATGGGCAAAACAATGACGATTTTGCTCCGATCCCCGAAAGGTCACTGTTTTACAGGGGGGCGAAGGCGTTCTAGTACATCGGTACTTCAAATGAAGAGGAAAATTTTGTACCCGGAGTCCTATTGTTAGCAGGGACCCGCCCGGATACACTTGCACTTTGAAATTGGAGGTTCGCTTTGACCGGCTCAGAACGTCGCACCACCCAGCGCTTTAGCATGCGATTGCCCTTAACCGTCCGTTGGACGACGGGAGCCGCAGTCGGAGAAATGATCACGGAATCCCGCGACGTCAGCTCTCGCGGAGTGTACTTCTTTCTTTCCAAGGATGTGAAGGAAGGATCCGCTGTCGAAATATTACTGACGTTGCCAAACGAAATTACCCTTGCGGGCCCGGTGCGGGTCCGTTGTCTGGGCCGTGTACAGCGAACCGAATCGCGAGATGAAGGCGCGATCGGTGTGGTGGCGGCCATCGAGCGTTATGAATTTTTGCGTACCGAGGAAGAACAAAAAGTTTAGTCAACCGGTTTGCTTAAAAAGATTCCTGACTCGCTCACTGCGGAGGCGGGCAGGATAAGGCCGGGGTTCCTTGGCCCCTCAGCGAAGTGCCCCGGCTGCCATTTTTCAGTGATCGAAGCGCCCACCTGCAGTGCGAATTCCCACCCGTTAACCTCTCCGCCGCCTGACCTTTAGGACAGGCGACTTCTCAGATTTGTTAAGAGAGGATGAGGCACGCCCAGCAAGCTGCGTGTAGCAATACGCTTGAACTGCGGCTTTGTGTCCAAATCCAACTACAGTTAGAGGCGCAATTCGAATGCTGGCGGAATTTGAAAAGAGTGAAACCGAAGAACTCCTGAGCAACGAGCAGCAGGAGATTTCTTTGCTGGATTTGGCAGAGACACTCGATCAGCACAAAGAGTGGCTGGAATCGGGCGGCGAATCTGGAAGGCGCGCTGATTTCAGCGGGATGAATTTTGCACAGGCGGATTTTACCGGCGTAAGCCTGCAAGGCGCAATTCTGGACCGCGCGAATCTGCAGGGCGCTGATCTTTCCATGGCGAATTTTCGGGGCGCGAGCCTGGTGCAGGCGAATCTTAGCGAAGCCAATCTTCTGGGCACGGAATTTCATAGCGCCAACCTCATGGGAGCGACGCTGTATGGCGCCGAGGGATTGTGGGCGGGCCGCCTTGGAGGAACGAATTTATTCGACGCAGTGTTGCCGGAATCCGTGGCGGCGTTCGACGGCGCCAAGGGGTTAATGCAATCTTCGAAGCGCACCCAACGGATTTATGTGGCGATGCTGTCGTTGAGCGCAGTTTGCGCGGTTTTAATTTTGCTGACCAGCGATCTGCGATTGCTGCTGGATTCTTCGGCGATACCGGTAATTCATTTCGGAAATATTTTGCCGATGAGCGGCTTCTATCTGGGCGCGCCATTGCTGCTTTTTTTGCTGTACCTGCGTTTCCATTTTTTGCTTTTACGCTTGTGGGGCACACTCGCGGAATTGCCATCGGTTTTTGCCGACGGGCAAACCGCCGAGAAGGGCGGACCGTGGTTTCTAGTGGGGCTTATCCGGCTGCACTCGAAATGGCCGAAAGAAAGCCGTTCGCCACTACTGGTTCTGGAGACTTTTCTCGCGGCGGTGCTGGTCTACTGGGCGGTGCCGATGGTTTTGTTTCTTTTCTGGGCGCGGTATCTGGTGCGGCAGGATTTTCGTGGCACGCTGCTGCACGTTTTAATGGTGACCGCGGCGGTTGGCGGAGCGACGGGTCTTCCTTTCCTGGTTTCGCGTTTGTTGCGGCAGG
>Ga0209117_1000326_pt1 | contig 23139 bp, 25 predicted proteins | sample BlaSpr_A8_OM2_M2_FD_187978 | JGI IMG/M metagenome (GOLD analysis project Ga0209117, IMG submission 187978) | Forest soil microbial communities from Thunder Bay, Ontario, Canada - Black Spruce, Ontario site 2_A8_OM2_M2 (SPAdes) (version 2) | ecosystem: Environmental > Terrestrial > Soil > Boreal... | reverse complement strand
GAGTGCACGGGCAATGCCAACGCGCTGGCGCATGCCGCCCGACAATTGCTTGGGGTAAGTGGCGCGGAAATCCGAAAGACTGGTGCGGCGCAAGGCGTCATCGACAACAGCGCGGCGCTTGCTGATGGCCAGTCCGGTGTGCAGCAGCGGGAATTCGACATTTTCCTCGACCGTGCACCACGGCAATAGCGCAAAATCCTGAAACACGAAGGTCAGCGGATTGAGACTGCCCGGCGGCGGCGCGCCGCGCAATTGCGCCGACCCCGCGCAGGGGCGCAGCAGTCCGCCCAGGATCGACAACAGCGTGCTCTTGCCACAGCCTGAAGGGCCGACGATCGCGACCACCTCACCCGCGCCAACCGTGAACGACACGCTGTCGAGCACCTCGAGCGCGCCGAAGCGGTGGCTGATATGGTCGGCGATCAGATCCATCTTTTCATCAATCCGGCTTCACATAGTCTTTGGCGATGATCGCATCCGCCGTGAATCCCTTGTCGACAAAACCCTGCTCCTGCAGCCAGCTGATCTGGTTGCCGACATTCCCAACGTCGAGCTTGCCGTCGGGATCGATATAGGCGCAGTTGCCGACCACCTGCTCGACCGGCAAGTTGGTGTATTTCGCGATGATCTCCAAGAGCGGTTTTGTCGCCTCGTTGATCGGCGCCTTGCCGTCGGCGACCGCGGCCAGGATCACGCCGTGATATTCGCGGTCGGCGCGCGCCAGCGCGCTGAGGAGTTTTGTGACCAGCGGCTTGTCGGCCAAGGTCTTGGGCGAGGCGAATACGGCGCCAAGCTGCCACGGCGTCTCGTCGCCGACCCAGCCGAGCAGTTTCGCCTCGCCGGCGTCGATCAGCGTGCGCGCGGTCGAGACCGGCAGCAGCGCAGCATCGACGGTTTCGCCCTTTAGCGCGGCTGCGGCGTTCGACAGCGATTGCAGCGGCAGCACCTTTACGTCGCTGAGCTTAAAACCGTATTTGTCGGCGAGCAGGCCGAGCGAATAGTGAAAGCTGGAGCCGACTTGGGTTACCGCGACGCGCTTGCCGGCGAGATCTTTGGGAGTCTTGAGGCCAGCGGCATAGGCATTGTTGCTGGCGAAATAACCGATCAAGGGATAGCCCGCTTTCTCGCGGCTCATGCCGCCGATCACTTTCAGTGTGCCCTTGCCGGCGAGATTATAGAGCCCTGCGGTGAAGGCGGTAACTCCGAAATCGATAGCGCCTGAAGTGGTGGCGACCGCGATTGGCTGCGCGGCATCGAAGAATTTCAATTCGATATCGAGACCGGCCTCGCGGAAATAGCCCTTGTCCTGCGCGATGAACACCGGCGCTGACGACGACAGTCTCAATACGCCGACTTTTGCTTTCAGGGCTTCGTCCGCCCGCGCGAGCCCACTCGCTGCGATCGCAAGCAGGCCCGCGAACATGAGCCGCGCATATCCGGGCTGCGCCTCAAGGGCGCGATATTGCAGCATCATCAAGTTTCCTCCGTCTCTTTTTCAAAGCCCTTTGGGGATCGCCTGATCCTGCCCGAGAAAGGCGCCTTGTTGCTTCAATTGTAGCTGCAGTTTGTCGACCGCGATATCGCGCGGAATTGTATTGCCACCCAGCGCCAGCGCAGCAGCGGTGCCTGCGGCCTCGCCCATCGCAAAGCAGGCGCCGGAGACGCGTGCCGCCGACTGGCCGTCGTGGGTCATCGAGGCGCAGCGGCCGGCGACCAGCAGGTTGTCGATGCCTTCAGGGGTCAACATGCGATACGGCAATTCATTAAAACCGCGCGATTCCGGGATCGGCGGAAACTTGAAGATCACGTCGCCGGCAACATGCGATTCCATCGGCCAGCCGTTGACGCCGATCGAATCATCGAACGAGGCGCAGCCGAGGACGTCCTCGCCTGAGAGCATATAGCCGCCGACCACGCGCCTTGTTTCGCGGATGCCGAGCTGCGGCGGCAGGTCGACGATGTAGGATTTCTCGAATCCCGGCACCGTGCGCAGGAAATTGAAGGCGTTGACGGCCTGGCGGCGGCCATCGATTTCGCCGCGCGTCAGGTCGTCCGGCTCAAGCCCGTTGATCGCGGTGCCGTCCTCACGTGCGAGTTGCGTGAAATTGACCCGCCATTCGATGGGCGAGCGTTGCGGCCGCACGATCGCAGCCTTGCGCGGAAAGTGATGCGTGCCGGCGGCTTCGGCCGCTTCCATCAGCGCCGGGATCGTCCGCCAGGCGTCGCCGGCCTTTTCGGGATCGATGCCGTTGAGCCGAAACATCATCGACGGGTAGAGCATGCTGCCGGCATTGTCTCCAACCTCGAAACGCGCGCCGGCCCAGGCGGCGAGATCGCCGTCGCCGGAGCAATCGATGAAGATATCGGCGCGCACCGCCTGACGTCCGGCCTTGGTCTCGACCATAAGCGCATTGATGCGGCGCTCGTCCTGCATCACCACACCGGCGCCGAGCGCATGGAAGAGAATATCGACCTTATGGCCCAGGAGCAGATCGTCGGCCGCGATCTTGTAGGCCGCGGTGTCGTAGGCCTGCGCCAGAATTTTTCCGAGGATCAGATGCGGCGCGTTGAGGCCGCCGAGACGATCGATGCGCGTGAGCAAATCGGACGCGATGCCCTGCACCACACGATGCATCTCGCCATGGACATTGGCATGCAGCCCGCAGAAATTCGTCACCCCCGCCGCCGTCCCCATGCCGCCGAGGAATCCGTAGCGCTCGATCAAAAGCGTGCGTCGCCCCGCGCGCGCCGCAGCCACGGCGGCCGCGATCCCGGCAGGCCCGCCGCCGAGGACGGCCACTTCGTATTCGCCGTATAGCGGCACCTGCCGCGCTGGCTCTTCGATGGTTTTGGGGGGCAAGGTGGGGTTCCAGACGATTGGCAGATGATAATGCCTTGGGCGGAAGATTTTAGCTATCTCGCCAAAGGGCTAGCTCGGTGTCGCGGCCGGAGCAACTCGCGTCACTGTAGCCTACGATGCTAGTCTCGCAGGCGCGAGCGCAACAGGTCTTTGGCCGGAAAGGTTAGACTGAAATGGATCGATTCCAGACGCTGAAGTTTCGCCTTCGTGAGAATTTACATTCCCTGCGAACTAAGTTTGAAGCTCCGGTCCTTTGTTCCGACTGCTTCACGGACCGTGGGCTTCAGATTGAAGCTAAGAAATTGGGAGCACCATCCGGGCGTGCTTGCAAACACTGTGGCTCCGTCTCAGGTCACAAGCTAAGCCGGACCGCCGTGGAGCAATTGGCGCAAAACTTTTTTACATATGGAAGTTTTATGAAATCAGAATATGGGGGTGCATCAGTATTGCATCTGGCAGGCTGGGACAGCAACCATCGGGCGGTTCGGTTTCCTAACTGGTTGGATAGAGATGCAGCTTTGATAGAAAGCACGATTGAATTGGGTCTCCGATATTACGGTCCCGCAACTTGGCGGCTCGGGGAAGTTGAACCGCTTGAGGCCCTGAGGGAAACTACCACCCGATCGATGGCTGCGGTCGATGTCGTGAAGCGGTTTCCTCGCCGTACTCTCGTAACTGACACGACCTTCTACCGACTTAGAAGGGGAATTCCTTGGAAACAACAGAGCGACGAGCGACAATATGACTCTCCTCCTGCAGAGTGTAGTTCCAAGGGACGACTCGAATCGCCGGGGCTTCCAGTTCTATGCGGATCGCAAGATCTCGAAATTTGTGTTCACGAGTGCCGTACCACGAAGTCTGACGAGTGTCATTTGGCTACGCTACGGATATCGCGACCGCTTGAACTATTGGATTTATGTGAGAGTATCGACAACGATGGTCCTACTCCATTTGAGAGCCTTTATCTCGCAATCCAATTCGTCTTCTCTGCAGAAGAACACAGCTACGAGATAGCGCGTGCCATCGCCAAGGCGGCTAATTCCGCCGGTCTAGATGGAATAATTTATCCATCTTACTTTAGCTCCCTGCGGGGCAGCACCATCCCCAATATCGGGTTGTTTGGATACCCCATCGCTGATGGAAAGGTTGGCCTTGTGTCTGCGAACAGACTTATTCTGGAAAGTGCAGAGTATACTGTTAGGCTCGGTCCGTGTTTAATGGACTAAGCTCAGCGCAATTCTCGTACTTAAAGAGCGATCGCCTCGCAAGGTGTCTCGCGGGCACTCCGCGAGCAAGGGCTCGTACCGGACCAGATTTCATCCAAATCCAGGAGAAACGGCCCCTTCCGGTCGCATCCCGATCCTACCATTCCATTTCCTGTTCGATGTCCGGAAGCCAATTGCGGAAACGTCCCTGCCTATACTTGTCCCTCGCCTTCAAGGCTAGTGTTCGGTCGGGGAACCAAATATTTCCAGTCCAGCCCGGCGCTCCATCGCCGAGAAGCCATTCGATTCCGCCTCCGGTGTAGATGAAAACGGAGTACCGATCCAATTCACGCCACCAGTGAATGCCACGAAAGCCCCCGGAATTAAAAATAAATCGCCCCATGTAATCTCTGATCTCAGGGATAGCCGGGGGCTTGAGATTACGCGAATAATAGCCTCTCTTTCGCTCATTCAGTAGATTCGGAAACTTGCTGATCCACTCCCTCTCGACATCATGACGCGCATCAAAGGCGCACTTTTGAAGGAGAGCACATTCAACTGGGTATCCCTCTCTCCATTCTCCATGAATCCAATTGTACACTGGAGTAATGTATCGTCCCACTTGACTCCGTTGGTGCTCATTGAACCGAACGTCGCGTGTGCCGATAGTCTGCCCGACGTAACGGACCTTTCCGTCTCTCCCTGAGTAAAGAGCATAGATTTCGGCCATCGCTACACCGACGCGGTGATTACTTTGGATTTACTAGTGGCCAACATTCGTCGTTTCCCAGTCGGGTCAGAGCCGGTGACAAAGCTATCTTAAAAGGAACCGTCGATCTATCCGGCTGAACTGCGGGACCGGAGACCCGCGGGCAGACGCGATGCGCTCGAAAGCTGCAGCACAAACCCGAATGCCCTAACGCGGACGGCATGGCCGGTTGCGCCGCAGGCCAAGCCAGTGGAAACTGGGATTCCACTCGCCCCGCCTCTAACAGGACCCCTCCCCCATGCGAATCTGCATTTTCGGCGCGGGTGCCGTCGGCAGCCATTTTGCGGTGCGGCTTGCGCTGGCCGGGCATGATGTCTCCTGCGTGATGCGCGGGCCGCATCTCGAAGCGGTGAAAGCACAAGGCCTGGTGCTTCGCGTTGATGACGCCGAATTCTCGGCGAGAGTCAGGGCATCCGACGACCCAGCGGCGCTTGGTCCACAGGATCTTGTCATCAGCACGCTGAAAGCGAACGGACTGAACAGTCTTGTCACGGGCCTGCCGCCGCTGCTCCGAGACGATACCGCGATCGTGTTTGCCCAGAACGGCATTCCCTGGTGGTACGACATTGGGCTTTCCTCCGATGATCCGCCGCCGCCGGACCTTTCATTCCTCGATCCCGGCGGCCGGCTGCGCGCCGTCGTTTCGCGAGAACGGATCATCGGCGGCGTGATCTTTTCGGCGAACGAGATCGTCGCGCCCGGCATCGTCGTCAATGCCTCGCCCGAACGAAACATGCTGCTGGTCGGGGAATGCGATGACCGCACGAGCAAGCGGATCGAACGCTTGAGAGCTGTGCTCAACGAAGCCTCGATCCAGTCGCCTGAGGTCGCGCGGATCAGAGAGGCGATCTGGTCCAAGCTGATGACCAACATGTCGATGTCGGTGCTGTGTCTGATTACCGGGCAAACCGCCAAGGGGGCGAGGGCCGAGCCCGCGCTGCGCGATGTCGTGCCGCGCCTGCTCGAAGAGGCGCATGCGATCGGCCAAAGTTGCTACGCCGGCGTCCAGCGCGTCACCCGCAGTGGACCGGCGCCGGATCACAAGCCCTCACTGTTGCAGGATTTTGAGCGTGGTCGCCCGATGGAAATCGATGCGCTGGTGAGGGCGCCGGCGGCGTTTGCCAGGGCCGCGAGACTATCCACGCCGATGCTCGATATGCTGGCGGGCCTTGCCATTCGCCAGGCGCGTGACAAAGGACTCTACCAGGGTTGAACGTCACAACGCTATTCAGCACCGACCGATCCTGGAGCTCGCCGAGCATCCGGATTTCCGCGACAACACCGCGCGGATGAAGAACAAGGCCGAGGTGCACCGGCGGCTCAACGAGAAGTTTGCGGCCCGTCCGCGGATGGAGTGGACAAAGCAATTGGTGAAGCTCGGGCTTCCCACCGGCCCGATCTACAACATCGCGGAAGTCTTTGCGGATCCGCAGGTCCAGCATCTCGGTCTGGCCGAAACGGTAGATCATCCCGTACTCGGCGACTTGCGGCAGCTCGCCAATCCGGTGCGGCTGGAGTCGTTCGAAGGAAGATCCGTGCGGAGCGCTCCGCCTGTGCTCGGTCAGCACAGCGAAGCGGCACTTCACGATTATGGATTGTCAGCCGACAGGATTGCGAAACTTCGCGACGCCGGCACCATCAAGCAGGAAGAAGGATAAAGCCCATGCTCGGAGAAGACCTCGCCTATGTGGCGCTGGTAGTGCGAGACCTGGATGCGGCTTCGGCGGTGTTCGGAAAACATCTTGGCATGCACCGTACCGAAGTGGAGGCGGGCGGCGACAAACTGCCGGTGTTCAGCATCGGGCGATCCGCGCTCGCGCTGTTTCCGACAGGTCACGCCTATGTCGACGGCTTCGACAAGCCCGGAGTTCATCACATTGCACTGGCGGCCGACCGGCTGGAGCCGGCCATCGCGGAAGCTGAGGCGGCGGGCGCTGCGCCGCTGGGCAAGGAGCGCGCAGGTTTGAACGGCGGTCGCCGCATCGCATTGGATCCACAGGGAACGGCGTCGATCAAGACCTGGATTTCGACACCGCTGAAACTGGAACCATCGCGATCACAGTATGTCGAGAGAATCGATCATCTCGGTATCGCCAGCGCGGACAACCGGCGCGGCGTTGAGGCAGGGACCGGCCGCATCGGACGTCCGCTGGAAAGCCAGCAGACCGATATGGAGGTGTCGATCGCGGTCGAAAGCTTCACCTCCGACAAGTACGGCGTCGTCTATCATACGCGGGCGCCCGAGCCGATCGGCGGTCTGCGGGTCTCGTTCATCACGGTCGGCGACTGCGAACTTGAATTCCTGCAGAACTTCGATGCCCGCCATTCGGCCTATGTCGGCGCAAGCCAGGCCGGAACGACGCGCCAGGACCAGGGCGCCATCACCAAGTTCATTGCCACTCGCGGCGAAGGACTTCACCACGTCGCGTTCAAGACGAAGGACATCAACGCCACGCTTTCCATGCTTGAGAAGTCCGGCGTATCGTTGATCGACCACTTCGGCCGGCCCGGCTCGCGTCGCGGCCTGATCGGCTTTGTTCATCCCCAAAGCGTCGGAGGCGTGCTTGTCCACTTCGTCCAGAGAGACTAGTTCACCGGTCCGGCGCGAAAAATCCGGCGCCGCACTCATCTTGACGATTTGCCGTCCTCACGCGGGCAATTCTGTCGACACCCTGACGGCGAAGGCGCTTGGGGACGAGCTGCGGGCGGCAAGACGGGACAAGGACCTCCGTGCCGTCATCATCGCGGGCGAAGGCGACAAGTTTTTCTGCAGCGGCGGAGACTTGAAGGCCTATCGTGCGTTGACGACAAAAAGGCAACCGGCTTCCGCGTTTGGCCGCGCGCGAAAGCTGCTTGACGATTTCGAGGCGTTTCCGCTGCCGGTCATCGCCGCTATCGACGGCTATGCGCTCGGCGGAGGCATGGAAATGGCGCTTGCGTGCGATCTGCGCTTCGCATCGGCCAACGCAAAACTTGGAATGCCGCAGGGCAGGCTCGGCCTGATTCCCGGCTGGAATGGAATCCAGCGGCTCGTCGAGGTGGTCGGGCGAGGAACAGCACTTCGGCTGCTTTACGCCGGTGAGACGGTGGCAGCCGACGACGCCCTTGCAATGGGCCTCGTGGATGAAGTCGCAACGAACGGGTCCAGCGCCCTCCAACACGCCGTCGCTTTCGCCGAACGTCTCGGCAAGACGGCTCCTTTGTCCCTTGCAGCGACCAAAGCCGTTACGCTCGCATCGCTGCGCACGTCATCGGCGAATGCAACAAAGATCGCCACAAGGGAGTTCGAGAAGCTGTGGTTTACCGATGATCACCGCGAGGCGGAATCCGCTTTCGTCGAAAAGCGCGTACCGGTTTTTCATGGTGTTTGAAGCGAAGCATGAAGCCCCCTTCTCCCGGCTCTGTTTAGCTTTCAAAGCCGAAAACGGCAATTCGGGCATAACGTTTCCCGGCATGGGCGGTGATGACCTGCTCGCGGCGCAGGACACTGGTCAATGTGCTCACCCGGCCAAAAAATCCCTGCACGGAAGGGGCTGGGATCCGGTGCAGGGTTGAGAAAAGTAAGCGGTTAGTTCGGTGCCAAGCGGCACACCCATGCAATATAGCGGTGTGGCGGCGGCCGGTCTGGTCAATATTGCTCAGCCCCCCAAGGGCGCACGTGGATAGCTCTCCAGGCATCTCATGAAATTGTGCACCGAGGGCGAAAACACGGACACAGCTTGACTGGAGGGAACGACTTACTCCGGAACCTCGATCGGAAACTCGACACCCGAGATTAGGCGCTTCAGCTCTTTTGGGCGGCCCGCTGCTTCCGCAATGAGTTCCGTCGCGATATTTTTGCTTTCGCGGCGCGGACTGCTTCCATCCTTGTTGGCGGCTGCTTCGGTTGCGGCGCCTCGGTTGTCTCTCCGATGGTTGGCATCGCAGGCAGTGTCGGCACTATCGAGCCGTGCTGGATAGGTTGCGTTCTCATTGGGCCGGTCATTGCTGGTTTGCTTCCAGGCATCATAGATAACGCGTTCTCGCCGAATTCGTTCAATTCGCGAGTCCGCAGCGGCGTGGGCCCAAGGCTCCAACGGCCGGTCCCCTCCACCATGCTGCACTCTCCTACCATCCAAATAAGCTCTTGAATTATATGGTCGATTTATCGACGACGGGCCACGGCGACCCCTAACAAAAACGCGACTAACAGCGAACCAAGAGGCGCTTCGCGCGCTATGTTGCTCAAGATGCTCAACGGCATGCCAGGCCTTCGACCCTTATCGATTGCGTCACCGATCCGATGAACCGTGCCTTTCACAGCTTCGGAGACTTCCGCGATGGTGGACTTCGGCTCTGGAGCGGGATCTAAGCCTTCGTAAACGAACGGCGGCGGCGGGATGTCATCACTCATGACTGAATCTCCTGGCCAATAGCCAATCCATCAGGCCATGAATCGTTCCGAGCGCAGCCCGTCGCGGCTTGCAGCCGACGCCTGAAGCATCTGCCGCGGCATCGCGTCTGCGCCCGTGCCGCATTCGCTTTATCGATCCAGACGTCTGCGGCGCCACCCGTATCCCACGAGACGAGCCAGGATCCACACGATCACTCGAACGACGATGATCGCGAACGCAAACTGGATCCACACCGAGCCACCGATGCCGCGCAAAATGACCTCTAATCGATCGCCCCAAGGATACGGCAGAGCGGCTGTTCCCGTCTCAATCGCCGTCATTGTGGTGCGAAGATAAAGGGTCAGCAATTCGGGCTTGTAGACGAAGGCGGCACCCAGGACGGCCAGCGTGAACAAAGCTGTCCAGGCGCGGAATAGATGTGTGACGATCCATCGTCTAATGGGAGTCTGATCGGCCATCTTCCGGTCCCTTGGCAACGTTATTCTGCCGCAGGTTTGGCCGCAGCTCGGTTGCGCTTTTGACGATAACCCGAAGAAGCGTTGATTGTGCCGGTATCCCCTTCGGAAGGCCACGCATGCGCCGAACCGTTTTTTGCAACCTAAAGTTTAGGAAGCCGTCGCTCTAGCGCTGTCGATCTCGTTTCTCGCAGCACGGACTTGATCGGGCGGGCCGTCCAAGGGTGCGTTCCAAGGGTCAGTTCTGCGTCGGGAGCCGGACCCAGCCGAAATACCGGCCGCTTGTTCGCGAAAACCGGTCGCTATAAGATCGATGACGGCCCGAGTGGACGCAGGGCGAATATCGGGCGGTCGACAGACCGCCGTGTTATCGCCAGCGGGTGTAAATCGCGTCCAGTCGGGCGATGGGCGCCATGAGTATTGTTGGTTTTATTGGGATACTGCGGAAGTACCAGGACACGTTGCCTGGCTACCTCATCGCGGCTTCGGTGTTTGTCGTCGCACTCGGCTTGCGCGAAGCGGTTGATCCATACATCAAGATCCCCTACGTGACGCTATTTCCGGCAATGATCATCTGCTCGCTGGTCGGTGGTCGTGCCGCCGGTATTCTGGCGGCGGTCGTGGGTGGCCTGGTCGCGTGGTATCTCTGGTTGCCGCCCAGGGGAACTTTCGCGCTTGACTGGCCGATTGGACACCTGAGTGTCGGTCTTTACATCCTGACTTCAACAATCCTGCTTCTGCTGATGCGCGGCCTCAATGAAACGCTCAGGGCGCTGGAGAGCGAGCGCGACCTTTCGGCCGAACTGTTTCGAGAGCTGCAGCATCGTACAGCCAATAACTTGCAGAGTATTTCCGCGATGTTGCGGCAGAACCGCAACGCGATCGAACGCGATCCCTCCGTGGCCCTCGGAGTCATTGATACGGCATACCGGCGGTTCGAGATCATGAGCCGCATAAACCGGAGGCTTTACAGCCCGGACATGGGGGAAGTCGATGCCGCGACTCTGCTGCACGATCTCTGCGAGGATATCAAGGACGCAAGCGGCAGTAACAGTATTGTATGCCATATTCGCCCGTCGTCAGTGAGATTAAGCCGTGAACGGGCGATGCTCCTCTCGCTGCTGGTCGCAGAGCTGATGCTGAACGCCAGCAAACATGCGTTTGATGTCGGACAATCCGGCAATATTCAGATCGCATTGGAAACCGTCGGATCCAATCATCGTTTGACATTTACCGATGACGGCAAAGGGTTTGAGCCCGATGCCGAAACCGCCATCGCTCCAGGTCTCGGCAGCCGCATCATGAAAGGGCTGGTTGGCCAAATGCACGGAACCATGCACACTGCAAGCGGGCCTTCCGGGACGAGCGTGGAAGTCACCATGCCGGCGCTTGAACGTTGAGTGATCGGCACCGACAATCGGGTTTTACTTTTGCTCATGGGGTGGACCTAATCGCCGGTGCATTGCGCGGCCGTCCTGCACCACGACCTCGCCGTTGACCATCACAGTCTCGATCGACGACCCCTTGTACATGACCGCAGAGCGTATCTGGTAACCTGCTCGTTCAAATGAAAAATGATCGCGATTTATCCCGCGACCTTCGAAAAATCAGGCTTGCGACGCTCGGCAAATGCTGCGAACGCTTCGCGCGCCTCGCCGGTCTGCAAGCGCTCGCGAAACAATGCGCCTTCCCGACTGATCTGAGCGGCGATTTTTTCCATATCGCGCATTAGCGCTTTGGTTTGGCTAAGAGAACCGGCCGGTCGTTTGGTCAGAGCTTCGGCGGCCTCCCGAGCCTTGGCGCGCAAATCCGCGGCCGGCACGACTGCATTGGCCAAACCGCAGGCCAACGCGGTGGCTGCATCAAGAGGTTCTCCCAGCGCAAACATGGCGTAGGCGCGGACGTGCCCGATCCGGGCAGGCAACAGCCAACTCGACGCCGCCTCCGGAACCAGCGCCAAATTTACGAACGGCGTTATCAGCTTTGCGGTGTCGGCAAGAAACACGAGATCGCAATGGAGCAACATCGTGGTGCCGACGCCGACCGCGTTGCCTTGCACGGCGGCGACGAGCGGACGGGTCGCCTTGCCGAGATTACCGATGAATCGATGCGCCTCGCTCTCGCCGGTATCCTTGCCGTTCGCCTGGGCAGCGAAATCGGCGATGTCGTTTCCGGCCGTAAAACTCTCGCCGTCGCCCTGGAATAGCACCACGCGCACGGCTGGATCCTTCTCCGCACGCTCCAGCCCCTCCGACAGTGCGCTATACATGGCGTTGCTCAGGGCGTTCTTCTTGTCAGGCCGCGCCAGCGTCAGCGTCATGATACCTGCGGCTATTTCGGTTTTCACATATTCAGTCATGATCGCTCCTCTCAAAGCTGATTTCTCTTCACCATTTTTCCGCGAACGGACGAAGCTCCGTCAGGAACGACCATCCTGAGCGGTCCTGGTTATAGAGGTGCCACAGTTCGTCAGCGATTGCGGATGGCTTGATAAAAAACTCGTCTGGCGCTTCGCGCAGACGTTCGCGCATTCGCGGTACATCGATCACGGCATCGATCAGGACATAAGCAACGTGGATACCGCGCGGTCCGAGATCGCGCGCGATCGATTCCGACAGAATCCGCTGGGCGGCCTTGGTCGGCGCAAAGCCGGCAAAGTTTGCCTTGCCGCGAACCGCGGAGGTGTTGCCGGTGACGAGAATTGCACCCCTCCCCGCCTCGATCATCGCCGGCGCTACCTCGCGCGCCAGATACAATAGACCCATGACATTTACCCGAAAATTCCGTTCGAGCATCTGCGGATCGATTTCGAGAAATGTTCCCCACCCTCCTCCTACCGCATTATGGATGAGGACATTTGGGGAGCCGTACATTTTGCGTATGTTGGCAACGGCGTCTGCGACCTGGCTCTCGCTGGAAACATCGCAGATCACTGCATGGGTATCCGGAAGCTCCCGCTCAAGCGCGCAGATACGATCCGGCGAACGCGCCAGAGCGATCACGCGAAATCCTCCGCCCGCGAAACGCCGGACAATCGCGGAGCCGGTGCCGGGGCCGACACCTGTAACAATGGCAATTGGCTTTTCAGTCACGGACTCTGCCTCGCTATAGCTTAGTGTCCACTGAATGCTGGTTTGCGTTTCTCGATGAAGGCATGCACCGCCTCCTTGTGATCGGTCGTCCGTGCGGCCCGGACCATGTTCTCCGCTTCCTGGTCCATTGAATCCAGAAAGTCCGACGTCACCGCGTGGTCAAGGTTGTCTTTCATGTAGGCCAGCGCGATTGACGGGCCCTCGGCCAAAGACTTTGCAAGCGCAAAAGCGGCTTCGCGAAGTTCGGCGTCAGGCACTACCCGGTTGACGAGACCGAGCGTCTCGCAGCGGCGTGCGTCGATCCGTTCCGACAGAAACATCAGCTCTCGCGCCCGCGATGTTCCCACCAGCCGCGTCAGCAACCACGCGATGCCGTAGTCCCCGGTCAACCCGATGCGGGCATATCCAGTGGCCATAATCGCGGTTTCGGCGGCAATGCGGATATCGCAAGCGAGCGCGAGCGCAAGCCCGGCGCCTGCCGCGGGTCCGGGAAGCGCTGCAATCGTCGGTTTTCTCACCGCCACGAGCGCACCCGTCAGGGTGCGCTGCTTGATTCTAAGGTCTGCCACGCGCTGCTCGATCGCTATTTCGGCTTTGCTTGCATTGCTCCCCATGCCCTTGACATCGCCTCCGGCGCAAAAGGCATTGCCCGCGCCGCTGATCAGCAGCGCACCAACCCTCGGATCATCGCCGCACTGTTTGATCATACGCCGCAGCGCCGGGGTCAGGCGGTCAGAGAGCGCGTTGCGCGCCTCGGGACGGTTGAGCGTGATGAGCGCGACGCGGTCCCGGATTTCGCACAATAGCTCGCTGGTTCCGGTGTCGACCTCGATCCGATCTTCTGCCATTCTAACTGCTCCCGTTTTGATCCCGTCGAAGCCGCGACCTCGATGACCGCGAAGTGCATGGTGATCGATTGGCGGCGCTCGCGGATCCCGCTCGCCTCATAAGTAGCTATTTTCCAATTGACTGCATGAATTCGCGATCCGCCTCCGGTAACGCAGCCGTCCAGGCCGGTTCGTCGCCCGCTTCGGGCAACAAGTGTCCGAATTCGATCATTTGCCGCGCCGGCAATTCCCCGACATACACCCAGACGGAGCGGCGGTTTTCCACTTTTGCGACGTCGCCGACCGCCTTCGCCATCAAGGCGATCATTCGCGACTTGTCCACGGCAGCGCGTCCGCTTCGGATATGCCCGTAGACGAAGATCTGATCGTGCTTCAGCGCTGCGCCTCCCATGAAGTAGTTGCCGGGCTTTACCTCACCGAAAATCACCTGAGCAAAAAAGCTGGGGGCGCCGGTGACCTCACAATGGACGCGCGTGATCTCGCCGGCAATTCCGCTCTTCTGTTCGGCAGTAAGCCGACCCTCCAGGGTCGTACAGATATAGGTTGGCATCGTTATCTACCTCGAGCATGGGCGGTTACAGGCAACAAGAACCGGCCTCAAGCGACCTTCAAAGACGCTTTGCTTTCGGCGCCGAGAAATCCCGTCAGCCGGTCGCGAATAAGGCGTTCTGCGTCCAACATAATGCGATCGATCAGCTCCCTGACAGTCGGGATATCGTGGATGAGGCCGACAACCATGCCGCAGCTCCACGCGCCAGCATCCATGTCTCCATCAATCATGACCTTGGGGTAGACTCCCGCAACCTCGTCGTGAATGTCAGCGATCTCCAGCTTGCTGCCCTTCTCGCGCTCGATTTCCAGCAGCCGATCGACACCGGCATTCTTGAGTACCCGTTCGGTATTTCTTAGCGCCCGCATCACCAGCCTCGTGTCGAGCTCCGACGCCGCGACGATGGCCTTTTTGACGTTGTCGTGCACCGGCGCTTCCCTGGTGGCAATGAACCGCGTTCCCATATTCATTCCAGCTGCTCCCATCGCGAGCGCAGCCACCAGGCTGCGCGCATCGGCCATGCCGCCCGACGCAACGAATGGAATTTTTAGTTCCTCCGCGGCGCGGGGAAGCAGGATCATGTTGGGCATGTCGTCTTCGCCGGGGTGCCCGCCGCACTCAAACCCATCGACGCTGACCGCGTCGCAACCGATCTGTTCGGCTTTGAGCGAATGCCGAACCGACGTACATTTGTGAATCACCTTGATGCCTGCGGCTTTCAACGCCGGCATATATTGTTCCGGGCTGCGCCCCGCGGTTTCTACGATCTTGACGCCCCCCTCCTTGATGGCCGCGATGTATTCCGGATAAGGCGGGGCGGAAAATGTAGGCAGGAAAGTCAGATTCACGCCAAACGGTTTGTCCGTCAGATCGTGACAGCGCGCGATTTCCTTGGCCAGCAGTTCGGGCGTGCGCTGTGTCAAACCCGTGATGATGCCCAGTCCACCCGCATTCGAAACCGCGCCCGCGAGTTCGGCAAAGCCGACATAGTGCATTCCGCCCTGTATGATCGGATGTTCGATATCGAACAATTCGGTGATGGCTGTTTTCATTTCACTCTCCAAATCTGTCTTAGCAATCGCGGATCAGGCCGCACTGAACTTCGTACGCCGGCTCGGCGAGTTCGGTCGGGACTATTCTCTTCGCCAACGTCGTGGCTTGCGCGTCAGTGGATGATTTCGAACAACCCCGCAGCGCCCATGCCGCCGCCGATACACATCGTCACCACGCCATATTTGGCCTTGCGGCGACGTCCCTCGATCAGAATATGTCCGGTGAGGCGCGACCCGGTCATGCCATAGGGGTGACCTATCGAGATCGAACCGCCGTTGACGTTGAGCTTCTCGGGATCGATGCCCAGCTTGTCGCGGCAATAAATCACCTGGACGGCATAGGCCTCATTCAATTCCCAAAGATCGATGTCATCGATCTTCAGGTCATGACGCTTGAGCAGCCGCGGAATCGCCGCGACCGGGCCGACGCCCATTTCGTCCGGTTCGACGCCCACCGCGACGAAGCCGCGAAAGATGCCCAGCGGATTTAGGCCCTTCTTCGCCGCGATCTTGTCGCTCATGATCACGCAGGCCGAAGCGCCGTCGGAGAGCTGGCTCGCGTTGCCGGCACTGATCGTCTTGCCTTCGAACACAGGCTTGATACTCGCGAGCCCCTCCGCCGTGGTTTCCGGGCGGGGCCCCTCGTCTTTGGTCAGCGTGATTTCCTTGAGCGACACTTGCTTGGTGTCCTTGTCCATAACGGCCATCCTGGTCGTGAATGGAACGATTTCGTCGCTGAAACGCCCGCCCTGAAGCGCCGCCGCCGTGCGGCGCTGGCATTCAAGGCTGTACTCGTCCTGACGCTCGCGCGCAATCTGATAGCGCTCCGCGACAACTTCGGCGGTCTCAAGCATCGACATGTACATTTCAGGCTTCATAGCCATCAGTTCATCGTCTATCGCGTGAAACCTGTTCATGTGGTCGTTCTGGACAAGGCTGATCGATTCGACACCCCCGGCTACCGCGACTTCGACGCCGTCGAGCATCACTGAACGGGCAGCAACTGCAATCGACTGCAGTCCGGAAGCGCATTGACGGTCAATCGTCGTGCCGGCAACCGTCACCGGCAGTCCGGCCCGGATCGCGCCTTTGCGCGCGACGTTCATCACCATCGTGCCCTGCTGCATCGCGCAGCCCATCACCACATCTTCAACCTCGCCAGGCTCGATCTTTGCGCGCTTGACCGCCTCGGCAATGACGTGCCCGGCAATCGTCGGGCCTTCCGTGTTGTTGAGCGCGCCGCGATATGCCTTGCCAACTCCCGTGCGGGCTGTCGATACGATCACTGCTTCATTCATGTTGCACCTCTGGTTATTCGGTTCGGGCAGCGGCCGCTGCGCTTGTTGAAATCGAGAACTCGTTTTCCTGCGCGTATCGCATGAGATGATAGGTGGGGTCGCCAAACTGGATGTTGATGGAGGCGATCCGCTTGAAGTAATGGCCGACGTTCAATTCGTCGCTCATGCCCATGCCGCCGTGAAGCTGCACGGCCTGTTCGCCGACAAAACGCGCAGCCTCACCCACCTTCGATTTGGCGCCGGATGCGAGCTTCGAGCAACCCGGCTCGTTCGCCGCCAGCGCCAGATTCAAATGCTGGGTCAGGGAGATCGATTCTTCCAGCGCGATAAACATGTCGACCATGCGATGCTGCAATACCTGAAACGTTCCGAGCGCGACGCCGAATTGCTTCCGGGTCTTGGTGTATTCCAGCGTCGCGGAATTCAGTTCAGTCATCGCACCGACGGCTTCCGAGCAAAGCGCGGCTATGGCGCGGTCGCGGCATGCCTCCAGAGTAGCAACACCCTTCCCCGCCTCGCCCAACATCCGGCTGGCCGGAACCCGTACACCCTTCAGGGTGATTTCCGCGGCGCGTCGACCGTCAATCGTCTTGAAGCTTTGCAGGTGAAGATTGGCCGACTGTCGGTCGACGATGAACAGGCTGACCCCGCTGCGGTCGCGACGATCGCCCGACGTGCGCGCGGAAACGATCAGTTTGTCAGCCCATGGCGCAGAAATCACTGCCGCCTTGGCGCCGCCCAAGACATACTCGTCCCCATGGCGCTCCGCGGTGGTGGCGACAATGTTGAGGTCGTACCGCGAACGCCCCTCCGCCCACGCGAGCGCCCAGGTCGCCTTTCCGGCCGCTATCTCCGGCAAATACTCCTCGCGCTGGGCTTTGGTTCCGACCTGCTCGATAATTCCGCCCGCAAGCACAACCGTTTCGAAAAATGGCTCGACCACGAGCTTGCGGCCCAACTCCTGCATGATGATCATGTTCGCCAGAGGGCCTGCGCCAAGACCTCCAAAGTCTTCCGAGAAAGACGCCGCCAGCAGGCCAAGCTCGGCAAAAGCATTCCAATGCTTTCGACTCCAGCCTTCTTCGGTCGCGATAATCTTGCGACGCGTGTCGAAGTCGTACTGGTTATGGAGCAACCGCTGAACGCTGCGGCGCAAGATCTCCTGTTCATCTGTAAATTGAATGTCCACTTGGCGCCTCGTGCGAGCCGGTTACAAACCAAGCACCGCTTTTGCGATGATGTTGCGCTGGATCTCGTTCGATCCGCCGTAAATGCTGAGTTTGCGCGCGTTGAGATATTTTTCCGACGCCGTATGTCCGTAGCCTGGCCCAGGCATGAACATATTGTCGCTCGCAGGATGCTCGCGAAGCGCCATGCCGTAATTTCCGATCGCGCGGTGCGTGAGGTCGGTGATGCGCTGGAAGATTTCCGTGCCCCTGATCTTGAATAATGAGGCCGCCGGTCCGGGGCTTATCCCCCGCGACATTTGCGCGACCACACGCAGTTCGGTCGCTTCAAGTGCAAGAACATCAAGCTCGACCCGCGCAATGTCCTTGACGAATTCGCCCAACGTCGGATCGTCTTCGGCAATTTCGGCTTTCACGATTTTCTTCAGACGGTTCAGATAGCGCGTCGAACGGCCGATCCCGGCCATGCTGGTCCGCTCGTTGCCGAGCAGGAATTTGGCATAGGTCCAGCCCTTGTTTTCCTCCCCGATCAGGTTTTCGACCGGGACACGTACGTCTTCCAGAAACACGTCGTTGATTTCGTGGGCGCCGTCGATCGTGATGATCGGGCGCACAGTGACGCCCGGTGTCTTCATGTCGATCAGCAGAAACGAAATGCCGGCCTGCGCCTTAGCGGCAGGATCGGTGCGGACGAGGCAAAAGATCCAGTCGGCGTGCTGAGCCAGCGTCGTCCAGGTCTTGTGGCCATTGACGACGTAGTGATCGCCGTCGCGTACCGCCTTGGTCCGGATGGACGCCAGATCGGAACCCGAGCCCGGCTCCGAATAACCCTGACACCACCAGTCGTCGCCGGACAAAATCCTGGGCAAGAACTTCTTCTTTTGCGCCTCGTTGCCGTAGGTGTAAACGACGGGACCAACCATGGTCACGCTGAAAGCCAATGGCGGCAGAGTTCCGGCACGCGATGTCTCCTGCTCCCAAATGAAGCGCTGCGTGATTGACCAGCCGGGGCCGCCATATTCTTTCGGCCAAAGCGGAGCGATCCAGCCCTTCTTATGGAGTATCCTGTGCCAGAGCATGGATTGTTCCTTGCTCAGGTCCGTCTCCGGATTGGGAACACGCATTTCCTGCGGATAATTCTCCGCGATGAAGGCGCGCACCTCGTCGCGAAATGCCGCGTCTTCCTTTGAAAGGTTCAATTCCATCTGGGCGCTTCCTTACCATTTCTCTCCGAATGGCCGGATTTCGTGCTCGAAGGTCCAGGCATCGCGCGGCTGCTGATAGAGCTGCCAGTATGCTTCAGCGACGGCGGCCGGCCGCATCAGGCGATTCGGATCAAGATTCTCAATCGCCTGCGCGCCCTCTCGGCTGGCGATGAGCTGGCGCACCCATTCGGTGTCGACACTGGAGTCGATCACGAGATGGGCGACATGGATGTTTTTGGGACCGAGCTCGCGCGCGATCGACTGCGCAACCGCCCGCAATCCGAATTTCGCACTGGCAAATGCCGCAAAACCTGGTCCCCCACGCATGCTTGCCGTCGCTCCCGTGAAGAAAATGTTGCCCTTGCCGCGGGGAAGCATCAAACGCGCGGCCTCGCGACCGGCAAGAAAGCCGGAATAGCAGGCCATTTCCCACACTTTGCGGAAAACCCGCTCGGTCGTGTCGACGATCGGAAAATTCACATTGGCGCCGATGTTGAAGACGCAGACCTCCAGCGGGGAGTGCTTATCGGCGTCGCCCAGGAAGGACACCATCTCGTCCTCCTTCCGCGCGTCGAGCGCCCGCCCGAATACCTTTCCGCCCGCCGCCTCGATTTCCTTGACGAGCGGCGCGAGCTTCTCTCCCTGACGACGTCCGACGAAGACTGTAAAGCCTTCGGACGCAAATTTTTTGGCGATCTCACCGCCGATAAAATCCCCGGCGCCCACAACGGCTACGGTCGCGTTTCGCTTTTCCAAAGGTGATCTCCAAAATTTGAATTTTACGATTTCGACGCCGCGCAAGTCGGAACGTCAGCGCCGGACGTCAGGCGCCGCGCAACGACTCCGCCAATTTGTGTTTCAGAATTTTTCCGGTGGAGGTTGCCGGCAGGGCATCAAGCACAACAATTTCCGACGGCCGCTTGTATGAGGTCAGTTGCGAACTAGCGTGAGCCTTCAACTCCTCCGCGCTTGTGGTCGCGCCCTGAATAAGTTGGACGAACGCAACGACCTCCTCGTTGCCCTCGACTGCACGGCCGACAACGGCGGATTGGACGACTGAATCATGCGAATTGAGGACGGCCTCGATCTCTGCGGGATAGACATTGAAACCGGAGCGGATGATCATTTCCTTGGTACGGCCGACGATGTACAGGCAGTCGCCATCGTAGCGCGCGAGATCCCCGGTGTTGAACCAGCCCTCGGCGTCTATCGCTTTTGCTGTCAGATCCGGCGCGCGATAATAGCCGTGCATGACATTGGGTCCGCGCACATGCAGTTCGCCAACTTGTCCGTCGGACACCGGAGCGCCATCGAAGCCAACAATCCTTGATTCGATGCCAGGCAACAGCGTTCCGACGGCCTGATCTGTACGCGGAGCGTCGAACCGCACCCCCGATATTCCGGGAGAGCATTCCGTGATGCCGTAACCGTTTAAGAGGGACAAACCGAGTTCCTGCTCTACCCGCGATTTGAGATCGAGGTCCAACGGCGCACCTGCAACCGCGATCAAGCGCAGCGAGCCACGGTCAATGCGGGTGAGGCCTGCAATCGTCTTGTATTCGAGCAACCTTTGATAGGTGGCGGGTACGCCGTTGAGAACTGTAATGCCTTCTTCGGCCATCGCTTTGGCAAGGGCCGCAGGATCATATTTGCTGGCAAGGCGCACCGTGGCACCGCTCATCAGCGTCATGATCAGAAGAGAGATGCCCACGATGTGGGAGATCGGCAGAACGACATAGACTTTGTCGTTGGCATCCAGCTTTCGAAAGCTGGCCGTGGTTTTCGCGCTGACGAGCAGGTTTTCGTGGGTCAGCATCACGCCTTTCGGCGCTCCCGTGGTTCCCGAGGTGTAGATCAGCACCGCAACCTGCCGAGCGCCGCTTTCTTCCACCGGTTCGGCCGTCGCCGCCTCATTCAGCGCGCCGACGCTGACGTCGTTGAGCGGACCAATACGGCCGATCGCTGCTTCGTACCGTGCCGCGTGGCTCGCGGCCTCCTTCGAGACACCGGCTGTGAAGAACACCCGTCGGGCCCCACTATGGTCGCGGATCTGATCCAGCTCGCGCAGCGACAGCCTTGGATTGACGACGATGGCCCACGCGTCGATCCGGCTTGCAGCGAGCAAGAGGCCAGCCAGCGCGATACAGTTCTCGCTGACAATCATCATCCGGTCGCCGGGCCGGATTCCGAGCGATTGAAGAGCCACCGCGATTTGCCGAACGGCATGATGCAGTTCGCGATAGTTCCATGTCACGGCATCTTCGACCAGCGCCGGGTAATCGGGCGTCTCTTCGGCAAATTGGTCCATGACCTCATGGATCCGATGCGGAATTCTCGCGATAATTTCGGCGATATCGATCGCTTCCGCCGGTTTCGCCAAAACGACCTCCCAAAATGTCGGCCCGCTCCGCGGCGCCTGACGATCTCCGAACATACAGTTCTTTTTTAGAACTAGTCAATCGACATCAGGATAATGTGATCAGAGATGCGCCGCACGCGCCCGTCACCAGCGATGAAAATAAGGGGCAACCTCGTTCAAAATCCCGTTTACAATGGTCCAGTCGTCGCTTAATCTCACAGTACAAAAAAAGAACTTTTAGGGTCGGTACGCCATGACGGACAGGGACGGCGTTGTAATGCTGGTCGGCGCGGGTGACGCCATCGGCGCGGCTGTGGCCCGGCGGTTTGCCGAGGGCGGATACAAAGTCTGCATCGCTCGGCGCGATGCATCCAAATCCCAGAAGTTGGTCGCCGAGTTGACGGCTGAGGGACGCCATGTCCACGCATTCAGCGTCGATGCCCGCCAGGAATCCGAGGTTCAGAATCTATTTGCCCGCGTCGAGGAAACCATCGGGCCCATCGAGGTCTGTCTTTTCAACGCCGGATCGAACGTCAACAAGCCGTTGCTGGAGACGACCGAAAAGCTATTCTTCAAGGCGTGGGAATTGGCCTGCTATGCGGGGTTTCTGGTTGGCCGCGAGGCCGCCCGTTACATGCTGAAACGAGGCCGCGGCACCATGCTGTTCACCGGTGCCACTGCCAGCGTTCGGGGCAGCAGAGGTTTTGCTGCGTTTTCATCTGCAAAGTTCGGCCTGCGGGCCGTAGCTCAAGCAATGGCTCGCGAACTGGGGCCAAAGAATATCCACGTTGTTCATCTGCTGATCGACGCCGGCGTGGATAGCGAAGCGATCCATCAGCGCATGAAGGCGGCGACCGGCATCGACGCCAAGGAAATTTCCCCCGACAGCCTGACCAAGACGAGCTCGATCGCCGACGCCTACTGGTTCGCCCATCATCAGGCTAGGGATGGCTGGACCCATGAACTGGATCTGCGTCCATCCGTGGAGAAGTGGTAACATGGACGGAACACCAAACCTGATCCTGTGGGGAGTTGGAACGAGCCGCACGGTTCGTCCGCACTGGGCGATGCACGAATTGGGATTGTCCTATGAAACTCGTCCGATAGGCCCAAGGACGGGGGAAACCAAGACCGCCGAATACACGGCGCTCAATCCCCGCCAAAAAATCCCCCTGCTTCAGGATGGCGATTTCTGCATTGGCGAAAGCGCCGCGATCGTCGCCTATCTGTCGCGAACCTATTCGACCCCGGAGCGCGCGCTGATCCCGGAAGCCCAACGTGACTACGCCGCCTGGCTGGAATGGTGCTTCTTCATCGTCGCAGAACTGGATTCCACCAGCCTGTATGTGATGCGCCGTCACAAGGCCGACGCGTTGGGGCATATCTACGGGGTTGCACCTGACGTCGTCGCCCAGGCGGGCGAATACTTCCGCCAGCAATTGCGTCACGTGGAGGTCGCATTCGCGGACGGCCGGACCTATCTGATGGGCGACCGGTTCAACAGCGCCGACATTCTGCTCACCACGTGTCTCGAATGGGCCACCGCTTACGGTGTCGGTATCTGCGACAACGCGCATCCTTATCTCGAACGCATCAAGGCAAGGCCGGGCTACCAGCGCGGCACCGCGGCCAACGTTCCGCCAGTTGCCGGCGAGCCCCTGCGGCGTCCGGCCTGAAAATACACACGTTCAGTTCGGCTTATCCTGTCACCCGCACCGCGCGATCACCGACCATCTTGTCGATGGCACAGTCGCTGTAGCCGAGTTCGCGAAGAACGTCGTGGGAATGCTCACCGACTCGCGGCGCGGGGCCACCGATAACCGCTTCATTAAGCTGGAACCGTGCCGCCGGCTTCGGCTGCCGTA
>Ga0209117_1000325_pt1 | contig 23230 bp, 19 predicted proteins | sample BlaSpr_A8_OM2_M2_FD_187978 | JGI IMG/M metagenome (GOLD analysis project Ga0209117, IMG submission 187978) | Forest soil microbial communities from Thunder Bay, Ontario, Canada - Black Spruce, Ontario site 2_A8_OM2_M2 (SPAdes) (version 2) | ecosystem: Environmental > Terrestrial > Soil > Boreal... | reverse complement strand
TGAGATCGGCTCTGGCCCTCCGGTCGTGTTGCTGCACGGCGGACTTGCCAATTCCGACTATTTCGGCGAGCAGGCACGCGCCCTCGCGCAGGCATACCGTGTGATCCTGGTGGACAGCCGTGGTCACGGGCGCAGCACTCGTGACCAGCGCCCGTTTGGCTATGACCTGATGGCGGACGACGTCGCTGCGCTGCTCGACACACTGAAAATCGATAAAGCAGCCATCGTCGGCTGGAGCGACGGAGCCATTATCGGTCTCGACTTGACGATGCGTCATCCCGAGCGGGTGACCCGCATATTCGCATTCGGCGCCAATACTTCGACCACCGGACTCAGGGACGATGTGGAGAAGAACCCAACCTTCGCCGCCTTTGTTGCGCGCGCCAGCCGAGAATATGCGAAGCTCTCCGCAACTCCCGGGCAATATGCCGATTTTCATGACCAGATCGGTAAGATGTGGGAGCACGAGCCGAACTGGACGGAGGCGCAGCTCCGCGAGATTCGGACACCGGTATGGGTGGTGGACGGCGAGCATGATGAAGGAATCAAGCGGGAGCATACGGAATACATGGCCGCAACGATTCCAGGGGCCCGGCTCCTCATTCTCCCGAATGTTAGCCATTTCGCATTCCTGCAGGATCCCAGCAGGTTCAATAGCGCGATCTTGAGTTTTCTCGGCGAGCAGCAGCCGGGGGCATCAACAACGAACGGACCACGTCCTTGAGTGGGGCTGACATGTTCCACCCGCCGGGCCGTCGGCCTACCGCCGGGAAATAAACATCCGAGGTCGGCCCGACCAATCATGGGAAACTACCGCTGTAACAAAAGAGCTCATCCGGTGAAATCGCTCTGCAACAGCGCAAATTGCATCCTGCAAGAAATCTCTTATCGGAGTGCCATGACGCATGAAAGTCCTCGCTGCCTCAACTCCATTGACGGGCCGCATCAATTCGATGGCTTCGACCGGGCACAGCATGGTCCCCGGAGGCTACCAGGTCACAGGCTATTGCCGATGACCACGTTCGAATACAGGCCATCCGGAACATCACGCATGACAAGACGGAACTTGTTCGGCCGCGCTGCATTGAGCGGCCTGGCTTTGTCGTCCGTTGGTACAGTGGCGGCGCCGGCAGCCGGCCTCACCCGTCTCTCGCTGAATGAAAATCCCCTCGGCCCTTCCCAGCTCGCCGTCGAGGCAATTCAAAACGCGTTGACCGGGATCGCGCGGTACGCGGGCGATGATGCGCACGCCCTCGAACAACAGATCGCGGACCGCGAGGGCGTTTCGCCCGATCAGATCATCATCGGGGAACTCCTCGATTCTCTGGGCCTTCAACTCGCGCTTGACGGCGGCGCCGGCGGCGAGTTCATCTATTCTGAGCCAGGTTATACCGCACTCGTGGATGCCGTGGCGCCAGGCGGCGGTGTGGTCGTCGGCGTTCCGCTCAACGCCAATCTCGAAAACGATCTGCCGGCCATTGCAACACGAATGACCGCTCGCACCCGGGCGATCTACATCGTCAATCCTCACAATCCCACCGGTACAGCCAGTGAGGCCATTCCGTTCAAGGCTTTCTTGACTGAGGTGGCCAAGCGGACAACCGTCATCGTCGACGAGGCCTATCTCGAATTCGAACCTGACTTCGCACAAAAGACCGCCGTGGAGCTGACGCGCAGCGGCGCCAATGTCGTGGTGTTCAGGACCTTTGGAAAGATCTACGGGCTGGCCGGGATGCAGATAGGCTACGCGGTTGCACCGAAAGGGCTTGCTGATTCCTTAAAACGCAACGGCCTTGGCGCCGCGCACAGCCTCAACCGGCTCGCGCTGACAGCCGCTGCCGCCAGCCTGCGAGACCCCGGCTATGTGGACGGAATTCGATTGAAGGTAGCCGAAGAGAGACAGAAGTGGCACAAATTGCTCGACACAATTGGAAGGCGCCGCTCGGATTCCAGGGGAAATTTCGTATTCTTCGAGACGGGACAACCGCACGCAGTGGTCGCGGCGCACCTGATGAATGAAGGTATCGAAATAGCGCGGGCGTTCCCGCCTTTCGATCACTGGGTAAGAATCTCCATTGGTCTTCCCGCAGAAAATGTGCGCGCACGCGACGCGATCAAAAAGCTTCTCGGGTGAAAGCGATGGATGTTAAGGCGGACCGCGCAGCGCCCCGTCGGACAGCACGGGCATCCAACCCGTTCGATGCCATCGACCGTTGATCAATTCACCCACGGCTCCTCTCGTCGCCCGTATCGCGAGCGCGAACGATCGGCGCAACCGCCGTGCCGAGCAGCTCGATCGAGCGTTTCATGGCGCCGTGCTCCAACGACGCCGAACTCATCTGGAACGTGATGCGATCGATCCCGCCCAGCGCGTCGCTCGCGGCCAGCGTTTTGGCCGCCACGGTTTCGGGATCACCGATCAGGAAGGCACCGCCTGGACCGCACATCATTTCGAACTGCTGACGGCTTACGGGCGACCAGCCGCGCTCGCGCCCGATCTCGGTGAACATGTGCGCCCAGCCAGGAAAAAAGGCATCCTTGGCTTGAATCGTGGTTTCACCAACGAAGCCGATGGCATGAACGCCGACACGAAGCTGCCGGGCCGGATGGCCGGCGCGCCGTCCGGCCTCGCGGTAGAGATCGACAAGCGGGCGAAAGCGCCGGAAATCACCACCGATGATAGCGACCATCAAAGGCAGACCAAGCGTGCCCGCGCGCGCGAAAGATTGCGGCGTTCCGCCGACGCCTAGCCAAACCGGCAGCCGCTCCTGATGAGGCCGCGGATATACACCCTGTCCGGTCAGTTCGGGACGGAAGCGGCCGGACCAGCGGACATGGTTGGCGTCCCGGAGCTTCAGCAACAGGTCCAGCTTCTCCGCGAACAGATCATCGTAGTCCTCCATCCGAAGACCAAACAGCGGATAGGCTTCGCCGAACGAGCCTCGCCCGACCACGATCTCGGCCCGTCCTTTGGCGATCAGGTCGAGCGTGGCGAATTCCTGAAAGACACGCACGGGATCGGCCGCGCTCAGGACGGTCACGGCGCTTGTGAGCCTAATCTTGTTCGTGCGCGCCGCCGCCGCAGCCAGAATGATCGCCGGCGCCGAATCGAGGAATTCGGCGCGATGATGTTCACCGACGCCGAACACGTCGAGCCCTACGCGATCCGCGACCTCCACCTCTTCGAGCAGATGGGCGATGCGATCCGTGGGCGACGGGGGTTTGCCGGTTGCCGGATCGGGCAGGATCGCCGCGAAGCTGTCGACGCCGATTTGCATGGGTCGATGTCGTTCGCTCACGACCGGCCGGACACGACGCGGTTGAAAAGGACCGGGCCGCGGGACGGCACGAGGTAAGCATCGCAACCGGCCTCAAGATCGAGGCGCGCTGACGCGCCCATCTCGTCGAGGCGCCTATGCTCGATCATGAACGAAACTCCAGTGCGTTCTGCCGATATCATCCATCTGCATTTGAGGCTGAATCTCCTGCAGATGGATCAGAGAGCCTCTCGATCGGGCGCGACGGACCAAGACCATATGGATGGGATGCCGCTTCGCAAGGGGCGAACGTCGGCAGACCGCATCAATGCGCGAGAGCTAGCCGGCGGGAATCAAAGCTCAGGGCGCCGGCACCGAAGGTCGCAACTTGCAGCAGACCGCCTGTGATGGCCAGGTTCTTCATGAAATGGATCATCTGGTTTTGATCGGCGAAGTTATGATGGAACGCCAGCGCCGTGGCCACGGTAAACGCGGCAAGGACAAGCGCGACGAGCCGCGTCTGATAGCCGACCAGCAGCAGCAAGCCGCCGCCGACCTCAATGATGATCGCGATCAAATAACCCAAGAGTGGCGCCGGCAGGCCAACCGACTCGATGTAGCCTTGGGTCGCTGCGGGCGCGGCGATCTTGCCGACGCCGGCCATTAGAAAGAGAACGGCGATCAAAAGACGGCCGGCAGCGGCAAGTGCTGTGCTCTGATTTTGCATTGTTCGGACCTTGTTGTGTGGAACCGTAAAAACGGCTGTTTGACCAACCAATACGCCCTGTTCCAATCCAACTGAAAAGTCGGTATATTCCGACGCTATCTATCGCTAATGCCGATGGATGGAGGATCAAAAATGCTAGACGGCGTCTCTCTGGATCAATTGCGGAGCTTTATCGCTGCCGCGGATCAGGGCAGCTTTTCGGCGGCCGCCCGCAAGCTGCGCCGGGCGCAATCGGCGGTCAGCGAACTGGTAAGTGGGCTTGAAGATCAAATTGGCGTCGCGCTGTTCGACCGTTCAGGCCGCTATCCGAAGCTGACCCCTGAAGGGGTGGTGTTGCTCGCCGACGCCCGCGGGGTCGTATCCGGCGTGGATTTTATGAAGGCACGTGCGAAAGGCATGGCCTCAGGCCTGGAGCCCGAACTGTCCGTGGTCGTTGACGTCTTCTTTCCGCTCACGGCCATGACCGAAGCGGCCAAGGAATTCCGCGAGAAGTTCCAGGGCACTCCGCTTCGGCTCTACGTCGAAGCGCTCGGCGGCGCATACCAGCCGGTGCTCGATGGTCGTGCCAGCCTCGGCGTGGTCGGATCGCTCCCTATCATGCCCTCCTCGCTCACAGGCGAGCGGCTCACCGGAATCGCATTCGTGATGGTAGCGGCCCGCGAACATCCGCTGGCTTCGCTGCATGGGACGATACCGAAATCCGAATTGGCAAAACATGTACAACTTGTCCTGACCGACAGGTCGACGCTGTCGGAGGGGCGCGAATTCGGGGTGATGTCGTCCAAGACCTGGCGATTGGCGGATCTCTTTGCCAAACACGCTTTCCTGCTGAACGGCCTTGGCTGGGGCGGGATGCCCATGCATGCCGTCCAAGGTGACATCATTGATGGCCGGCTGGTTGAATTGGCGATCGAGGACGTTCCACCGGGCGGCTTGGTCCTGCCGATGTCGGCGGTCTATCCAATGTCCGCGCCGCCGGGACCCGCCGGGCGGTGGCTCATTGAACGGCTCAAGCTCTGCCCCAGCCAGGGGCCGATCGCAGCGTAACGCGCTGGATCATATCCGTTTCTCACTATGCCAGGCGCGTCGCATCAGGCGGAGTGGCGGATGGAATCCCCTTCGAAGACGAACTCACGTCCAGATCGCTTGCGATTCATCGTGCCCCTAGCCGTCATACGCGCTGTGCGTAACGGCTGGGCGAGCACCGAAGGGCAGTACCTGCCTGATGTCCGTTTACTTCGCCGGGACTCGAAGCGCCGGCTGCTCGGTGGGCATATCGCCCATCGCGCATTCCCGCCAAACCGGTGTCGTGCAGGTGGCGGGCCAGCCGCCGCCGAGCGCCATAAACAGCGCGGCGGTATCGGAAAGACGATTGGCTTCGGTTTGCACGCGGATCACTGCTGCGGTCAGGTAGGTCTGCTGCGCATTGAGGACGGCGAGTTGATTGACCTGACCGGCATTCAACTGCTTCTGAACGATGTCGAGGCTGGCCTTCGCCGTCTCTTCCGCGCGCCGAGCTGCCCTCATGGCGCGCGCATCTGATTGCAGGGCACGTAACGCGTCCGCGACATTCTGGAATGCGGTGATGACGGTGGTGCGATACTGGGCTTCGGCCTGCTCGAGCGCTGCCTCCGCCGCCTTCTGCTTGTGATAGAGCGCAAAGCCATCGAAGATGGGCGCGGTTGCACTCGCTGCAAGCGCATAGAATCCGGTTCCGGGCGTAAAACTCTGCGCAAAGTTGTAGGCGGAAGACCCGCCGTTGGCCGAGAGCACGATATTTGGAAGCCGGGCTGCGATCGTTACCCCAACCAGAGCGCTCGCCGCATGCATGTTGGCTTCCGCCGCCCTGACGTCGGGCCGCTGATCGACAAGCTTGCTGGGCAGGCTGATGGGCAGATTCGTCGGCAATCTAAGATGTGCGAGATCGAACTTCTGTTCGATTTCATTGGCCGATAATTGCCCGGCGAGGGCCGTCAGCAGATCGCGTTGCAGTGCCAGCTGTTTCTCAAGGGGTGGAAGCAGCTCTTCGGCCGCGGCGAGAGCTGCGTCCTGCGCGAGTACGTCGGCTTGGGCCGCCTGACCGAAACTGTTCTGACGTTTGAGAATGTCGAGAAGGTTGCGCTCGATCGCAATGATCCGTTGGGTCGCCGCGATCTGGCCGCGAAGCGATGCCTCTTGAACGGCAGCCGTCACGACATTGCTTGTCAGCGCAAGATAGGCGGCTTCCAGCTGGAACAATTGCTGCTCGGTCACCGCATCCAAATTCTCCACCGCCCGGAAGTTGCCGCCCCAGATATCCGGTACGAACGACACCGTCAGCTGGTTAGTTACGAGCGAGTATTGGGTCTGCGGCACCGATCCCAGATCAGCGCCAAACACGCTCCCGGCATTGGAGAACAGTAGATTCGAGGACGTTGAATTGCCCGTGACTTGCGGAAAGAACAATCCGCGCTGGGCCTGGGCGTTGTAGTGAGCGACCTTGATCGCGGCCTCGGCAGCTTGCAAATTCGGATTATGATCGACAGCCTGTTTTACCAGCTCATTGAGAACCGGGGATCTGAACGCCGACCACCAGCGCGCTGAAACGTCGGCGCCGGTGACGAAGTGCTGACCGGCGACGCGCGGCGGATCGCTTCCTGGATTTGGCGATGCCAACCTTCCGCGCACATAACCGTCGACGTCTGGCGCGGCCGGCGGCGCGAAATTCGGCCCGACGGCGCAGCCGGAGATAGACGCCAAAATCGCGCCCAAAAGCGCGGTGCGTGTCAGCAACCGAAAGTCGCGGCGGATTCTCTTCATTCGCCACACGGCATGAGGCCGAAAGTGGACGATCGACTGGCAACGCAACATGTAATCAACTGCCAACATTGCGACTGTTGTCATCCTTCCAGGTCATGTTCTGCGGTCAAACCAGCTTCCTCGACTGCGACAGGCTGTTCTTCCCGACCGAGAAAGATTTTTCGCAGCGCGGGTGCGACGACGAGCAGCAGCAGCGGTCCGATAAACATGCCGCCTACGACCACTGTCGCCAGAGGGCGCTGCACCTGACTACCGATCCCGTGGGAGATTGCCGCCGGAAACAACCCGACCCCTGCCGACAGGGCCGTCATCAGCATCGGGCGCATGCGTTGCTCGGCGCCGCGAAACACCGCCTCGCCGACATCCATGCCCGAGGCGCGGAGCTCGCGGAAATAGGTGATGTTGAGGATGCCGTCCATCACGGCAACGCCGAACAACGAGATAAATCCGATCGCCGCCGAGACGCTGAAATCAAGACCGGCGAGATAAAGCGCGATGAGACCGCCGCCGATCGCAAACGGAATCCCCGCGACGGCCAGAAGGCTGTCACGCAGCGAATTGAAGAGGCCATATAGCAGAACGAGGATCAAAAGCAGCGTGATGGGAACGACGATGAGGAGCCGTTGCTTGGCATTTTGCAGGTCTTCGAACTCGCCAGCCCAGAGGATCTGGTATCCGTTCGGCAGCTTGACCGCCTTAGCAACACGCTCCTGAGCTTCGGCGACGGTACTCCCAAGGTCGCGGCCGCGGACACTGAATTTGACCGGAATATAGCGCTGGCTGCGCTCGCGGTAGATGAAGGACGCGCCGGTATCCAGCGAGATATCGGCAAGTTCGCTCAGTGGAATGTAAGCATTGGTGCCCGACGGCGTTTGATAGGCCACTTTCACGGTGCGTATCGCATCAATGTTGGTGCGAAACCTGGGATCGAGCCTGACCGCCAGGCTGAACTGCCGGTCTCCTTCGAGAACATTTGTCGCTGTGGTCCCGCCAAGCGCTGCCTGCACCACGGTATTGACATCGCCGGTGTTGAGGCCGTATCGGGCCGCTTTTTCGCGATCGATCCTGATGTTGAGATTTGGCTGGCCGAGCAATCTGAAAATGCCGAGGTCCGCGACGCCCTGGACCTTGGCCATTTCGCTCATCACCTGAGTTGCGAGCTTCTCCAGTATCCGAAGGTTTGGTCCGACAATCTTGACCGAATTGGCTCCTTTGACTCCCGACAGTGCCTCTTCGACGTTGTCCTGGATGTATTGCGAGAAATTGAACCCGATGCCCGGCAGTTCCTCGGCGAATTCTTTTTGCAGTTCTTCCGTAAGCTTTTCCTTCGTCAGGTTCGCAGGCCATTCGTCGAACGGTTTGAGCGGCGCGAACAGCTCGACATTGGAGAACGGCGACGCGTCGCTGCCGTTATCCGGGCGACCGTGCTGGGAAACCACGGTGATGACCTCGGGATGCCTCAACAGGATCTCGCGCATTTTGCCCGTCGCGGCGGTACCGGCATCGAGCGAGATCGTGGGCGGCATCGATGCCCTGATCCAGAAGTTGCCCTCCTCCAGCGCCGGCAGAAATTCGCTGCCAAGCCGCGACGCCGCGCCCACGCTCAGCAGCAGGAAAGCGACCCCCAACAGAACCGCGATCCTGGTGCGGGAAAGCGCCCATTGCAGCACCGGGGTGTAGGTCGATCGCAAGGCCCGAACGATAATCGTCTCGGTCTCTTCGATTCGTTTGGGAAGCACCAACGCCGCCAGGACCGGCGTCACGGTGAATGTCGCCAACAGCGCGCCGGCAAGCGCATACCCATAGGTTCGCGCCATCGGTCCGAAAATCTGACCCTCTACACCCTGCATCGTAAACAGCGGCACGAACGCCGTCACGGTGATGGCGGCAGTAAAGAACACGGCTTTGTCGACCTGGAGCGCGCTTACGAAGATCAAGCGCAATCGCTCCGTCCACCGCTGGTTCGATGGCTTGTGATCTGTGGCCGAGGTTGGATCAGACCCCCAATATCCCTCTGCCAGCCGACCAAGGAGTGATTGACGGTGCTCGGTCGTCGACTGAAAATTCCGATAGATATTTTCCATCATGATCACGGCGGAATCGACGATGATGCCGAAATCGACCGCGCCGAGCGACAGCAGGTTGGCGTCCTCGCCCCTGAGCACAAGAATAATGATAGCGAAGAACAGAGCGAACGGAATATTCGCGCCGACGATGATGGCGCTGCGCAAGTCTCCCAGGAAAACCCACTGGATCAGGAAAACCAGCAGACAACCGAAAACAAGGTTGTGCAGCACCGTGTGCGTGGTCACTCCGACCAGCGAGCTGCGATCGTAGTAAGGAACCACCTTGACCCCTGGCGGCAGGCTCCCGTCGGAGTTCAGCTTTGCGACTTCAGCCTGAACAAGCGGAATGATGTCGTTGGTATGCTGGGTCCGCCCCATCACCACGATCGCGGTTGCGACGTCGTCCTCCTTGTCCCGGCCGGCGATGCCAAGCCGCGGAACATAGCCGACGGAGACCTTGGCAACATTCTTGATTTGAATAGGCAGGCCGCCCGACTGGGTCAGGACAACGTTTTCGATGTCCTCAACCCTGTACCCCCTGGTTACGTCGTCCGCCCCGCCGCTATCGACCAGCCCGATGCCGCGGATATTGACCGATTGCTGGCCGATGGTGATCTCACGGCCGCCGACATTGATATTTGAATTGGCGAGCGCAGAGATCAGTTGCGGGACGGTGATGTTGTAGGCTTCCAGCTTTTGCGTATCGGCTTCCACGCTGAACTGTTTGGTGGTGCCGCCCCAGCTGTTGATCTGGACGACTCCGGGAATGGTCAGCAGGCGGCGCGTGACAACATAGTCCTGCAAGGTGCGCAGATTGGTCAGACCGAAATGCGGCGGGCCGACGAGCTGGTAACGATAGATTTCCCCGACCAGGCTCGATTGCTGAATCGTCGGTACCAAATTGCCCGGCAGGTTGACATTCTGCTGCAGACTGATCGACGCCTGGGTGAGAGCGAAGTAGTAATCTACTCCGTATCGGAAGGTGACCCTGACAAACGACAGGCCGTAGAACGATGTGGAGCGGACGTTGACCACCCCAGGCGTTGGATAAAGCCCGACTTCCATCGGAATCGTGTAGTATTTCTCCATCTCTTCGGCTGAGAGACCGGCTGCCTGCGCGGTGATTTCGAGTATCACCGGCGCCGGGTTCGGATAGGCCTCGATATTCAACTTCGTAAATGCGACCAGCCCCGCCGCGCAAAAGACGACGAGACCCAGCACAATGATCGCGCTGCGCGTTAGACCAAACTCAAGTACAGACTTTATCAAGGTACCCCCGGTGCTCGTCGATATGTCGCGCGCTACGGGGCTTAACCGTCGGCTCCCAACAGAAGCTTGTTGCTGAGAAAGACCGCGCCATCGGTGACAACCAATTCACCGGGCTCCAGTCCCTCCAGGATCTGGCTCCAGCCGGCCTGTTGCTGGATACCGACCTTTGCGGTTCGCTTCACAAACCGGCGGCGGTCGGCGGTGACCCACACCGTCATCGTGCCGTCGCCCTCTCTGACCACCCCCTCGACCGGCACGGCAAGAGAAGGAACCGGATCTCCCATCCGGATCACAAAGCTCGCAAACATCCCCGGCCGCAAAAGGTGTTCGGGATCGGCGATCTCCGAACGAACCAGCTGTCGATGGGTGTTCGGATCGATCATCGATCCGACCGTCGTGACATGGCCATGGAATGTCGCATCCGGATAGGCAGGCACCTTGACCTGCACCTCCTGGCCCAGTCTGTAGGCCGGCGCATCGGTCTCGATGACATTGGCGATCATCCACATCGTGGACAGGTCTGCGACCGAGTAAGGCGCAGGCGCATTGCCCGGCTGAGTCAGGAAGCCCGGAGCCGCATTGCGCGTAATGATCCTTCCCGAGATCGGGCTCGGCACCAGCAAAGTGGAGTCGACCTTTCGTTGCGCCAGGATTTGCTCGATTTCGGCATCGGTTTTTCCGAATATCCGGACCGCATTCTTTGCCGCCTTGAAGTTGCCCTCGGCTGTCTGCTGGTCGGAGGTCGCCTGGTCGACATCCTTCTGTGCGCTACCCCCCGCTCTCAGAAGCTGCGTCGCACGCGCGAGCGTACGCGTCTGAAGCTCAAGAACGCCGGCGCTCGCCAAAAGCTGGGATTCCGCCTGCAACAGATCAGGGCTATCGATCGTAAACAGGATATCGCCCTGCTTGACTTCATCCCCGAGATTGAAGAATGCCTTTAGTATCTTGCCGGGATATTGCGAGAACACCTGCACCAGCATGTTCTGGTTGAAATCGATCGTACCGACCGCGGTCTTCAACACCTCGAAGCTGCGCTGCTCTACCGGTCCAATCTTGAGAGCGCCGAGCTGTTTCTCGGTCAGGTCGACAAATTGCAGCGCTGGATCTCCGCCCGGCGCGGTCTGAATCGGAATTGTACGACCCGTCGTCGCCGCCTCTACGCTGGTTGAATTTGCAAAATATCGGCTTCCGGCAAATGCCGCGACACCCATGACAATCGACATGGCTAGCGCGCTCTTCAACAGGCCCTGCTTCGAAAAGCCACCAAGTACTTTCACGTCGATCTTCCCAATTAGCTGCGGACAACCACCGGCGGCAAGGGATGCGCGGCCGCGGTTCGTCGTCTCCGGCATCTATCCCAGCCGATCTAGACCACCTCACTTACGCACACCTTACAAAGCGTTTTGGCGACAGGACGCTGGATGAAAGGCAAGGGCATTTCGGTTGCCGAGAATCTCTACAGTCGATGCCGGCTCCAAATGCAGGATGGTCAAGTTATTTGCTGAGGATGATCAAGTTATTTGCAGCTCGATGTTGATTTGACCGCGCTTTATCGAAAATCGCGGCCGTCGATTGCTATATTTATTTAAGGCGCTCGGATGTGGCACGTCCGATGAAGGCCGAAGGATTCCGTGGCAATCGCTTGCTCAGCCGAGTCATCCGCCACGAGAGTCTGGCTGCGCGTCGACTCGCCGCGCAGGCTCTCGATCGCGCATAACAGACGACACTTACGTTAGCCTTACATCGATAACTCGCGAGAAAAATTTCGACACTTGATCGGCGGCTTCGCAAGGCTTCAATATTGGCCGACACCCACAGGGAATGCGATGAGCAAGAATGCAGCCTCCTGGATTGCGATTTTTGCGGGATTCGCGTCCAGCGGGCTGGCTCTTCGTGTCGCCTTCGACCTGAGCCTTCCCGATAGTTTCGATACATTCAGCGCCAATCTGCAGATGCAATCGGTACGGGCTGATGTCGCAGCGATTGCGGCGCTGGTGTCTGTTATTGCGCATGTCATAGATAGAGCATCGAAATAACCTGGCTGGAACGATTCGTACCCAATTCACGTCGGCGAACGAAAGACCGGATGAAAGCAGCCTGACGCATGATGAACGCACAAAAGCTCCCTCAAAATAATAACCCGCCATCGAGTCGCGTTCGGATCGCCGGAATGATTCTTCGCGCGCTGTTCATCGGCATCCTGATTGTGGTGACTGCGCGCGTTGCCAGTCCTCAAACCGAAAGTTTCTGGTCGGCATACGAGACACCCGGCGATCTCATTCGAATGGCCCTGGGTTTTTCCGTATGCCTGTGGCTCGCGGTTCACGTGTTCATTCTGCCCAAGGACGCGGAAGCGTACCGGACCTGGTTGTATCTCGGTTTGGCCGTTTTGCCCTTGGCACTCATCTGCGCCATCGTCATTTGGTAACGCCCAGATAATATATGGGTTTTATATTTTCGTCCGGGCCTCGCTCGGAGACGGCGTCCGCTATTCCCTTAAAAAGACGCCTGCTTACACCAACCTTACAGGACTTTTCGTCTGACCGGCCGGCACTTGCGTGGTGCCTTGAATCGTCTCATGGCTAGGCCGACTGGACTGTTAGGTAGCCAAAATATGCGATTGTTGGTCGTCGAAGACAACGAGCAGCTTGCCGGGCTTTTGACCAAGGCCCTGCAAACGGCGGGCTACGAAATCGATGTGCTGTCGAATCTTGAGGAAGCAAGTACGGTTCTTCGAACGACTTTCTACGCCGCTCTCATTCTGGATCTGGGATTGCCGGACGGCGATGGCCTAGCCCTGCTGCGCGAGATACGGCATCGGAACGATCCAATTCCCGTCCTGGTCCTGACCGCACGCGGCGGCCTTCATGATCGCGTCCACGGCCTGCGCAGCGGCGCGGACGATTATCTGGTGAAACCGTTCGCACTGGAGGAATTGGTCGCGCGACTGGAAGCCCAACTGCGGCGGCCCGGCCATCTGCTTGGGAGCTCTCTCCGCATCGCCAATCTTGAATTCGATACCCGAAACCGGCAAGCGTCCATCGATGACCAGCCCCAGGTGCTGTCGGCCCGCGAAACAGCGGTGCTCGAGCTCTTGATGCGCAGCAAAGGGCGCGTGGTTTCCAAGAAGCAGGTTGAAGATCACATCTTTGGACACTCGGGAGAAGTCGCGTCGAACGCCATCGAGGTGTATATTCACCGTTTGCGCAAGCAACTTTCGGAGCGAGGCGCCAAGGTTCAGGTTCATACCATTCGCGGAGTAGGCTACCTCATCGCAGAGGAAAAGTAGCGTGATCCGATTCAAGTCGATCATCTCCCGCATCGTGATTCTGCATGTCGTTGCCGTCCTCATCACCTCCATTTTCATGTCGCTCGCGCTATCGTGGTTGTTGAACTATGCAACAAACAACATCCACAACAAGGCGATGCAGGAGCAGGCCGTTTCAGTCGGGCAGCATCTGAGCGCGAAGCCTGACGGCAGTCTCGACCTAAACCTTCCCCAGGACCTGCTCGGGCTCTACTCGCAGGCATACGGGCGTTATTCGTACGCGGTGATCGATGATCGGGGCCGCGTTCTGTTTTCCTCCCTCCGGGATCACGCCGCCCTGTTTCCTGCCGACGCCAGATCCGGCGATATCGAGTTTCTGCAACAACGGCGTGGCGACGCTACCGTGTCCGGCGCCAGCATCAGGAAGACCGTCGGCAACAAGACCGTCTGGATTCAGACCGGCGAAGATCTGGCCAACCGCGATGTGCTGATCGACGATATCGTCGCCGATTTCTATAGAAATGTTGGCTGGATTACGTTGCCCATCCTTTTGGTGCTGCTGATCGCGGATATCGCTATCTTCCGTCGTGCCCTGCGGCCCCTTCGGCAGGCCTCGGAGATCGCCAGCCACATCGGACCAACGCGTACCGACCTTCGTTTGCCGACCGAAGAGATTCCGCGCGAGGTACGTCCGCTGGTGTCGGCAGTCAACCAGGCGCTGGACCGGCTGGAAGAAGGTTTTCGGATTCAGCGTGATTTCACCGCGGATGCTGCGCACGAGCTGCGCACCCCCCTGAGTATCCTCCGAACCCGGCTGGATATTCTGGAAGACGAGAAAGTGGGAGAGGCTCTGCGGCGGGACGTTGAAGGAATGGCACATGTCATCAGCCAGTTGCTCGACATCGCGGAACTGGACGCGTTCGTCGTCGGTGCGCTCGAAAAAGCCGATCTTCGATCCGTGACCGCCGAGGTCGCAGCGTTTGTTGCGCCGCTGGCGTTAGCGCAAGGCAAGGACGTCGCCTTGCTGGGCGCGACGGAACCGGTTTGGGTTAAAAGCAATCCGGAAATGCTGAGCCGTGCGATCCGAAACCTTGCGGAGAATGCGATAAACCATACCGCGCCGGGAACGACTGTAGAATTTGTCGTCGAAGAGAACGGGACGGTGAGCGTGCTCGACCACGGACCGGGCGTAGCAGAAGACGAGCGCAAACTTATCTTTCAACGTTTCTGGCGACGCGATCGCAGCAAGCCAGGAAGCACAGGCCTTGGGCTTTCCATCGTTCAGCGCATCGCCGAGTTGCATTCTGCGACAATCACCGTGGAAAATCGTCGCCCCGCAGGCGCGCGCTTCTCGCTCAAGTTTGTGCCGTTGAGCCCTTAGATGCCGCGAATGCGATCGGCGCAGCAAGCCGTTCAGGACGCCTGTAGCGCCAGGATAGGCCCATATGACTTCATCGTGTGGAATCATTTTGACGCGGGTCAAAACCTGCGTGGGTGTCGGCGGAGGACCTCCGCATCATCGAGAGCCTATGCGCCGGCAGCCGGCAGACTGGCGGCCGCAATGGCGACGATCACGGCGAGACGGCGTCCGATCCGGGACGGCGTGGCGCGCAGCAATGAACGCAACTGTTGCATATCGCAGATTCCTCTCGCGCCAGCGGAAATAATCGTTCCGCGAAGAAGCGCTCAAAGAAAATGGGCCCACCTCAAAGGCCTGTCGAGAGCGCTGCGAAAATAGCAACGCGTTCATCGTCCGAGTCGCACGTGGCAGTGTTTTCTTGCCTTAATCGGACCGGCAACGGTCGAAATCTTCTCTAGCGAAATTCGGTGCGTGGCGCCCGATGCAGGGCCCGGACCGCTACGCCGGCGTAAACCCAAAAGTCCGCTCGAAACGCCTGGCGTAGCCGGGCCAAACCTCGGGGTTGATGATGCGCGGCGGCCGCTTGCCGTCGAGCGCGTCGAGAATTTGCTCGGCGGCTATCCTGCCCATGTTCGCCCGCGCCTCCTTGGTCACTCCCGCCGTATGCGGGCTCGCAAGCACATTATCGAACTGCAGCAGCGGATGGTCCGGCGGCGGCGGTTCCTTCGACCAGACGTCCAGGCCGGCGCCGGCAATGCGCCTGTCGCGCAGCGCCTCGAGCAGCGCGGTCTCATCATGGATAAAGCCGCGGGCCGTGGTGATGAAATACGCATGCGGCTGCATCAGCGCGAATTCGCGCGCACCGATCATGCCGCGGCTTTCCTTGGTCAGCGGACAAGAGATCGACACGTAATCCGAGCGGCGCAGCAGTTCATCCAATTCAACCTTCTCGCCATCGCGCGCTGCCATCTCGGTTGCCGTGAGATAAGGATCGTAGGCCAGAACCTTCATGCCGAGCAGACCCTTGCAAAGTGCTGCGATGCGGCGGCCGACATTGCCTAACCCGACGATGCCGATGGTCTTGCCCTGCGCCTCGGTGCCCATCAAGGCGTTGCGGTTCACATTCGCCTCGCGCCGCAGCGCGCGGTCGGCCTCGAGGATTCGTTTCGACAGTGTGAGCAGCATTCCCAACGCATGTTCGGCCACGGAGTGGGCATTGCCGCCGGACTGATTGACGACCAGTACGCCGGCTTTCGTGCAGGCATCGACGTCGACGGGGTCAAAACCTGCGCCATTGCTTGAGACGATGAGCAGGTTCGGCGCCCGCCGCAGCAGATCGCCATCGACGTGAAAATGCTTCGCCAGTTCATCGCGCGCCGCGCCGATCTGATAGGCGTGCGCCGCCGCCAGGACTGGCGCCGAGATCTCTTCAGTGCTTTCGTTCTCGAGCCGGTCGAGGCGCACATCGGGCCGCGCCCGGAGGATGTCGGCATAAATCTCGTGGGCCAGATATTTGACGTAGAATACGCGCTTGTTGTTGACGGACATTATTGACGCACCTTCAGTTCGGGAAGCCATAGAGTTTTGCGGGATTGGTCACGAGGATGCGATGCTGCGTCGCCCGGTCCGGCGTCCACATCTGAAACAATTCGAACAAGTGCCCGGCGTCGGGCATCTCGCCCTCGACGCGTGGATGCGGCCAGTCGCCGCCCCACACCATCCGTTCCGGATTGGCCCGCACCAGCGCTTCATGAAACGGCCGCGCGTCCGGATAATCAGGCGCGTCGCGGCTGAGGCGGTGAGCGCCGGACAGCTTGGCCCAGCACCAGCCGTCGCCGACCGCACGTAACAGCGATTGGAAGCCTGCCGTCGCAACGCCAGCGCGGGCATCGGTGCGGCCCATGTGATCGATCACGACAGGCAGGCCCAGCGATTTCAGCACTGGGATCGTCTCGGGCAAATCCTTGACGTCGATCCAGAGCTGAAGATGCCATCCGAGCTCGGCCATGACAGGCGCCAGCGTTCGCGCTGCTGACAGCGGCACACCGCCGCGATAGTGCAGTTGCCCGTCGCGAAAAAAATGATTGAACCGCAAGCCGCGGACGCCAAGACCGGCCCACGCGCGCAGATCGGCCGGCGGGATGTCGGCTTCTGCCACCGCGACGCCGCGCAAACGGTCGGGTCGTTGCTTGAGCGCATCGAGCATCGCGGAATTGTCACGGCCGTGCGCGCTGCCCTGCACCAGCACGCCGCGCGCAAATCCAATGGTGTCGAGCATGCCCAGATATTTTTCCAGCGGGGCGTCCGGCGGCGTATAGCTGCGATCGGCAGCGTAAGGAAACAGCTCACCGGGCCCGAACACATGGGCATGCGTATCGCAGGCATTCGGCGGCGGCGGCACTTTCGGCCGGCTGACGTCGCGCGGCGGGAGGCAGGCGGGAATCATCTGCGTCATTCGGCTTTCATGCCGGCGGCCTCGATGATTGGCCCCCATTTCTTGTAATCGGCACGTATCTTGGCATCGAATTGCTGTGGCGAGCTGCCGATCGGCGATGCGCCGAGCTTGCTCAGACGCTGCTTGACGGCCTCAGTGTTCAAAGCCGCAACGAAATCATGCGAAAGGCTCTCAATCAGATCGCGAGGCATGCCGGCCGGTCCGAGCAGACCCCACCACACCTCGGTGTCGTAGCCCGGTACGGTCTCGGCCATGCTGGGCACATTGGGCAGAAACGTCGCCCGCGAGGCGGTCGTGACGGCGAGTGCACGCAGAGTACCGGCCTCAAGCTGTCCCACCGATTCCGGCCCGTTGTTGAACGACATTGGTATTTGGCCGCCCAGGAGATCGTTGATCGCGGGCGCGCCGCCCTTGTAGGGAATGGCATTGATATTGATCCCAGCGAGATTTTTCAAAAGCTCGCCGGCGAGGTGCGTCGATGTTCCATTCCCCGCGTGACCGAAAGACAGGCTTCCCGGTTTCGACCGCGCCTGCGCGATCAATTCGCCGAGCGTCTTGAATGGAGAATCGGCGCGCACCAGCAGGATGTTGGGAGACGAAGCCAACAGCGAGATCGGCGTGAAATCCTTGAAGGTGTCGTAGGGAATTTTGGGGTACAGAAACGGATTGGTGGCGTGACCGCTCGCAACAACGATGAGGGTGTAGCCGTCCGGCGGGGACGTCGCGAGCGCCTGCGAGGCCACCACGCCGCCCGCACCCGGCCGGTTTTCAATGACGACGGTTTGGCCCCATTGCCGGGAGACCACATCGCCCAGCGTGCGCGCGAGGATGTCCACACCGCCGCCGGCGGCATAGGGTACGAAAATATGCACCGGCTTGGACGGAAATGGCGACTGCGCGGACGCGATCCCGCTCGCGGTAAACATCGCCACTGCTGCGGCAACCCTCCGGAACCACCTGCCCATGGCATCCCTCCCGATTTTTTCGTTACTTCTTTGATCGCACGCCAGCCAGCCGACCGCAGCGCCATCCGGTGCAGATCACGGTAACGATCGGGGCATGTTGACAATCCCGGAGATCGCGTCAAGTTTCAGCGTCATAACAAGACGGCCGCGATCAGATCGCGAACGAAAATCGTCGCGGGGATAAGGGAGAATTCGATGGCGGCTGCCGAGGGACAAACCTCGCCCAAGGGCTTGAACGAGAAGGCCTTGGACGAGAAAGCCCTGGATGAGAAGGCCTCTCATGAAAAGGCCTCTCAAGAGAAGGCTTCTCAAGAGAAGGCTTCTCATGAGAAGGCTTGGCACCAGGTGGTGCTGCAGACGCTCAAGCGCAATGACATCCGCCTTGTGCCGTACGTTCCCGATCGCGTGCTGACGACGCTGATCAAGGATATTCACGCCGATCCGTTCTTTACCACCTTCCCCACCGCGCGCGAGGAAGAGGCGGTCGGCATCGTCGCCGGAGCGTGGATGGGTGGCATGCGCGGCGCCGTGCTGATGCAGACCAGCGGCTTTGCGACGCTGGCAAATGTGCTGGCCTCGCTGGCGGTGCCCTATCAGATTCCACTGATCATGTTCGTGTCCGAACGCGGCACCCTTGGCGAGTTTAATTACGGACAGTCGCTGGTTTGCCGCACCATGCGCCCGGTGCTGGACTCGCTGGCGATGGAGCACCACACCGCGACCCGGCTCGATGAGTTCGAGTTCATCGTCGATCGATCGATCAAGCAGGCCATCACCACCCAGGCGCCGGTGGCGCTGATCCTGTCGCCGCTTTTGACCGGCGGCAAAGTGTTCGACAAGTGAGTGAAGCGCATGAGCCGTGAAACCAATACCCCTGCCCGCAACACCAAGGTGATGAACCGGTTGGATCTCACTTCGCGCCTGGTCTCGAAGCTGAAGAGCGAAGAAGCCGTGATCGGCGGCATCGGCAACACCAATTTCGATCTGTGGGCAGCCGGCCATCGCCCGCAGAATTTCTACATGCTCGGCAGCATGGGCCTCGCCTTCCCGATTGCGCTCGGGGTCGCGCTGGCCCAGCCGGCGCGCCGCATTTTCGCGCTGGAGGGAGATGGCTCGCTCTTGATGCAAATGGGCTGCCTGTCGACCATCGCGGCGCTTAAGCCGAAAAACCTCACCATGATCGTCATGGACAATGGCGTCTACCAGATCACCGGCGCGCAGCCGACCCCGGCGGCTGCGGTAGCGGATATCGTTGCCATCGCCGTCGGCTGCGGTCTTTCCAACAGCGCCTGGGCGGCCGACGAAGAGGATTTTGAGCGTCTCATCGATCAATCGCTGGCAGCGACCGGGCCGATGCTGATTGGAGTGCGCATCGACGACAAGCCGGGGGTCGGGGCAACCCGCAGGGATCCCGTGCAGATCAGAGAGCGCTTCATGCTCGGCCTCGGCGTGCGGCAAGCGTTATGAGCTTCGTCCCGAAGACGATTGGCGCGTCCTGACGCAAAAATCCTCGCGGAAACAGAATCCCGCGAGGATTGATTGATAAGTTGATCGCTAGCCCGCCCGAAAAACCGGACGGCATTTTAGATGCTTTGCTTACCTCAGAATTTTACAGCAGGCCCGCGCCACGCGCCCACTTGTACTTGGCGCCGAGCACCTCGACCGGCAGTTCGGTCGAGTAGGCATAGGCCGGGATGCCGTTCTGGTAGAGATACTCAGCGGCTTCCTCCACCTCGACGTCACCGGCGAGCGAGGCGACGATCGGCTTCACGAAGCCCTTGGCTTCCATCTCCTTCTTCACCTCGACCATGTTGCGGGCGAAGACCATCGGCGGGGTAACGATGGTGTGCCAGTAACCGAGGATCAGCGAATGAATCCGCTCATCGGACAGGCCGAGCTTTACGGTGTTGACGTAGGTGATCGGCGGCTCACCACCGGTGATGTCGACCGGATTGCCGGCGGCGCCGAACGGCGGGATGAACTTGCGGAACGCCGCGTCGAGATCGGGCGGCATCGTCATCAATGAGAGACCATTATCGACGACCGAATCCGACAACAGCACGCCTGAGCCACCCGCGCCGGTGATGATCAGCACGTTCTCGCCCTTCGGCGTCGGCAGCACGGGCACGCCGCGCGCGAATTCGAGCAATTGCCGCAGCGAGCGGGCGCGGATCACGCCGGACTGCTTGAGCACGTCCTCATAGATCTTGTCGTTACCGGCGAGCGCGCCGGTGTGCGAGGAAGCAGCCTTGGCGCCCGCGGACGTGCGGCCCGCCTTGAGCACCACCACCGGCTTCTTTTTGGAGACCCGCTTTGCGGCTTCCGCGAAGGCGCGACCGTCCTTCAGGTCTTCGCAGTGCTGCGCGATGATCGTCGTGTTGGGGTCCTGCTCGAAGAAGGCCAACAGATCGTCCTCGTCGATATCAGACTTGTTGCCGAGACCGACGATCGCGGAGACGCCCATTTTGGCCGAGCGCGAGAAGCCGATGATCGCCATGCCGATACCGCCGGATTGCGACGACAGTGCCGCGGACCCCTTGACGTCGTAAGCCGTGCAGAACGTCGCGCAGAGATTCGCCGGGGTATAGTAGAAGCCGTAGATATTCGGCCCCATCAGGCGGACGTTGTACTTCTTGCCGATTTCGACGATTTCAGCCTGCAATTCAGGCGCACCCGCTTCCGCAAAGCCGGACGGAATAAGGACGGCGCCGGGAATTTTCTTCTCGCCGCATTCGACGAGCGCCCCGGCGACGAACTTCGCCGGAATTGCGAACACCGCGGTGTCGATCACACCCGGCACATCCTTGACGCTCTTGTAGGCTTTGTAGCCCAGGATCTCGGAGGCCTTGGGATGAATCGGATAGATGTCACCCTTGTAGCCGCCGTTGATCAGATTCTTCATCACCGAGTTGCCGATCTTGCCATCCTCGGCCGAGGCGCCGATCACGGCAACCGCCTTGGGCTGCATGATGCGGTTCATCCCGGCGACGATTTCCTCGGTCGGGCGCGGCGCCGGCCGCGGCTTGTAGTCGAAGTCGACGACGATGCGGACGTCGGCAGCGATCGCGTCTTTCTTGGTGGCGAATACCGGATTGAGATCGAGTTCGATGATTTCGGGGAAGTCGCTGACGAGTTGCGACACCTTGACGATGATTTCGGCCAGCGCTTCGCGGTTGACCGGGTCGCCGCCGCGTACGCCTTTGAGCATGTCATGGGCCTGGATGCCGTCGAGCATCGACAATGCGTCGCCCTTGGTGGCGGGAGCGAGACGGAAGGTAATGTCCTTCAGTACCTCGACCAGCACGCCGCCGAGGCCGAAGGCCACAAGCTTGCCGAACGATCCGTCGGTGATGGAACCGACGATGACCTCGGTGCCACTGGCCAGCATCTGCTGGACCTGAATGCCTTCGATCTTGGCATCGGACTTGTATTTCTTGGCGTTGGCCAGAATGGTCGCGTAATTCTTTTCGACGTCGGCGGCGGTCTTCACTCCCACCATCACGCCGCCGGCTTCGGTCTTGTGAAGAATGTCGGGCGAGACGATCTTCATGACGACCGGAAAGCCCATGTCGGTCGCGATCTTGGACGCTTCGGCGGCGGATTTGGCTACGCCCTCCTTCGGAACCGGGATGCTATAGGCATCGCAGACCAGCTTGCCTTCCGGCGCCGTCAGACTTGTGCGTTTGTCCGCCTTGACCAGATCGAGTATTTTGCGGACCGCATCTTTGGAATTTGACATTGGCTTCCTCCGTGACGTCTATTTTTCATTCGTAGGCAACGCATTGGGCTTCAGGCCCGTGGCCTGCGCTCAATCGACATTCCCGGTGATCGCAAACGCGGGGCCGCGTTCGCTGCGACATTGCTCCAGCCGTTGAATTACTGGCTCGTTATGGCATTTGGTATGCCAGAAACCGAGTTGTCAAGGTACGCAAGTGCTGAAAAGACGGGTAACTTGACATTCTGGCATTTGGTATGCCAAAAATATAACAGATATTCTTCCGGTAAGGCGTCTCCCAGGGAGGGAGATCAGTCGTGCCCGTACGGAAACAAACCAAGGCGCCGCCCACCATGGCCGAGGCAGAGATCGCAATCGTCCGGATTGTGCCGGAGACCAGCTTCAAGAACAAGGCGTATGAAGCCTTGAGGGAAGCGATCCTCAAGATGGACATCTATACGACGCCTGAACCGGTCATGCTCGACGAGCGTGCCCTGTCGGAGCGCCTCGGCGTCAGCCGGACCCCTATCCGGGAAGCGATCGCGATGCTGGAACAGGACGGTTTCGTCAAGACCGTGCCACGCCGCGGCATTGTCGTCGTCCGCCGGACCAAGAGCGAGATCGTCGACATGATCCGGGCCTGGGCCGCGCTCGAGAGCATGGCCGCTCGGCTGATCACGACCACCGCGCGCAAAAAGGACATTTCCGCGTTGCGCGACTTTTTCAGGAATTTTGGCAAGGATCGGCTGCCGCAGGATCATGTCGAGGAGTATTCCAAGGCCAACATCGCCTTTCACCAGGCGCTGATTTCGCTCAGCGAGTCGCCGGTGCTGGTCGATATGACCAACGATATCCTGCTGCACGTTCGCGGCTACCGGCAGTTGACGATCGGACGCGTGGACCGCACCGCGGTGTCGCTGCCTGAACATATCGCGATCATCGAGGCGCTCGAAGAGCGTGACACCGAATTGGCGGAAAAGCGGGCGCGCGATCACACCCTCGGCCTTGCCGCTTACGTCGAAGCGCACGGCCAGGAACTTTTCAACTGAAGAGCGCCCCTCATTCCGGCGCGACGAGATAGAAGACGACGAATTCGTCCGCATCGAGAAAACCATCAGGGAGAAGCGGAATGTCCGCAATCGTACAGAGCATTGACGCAAACAAAGCCGACGCCCAGCAAGAGCTGACGGACGGCTTTCATCTCATCATCGACGCGCTCAAGCTCAACGGCCTCAATACGATCTACGGCGTGCCCGGCATTCCGATCACGGACTTCGGCCGGATGGCACAGGCCGCGGGCATTCGCGTCATCTCGTTCCGCCACGAGCAGAACGCCGGTTATGCGGCAT
>Ga0209117_1000324_pt1 | contig 23457 bp, 27 predicted proteins | sample BlaSpr_A8_OM2_M2_FD_187978 | JGI IMG/M metagenome (GOLD analysis project Ga0209117, IMG submission 187978) | Forest soil microbial communities from Thunder Bay, Ontario, Canada - Black Spruce, Ontario site 2_A8_OM2_M2 (SPAdes) (version 2) | ecosystem: Environmental > Terrestrial > Soil > Boreal... | reverse complement strand
AACTCGGCGACCGGCTCGGTCCGGTGCTCTGGCAATTCGCGCCGACCAAGAAATTCGACGAAGCAGATTTCGGAAAGTTTCTCGAGTTGCTGCCGCGTGAGCTCGAGGGGCGCGCGTTGCGCCATGTGGTCGAGGTGCGCAATCCCAGTTTTTGCGTGCCCGATTTCATCGCGCTGCTGCGGAAGTTTGAAACGCCGGTCGTGTTCGCCGAACACGGCAGCTATCCCGCCATCGCCGACGTGACAGGCGATTTCGTCTACGCGCGGCTGCAGAAGGGCAATGACGAGATCAAGACCTGCTATCCGCCGAAGCAACTCGACGCCTGGGCGAAGCGGTTGCAATTATGGGCCGGCGGCGGCGAGCCGGACGATCTGCCGCGCGTCGATCCGGCAGCTACGAAGAAAGCGCCGCGCGATGTGTTCGCCTACGTGATCCACGAAGGCAAAGTGCGCGCGCCTGCCGGGGCGATCGAACTGATCGAGCGGGTGAAGTAATCCCGCCCTTCAATCCAGTTTTATGCCTGCCTCGCGAATGAGTTTCGTCCAGCTCTCGTATTCCGACGCGACGAAGGCATCGAGCCTGTCGTTCGGCAGATCCCACACCTCGCCGCCGCTCTTCTCGAAGCGCTCCTTGAGTTCGGGCAGCGCGGCGCGGATATCGGTGCGCAACCTTGCGACAATCTCCGGCGGGGTTTTTGCCGGTGCGAAGATTCCGAGCCAGGAATCGACATCGAGACCGGGCACGCCGGCCTCCGACATGGTGGGCACGTCAGGCGCAAGCGGACTGCGCTTCGACGACAGCACGGCGATGCCCTTGGCCTGCCCCGACTGCACGTATGGCAGGCCCGCGGCAATCGAATCGAAGAACAGATCGATACGGCCCGCCAGCAGATCGGTGAACGCCGGCGGCGAGCCCTTGTAGGGCACTTCCAGGAGCTTCACGCCCGCGGCCTTCATGAACGCAGCCGCCACCAGCTGCTGACCGGTTCCGACGCCTGCGGTCGCCACTGATATCGAGCCCGGATTGGCTTTGGCGGCCGCGACGATGTCCGCAAGCTTCGCCTGCGGCATATCCCTGCGGCCGACCATCACGTAACCAAATTTGTAGACCACCGCGACCGGAACGAAATCCCTTCGGGGATCGTAACCCAGCTTCGAATACAGCGCCGAATTGAAGGCCATGTTGGAGAGCCCGCCGACCAGCAACGTATAGCCGTCCGGCTCGCTCTGGGCTGCGGCTTGCGTGCCCACGACGGTGCCGGCGCCAGGCTTGTTTTCGACGAAGAAGGCCTGCCCGGTACGCTTCGAAAGCGCGTCGGCGAGATGCCGCCCGACCAGATCATAGCTGCCACCGGGACCGATCGGGACGATGATCTTCACGGGGTGGTCAGGATAATTGGCCTGCGCCCGCGCCACCGCAACACTGAGCGCGAGAGACCCGAGCGCGGCGGCGATCCATGCCAGCGAGCGGAAACATCCAATCATTCTATTTCCCCCGGGCGAGACCCGCCCTGACAACAGGCACTTTCCTCGCGAGCCGACTATGGGACATGCCGCGCCCGGCGGCAACGCAGATGTGGAAATCGGTCCGCGAGTAACATAGCTTTGGATGACATCACGAACGCCTGGATGCCGAGATGGCACGCAAAACCAAACGCCTTTTCACCATCGGCTATGAACAGACGGCCGCCAAGGCTGTGCTTGACGAACTCAAGCAGGCCGGGGTGAAGCTATTGGTCGACGTGCGCGCCGTCGCCGCATCGCGCCGCCCGGGTTTTTCGAAGAACCAGCTCGCGGCCGGGCTCGATGAGCGCGGCATTTCCTATCTGCATCTGCGCGGGCTCGGCACGCCGAAGGACGGCCGCGACGCCGCGCGCGGCGGCAAATTCGACGCGTTGCATAAGATCTATGCGGCGCATCTGAAGACGCCACAGGCGAGGGAAGAACTCGACGAGCTGTCGGCACTGGTCAGGAAATCCGGGCCGGTCTGCATCCTCTGCTACGAACGCGATCACCTGCACTGCCATCGGCAGTGGATCGCCGAGATCATCAAAGACCGCGACGGGGTCAAGGTCGAGAATCTGGTCGCGCCGCAGATGTAAGAATATTTCCACGCCCCCGGGAACCATCGCATCGCCGTCGATTTGAGATATTTGGTCTCCTTGGGAGAATGCCATGCGCATAACACTCATCGCGTTCTGTTTCACCGTCTGCGCATCAGCCGCAATCGCTCAAACCCGAACCGAAGACAAGAAACCGGGCGATTCGCCGCAGAGCACCGGGCGCACTGTGTTGCCTGACGACAATAAAGGACAACTGCAGCCGCAGGGCTGGACCGGCCCCATCACCACCGGGACCGGCGGCACGTCGGCGGCAAGTCCGCAGGGACAGTCTCCGCCGGGCATGCAGGCCGCCCCCGACGATTCGTCAAAGACGATCGTGGATCCGAATCCAGCCACACCAAAGTGAGCCGGTAGCCTCGTCTGTTCAGCCCTCCCCCGCCAGCCGAAACGTGCCTTCCATCATCTGGACGCAGCGACCTCCGACATGCGCGGAAACGACAACGCTGTTCGCTTTGCGGACGCGCGTCAGCATCAGACTTGGCCGTCCCATGTCGACGCCCTGCCCCACGCCTAGCTTCAACTCGCCATCCCGTTCGCTCGCCAGGTCCGCGAGCAGCGCCGCGGCCGCTACGGTGGCGCTGCCGGTGGCGGGATCCTCAACAAGGCCGCTCGATCCCGGGAAAAACATCCGCGCCTGCAGGTCGCAAGCCTCCGCGGCGGGGACGTCGCGGGTATAGAGGTAGACGCCGACCGCGCCATCGCAGGCCAGCACGCGAGAGAAGGCCGCCGGCTCCGGCTTGGCCCGCCGCAACGCGTCGCGCGAGGCCAGCTCCGTCACCAGAAACGCCATACCGACCGACACGATGAGGGGCGGATGCCGATCGGTTCTGATATCCGCTGATGACAGCGAGACACTGTCTGCGGCCTGCTCGGCGCTGAATGGCGTCAGTTTGCTGAGAGGTTGCGGCGCAGTGAGTTCGGCGCCGGCAACCCTGCCCTCTTCGTTGAGGATTTCAACCGGCACCAGCCCTGCTTTTTCCTCAAACGTTAGCCGCGCCGGCGGCTTTGCCGCCTGCGTCGCCAGCACGAAGGCTGTACCGACATTGGGATGGCCCGCGAACGGGATCTCGCTGTTCACCGTGAAAATGCGAACCTGCGCGTCGTGGGCCGGATCGCGCGGCGGCAGCACGAAGGTTGTCTCCGAATAATTGAACTCGGAGGCGATAGCCTGCATCTGCGCGGTCGAGAGCCCGCCGGCATCCAGCACCACGGCAAGCGGATTGCCGCCGAAGGCGCGATCGGTGAAAACGTCCACGGTGATATAGCGCCGCTGCATCTGACGTCTCCGGTTTTTCCGAAAATCAGCCAGAACATGTCGCGGCACGTTTCGTCAAGCGCAAGCGCGCAAGCAGAGCGTTCTCTACCCTAGCTGCCACACCGTCATCGGCCGGTCATATCCCCTGACCGCGACTTCGCCGAGCGACACGGCGTCACTGCCGTCGTCGCCAAGCGCATCGCGAACCGCGGCCGAGACCAGGAGCTGCGAATTGAACTCCTTGTTGAGTGATTCAAGCCTCGCTGCAAAGTTCACGGTATCGCCGATCACGGTATATTCCTTGCGCCGGGGAGAGCCGATATTACCCGCGACCACTTCGCCGAAGTGAATGCCGATGCCGATCCGCAGCGGCCAGGTGCTGGCCTTGTTGGCTCGATCCATTTCGACAAGCATCTCGCGCGCCGCGGCGACCGCGTGGTGCGCGGCGTCGGCAGCCTCGAACGGCGCGCCGAACAGCGCCAGAAATCCATCGCCTAAAAACTTGTTCACGATGCCGCCATGACGGTCGAGTATTTCGACCAGCACCGCGAACGCACCGTCCAGGCGGTCGACGACATCTTGCGGGGAACGTGAACGGGCACCAGCAGTAAAACTGCGGAAATCGACAAACATGACGGCGACGCGGCGGATATCGCTCGCCGTGCTGGCGCCTTCGACCATCAGCCGCTCGACGACCTGCGGCGAGACGTGCTGGCCAAACAGATCGGTGACGCGATCGCGCGCGGTGGCAGCCTGAATGCTGGCTGCGAACTGGCGGCGCAACTGAACTCCGACCGCGCCCGCGAGTATCCCGCAGGTGAGGATGATCAGGCTGCGTGCGGCGTGATACCAGATTTCGGGTTCGGGATTGGTGTTGGCGACGGGATGGTAAAACATCGCCATGCCGAACAATTCAGCCGCCGCAACGAAGCCGGTGAAGGTCGAGAGCCAGAAATCGAGCCGCAGCGTCGAGAGAATAATAAAGATGAAGTAGCCCAGCGGCGCCACGAAGCCGAGCGCCTGAACCGATCCCATGTTTTCGATGTGCAGGGCTAGCGCGATGGTCGGCATCGTGGTTTCAATCAGCGCGCCCAGATATCGCCGGATCACCGGCACATCGCGGTGAAGCTTCAGATGCCGGCTGATGGCCGCATGAACCCACAGCTCGAACAAAATAAACGGGACCAGGGTCACATAGATGTAGACCGGCTTGAGACCGCCTCGCCAGACGGCGGTTACCGCATCGGGCGCAAAGATGTAGACGGCCCAAAGGCTGGCGGCGAGAAGCGAGGAGGTTGCGACCAGCACTTTGATGCGAATCAGTTCGGTCCGCAGTACCTCTTGCGTCAGCGCGTGCTCGAAATCGGTCGATACCACCGACCGTTGCTCGCCTGCCCTGTTGGCCCAGAACCCAGCCATCACATTACCTTGTCATTCCGGGATGGTCCGAAGGACCAGACCTCAGATGTGCAATTGCACATCGGAATCTCGAGATTCCGGGGTCGTGCTTCGCACGCTCCGGAATGACATTAGTATCCCGCATCAATCGAGCGTGCGGCGGAAGCGCGTCACCGCGATCGTCATGGCCAGCAGCATCAGTGCAAGCAGGGCAATGGCGTCGTATTGCAGATTTTGCAGCGTCGCACCCTTCAGCAGGATGGCGCGGACGATCCTTAAGTAATGCGTCAGCGGCAGGCCCTCGCCGATATATTGCGCCCATACCGGCATGCCCGCGAACGGAAACATGAAACCGGACAACAGAATGCTCGGCAGGAAGAACATCATCGACAGCTGCATCGCCTGCAACTGGTTCTGCACGATGGTCGAGAACGTATAGCCGATCGACAGATTGGTGGTGATGAACAGCGTCGAGAGCAGCGCCAACATGATCAGGCTGCCCTGCACCGGCACGCCGAACAGCAGCACGCCGATCCCGACAATCAGGGTCGCCTGGATGAAGCCGACCAGCACATAAGGCACGATCTTGCCGAACATCACCTCAATCGGCTTGATCGGCATCGACAGCAGGCTCTCCATGGTGCCGCGCTCGATCTCGCGCGTCACCGAAAGTGCGGTGAAGATCAGCATGGTCATGGTCAGGATGGTGCCGACCAGGCCGGGCACGATATTCAGCCTCGACGACGCCGCCGGGTTGTAGCGCGCGTGGGCGCGAATCTCGAACGGCAGCGACGGCGGATCGCCGGTGAACAGATCGTGCTCCAGCGCGGTCTGAACCACCATGCCGAGCGCCGACATCGCAGAGCCGGCCGCCACCGGATCGGTCGCATCGGCGGCCACCAGCAGCGCCGGATGATCGCCGCGGCGCACGGCGCGCTCGAAGCCGCGCGGAATTTCCACGCCGAACAGCACCTTGCCCGACAGCAAGAGATTGTCGAACTCCGCGACATCGTGCACTTCCCGGGTGAAGCGAAAATAGGCGGTGTTCTCCAGCGCCTTCAGGATCGAGCGCGCGAGGTCGCTGTCCTCCTGCAACAGCACCGCGGTCGGCAGGTTGCGCGGTGTGGTGTTGATGGCGTAGCCGAACAGCAGAAGCTGCATCACCGGGATCATCACGATCATCGCGAACGACACGCGGTCGCGCTTGAGCTGGATGAATTCCTTGACCACCATCGCATAGCTGCGCCGCCAGAAGCCGAACGGTGGCTCCGGCGTGTCGCTTCTGTGGTCGGGTGCGTTGATTACGCTCATTGGAAATTATCCTTCGAGCGGGTCATCAGTTCGATGAACACGTCCTCCAGCGATGGCTCGCTGTGTTGCCAATGCAATCCGGGACGCTCGCGATACGGCGCAATCGTCGCCTCCAGCGCTGCCTTGTCGCGGCCGGACACATGCAGGCTGGTGCCGAACGGCGCCACCATGTCGATGCCGGGCTTGCCGGCGAATTCGGCCGCGAGCGTATGGAGGTCGTCGCCGGTGACCGTGTAGGTCGTCAGCGCCGATTTCGCGATCACATCGTCCACGGTGCCATGAACCAGCAGATGGCCATAGGCGATATAGGCGATCTCGTGGCAGCGCTCGGCCTCGTCCATGTAATGGGTCGAGACCAGCACCGTCAGCCCTTGCGCCGCGAGCGCGTGGATCTCGTTCCAGAAATCGCGCCGCGCCTTCGGATCGACGCCGGCGGTCGGCTCGTCCAGCAGCAGCAATTGCGGATTAGGCAAGGTGCAGGCGCCCAGCGCAAGGCGCTGCTTCCAGCCCCCGGAGAGTTCGCCGGCGAGTTGTTCTTCGCGCCCCGTCAGCCCGAGCCGCCTGATCATGTCGCGCGCGGTGCCTCGTGCATCGCGCACGCCATAGAGCCTTGCGACGAATTCCAGATTTTCGCGCACCGACAGATCCTGATACAGGCTGAAACGCTGCGTCATGTAGCCGACCTGGCGCTTGATCTTGTCGGCGTCGCGGCGGATGTTGTAGCCCAGACAGGTGCCCTCGCCGCTATCAGGGGTCAGCAGGCCGCAGAGCATGCGGATGGTGGTGGTCTTGCCGCTTCCGTTGGGGCCGAGGAAGCCGTAGATGGTGCCGCGCTTCACCTGCATCGACAGGTCATGCACCACCTCGCGGCCGCTAAACGACTTCGACAAGCCCTTAACGTCGATCGCGATGTCGGATGCGGAAGCCGGCGCCGCGGTCATCGTTTATCCGCCACCGGCGTCTTGGCGTTGAGAAACACGCTGATCGGCTGGCCGACACGCAAGGAGTCGGGCCGGGAGGGCCGCGCCTGGATCAGGTACACAAGCTTGTTGCGCTCATCGAGGCTATAGATGACAGGCGGGGTGTATTCGGCCGACGTCGCGATGAAATAGATTTTCGCGGTGAGATCGGCGGCGCAGTTGTCGCAGGTGACGCGCACCTCGTCGCCGATCGCAAGCTTCGGCAAATCCGGCTCCGGCACGAAAAACCGCAGTTTGATGTTGCCGGGCGGCATGATCGACAGCACCGGCCGCTGCGCCGGCGCCGTCTCGCCCTCGCGGAAATAAATCTGCTGAACGGTGCCGTCGACCGGCGCAAAGCCGATGCGCCGCACCAGTCGCGTCTGCGAGGTATTGACCCGCGCCTCGGCGACGCGCAGCGCGGAGAGGGCGGCGTCGAGATTGGCCTGCGTCCCGGAGCCGGTCCTGCTCAAGGAGGCGGCGCGGTCATAGGTTTGCTGGGCGTTGGCGAGCGTGGCGTTGTTCTGGTTGAGGTCGGCTCGCTGCAGATCATCGTCCACGGAATAAAGCTGCGTGCCGGCCTTGACCTCGTCGCCCTCGCGGACATTGAGCCTGGTCACCCGTCCGGATTCGTCGGGGCTGACGAAGATCATGTCGGCTTCGACCCAGCCCTGATAACCGGGATCCCTGCGCTCGTTGCAGCCGGCGAGCGCCAGGGCCAGCGCAAGCGCCGTCAAACTTCGCAACGCCATTCGCGACGACGTCATGTCGTCCTCCGTTCGCCAAAAATCAGATCGAGATGGACGCGGAGCATCTCGGTGGCGTCGAGCGGCGAATGCTTTTCGAACAGACTTTTCCAGATGACGGCGACAATCGCCGGCGCCACGACGATCTGCGGAAAGCGCGCCAGGTCCGGCTGGCCGATCTCGCCGCGCGCGATACCGAGTTCGATCATGGCACGCATGCCGGCGAGACCGCGCGAAATCACTTCGCGGTAGTAGAAGTCGGCGATACCAGGAAACCTCGGACCCTCGGCGACGATCAGGCGCACGATATCGCCGCGCCGCGTGCCCGCCACCTCCTGAATAAATGTTCGGGCAAAACCCTCAAGCGCCCCGCGAACCGATGCGCCGGGCGGCGGTGGCGATGCAAGACGGCCGATCAGCGGCACGATCGCCGTCCGGATCAGCTCTTCAAACAGCGCCTCCTTGTCCTTGAAATGCAGGTAGATCGTGCCTTTGGCGACGCCGGCGCGCTTGGCGACGTCATCGAGCCGCGTCGCGGTAAAGCCGCGCGCGATGAATTCATCCAGCGCCGCCTCCATAATGGCCTCGCGCCGCTCCGCCGCGCGTGCCGCACGGCCGGAAGGAGATTTGATGGACGCGGCCTTCGGCAAGGCCGGCTTCGACGGCTTGACCGAGGCAGCCTGCTCCCCGCGCCGGCGATTGGCCGATTTCGAGGTGGTTGCCTCCGCTGGTCTCGTTCGCGAGCCTGGCATGGGTAAAATATGACTGACTAGTCAGTCATTGTCAATGAATGACTGGAAAGGCCAATCCAGCCCGCGGATATGCCGCTTCTGAATTGCTCCTCGCGATAACGCGAATTCCCGAGATTCTTGAACCAGCTAGCTGTGAAACTTCAAGCCATCGACGATCTTGTCGATCACCTTGCGCTCGGCGCGCATGGCGAGGCCGACCAGATTGAGCTCGGCGCGGATCACCGCCCTCACCGCCGCCCGGTTGGCGGCGTCGTGCGTGGTCTTGAACATATCCTCGGTATAAACCGCAGGCTTCACGTTTCGCGCCAGCGCCCGCTCGAGCGCGCGGGTCAGCGCCAGCCGGTCGGCGCCGTAGATCAGAATCGGCTGTCCGATCAACGACAAATATTGGGTGCCGGAACCATCTTGGTAAGCGTCGCCGATGCATTCCGGAAACGCCGCCGCTATGCCGCTGGTAAGAAACGCCGCGACGTTCAACTTCTGCCACGCTTCAAGATCGGTCCGGATCACGACCGCGATCTTGGTATCGAATTGCATGAGTGATTCAACCGAGATGAATTCGTATTGCAGCTTAGCCTCGCCACCTCCACAACGGAAGCGCGCTCCCTCTCCACAACGTCATTCCGGGATACGCCGTAAGGCGTAGACCCGGAATCTCGAGATTCCGGGTTCGATGCTTCGCATCGCCCCGGAATGACTGTCAAGAAAATCAGCCCTTGGCGTCGCAGGCCCAGGCGCGGATCACGCATTCCTTGCCGCCGTATTCGTAGCATTTGCGGGTTGCCGCGTTGAGCGAACTCGAAATATGGGATTTCACCGCGTAACCGTGGGCGCCGCAAGGGTTGGTCATGTCGACCGACAACGCGGCACAGGCACGCTTCATGGTCACCGCAGTGCATTCGCCCTTGCACTGCTTCAGCGCCGCGGCGCGCGCGTCCGCCTCGCCGGCATAATCATAGGCCTGGCCGTAGGCGCCGCATTTGCCGATCGCGAATGCGCCCGCAGCCCACGACGGCGCCGATCCGGCCAACGCAAAAAACAACGCAAGCGCAACCATCGCCGGAGGGCGCGCAGTCTTAAAGAATTTCAAAATCCCCTCCCCCCGAGGCCAGTCCGGCGCAAATCTACTTGAGCGGACGTTTCAACTTGGTGAACGAGAGATTGAAAATGGAGTTCGCTAGAAGCGTAGGGTGGGGCAAAGGCGCCCTTTGCGCCGTGCCCACCATTCTCGTACTGGCATCGCACATAAGGGTGGGCACGCTTCGCTTTGCCCACCCTATGATCTATTACGAATCTGCGCCTACCCCCGCTGCGCCGCCTCGAGCGCCTGCGGCGTATCGATATCGAGGAAGGCACCAAAGCCCTCGACCGGGACTTCCGCCACCGCCTCGCTATGCCTTGCGATCAGATGGCGGGCGCCGATGTCGCCGTCGAGCGTCATCAACTCGTTGAAGAAGCGCCGCGACCACAGCACCGGATTGCCGCGCCGGTTATCGCTGACGGGCACCGCGATCAGATTGCCGCGATCCGGCGCAAAGGCTTCGATCAGCCGGTCGACCAAATGCGCAGAGATCAGCGGCATATCGCCCAGGCAAATCACCGCGCCGTCGGCATTGGCCGGCACCGCAGCGATGCCGGCCTTGACCGAGCTGGCGAGACCTTCGGCGAAATCCGGATTGCGCACGAATTTCACGTTGAGGCCTTGCAGCGCCTTCTCGACCTGCTCGGCCTGGTGGCCGGTGACGACAATCACCCCTTGCGCTTTCGAGGCCAGCGCCTGTTCGGTCACGATCCGAACCAGCGGCTTGCCGCCGAGTTCGGCCAACAGCTTGTTGGGACCGCCCATCCGGGTGGAGCGCCCGGCTGCGAGAATGATCGCGGCCACATTGCGGTTGCCGTCGGTGCCGAGATTTTCGCGGGGCTGGGGCCGAGTCACGATTTCCATCAATAGCCCGCCGACGCCCATGCCGGTGAGCTCGGCGCGCGTGACCTTGAGCCCCGCCAGCAGGCGCATCAACACCCAGTCGAAACCGTTCTCCACCGGAGAACGCGCACAGCCCGGCGCGCCCAGCACCGGCACGCCGCCCGCGCTGCCGATCAGCAGCAGGTTTCCGGGATCGACCGGCATGCCGAAATGCTCGATGGCGCCGCCGATGCCTGATATCGCCGCCGGAATCACGTCGCGCCGGTCGGCGATCGCAGACGCTCCAAACACGATCACCAGCTCAGCGCCAAGCCCGAGCAATTCCTTGATCGCAGCCTTAAGCGCCGCTTCGTCATGCGGCACGCGGCGCTCGGCCATGATGGTGGCGCCGGCGGGGGCGAGCCGCTCCGCCGTCACCCGCAAAGTCTTCTCCACCACCTTCGGCGCCAGCCCCGGCAGCAATGTCGAGACGACGCCGACGCGCTTGATGACGTAGGGCGCGATCCGCAGCGCGCTGCCGCTTGCCGCGGCCACCGCGGCATCGCGCAGCTTCGCCTCGACCCCGAACGGAATAAGTTTCACCGTTGCGACCATCTCGCCTTCGACCACCGGCTTGTAAGCGGCGAGCGTTGCAAATGTGATGGCTTCATCGACGCCGTTGATGCGATCAACCTTGGCGCGGTCCACCACCAGCACGCCGGCCCTGGCCGCGAACAGATTGGCGCGGCCGGTAAAGGCGCGCTCGACATGGACGCCGTCGCCGGCGACGGCCTGTGCGATGCTGGCCGCCGCGACGTCCTCGGAGACGTCACCTTCTTCGAGCCGCACCACGACGATTTCCTTGACGCCGGCACGGGTCAGCGCCTCGACCTCGGCGTGACCGATCGTGGTGCCCTTCTTGAGCACCAGCGATCCCTGGCGCAGGGTGTGGACGGTGACGCCGCCGATCGCCTCCATCGGACTGGCGGGACCGAATTTCATGCCGCGGCCTCTTTGGCCTCTTTCGGCAACCGCAGCTGCGCGGTGATCTCGGCCATGATCGCCACCGCGATCTCCGACGGCGAGACCGCGCCGATCGGCAGCCCAATCGGCGCATGGACGCGCGCGATATCACTGTCCCGCGCGCCTTGCGCCTTGAGGCGTTCGCCGCGCTTGGCGTGGGTCTTTCGCGAGCCCAGCGCGCCGATATAGAAGCAGTCGCGCTGGAAGGCGTGCAGCAGCGCCGGATCGTCGATCTTGGGATCGTGCGTCAGCGCCACAAAGGCGGTGTAGGGATCGACATTGAGCGGCGGCAGCGCCACGTCCGGCCATTCCGCGATCAGCGGCACATCCGGAAATCGTTCGGGACTCGCAAACGCGGTGCGCGGATCCACCACCGTCACGTCATAATCCAGAGAGCGCGCCAGCGGCGCCAAGGCCTGGCTGATATGGACCGCGCCGACGATCACGAGCTTGGCGGTGGGCGCATAGACATTGAGAAACAGCTTCTTGCCGGCGGCATCGATCATGCCGCTCTTGCCCATGCGCAACTGTTTTGCGAGATCGGCGCGCAACGGGTCGGCGGGGATATCGGCGGCCTTGACCAAGCGCTGCTCGCCATTGGCGGTATCGGTGACGACAATCACCGGCCGCCGTGCGGCGCGTTCGACATTGACCGCTGTAAGCGTCTCAAGCTTCACGATTGGCCGACTTTCTCGACAAACACCCGGATGGTGCCGCCGCAGGACAGGCCGACATTCCACGCGGTCTCGTCGGCGACGCCGAATTCGAGCATTTTCGGCTGGCCGCTTGCGATCACGTCGAGGGCCTCGGTGACGACGGCGCCCTCGACGCAGCCGCCGGAGACCGAGCCCAGAAACGTGCCGTCATCGTTGATCACGAGGCTGGAGCCCGCCGGCCGCGGCGCCGAGCCCCAGGTTTCGATCACGGTGGCCAGCGCGACGCCGTGACCGGCCTTCTGCCAGTCCTCAGCGGCTTTCAGAATGTCTTGGTCGCGATTGAGCATGGGAGCCTCTTTCAAGCTACTGATCGAATCAGGCTGCGGTGATGCGGCGGCGATGATGCCGACGAGAGTGCCGAGATCAGCCCCTCGATTGAACTCAAATTATGTACCGGACGGAATTCGTCAACGTGCGGCAGCATCATTTTGATGCCCTGCGCCTTGGCCTCGAAGCCGCCATAGCGCAGCAGCGGATTGAGCCAGATCAGGCGGCGGCAGGAGCGATGCAGCCGGTCCATCTCGAACGCCAGCTTGGCATCGGCCTCGCGCTCCAGCCCGTCAGAGATCAGGAGCACGATGGCGCCCTGCCCGAGCACGCGCCTGCCCCACAATTTGTTGAAGGTGTGCAGCGAGGTGGCAATGCGGGTGCCGCCGGCCCAGTCCTCCACGGTCGACGAACAGCTTGCCAGAGCCTCGTCCGGATCCCGCGCCCGCAGCGCCCGCGTCACATTGGTAAGTCTTGTGCCGAACAGGAATACAGACACGCGCTTGCGGGCATCGGTGATGGCATGCAGGAAATGCAGGAACAGCCTGGTATATTCGCTCATCGAGCCGGATATATCGAGCAGCGCCACGATCGGCGCCGGCTTGTCGATCCGCCCCAGCCGATGGATATTGATGATGTCGCCGCCGGTGCGCAGACTACCGCGCAGGGTGCGGCGCATATCGAGCCGCAGCCCGCGGGCATTGGGCTGATAGCGACGGGTGTGCAATTCGGCCTGCGGGAGTTTCATCTGCGCGATGGCGCGGGTCGCCTGCGCGATCTCGGCAGCACTCATCTGCGCGAAATCCTTTCTCTGCAGCACTTCCTTGTCGGACACCGAGAGCCGGAGCTCCTGTTCCTGGGCCTGCGGGGTTTCGCCCATCGAAGGCTGCGACAGCGCCTCCTGGACGCGGCGCGAGGCCGGCGGCGGCTTTTTCCTGGCGTGATCCGGCAGCGGCACCGAATCCAGCATGTGCTTCCAGTCCTCGGCGGCGCGGAAGAACAGATCGAAAGCCTGCGCGAATATCAGCGCATGCTCGTGACGCTTGACGAAGATCGCCTCCAGCGTGGTGAAGACATCGGCGCGGTTGCCGATCTCGATCACCTGCAGCGCATTCAGCGCATCGATGACCGCGCCGGGACCGACCGGTATCCCCGCGGCGCGCAGCGCGCGGGCAAAGCCGATGACGTTGTCGGCAATCAGGCCGGTGACGGGAGCAGTCATGCGTAAGACTCAATCTGGGTCGTCATTCCGGGGCGCGCGAAGCGCGAACCCGGAATCTCGCGCCGTAATCTCCAGATTCCGGGTCCGCGCCAAGAGGCGCGTCCCGGAATGACGAGTAACTAATTCTCGTTCGTCGCCTCTTTCAAAACCTTCTGCAGCGCGTCGCCCTGCATCCGCGCGATGTCGTCCTGGTATTTCAAGAGCGCGCCGAGCGTATCGCCCACCACCTGCGGGGTCAGCGAGCGGGCGTCGAGTTCGGTCAGCGCGGTGGCCCAGTCGATGGTCTCGGCGACCCCCGGCGATTTGTAAAAATCCTGCTCGCGCAGCGCCTGCACGAAGCCTACCACCTGCTGCGACAATTTTGCGGAGATACCAGGCACGCGCGATTTGACGATCGCCAGTTCGCGCTCGGCACTGGGATAATCCACCCAGTGATAGAGACAGCGGCGCTTCAGCGCGTCGTGAATTTCCCGGGTGCGGTTCGAGGTGATGATGACGATCGGCGGCTGCGGCGCTTTCACGGTGCCGAGTTCGGGTATCGTGACCTGGAAGTCGCTGAGAATTTCCAGAAGATAAGCCTCGAACGCCTCGTCGGCGCGGTCGAGTTCGTCGATCAGCAGCACCGGCGCCCCGCCCACGTCCGGCTCCAGCGCCTGTAAGAGCGGCCGTTTGATCAGATAGCGTTCGGCGAAAATGTCTGATGACAACTGGTCGCGATCGGTGTCTCCGGCCGCTTCCGCGAGCCGGATCGCGATCATTTGCGCGGCACTGTTCCACTCATAGACCGCGGAGGCGACGTCCAGCCCCTCGTAGCACTGCAGCCGGATCAGCTTCCGCTTGAGTGCTGCCGACAGCACTTTTGCAATTTCGGTCTTGCCGACGCCGGCCTCGCCTTCCAGGAACAGGGGCCGGCCCATGCGCAGCGACAGATAGGTCACCGTGGCCAGCGAGCGCTCGGCGAGATAGCCGCGCGAGGTCAGAAGCTCGAGCATCGCATTGACTGAAGTGGGCAACGCCGATGCACTCATGGGAAGACCAATCTTAATTCAGCAAGAACCGGCAATGTCAGGCTTTGCCGGTCGCGGCTTCGACGGCGCGGCGCGCCAGCACCGCGATCAGATGCGCACGATATTCGGCGCTGCCGTGCAGGTCGCTGTTCAGTCCCTCTGATGGCACCGTCAAGCCATCGAGCGCCTTCGGCGAGAAGCGCTTTTTCAACGCTTCCTCAAACGCGGTAACGCGGAACACGCCTTCCGAGCCGGCGCCGGTGACGGCGACGCGCACGTCGGAGGGGCGCTTGGCGACGAACACCCCGACCAGCGCGTAACGCGAAGCCTGGTTGCGGAATTTGATGTAGGCCGCCTTCTTCGGCACCGGGAACATCACCTTGGTGATGATCTCGTCGTTCTCAAGCGCCGTCGTGAACAACCCCTGGAAGAACTCTTCCGGCTTCAGGCGGCGCTTGTTGGTGACGATGGTCGCCCCCAGCGCAAGGCAGGCCGCGGGATAGTCGGCGGTGGGGTCGTTATTGGCGAGCGAACCGCCGATGGTGCCCTTGTGGCGCACCGCGGGATCGCCGATCAGGCCGGCGAGTTCGGCCAGCGCCGGGATCGCCTCGCCGACAACAGCCGAAGCCGCGACGTCGGCATGTTTTGCGGTAGCGCCGATCACCAGCGAGCGGCCCTTCATCTCGATGCCGTCGAGCCCCTCGATATGGCTGAGGTCAATGATATGCGGCGGGCTGGCGAGGCGCTGCTTCATGACCGGCAACAAGGTGTGGCCGCCGGCGATAACCTTGGCGTCTTCATTCTTGATCAAGAGATTGGCGGCCTGCCGCACGGTCGCCGGACGATGATATTTGAAGTCGTACATGAATAATCCTTGGATCGCCGTGCGGTGATATCGGTTACGCGAGGTCGGAGTTTGCCATCGCCTTGGCGCCCGCCGCGATCGATTGAACGATGTTCTGGTAGCCGGTGCAGCGGCACAGATTGCCTTCGAGTTCTTCGCGGATGGTGTGGTCGCTGAGATCGTGGCCCTTGCGGTGGACGAGGTCGACCGCTGTCATGATCATGCCGGGCGTGCAGAAGCCGCATTGCAGGCCATGATGCTCGCGGAACGCCTCCTGCATCGGATGCAGCGGCGCGCCATCGGCGGCAAGGCCTTCGATGGTCTTGACCTCGTGCCCGTCAGCCATGACCGCCAGCGTGGTACAGGATTTGACCGCCTTGCCGTCGAGATGCACGACGCAGGCGCCGCATTGGGAGGTGTCGCAGCCGACATGGGTGCCGGTCAGCCGCAGATTCTCGCGCAGAAACTGCACCAGCAGGGTCCGGGGGTCGACATTGGCGTTGACGGGATTACCGTTTACGATCAGGGAAATCTTGGCCATTCAGCACTCTCTTCATCTGCACTGCCGCATTGCACGGCAGCACAGTCATTAAAATCATTGCAAGGCCATAATATGGGCCATCCCGGCAATGAGCAACCTCACCTGCGGCATGGCCTGATATGACTTACCCGGACTTCCGGGGATTAGCCCTTTACCTCCGGTTAGCCTTGCACCGCCTTGGCGAAATTCGCGAAAAACTCGTCGGCCAGTTTCTTGGCCGCACCGTTGATCAGCCGCTGCCCGAGCTGGGCCAGCTTGCCGCCGATCTGCGCCTCGACGTCGTAGGTCAACAGCGTGCCGCCGTCCTTTTCGGCCAGTGCCACCGTGGCGCCACCCTTGGCAAAGCCCGCGACACCGCCCTCGCCTTCGCCCGATATCTTGTAGCCGTTGGGCGGATCGAGATCGCTCAGCGTGACCCGGCCCTTGAAGCGGGCCGACACCGGTCCGACCTTCATTTTGGCAACCGCGCGGAAACCGTTGTCTTCGGTTTTCTCCAGCTCCTCGCATCCGGGGATGCAGGCCTTGAGCACGGCCGGATCGTTCAATTTGGCCCACACAGCCTCACGCGGCGCCGCAAGCTGGACTTCGCCGTTCATCGTCATGGCCATGGATACTGCCTCCTGGATCGCTCGTCGTCTTTCCCCCAAGTAAAGCACGCAAGCCCCAAAAGGAAGGGGGCTACCAGACCAAGAGCGATGCATATTCGCAGCGCAACAGACTTGCGCGAAGCTTTGGGATTGGCAGAGACAGGCGGGGATGGTTAGGTCGCGCGCATCATGAGCACTTCCCTATCGCCCCTGCTCGCACCCATGCTGTCGAGCGCCGCCATGCGCGCCATATGCGACGATGTGGCATGCCTCCAGCACATGCTCGATTTTGAAGCAGCGCTTGCGCTCGCCGAGGCGGCAACCGGCGTCATCCCGGCAAGCGCGGCGGGCGCGATCGAGCAAGCCTGCAAGGCCGGCTCGTTCGACCTCGGCGCCCTGGCCGAGGCAGCGACGCGCTCCGGCAACCTCGCGATCCCCCTCGTCAAGGCGCTCACCGCAGATGTGGCCAGGGCCGACGCCGATGCCGCGCGCTATGTGCATTGGGGCGCCACCAGCCAGGACGTGATCGATACCGCTGCCATGCTGACCTTGCGCGCGGCCATCGACGCGTTGGTTGGGGATATCGACCGCGCCGTTACCGGCTTTGCCGGGCTTGCGCGGCAGCATCGCAACACCGCAGTGGTCGCGCGCACCTGGCTGCAGCATGCGTTGCCGATGCCGTTCGGCCTCAAACTCGCCGAATATGCCGCAGCGTTGCATCGCTCGCGCACGCGATTGCGACGATTGCGCAAGGAGGGACTTGCGCTGCAGTTCGGGGGCGCCGCGGGGACCCTTGCTGCGCTCGGCGACAAGGGAATGCTGGTTGCCGAGAGACTTGCAAAAGAGCTAAAACTGCCGCTGCCGGAGGCGCCGTGGCACACCCATCGCGACCGCATCGCGGAGGCCGCTTCGGTGTTCGCGATCCTTGCCGGCACATGCGGCAAGATCGCCCGCGACGTCTCGCTGATGATGCAGACCGATGTCGCCGAGGCGTTCGAGCCGGCGGGCGAAGGCCGCGGCGGCTCTTCCACCATGCCGCACAAGCGCAATCCCGTCGCTGCCGCAACCGCGCTGGCCGCAGCCACCATGGCGCCTAACCTGGCGGCGACGATTTTCGCGGCTCAGGTGCAGGATCACGAGCGCAGCGCCGGGCCGTGGCACGCGGAATGGCCTGTTTTGCCGATGCTGCAGCTCGTCACCTCAGGCGGGCTCGCAGCTATTGTCGACATTGCCGAAGGGCTGCAAGTCGATGCCGCGCGCATGCGCATCAATCTCGACGCGACGGGCGGGCTGATCATGGCCGAAGCGGTGACGATGGCGCTGGCCGAGAAGATCGGCAAGAGCGAGGCGCATCACCAAATGGAGGCCGCGAGCAAAAAGGCCGTCGCCGAGAAAAGAGACCTGCGCGATGTGCTGATAAAAGATCCGAAGATAACCGCGCAGCTCGACACCGAAAAAATTGCAAGACTGTTCGAGCCGATGGCCTATCAGGGCGCCTCGCAAGCCCTGATCGACCGGCTGCTCGCTTCGCTCGACGAGAAATAAGGTTGATGGGTCTCCTCGAAATGTCGTTGCCGGGCTTGACCCGGCAATCCATCATCTTGAATAGACTCTTTTTCTAGATGGATGCGCGGATCAAGTCCGCGCATGACACCGGAGGTTTAGAACCTATGCCGATGATCGACGCCGACGGTTGCCTGCTCAACGTATCCGTCGAAGGCCGCGACGGCGGGCCGACCCTGATGCTGTCGAATTCGCTGGGCTGCAGCTTGCAGATGTGGGAGCCGCAGATGAAGGCGCTGACGCAGCTGTTTCGCGTGATTCGCTATGACCGGCGCGGCCATGGCAAATCCGGCGTAGCGCCCGGCCCCTATTCCATGGAGCGTTTCGGCCGCGACGTGCTGGCGATCCTCGATGACCTCAACATCGAGAAAGTACACTGGTGCGGACTGTCGATGGGCGGCATGGTCGGACAATGGCTCGGCGCCAACGCACCGGAACGGTTTGGGAAAATTATTCTCTCCAACACCGCTTGCTATTATCCCGATCCGACCAACTGGCTCAACCGCATCAAGGCGGTGAAGGAAGGCGGGGTCGCGGCGGTGGCCGACGCCGTCATCGGCGGCTGGCTGACGGCGGACTTCCGCGAGCGCGAACCGCAGATATCAGCGAATATGAAAGCCATGCTGATCGCTTCGCCGGTGCAGGGCTATCTCGCCTGCTGCGAAGCGCTGAGCACGCTCGATCAGCGCGAGCTTTTGCCGGGGATTAAAAGCCCGACGCTGGTGATCGCCGGGCGCCACGACATGGCGACGCCGATCGCGGCAGGCGAGTTCATCCGCAGCCAGATTCCCGGCGCCAGCCTGACTATTCTTGACGCCGCGCATATTTCCAATGTCGAACAGCCGCACGCCTTCACCGAGGCCGTGATCGGCTTCCTGACACAGCACTGACCCATCCACGTCATTGCGAGCCAACGGGCCGGCGCAAAGCGCCGCCCGATGATAAACTCCGCGAAGCAATCCAGCATTGGGTAGAAACGAAAACTGGATTGCTTCGTCGCTTCGCTCCTCGCAATGACAGGGAAATCTTCAATGGACGATCAAAAACGCAGGGATGACGGCATGGCCCAGCGCCGCAAGGTGCTAGGCGATGCCTGGGTCGATAAATCGATCGCCAACAAGAATTCGTTCAACGCCGAGTTCCTCGACCTGATCACGCGCCATGCCTGGGGCGAAATCTGGACCCGGCCGCATTTCGACCAGCGCACCCGCCGCGTGCTTGTGATCGGCACCATGGTCGCGCTCGGCCAATGGGATGAATTCCGCCTTCACGTGCGCGCGGCACTTGCGGAAGGCGGCTTCACGCCAGACGATATCGGGGAAATCTTGCTGCAGCAGGCGATCTATTGCGGCGTGCCCGCGGCCAACCACGCCGTCAAGGAGGCCTCAGCGATTGTAAGTGAGTTGGGACTGCTCAAGGGTTAGGCCGCCTGACGTCACGCCGCGATCGGCCTGAGGCTGCGCGGGACGTTCGACCAGCAACACGACAGCGGTGCCGAGCAGCATCAGCAGTTCTGTGGCATGCAGCCGGAGTGCCTGGGTCTCGCCGACCTGCGAGGCCATCACCATGCTCGCAAAACTGATCACGCTGCCAATGGCAAGGGCCATGGCCAGTGCTTCGTCGCAGCCGCCGGTCTTGCGACTCGAGGCGCGGGCGATGAACACCAAAAAGATCGCGAAGAATGCGGCCACCGTCAGCTTGCCCAGTGCCAAAAGCCAGGCGAAACGGACCGTGGTCATCGCCGCCAGTTGCAGATGGTCGCTGATGAACAGCGCCACCGCGATATTCGGCCTCTCATAGAGGCCGTGGATCGGCGAAATCATGATTTGGAAGGCGACGATGGTCCAGGTCGGAATGAAATAGGCCGCGAGCAACGCGCCATTGAATGAGCTGATCCGCCAGTTTGTGGACATGTCGCTTCCCGCTTCTCCGCAAGCTCCGAAGGGGAGCGGCGGCTTTACGGGCGAGGTAACTCGCTTAAACCACGACAGGCAATTTAAACCTCTTGTTTACCTTAATTGCAGGGGCAGCCGGACCCGCGTACCTCCCCTGTCAAATCATGCGGCCAAAAAGAAAAGTCCCGCCTTTCGGCGGGACCCTCCTGCTCTTGCTTAATTCAGTTTCGAATTAGCGGCCGCCCTTGCCCTGCTGATCAGGGTTGGGTTTCTGGCCCTGACGGTTCGGATCCTGCTGCTGCTGCCCGGGCTTCTGACCGCCGCCCTGCTGCTGGCCGGGCTTCTGACCCGGGTTCTGGTTTTGCTGGCCCGGATTCTGATTCTGGTTGGTCATTCGGGATCTCCCTAGTTGTTGGACGTAACGGCAGACAACTGGAAAATTCGGAAATGGTTTCAAGGGAACTTCGGTTCCGCTGCGATCGGCTTGTTGCGACTGTGGCGGCGGAACCCGAGGCCTAAACTAGCTCTGTACAAGCCCTACAAGCCGCACCCCGCGCTGTTGCCGCACCGGGTTCCCACTGTTAGAAAACGAGACGACGCGTCGTTCCGGTTGCCGGGGCCATCGCCGCGGAATTTGTTGAAGTGAGCATTTTCTTTGCGGCAAACCGGGTCCACTTTGCCAGAACAATGCTCCAACCAGCGGCAGCGCATGGACTATTTCGCCCAGCAACTCATCAACGGAATTGTACTCGGCTCGATCTATGGCCTGATCGCCATCGGCTACACCATGGTTTATGGCATCGTCGGCATGATCAATTTTGCTCACGGCGACATTTTCATGATCGGCGGCTTTATCGCGCTGATCTCGTTCCTGATCCTGGTCTCGATCGGCCTCACCGTGGTTCCCGTGATCCTGCTCATCGTCCTTCTGGTATCGATGGCGATCACCGCGCTCTATGGCTGGACGGTGGAGCGCATCGCCTATCGGCCGCTGCGGCACTCGTTCCGCCTTGCCCCGATGCTGTCAGCCATCGGCATGTCATTCGTACTGACCAATTATTCGCAGGTGGCGCAGGGCGCGCGGGTCAAGCCGGTGCCGCCGATCATCACCGGCGGTTACACGATGTATGAGGCGGACGGTTTCGTGGTGCGGCTGTCCAACGTACAGATCATCGTCGTCGTCACCACCGTCGTGCTGCTGGCGATGTTCACCTGGCTGGTGGCGCGGACCCGGCTCGGCCGCGACATGCGCGCCTGCGAACAGGACCAGACCATGGCGGCGCTGCTTGGCGTCGATGTCGACCGCACCATCTCCATGACGTTTGTGATCGGGGCGGCACTCGCCGCGGTCGCGGGCATGATGTACCTTTTGTATTACGGCCTGGTGGATTTCTTCATGGGCTTTGTCGCCGGCATCAAGGCCTTCACCGCGGCGGTGCTCGGCGGCATCGGTTCGCTGCCCGGCGCGATGCTGGGCGGCCTCTTGATCGGCCTGATCGAGACGCTGTGGTCGGCGTATTTCTCGGTCGAATACAAGGACGTCGCGGCGTTCTCGATCCTGATCGTCGTGCTGATTTTCCTGCCCACCGGCCTGTTGGGCCGGCCCGAAGTTGAAAAAGTTTGACGGGCGAGCGCGTGACAGCACCCGCGCCCAAACCAACGCCGGTGTCGCGCGGCCCTGGCGTCGCCTTCATCTTCAAGAAAGCCCTGATCAGCGCATTGGTGGCGCTGGTGCTGTTTTCGCTGATGATCGGCATCCGCACCGAAGCCGGACCATCAGGGCAATTGATCTACTGGACCCGATTTGGCGATCTCGCCGCCGTGGTCGCCACCGTGTTCGGCGGCAGCATCGTGGTCGAATTGCTGCGGCAGTGGTGGGGACCGGTCGGCACCGTCAGGGTTATTCCACCGTCCGTGCAAAGCACGCTTGCGATCGCGCGGCGCGGGGTAGCGCCGGTGCTCCTGATCTTCACCTTTCTGGTGCCGGTGATCTTCTACGATCAGCGCTACATCCTCGATCTCGGCATCCTGGTGCTGACCTATGTGATGCTGGGATGGGGACTGAACGTAGTGGTCGGCCTCGCCGGGTTGCTCGATCTCGGTTATGTGGCGTTTTACGCCGTCGGGGCCTATTCCTACGCGCTGCTGGCGACCAATTTCGGGCTGTCGTTCTGGATCTGCCTGCCGCTGGCCGGCATCCTCGCGGCGTTGTGGGGCGTGCTGCTGGGCTTCCCGGTGCTGCGGCTGCGCGGCGACTATCTCGCCATCGTTACCCTGGCTTTCGGCGAAATCATCCGTCTCGTCATCATCAATTGGCAAAGCCTGACCGGCGGCCCGAACGGGGTCCCCGGCATCCCGCGGCCGACCTTGTTCGGCATTCCGCTCACGCCGGGCGATGACGGCCTTGCCGCAAAGCTCGGCATCGAATTCTCGCCGACCCACCGCATCGTGTTTCTGTTCTACCTGATCCTGGCGCTGGCGTTGCTCACCAACTGGGTGACGATCCGGCTGCGCCGCCTGCCGATCGGCCGCGCATGGGAGGCGCTGCGTGAAGACGAGGTCGCCTGTCGCGCGCTCGGCATCAACACCACCACGACCAAGCTGACGGCGTTTGCGACCGGCGCCATGTTCGGCGGTTTCGCCGGCGCGTTCTTCGCAACAAGGCAGGGTTTCATCAGCCCGGAATCCTTCACCTTCCAGGAATCGGCGCTGGTGCTGGCGATTGTCGTGCTCGGCGGCATGGGTTCGCAACTCGGCGTCGCGCTCGCAGCGCTCACCATGATCGGCGGCTTTGAGCTGTTTCGCGGTTTCGACCAGTATCGCATGCTGGTATTCGGTGTCGCGATGGTGCTGTTGATGATCTGGCGGCCGCGCGGGCTGATCGGCCATCGCGCCCCGACCGTCTTCCTGCGGCACAGCCACGCTATCTCGTCCGACCTCGTCAAAGAGGGTCACGGATGAGCGGCGATTGCATTCTCACCGTCGATCGTCTGTCGATGCGCTTCGGCGGCATCGTCGCTGTCAACGATCTGTCGTTTGACGCCGAGCGGCGCAAGATCACCGCGCTGATTGGTCCGAACGGCGCCGGCAAGACCACCGTGTTCAACTGCATCACCGGCTTCTACAAGCCGACATCAGGCGCGATGCGGCTGACGCACGCTGACGGCAAGGAAATCCGGCTCGAGCGGCTGAACGATTTCCGGATTTCCAAACAGGCAAAAGTCGCGCGCACCTTCCAGAACATCCGGCTGTTTCCCGGCATGACCGCGCTCGAAAACCTGATGGTCGCGCAGCACAATGCGCTGATGCTGGCCTCCGGCCTGACCTTTCTCGGGCTGATCGGCGC
>Ga0209117_1000323_pt1 | contig 23458 bp, 19 predicted proteins | sample BlaSpr_A8_OM2_M2_FD_187978 | JGI IMG/M metagenome (GOLD analysis project Ga0209117, IMG submission 187978) | Forest soil microbial communities from Thunder Bay, Ontario, Canada - Black Spruce, Ontario site 2_A8_OM2_M2 (SPAdes) (version 2) | ecosystem: Environmental > Terrestrial > Soil > Boreal... | reverse complement strand
ATGACGATTAGATTATAGCGTCGAGCCAGCTCGAGGATCGGATCCATGTCTGCCGTCTGTCCGTAGATGTGCACCGGAACCACAGCGGTGACCGGGGCCTTCCACCTGCCGTGAAACAGCCTTCCTGTCTCGCGATCGCGATAACATTCTTGTTCGAGATATTCCTCAAGCTTCCGAGGATCCATGCAATAGGTACGCTCATCGATGTCCACGAAATCGGGCCTGGCCCCTGCTTGCGAGATGGCTTCGGTAGTGGCGATGAACGTATGGGGCACGGTGACCACGATATCGCCGGACTGGACCCCTGCGGCCATCAACGCGAATCGAACCGCGTCGGTGCCACTCGACAGACCAACGCAATGGGTCGTGTCGCAAAAGCTGGCAAATTCGCGCTCGAATCCCTCGACCATGGGCCCGCCGATGAAGCCCGCGGTCTGGAGCGCCTTCTCGAAGACGGCGACCAATTCCGACTCGAGCTCTTGGTGCGGGCTTAGCAGGTCCAAAAATGCGATCTTCCCGTCGTTCGTTATCATGCGATCCTTGACTCCTTGTTGATATACCGCAATACCTTGGCGGGATTCCCCGCCACAATGGCCTCTGCGGGCACATCTTTGGTCACGACGCTTCCGGCTCCCACGATGGCGTTCGCACCGATCTGGACCTTGGACAGAATGGTGGCACCCGAACCGATGGACGCGCCCTTCTTCACCACCGTGCGCTCAACCTTCCAGTCTTTTTCGGTCTGCACTTGGCCGTCCGCAGTCGTGGCACGGGGATAGGAGTCGTTAATAAATGTAACGCTGTGGCCGATGAACGCATCGTCCTCGATGGTTACGCCCTCACAGATAAACGAGTGGCTGGAAATCTTGCAGTTCCTGCCGATGATCGCATTCTTCTGGATCTCGACGAACGCACCGATCTTGGTGTTGTCGCCAATTTCGCAACCGTAGAGGTTGATGAACTTCGACAGCCTGACGTTTTTCCCAAGTTTTACGTCGGGAGCGATGCAGCAGTATTCATTCATAGGGTGACGATTTTCCCTTTCCCCTTGAGCGATTCGTCGGCAGCTTCGAGCATTCGCACCACTCGCAACCCCGCGGCACCGTCATTGATTGGGGTCTCGTCATTCAAGATACAATCCGCGAAATGTCCTAACTCGGCCTTGAGTGCCTCGATCTGCTCGACTCGCGGGGCCCACATGTCTCCTGACCGATAGCTCACAAGCAAGTCATATACGCCTTGCTGGTCTCCTTTTTTCGAAACGCCTTTGTCATAGACTTTGATCTTCTCGTCGGCTTCCAGGTCGTTCCAAACCACCATTTTCCGCTCACCGCCGATCAGAGTGGTACGAACCTTGACCGGGGAGAGCCAGTTGACGTTGATATGGGCGATGACGTTTCTCGGAAAGTAGATCGTCAAGAACGCAATATCGACGTGACCGTTCAAGTGCTTCTCACCGGTGGCCACGACCGCTTCGGGATTATCCTGGATCAAGTAGTCCATGATGGACAGATCGTGGGGAGCAAGATCCCACACCACATTGACGTCATGCTGGAATAAGCCGAGGTTCACACGGGTGGAATCGTAATAGTAGAGATCGCCTAAAGTGCCGTCGTCCACCAGCTGCCGGATCTTGCGAACGGCTCCCGTAAACAAGAAGGTGTGATCCACCATGATCTTGAGGTGTTTGCGTTCGGCTAGTTCGATCAGCGTCTCTGCCTGAGCTACCGTGTACGTGAAGGGTTTCTCGACAAAGACGTGCTTGCCATTTTCCAGGGCCGCTTTTGCCAGATCGAAGTGGGTCCACACGGGAGTAATGACCGCAACCGCGTCAATCTCGGGTGACCTGAGAAGCTCGGACCAGTCGGTTGTGGTGTGCAGACCCGGATACACCTGCTGCACCCGGCGCAGGGCCGCAGGGCTCTTGTCGCACACACTCACTACCTCACAGGAGTCCAGGCCGTGCAGGTTGCGCACAATATTGGGACCCCAATAACCGTAACCAATCACGCCAAAACGAATCGTCTGTTGTTTCTGGGGCGAACTTTGACTGCTTGGCACTTCGGTCGCGACACTCGGAGACAAATCGGTACCCTCCTGGGTCAAAGGAATGATCGTCTGTTGTTTCGAATTCTGACTGCTGGGGACCTCGGTCGCGACGTTGGTAGACAAATCGGTACCCTCCTGGATCAAAGGAATGATCGTCTGTTGTTTCGAATTCTGACTGCTGGTGACTTCTGCCGAGACGTTCGTAGACAAATCGGTGCCCTCCTGGATCAAAGGAATCAAAGATTAGGACTAACTCGGTCTAATTGCTGCAGCACTGGACTTGCCAAATTCGAACCAACACGAAGCCTGGGGGACCGGCGTCATGTCTAGTAGGCACCCTTGCCGGAGAAAACGGCGGTGGGGGTTTGGAGGAGAATCTTGATGTCTAGCCACAACGACCACTTGCGGACATATTGCAGATCCAATCGAACCATGTCGTCAAAGCTTGTCTGACTACGTCCACTCACCTGCCAAAGTCCGGTGATCCCCGGCTTGGCCTCTAGAATGCGCCGGCGATGCCAGATGTCGTAGGACTCGACTTCGTACGCGACCGGGGGACGGGGCCCTACGAGCGACATTTCGCCGCGAAGCACATTGAGGAACTGAGGAATTTCATCAAAGCTCATTCCCCGCAGGATCCTTCCGACCCAAGTAATCCGCGGGTCCTGCGTGATTTTATACACAATTTTTTGGCCTTGCTCAGATTCGCTCGCCACTACCTGGCCGGCGATGAACCGCTTGACATACTCTTTGTGGATCTGGTCGTTGCTGGTTGCATGCATCGAACGAAATTTCAAGAACGTAAAAGGCGTGCCGTACCGGCCAATGCGCTCCTGGCGAAAAAACACCGGCCCTTGCGAGGTCAGTTTGATGACCGCAGCAATGAGCAGAAAAAGCGGAGAGAGTAAAATCAGCGCCACGAGGCTGCCCAGGATGTCAACGGTCCGCTTGATCACTCGAGGCAACTTATGGGCGACGGAATGATCGATGAGGTCGGGATAGACTTTTGAGTCTGACGCCTGCCACGGATTCTCCTGATCCCAGTCTTCCGGGAACACTTCATAAGACAAATGAATCTGGTGAAATTGTTTCGGTTCGAGACGACTACGCAGTGCCGCGATCACTTTGGTCAGAATGGCGTTGCGCGCCTCTCCTTTGTTGGTTGAGATTTCCGAAAAAATCACGCCTAAGACAGCATTCTCTTCGTACCAGCCGCGGATGTCGGTATCGCGCATGGAGGCAGAGAGCGCACTGACGATTTTGGAAAGGATCTCCTTGTTTCGCGGCCCTTCCACCAATTTCCCTGTTTCCAGGAGCAGGAGCAGGAACGGCTTGCGCGACCGCTCGGCCCGCTTGCGTTCTAGACACAGCATGTGCAGAAAGGTCTCTTCTGAGACGAGAACCGAATTGGGTTTCCGTTGCGAAGATCCAACCGATCGGCGACGCCGCGAGACTTGCCGTGGACCCCGGCCTTCTGCCAATGGTATGTTCGCCGCGAGTTCGCTCATTTAGATTTCCGTCCCTTCGTCAATCGTAGTTTGTCTTTAGTTCGCCGGTGCGGGGTCACCGTCGTGCAACACAACGCGCCGCTCAAGCCATCGCTTCGCCCGGCAAGGACAAAGCTTCAAGCTTATGGTCCAGAACCGGACTTGCTAATGCGCTGTCAATCTCTACCGCCACCGAGCGCTGTAAAAGCGTAACCGACAATATCAATCGCTGGGATCCCTTGAAACCTAACAAGATGCCTTCAAGGCCATGCAAGGGACCGGCCTCGATGCGGGCTCTCTCTCCGATTTGCAGGAAGGGCCAAGGTTGGCGAGGCAACCCAGATTCAATAATCCTCTGGAGGTTGGCAATCTCGGCGTCCTCAATCGCGATGGGCATTTTGCCGATTCCCACGACGCCGATGACCCCCGGGGTGATCAGTATCGGAAGACGCGCAAAGGGATCGAAACGGCAAAAGACGTACCCCGGAAAAAGTGGCTTTTCAACTTCTTTGAAACGGTCCGACCAACGTCGCCTAGATTTCTCAAGGGGCAAAAACCATGTGTAGCCCTTGTGGCCGAGATGGGCGGTTACCGAGGTCTCATAGCGATTTCTCACATGTAGAGCAAACCAGGGATTCGGGCGCATGAGCGTTGTCTGGTCTCCGTTGTGCAAAAACCTTGCACTACTGGCAAGCTACCGCCATTTTTGTCCCATCAGGGGAAACCGAAATGCCAAGAGGACAGGTGCACGAACCGTACCACTTAATGCGCCGCTCGATGATTCTCTAACCTACTGAAACACGACTACTTAGATAAAGAGTGCGGTTTCATTGGCCAGCCTTGGCCGCCACCGCCGACCGATGAATGAATCTAGCTCTCCAATTGGTGCAAATCTTTTCCATAGGTTTAAACCTAGTAATATCTGCGCAATACTCCGGTAACCAGGGTGATAGACAGTTGCCACCCCTAGACCGACTCCACTTTCGCACCTCGCTCAGTGCCGTAACCGTAGTACGAATCATAGGTATATTGGTGCTCGACCCGATTCAAGACCACCCCTGCTAGATTCCTCTCACGGTACTTGTTGCAGGCCTTCTGAATGGCATCGAGGTTCGTGGAAGCCGCGCGGACTACCAGGAGCACGCCGTCGCACAGATCGGCCAACAAGCCAGCATCGGACACCGCAAGGGTTGGCGGTGAATCCATGATAATCCAATCGAAAGTCGGAGTGAGGCGTTCGACCAAGTCTTTAAAGCGTCCATTCAAAATCAGTTCGGTGGGGTCAGCAATCGAATTTCCGCCGGGTATGAAGTACAGGTTCTCTTTCGTCGCGTGCTGCATGACATCGGTTAGGTTGGCGTTACCCCGCAAAAAATCGGAAAGTCCAGGTGTGCATGGTGCACCCAACGGGATGTGCAATTTAGAAAGACGCAGATCAGCGTCAATCAATAGAACTCGCTGCCCCGGCTGTCGCGCGATGGCTTGTGCCAGGTTGCTCGCGACAAACGTTTTTCCTTCGCTCGCCAGGGCGCTGGTGATCAACAAGGAACGCAGCTGCCGGTTCTCGCGCAGTTGATACAGGTGCGACCGCAAATTCCGGAATTGCTCCGCTGCGGCCACCAGGTCGCTGTCCTCGGCAAAAACCATGACCTCCGGGTTGATCTTCCAAACAGGCTTGACGCAGTGCTCCCGCAGATAATCAATGCGGAAGAAATCCCCTGGTGTGGTCGAGTGAGCGGGGGTTGCAAAACCGCCGGGCACGACCGGAGAAACAGCTAAGCTCGGAATGTCGACCGGGCCTACGACTTCAGATTGGCTGGAGCGGTTCCCATTCGTGACGTTCGCATTTCTTTCCTGCTGGGCCTTCCGCAAGGCCTCGTGAATCTTACTCATAGCTTCCTTTCCGGAGGCTTCCTGGTTCGGACTGAGATTGGGTCGATGGTCGCGAAACGTTCGATAAACTCTGTAGAAGTGCTTCCACCTGTTCCCTCAAGTCCTTTTGTTGAACATCCGACCAAGGCGCCTGCGGAGTCACCGGTACCGGTTCATCCAATTGAAATTCTCGTGCAATCTCGTCTACAACCGGGGCCGGAACCGGCTGGACTCCCTCTACGAAAGAATTCACCAGGGCGTGCTCGCACAGAAGATTCACCACTCTGGGAATCCCTTGTGAATAGCGATAAATGGCATCCATGGCCTCTGCGGAGAAGATCGGTTGGCCATTGGAGCCAGCAATACGCAGCCGTTCGTTGATATAACCGTAGGTTTCCTCCATGGTGAGGGGAACGGTGCGACACCGGAACACAATGCGTTGTCGCAACTGACGCAGTTGCGGGCGTTTCAATTTTTCATCCAACTCGGGCTGCCCCGAAAGAACGATCTGTAACAATTTCCCCGTCGAAGTCTCGAGATTGGTCAGCATGCGAATTTCTTCCAAGACCTGGTCGCTAAGATTCTGGGCCTCGTCCACAATCAGCACGGACGTCTTGCCTGCGCGGTACCTGTCGAGCAACCACTGCGTAAGCTTCAGCACCACATGGCTCTTCAGGCGAGACTCGCAGGGGATCTCGAAATCGGCCATCATGAAATCGAACAGCTCGCTGATGCTGAGCAACTGGGAATTGAAAACAAACGCGGTAGCCACGTCATGTTCCCGCGACCAGTCGAGCATGCGGTTGAGCAGCGTCGTTTTACCTGTACCCACTTCGCCGGTCAGGAGAATGAAGCCTTTGCGGCTTTGAATCCCATAGGTCAGCGCCGCAAGAGCTTCTTGCGTGGTCTTGGTGCAGTACAGGTATCGAGGGTCGGGGCTGAAGCTGAAAGGAGAGTCCTTCAGCCCAAAAAAATTCTTATACATTTCCGTTAGACCTTGTCCCTCGCGTTGGCTGGTTGCGATGGCCTTCCAAAAGATGACTTCGGTAGCCCATTACCCGGAATACCGCCGGCCTTTTCAATCGAAGGAATCATGGCCAAGGTCGGCAATTTGAGAAAGAATTCTACATCTCGGTCGCTACGGAGCGTCGTATCCTGCAGTTCCAGTACGAACGCAATCCCCAAACCCAGGGCCAATCCGCCTACCAGCCCGCCCACACCGAAAAGAATCCGGTTCGGAAACGTAGGCTTCTGAGGCAAACTCGGAGGATCTAACACGCGAAATTGCTCGCCCTGTTGGCGGCGCTCCAGATCGGTAGCCATTTCCGAATCGCTCTGCTTTTTAAGGAGCTCATTATAAATGCCCAGTGCCGTCTGATAGTCGCGGGTAAGGGATTTATATTCTTGTTCGACCGACGGGCTAAGCTGCAATTTTGCTTGTAATCGGCTGATATCGCGCTGCAGGCGCGATTGCTCAGCCATTCTTTGTTGAATCGTCACCTCGGTCTGGCGCAGTTGCGCGCGCAGCTGTTGAACTTGAGGTGAGTCTTCGGTCAAACTCGCTTTTTCGGACGTGTTCGCCGCCGAAGCTTTGCCACCTTCGGTATCCTCTTTCTGAATTCTTTTTTGCAACTGCGCAATGGCTTCCTTGGTCTTCACCACGTCCGGGTGGTCATCGGTATAACGACCGTGGAAAGAATCCAGTTCGCTTTGCAGGGTGGCCAGCTGTCGGCGCAGGGTTACCGGATTGTCTCCGCTCGGCGATAACTTCCCCGGTAGCTGCTGGTTCAGCATCGACTCCGCGAATACCTTATCTTGCTGGGCGCGATTGAGCGCTTGGGTGACCGCTTCGAGCTGGCTCGCCAGACCAGTCAGTAGATTCAGATTGGTCTGCGCATCGTCCGGAAGCTCGCCCAGATACCGACGTTTAAAATCGGCAAGCTTGGAGTCTTGTCCGTTAAGCTTGGCCTTTGAGTCATCGAGTAGCTTGGTGAGGAACTGATTGGTATCCTCGGCGCGGCGCTGACGCAGCAGCAAATTTTGGCGCATGAAAATCGACGTGATCTCGGTGCAAATTTGCTGTGCAAGTTCCGGGCGGCGCGCGACGACACCCACGGTAAAACCGGGCAGGTCTTTCGAGCGAGTCTCGGCCATCGGGGTGAGAGGAGTGACGGTGATGGATTCATGGAGGCGCGCGACGAGTTCTTCCATCGGGCGGTTGCCTTCTTCCTTGTACAGGCCGAAGGTTTCGATAATTTGCTGAAGCCGAGTCCGGCTGAGGATCTGCTCGCGCATGCTGGCGAGGCGCTGGCTAAGATCGCCTCCGACCACCGACTTCACATAATCCGAAGGCACCGTCGGCTGCTCAACAAGAACAACCGTCTCCGATGTATATCGGGTCGGAAGCAACAAAGACACCGCCAAGGCCAGTGTCGCGCAAACCAGGGCTGGCACAACGATCACCCAGACGCGCCTCCGAGCAATTGCCTTATAATCTTCAAATGTCAGTTCACGTTGACCTATCATTAGCGCGTTAATCCTTTCGCTCTGCCGTACGAGCGGACTACCTATTCAATCACAATCGGACGAAGTCCCCACGTATAGCCTACCGACAGCGTATGGAGCAATGAAGGAACTCCATGAGCTGAGACTGCGGGGTTTAGAAATAGAGTGGACTGTTTCGAGGCCGTGTAATCGAAGAACAGACTTCCACCTCGGCCGATGCTTCGGCCCAAGTGAGTCGTGATAAACCGGGCATCCGGAGAGGCCGTATCGGTAGCGAGGCTGGTCTGCCGCAATCTCTGGTTCCTCGAAAATCCTAAGGAAAGCGACGCGTCCCAGTTACGCGTAAGGTGGCGACCTAGAGATCCTTGAAATTGATCGGTCTCCGCGCCCGCAAGAACACCGCTGCCCCCGGTCAGGCCGCGATGGAAACTAAATGCGGCTGTGGTTTTTCGAAACTGGTAGTTGAGGGTGCTCGTTGCCGTCCAATTCAGGGTGGTGCCCGACCCTCGGAGAGGCGAGTGAAATGTGCTTATATCCGGTCCGACGCCCACCTGAAAACTTAGCCGCCCGGCGAGCCGCCGAGCATACATCAATTGCACGTTTTGATTGCGAATACTCTGGGATACATTCGAAAAATTAAACACATCAAATCGATAGACGACGGAGATCGAATCTTTTCGATTGATCGCATAGTTATACCCGGTCTGGAATAGGGTATTACTGTCATTCTGGAAGCCGGCATCAATGAATTTCAAGTTTCCATGAGAACCAAGAAAGGTCACCGAAGATCGCCGACTAAGTTGATAATCCGCCTGAACCATTACCGTGTTACTAATACGCGGAGCGCGATCAAGCAGAATCGTCTGGTTCGGGAGTAGATCGGGACGGAACGAAGGAGCCGAGCCCACCGCCCCGCCGAGGATATTACCGAAGCCGGCCCCCAAAAAGCCCATTCCGCCTCCAAAACCAAAGGGAGATTGGGAAAGATAGTTAAACTGATCGCCAAGCAGCAAATTCCAGCGGCCCCACTGAATCGTGTCTGACACGGTAAGACCCTGAATCGCAGAATTTCCATAAAACTGGTTTTTCGAAAGGGTTCCGCCGGCAACGTAGCCCAGCAGGAGTTCCGATCGCCCAGTCTTACGGTTCAAATCGATTCGTCCGGTCAAGATGGTTTGCACTGCCGCGCCGCCGGATTGGCCGGAGTAATGTGCGTTTCCCACTTGAGTTCCTACAGTGAAACTGGGCACTAGATAGGTGCGATGGAACGCAATCGTACCCAACGTCAGGTCTTGTGCGCCGGCAAGCGGGCGGGAGTCGGGTATGACTTTAGGTTCTTGAGTGGCCAAGGTTGCTTCGGCGGCCTGCTGGGCTTCCGAACGATGGTCCTCAGAGTTTGCGGGAGTAATGGGTTTTTGCGGTTGGCTCTGTTGCGCCTGACCCACCAAAGCACACAGAGCCAACCCACCTAAAACGGTCCCGGCCATGCAAAGTTTACGCAACATAAAGACTCCTACGGCACGACGATCGTATCGCCGGGCTTCAACGAAATGTTTTGCTCGGTCCGTCGGCCGCTAACCACTTCCTTGTAATTGAAGAGCAGCCTCGTTTGTTTTCCGTTTTCGGTTCGCAGCACATAGATTTTCTTAAGATTGGCAAACTGGGTAAATCCGCCGGCGCTGGAAAGCGCCTGAAGCATGGTCATATTGGGAAGAAGCGCATAGGCCCCGGCTCGCGTAACTTCACCCAAAATAAAAACTCGCTGGCTGTTGCTCTTGGTAATGATGATCGTTACCTGAGGCCCCTCGATGAATTTCTTCAGTCTCTCTGAAATCTCGGAACTAAGCTGCATGGGCGTTAGGCCGGCAGCCTGAATATCGTTCAGCAGGGGAAGAGAAATTTTGCCGTCCGGCCGAACCGATACGGTGCGAGAAACGTCGGGCTCCTTCCACACGTTGACGCTCACTTCGTCGTCAGGGCCAATGGCATAATTCGGATCGTCGGTGGCCGATTGCGGGGTCTGATCCGCGCCGGGGCGGAGGTCGCTCGGCTTCTTGTCGGAAAGCAGCTTGGTTTCCTTCTTGGCCTTGCCGGAGCCATCCTGCGCAACGGTGATCGTCGCCGGAATCAGCAACAAAACAGCAAGTAAAAAGAATTTCACATGTCTCATCATATCGCTCCCATTGTTCTTCTAAACCTGCTCATTGAATCTGTTTCAATTTGGACAGCAGCGATTTGTAACTGATCTGCAGCGCCTCGGCGGCTTTCTTCCGGTTCCAATGAGTTTGTGTCAGCGTTTGAAGGATTAGTTCGCGTTCCGCTCGCTGCGAGGCAATGCGCGAGGCGGCCTTCAGAGAGCCGCCGATCAAGGTCGAATCAGGCACCCGGGATTCCGTCTGCCGCGCGGTTACGTCGGACATAGCCAATTCTTCATTCTCGAGTGCCACGATTTTCTTTATTACATTTTCCAGTTCGCGAATGTTGCCCGGCCAGGAGTAGTCGGTAAGCAGCTGTAGGGTCCGTTCACTCAGGCTCATTTGCGTGCGCTCGAAGACCACGGCGTACTTGCCCAGAAAAAACTGGACCAAACGAGGGATGTCTTCTCTGCGGCGGCGAAGAGGCGGAAGCCGCAGGCAAACACCGTTAAGACGGTAAAAAAGTTCGCTTCGAAACCGGCCGCTCTCCACTTCTAAATCCAAATTACGCGTCGTGCAGGAAACGACCCGACCCACTAGGGATGGATGGCTTGGCAGTTGACTCCCCTCGGGAAAGGAATGCAGAAGATGGCGCTGACAGTTGGCGTCGAGTTCGCTGACCTCGTCGAAGAACAGCGTACCGGTGCTTCTGCCGCCCTTCTCCCCATCCCCGTTTTCCAAGCCGCCCGGTCTTGCCGAAAACGACTCCGGATTTAAAGAAGCACAGGTTAATTTTACAAATGGCAGTTGTCGATATTTTGATAACTTGTGGATTTGCAGGGCGGCAACTTCTTTTCCGGTGCCGCTTTCGCCAACCAGTAAAATCGGAATATCGGTCGGCGCAATCTCGGAGATCAGCCTTTGTATCACCTGCATTTCATCGCTAATCCCGGAGACATAAAAACACCTCTCGGAAGCTGAACCATTGCCGGGCTCCGCGGTGGTTGGAACGTCGGGATACTTAAGCAACACTTTCTCCTAAAGTTCGAAATGTCTCTGGGTGAAATACTTCAATTCCTGCCATGGTAAAAGCACGGGACATGCCATCAACAGTAAGCTCACAATAGGCAACTCCTTTCGTGAACCTCGGCTAAGTCTTTAGTTTCAGGTAAGGTATGCTTGGCCTGAGGCCATAACCAGGCGGCCCACAACGTACCGGGGAGGCCGGAGACTTCCACAAAGTTGCTCATTATTACCACTTTGTGCCAAAACGGCGGAACACCTTTTTTTTGCCTGCACCTTCCTACAGGTGCATTGGCACTCTCTGTAGGCATAGTTCGGAAACCACCAACTGGTTTCCGTAAGCCCAATAAAATAAAGGTTATAGATCCTCCCTCGGGAAGTCCGCGACGGAGGGTTTCGATACGTGTTCAGCATACAGTGGCCTCGTGGTTGCTGACCTTGCTGTAAGCGCAGTTTCTTCTTTTTGGGAATCCCGCTTAACCCAGGTTGTCAACCTGTGGTTACCCGACCGGGGGGGGCGCTCGCTTCTGAGATTTCCCGGCTCGGGCCAAGGGAAGGATTTACAGATGAACATCCTGGGAAAGATCGCTCCCTGGTTTCTGGTAGCCTTAAGTCTGTCGTCGACTGCGGGCTGCTTCCGCGACCCTGCCGCGCGGAAACAGAGGTATTTCGACAGCGGAAACCAGTATTTTAAAGAGGGCAAATACCAGCACGCGGCAATCCAATTTCAGAATGCCATTCAGATTGACAGGAATTTTGCGGCAGCGCACTACCAGCTAGCGCAATGTCTTCTCCGCCAGAACCTTTGGCCGAACGCCTATCGCGAGCTCGGACTCACGATCAGTTTAGAACCGAAGAATTCGCAGGCGCGGCTGGATCTCGCAAACCTGTTTTTCCGGGCGCGCCAGTTTCAAGATGCTAAGACTCAAGCAGAGTCGGTTTTAAAAAATGATCCCGCCGAAATGCGCGCTCAAATGGTATTAGCCAACAGCGATGCGGAGTTGGGAAACACTGAAAAAGCGCTCGACGAGGCACGCGAAGCGGCTCGAAGGGCACCGCAGAACCCGGCTCCCTATGTGGCCATCGGCCTGCTTCAGGAAAAAACTCAACAATTGTCAGCAGCTGAACAAAGTTTACGGAAGGCAACCTCGCTCGATCCTAAGTTCTTCATGGCTCGCTTAGCGCTGGGCGATTTTTATCAACGGCACCAGAGATGGCCAGAGGCCGAGATCGAATATCGCGCCGCTATTGAAATCGATCCCCACAGCGCCGTCGCTCGCGCGTCTCTTGCTTCGCACTATCTTGCATTGGGACGGAAGGATCAAGCCGAACAGACTTTGCAGGACGCCAAGAAAGCCATGTCCAAGGACCCCACCGGGTATCGCATCCTGGGCGATTTTTACTTGGCCAATCGCGAGCTGTCCAAGGCTCTCGCCGAATTTGCATCTCTCGATCACGATCATCCGGACGATCTCATCGTAAAGAAACGTTATATCCAGCTGCTGATGCAAAACAAGCAAGTCGATCAAGGGATGAAATTGAATGATGAGCTCCTGAAGCTCGATCCAAAAGATCCCGAATCCCTCACCTCTAAGGGCCAGGGTCTCATCTTGCAGCAAAAACCCGAGGAAGCGATACCTGTTCTGCAAGCCGCCGTCAGAAGTAATCCGGAAGACCCGGCGGGACACTTCCACCTGGGCGTTTCCTATGTGATGACCGGCAACTCCGCCGGTGCCGAGAAAGAGTGGCGTGAAGCGGTGCGGCTGCGACCCTCGATGCTCGAGGCGCACCAAGATCTGGCAACTCTGGCGGTCCGAAATGGGGATATAGGCTTACTCGAACAGAGCGCGCTCGCGTGGATACGATTTTCACCTTCGGCTCCCGACGGATACCTTATGCGCGGAATTGCCCACATGAGAAAAGGCGATTCGCCCGGGGCCGATAAGGACCTGCGCAGGGCGATTGATCTCGACCCTAACAATGCCATTGCTTACACCACACTGGGCGACCTGCGTCGGTCTCAGAAACGTCTTGCCGAGGCGGAAAAACTTTACGAGCAAGCTCTCGGAGCCGACCCCCGCGCAGAAGAAGCGCTGCGAGGGTTAGCCAATCTTTTTCTCTCTCAGAAACAGCCGGAAAAGGCTTTGCGCCGCGTACAGGCACAGGTAGCCAGTGCCCCGGATAGTAGCCGGCACCATTTTCTGCTCGCAGAAACGCTGCTCGGTAATCACAAACCCGCCGAAGCACAAGCCGAATTGCAAAAGACCCTGGAATTAGATAAGACCAGTGTAGGCGCCTATCTTCTCCTCGCCCAGGTGCAAGAGAGCATGGGTCAACTCAATGAGACCGCGTCGAGCTACGAACGCTCGATTCGTGCAAACCCCAAGGATGTGCGGTCCTATCTCGCGTTTGGCGGGTTTGAAGAACGGCGAGGAAACTGGCAGAAGGCCCAACAACACTATCAAGCGGCACTTCGGCTGCAAGCAGACCTGCCCGCGGCCGCAAACAATTTGAGCTACTTGCTCCTGGAGCACGGCGGCGACACCGACTATGCGCTTTCGCTGGCGCAGGTTGCGCGGCGCGGGATGCCCGATTCCGCCAATACCGCTGATACGCTGGCCTGGGCTTACTATAAGAAGGGAATTTATAGCTCATCGATTGCTTTATTTCAGGAAGCGATTAAGAAAGTTCCGCAAAATCCCACCTTCTACTATCATCTCGGACTTGCGTATCAGAAATCCAACAACATCGAGCTGGCTAGGGTAAATTTTCAGCGCGCGCTCCAACTGGACCCCAAGGCGCCGATAGCCGGCGAGATACGCCACGCTCTTTCAGAATTAAGCGGCAATTAAAAGCGGCACCATTGGTGGGGAACGGCGGCCTTAGCAGGTTCATTGCTCGCGGCGAATCAACTCTAAGCACTGCCCCTCAAGGGGTTACCGTGAACAACGCCTGCATGCCATTCTTGAGGTGCTCGTTTACATGGCAATGAAACAGCCAGGTTCCCAAGCTATCAGGGACCATGTCCGCGACGGCCATCATCATCGGCCCCAGCTCCACCATGTCCGTACGCATGTGATGGGCAATCACCGTCTGGCCGTGCCAATGAGTGGTGTGAACATCTTCTTCATTGCTGTTGGCCAGCAGGTACCAGCGGACGCGCTCGCCCTTCTTCATCGTTAGCATGGGCAGATTACCTTCAATGAGACCATTGATGCTATAGAGCTGATAGCTTTGGCGAAGAACGGGATCGGTGAATTTTAGCTGTTCGGCGCCGGCCAGCGCCCGGAGCGCTGCATCGGGCGAGTACTTCCTCTTATTCGTCGCGTTTGCTTCGAAATACCAGCTTTCGGTCTCATCGAACACCGCGAAAGCGGTAATAAACTCGCGGTCGGTATCTTTGGGTGTGCCATCCGGCCTGCTAGCACCTCGCGCGCTGACAATGATCGGCCCGATTAATCCCGCGTTCATATCTCTCGGTTCAACCAAATGCGAGTGGTACATCCATACGATCGAACTGGGGTCTCCCGGGCCGGGGCCCGCGCGCTCCGGGACCATCCATGTGTAGCTGTAGCGCATGCGCGGCGCTACAGCATCGTCCGCTTTGTCGGCGATCGCGGTGCCGTCGTTGTACATCGCGCCTTCGGAGTTTTTGGCGTACGCTAACCCGTGGGGGTGCATACTGCAGAATATCTGCGTGTTGTTCTGGAAGACGACCTTGACCACATCACCAACCTCGGCGCGGATGAGCGGTCCCAGAATTCCCAAATGCTGCCATTCCGGCGGGCGCGGCTTCAAGGTCTTGAATGTGTCGTCGGTATATTCGTGGTAGACCGCCTTCAAGTACGCTTTGCGTCTGGATGCTTGCGAATCATCTTCGGTTCCGCCCGGCATACCAGTCAAGTTCTTGCCGTGCGGAGCGTAATCCCACATAACCTCTTCAGCCGCAATGTAGTATGTGTGGATCTTACCCTTCGATGAGCCCCCGGCGTGGGGTTCGCTCTTGGCCCAGAGAAAAACAGTCATAACAATGAATATTGCTGCAGAATTCTTGGGACTGCCCAATCAAACCCCTCCTGCTCGCAACTCGATTACCGACAATCGCGACCCGAAGGCGAAATTCTAACAGGAATCGTCGATTTTCAACGCTATCTTTAGTCCCCCATTTCCGTTTTGCGCACTTACCCATACCTTCGTGAAGCCTTCGGACGACTTTGTTCAGCGCCCTTGACTTCGCGATTGCCGACCTCGCCGAGGACCGGCGCGATTCGCTACGCTCTTTCAGAATGAAGCAGCACTTAAAACAATGGGTTGGAAACGGGGGTCTCAGGAGAATGGGGGATCAGATAGCAGCTCTCATCGCTGGCGCATCGATGGAATTCCGGCTTCTCGAACTTTGTAGAGAAGCGTGCGATAGCTAATTTGCAGAGCCTCTGCTGTTCTGCGGCGGTTCCAGTTGTAGGTTTCCAGGGTCTTCAGAATGACATCCCGCTCCAGTTCACGACGCACCTTGTCCGCGATGTGCCGCAGCGGGGTCGAAGCCTGAGTTTCCGCTTCGGCAGGAAAAGGCTGCTTCTCCTTGACGAAACCCTCGAACGCGTCCTCCGCACCTAAGATTGCGCAGCGGGCGATACAGTTCTCTAGCTCACGGATGTTTCCAGGCCAATCCCGTCTTTGCAAGATTCGCATGATTTTTTCCGGGAGTGGAGGCACCGGTCGTTCGAACCGCACGGTAAAATTCGAAATGAAATAATCCACCAGGCTAGGAATGTCGGCCCGGCGGTCGCGAAGGGGTGGCAATTTGAAGTGGAAGACATTAATGCGATAAAAGAAGTCTAAGCGGAACCGGCCGCCTGCGATTTCTTCTTCCAGTTGTCGGTTTGTGGCGCAAATGATCCGCGTCTCAACGCGCCGTTCTTCGTGGTCTCCGATGCGAGAGAACCGGCCGTCTTGCAGGAATTGCAGGAGTTTGGCCTGTACACCTAGGTCGAGTTCGCTGATTCCGTCGAAAAAGAGAGTCCCGCCGTGGGCCGCTTCGACGCGGCCAGGTTTCGACGTATACGCTCCGGTGAAAGCACCCCGTTCATAACCAAATAGTTCGCTTTCAATTAAGGTACCGGGGATGGCCGCGCAGTTGACTTTTACAAAGGGGCCCTTATTCCAAACCGAGTGAGCGTGTACCAGCCGCGCCAAGACCTCCTTGCCTGTTCCGTGATCCCCCTGGATGAGCAGCGGAACGTTGGTGTCAGCGACCTTCCGGATCTTGTCACGCACGGCCTGCATGACCGGTGACCGCCCAAAAAAGACATGTTCGGGAGGTAGTCCAGCAATGCTTGGTGCGAGGTCGTTACGATGAACCACTTGGCCGCTTACCCCCCCGGGGAGAGCCCTATCTCTCGGAGAGGCATATTTGCACTCGAAGCGCCAACCTCTTGCTTCGGTACCTTCCTGGCCATGGTACTCGCGCGCAGTGATGTCGCATACCCTTGAAGACAAGGCGCTTGGCACGGCCTATCGGAGGGATAAAAATCGCGCTGCGCGCTCGGACGGTGCTTCGCTCAAAGAATCGCTTGCGGACGTCGGCCAGCAAGGGGCAAAACAATTACGTAAAATGTAAAAACCTTTGCCGAACGCCGATAGGGGCAAGACCGAGCAGATCATCGCATAGCGTACCGTGCGGTCCTAGCTCTGATACTCCATGATTGCTTGCTCGATCAAAACATCGGCATGGTGATGTCACCCCAAAAACTACGGCGAGGGGGGATCACCACCTTCTGCAGGGTGGATCGCCCGCCATCGATATCGGCGATTACCACTGGGGTCATCTTGGCCTCCAGTCCGGTTATGCTCGAAAGCGGAACGGGATGGCGATCGGGTCCATCTACACGAGAAAAGACCACGCTGAATTTTTCCTGAGGAGTACCCATAATGCTTCTCTGTCCGTGAGGTCTCAAAAACGGGAAGACCAATCCTCCCAAAAACTTAAAGCGGTGCGGAGTCACTTGGCTAAACATATGGTGATCGGTACCAACATCGGCGAACATATCGACCATGCCATAGTCAGCCGGAAGAACGTGCGCCGTGAAAACCGCCCCGGTTTCCTTGCCGAGCGCTGACCGAACGTCATCATCATGCAGGGCCACTGAAACGATCTGCTGAATCTTGTCTCTGGGTATCGGCCAAATCGCTATGGCCAGAGTGCGCTCGGCCGTCAGAAGGTTCGTCGTCGCGTGAACAATCGTATAATGCCGGAGAAACAGCGCGCTTCCCATCACCAGCAGCGTTATAACCGAGGCCGATGCGGCTAGTGCGACCGTGCGGTTCGGAATCCACCCGAGAAAAGCCCGGAACAGTTTGCCCCCAGGGTTTCCCGGGATGAACATTGCCGTGCGCTGGCGGTATGCGGAGTAACTCGCATCCTTGGCCTCCATCTCCTTTTCTTCGAACCGCGCCAGAAAGTAGTACGCGAAGATCATCCCCGTATATAGCACCAGAATGATGATGCGCGGCCACATCGTCAGCAGTCCAGCCCCTGCGATGCCCAGAAACAGGTACTGCGAATGCCGGATGCGGGAATAGATCCACGAATGCACTACGCCCCGGTGACGCAGCTTCGATCCATACACCTGTGCGGCACAAACAAAAAAACCGATAATACCCAAGCTGACGCAAAATGGACCGACCCTCCATCTTAGGAATTCCAGCATCCAGCTGTTGGTAATGATGGAGTGCGGGAGGAAGAACGCTTCTAGCCACGCTGTCGCCCTCCAGCGATGCAATCCCTGCAGAGTCGGCGCATAAAGCGCGTACCAGTAAAACGCAAACGGGCTGACCATAACAATGATCTCAATCATGACCAGCCCGTAGAGGCCAGAAAGCAACCACTTCAATACTTTCTTCATGTTTGCTGTCCTTATCCGCTGTTTTCTTTGCGTACCGCAATCAGATAGGAACGAGGGACGTCTGGAGGTCACATCGAAGGAATCAGTCGATTCGAATCGATTGGCCGTTAAGTGCTGACGACCTCATAAAGTGTAGCATCTTCCCCGGATGCAAGACTTCGGGCTGCTGGCGAAGATTCAATGACATCCTTGCCGGTGCCGTGATAGGCGAGCCGGATGTACCCTTTGGTCGACGCCAAGTTTTTGAATATGCGCTCAAGGAGAACAGAATCGAACGGATTGTAAAAGAAGGCGAGTAAGTTTCCTTGGGGAAACTCGAAATCGGCCGCATCGCAGACCAGTACTTCGCACCGGTCTTGCAGGCCAACCTTTGCCAGGTTGTTGCGGCAAATCTGTGCCAGCTCCGGAGAGTATTCAATTCCCAATATCCTTTGGAATGGACGCTCGGCGGCGAGGATTAGCACGCGGCCTTTTCCGCACCCGACGTCGATGAACACTGTGTCACCATAGTTCATGCCACAGTTTTCAAGCACCCATCGTACGGTTTTCTCGGGAGAGGCTTCATAGCGATGACCATGGGCCAGGTTCAAGCTCGGTGTGGAAACAGCATAAACCAGCGGGAAGGTGTCCACGCCATATTTTTGGTCGAAGCCGTCGTCCCGTCGAATAAGAATCTTAGGGAATCCCTTAGAAGGTATTTCTTTAATTCTCTTGGCTATCACCCGCGCCATGAGAATCGGGCGTCGCAGAATGTCCGTCAGCAAATTGGCGCCCCCTCCCGGGAATGACGAAGTATGCCGTCAGCAATGCAGCCAGTCAAGAAACCGCGTCAGGCAAGATCAACGTGCACTCTCTCTCTGCTACCGACCGTGAAGTATTCTCGCAAATACCCTGGCCATTCGCGGGGAGACCATCTCTGGCCAGTCAAGGCACCACCCCGGCCGGTGGGGAACAACCATAACCTGGACGGCTGCGTACAAACTCGACGAGACGGGTTGCCCCGACCCGTCTCGCCCAACCGCGGCAACCGCAATAGTGCGCGCGCCATAGGGCGGTCCAAGGCGAAACGTTGTTGAAATGCCATCGACCGCTTGGTGGGCTTGGGGCGGGTTGTCGGCGCGTTGCAACACGACTGGCGGCCCCGCGGTAATGTCTTTGACTTCGAAGTGGTCTACGCAGTTGCTTGCCTGGGTATCGCTACAAGCAGGATTGGCGCCGTAATCGTAAGACCACGTCACGGTGACCTTGGCCGGCCCGGTCTTGAGGTGGCATAGTCCCAACCAAATGAGTAATGCCGCTCCAGCCAGCAGAATTCCTACGGACACAGGTGAACGGGGCACGTTACTCGTTGAAGTTTACAGCAGTTCGAAAAAGTTGGTGAGTATTCTGCGATTCAGCTTCTCAATTGTTGATTAGGTCTGACCGAGAACTTTACCGATTTAGCGGCAGTAACGCTGGCGCTGGGGTTCTTGGAAGACAAAACAGGTTCAGTAGGCAGCGCGTAGACGCCGTGAAGCAAGGTGCAGCAACGAGAATAGTGCGGTTTTCTGTTTTGCTTTCTGCGTTTCGATGCTGCGAAATTCGTTTATGGAAACGCCGTGAAACCAGATTTCGGAGGCGTGCAAAACGACCTGATTACGCCTGGGGTCATACACAAAATAGTGACCGGGTTCATCCCTGATGACTTTCAGTACCCGAAGCCTGGCGTGTTCGAGCCCTGCGACGGCGGCAACCCAAATCGGCCGCGAATGTGGAAACTTTCTAAAGATATTGTAAATCGGCTTCACGTTGGTTCCCCTGTTTGCCAACACTGGCGATGAGTCATCGGTCGGCGGGACCAACATAGCCGATCCCGTGAGATGCGCCTATTGGGTAACTATCTCAATTACGGGGAGGAAACACCTTACCCATGGAGGGCCGGAACTTAGCTTGTTTCGCTGGTTTAGAGAGGCAATCCGATTCCCAGAAGAATGGAGCTGCCGGTAAAGGACGGAACTCGCTTGGCAGACAACAGCTGTGGCCCTACCCTCAGCGTTGCGGGAAAATAAATGCCTCCAGCATATCGGCGCGCGCCTTATGGTCCGATGCAATGACTTCCAACAGGTCCTTAACCGATAGCATGCCGTGAAAATCTCCCCCCGCGGATACTACCAACAGGTGGAAAATTCCATGCTTCTCCATCAGGCGTAAGCACTCGTCGAGCGCCATTTCCGGTGTAACCGTTACCAGCTGCGTGGTCATGATTTCAGTCACACGCATCCAAGCCGGGCACTTATTTTCGGCGGCTACCTTGTCAGATATATCGCTGTGCGAAATCACACCCACGAGCGTACCCTTGGAGTTGACAACTCCGACCGAGCGCACTTCCTTGTCACGAAGGTAACGCGCCGCGTCGTGTACGGTCATATCCTCGCGGAGGGCATACACTTGTTTGCGAGGTCCGATTAACTCTGCCACCTTCATGGAACCTCCCGAATAACATAGATAGCGATACTAGGCCCAACTCCCCGAGCCGTGCAACCAGAATTGACGCCGCAACGACCGGGCACACGCCATGCAGCATCGTTAACGTTTTGAAGCAAATCGCGTCTATCCCATCTATGCTTCGCAACCTCACATAGAGCTCGGTGAGCTTTTTCCGCAATAAATCGCGTAGTGTTGAGCAGACCGAGCGCCCGGCGCAGATAGGATCACAGCTCGATTTGAATCAAGAACCGGCTATTACCGCGGAATTGCCGATGGATGTCGCCCCAGTGGCTGCGGCCAGGGATGGGGACCGCATGGCCTTCGGAATTTTGTACGAGCGTTATGTTCGAATGGTCCACGGCATCCTGCTCAGTCGAGTTCCCCTGGTCGAGGTAGACGATCTTGTGCACGAAGTATTTCTGGTCGCGCTCCGCCAGCTCCACACCTTGCGAAGTGATGCTGCTTTTGGAGCTTGGTTGGCTCGAATCACGCGCAATCGGGCGCACGATTATTTCCGCCGATCACCCGCGAGGAAAGAAGTCGCGCTGCCCGAGGTGCTTCCAGGACCAGGCGCGGAAAGTAGCAGCGCGGAAGCCGAAGCACATGTTGCTCTAAACGCGATTCGCGCGCTGCCCGCAGCCTATCGCGAGACCCTGGTCTTGCGTCTCGTCGAGGGTATGACCGGGCCAGAAATTGCTGCGCGCACCGGTCTAACACCCGCATCGGTGCGCGTCAATTTGCATCGCGGTATGAAATTGCTGCGCAAAAAATTAAGTGGGAAGACAGATTATGAATAACGACTACCTTTGGGATGGTTCCGGCAAGCCTGACCCGGACATCGAAAATTTGGAGAGAGTCCTAGGACGATTTCGTCACAACCGGCCCGCGCCCCGATTCCCGGAAATCATTCCTGGGAATGAGCCAAGACGGTCTCGATTCGCCTGGTCGTTATCGATTTTTCAATCCTTGGTCGTCGCTACAGGGGCCATGGCTGTATTGTTCCTGTCCGTGTGGTTTGTACATCGTTCGATTCGTGGTGCTGCGGGCGAGGAAACATTTGCGGTCACCGGGTTGCAAGGCGCACCCAAGGTAGGGACCCAAGCCTTCACCACCCGGGGCCAGCTTTCGATAGGACAGTCGCTGAGTACCGATCAAAACTCTCGCGCCCGCATTCATGTGAATGATTTTGGTGATGTGACCATCGAGCCAAATTCCCGAGTGCGATTGTTGGATGCCCGCTCAAATCGTAAACAACTTGCCCTGGATCGCGGGGGCCTCCATGCGCGAATCACCGCTCCACCCTGGCAGTTCTACGTTGAAACGCCGTCTGCGACAGCTGTGGACCTCGGCTGTGAATACACACTCACCGTGGACGATTCTGGAGCTGGTCTGCTACGCGTGACGTTCGGTTGGGTGCAATTTTATTCCGGTGATCGGCAAGCCCTGATTCCTGCGGGCGCCGCAGCAAGAACCCGACCTGGCATCGGTCCAGGGACTCCTTACTTTGAAGACGTTTCACCTGGATACCAGAAAGCCCTCGAGGAACTAGACTTTGGTAAGGGTGCACCGGCAGCACGCGCCGCCGCGCTCGATTTACTGCTGAAAGAATCGCGAAGTGCAGATGTGCTCTCGCTGTTTCCACTTTTAAGTCGGGTGTCCGAGTCCGAACGAGGCCTGATCTACGAGCGCTTGTCAGTGCTGAGTCCCGCTCCATTAGGGGTCACCCGAGAGGGCATCATTCGGGGTGACAATGCACAGATAAGCCTTTGGTGGGATCATTGGGGTCTGGGTCACCCGAAGAAATAGTGCCTTCGAGCCTGTTTGAGTGCTCACGGCCATGCTTGCTGTGCTCACGTAAAACGGCATACTTGGCCATAGGCTTTGCTTCGCCAGCTAGAACCTTGCCTTGGCAAGCGGTCGCTCCCTTCAAATCCGTTCATTATCAATGACTTAGAAGTGAGCATTTGTATTGCATGCAGATTACTAGGATTGCCGCCAGTAGTTACACTGTTCCATTGATTGTACCAATCGCAGACCCCCCGTACCCTGTAGCGGTAGACCGCCCTTACGCGGGCCCGTGTGCAGTCTAGGAAGCAAAACCGCGAATGAAGCGCCCAGCTGCAGTAACATTGCCGATCTGTCTTCCCGGCCTTGCCGACGGCACTCTTGGTAAGCGAAACCGCGGAAGTGCCGTCTGTTTTCTTGCCTTTTTGCTGCTTCTAATTCTTTCCCTGGGAGTTCTTTTGGGTTGCGGTGGCTTTGGTGCTGTTCGGCCGCCGGAATCGTTGCCTTCAACGATCTCAGTGGCCATCGCACCTTCTGGCACCTCTGTGCAAATCAATCAAAGCGCGCAATTTTTAGCTACTGTACAGAATGACCCGGCTAACAGGGGGGTTAACTGGAGCCTTACTGGCGTGAACTGTTCAGCGAATGCTTGTGGAACCCTGAGCAATCTAACAAACAGTTCGCTCACTTATACAGCGCCGGCCAACCTTCCAAGCCCTTCAGGCGTGTCGTTGATCGCCACATCAATCACCGACACGAACAAATCGGACAGGATAACAATTACCCTGACCGCAGCACCTAATCCGATTGTTGTCTCTGTAGCGCCAGCGAGTTCCGCAATTCAAGTGAACCAAAGCGCGCCGTTCAATGCCACAGTGCAGAACGACCCCGCCAACAAGGGTGTCTCCTGGACTCTGGCAGGAGCAGGTTGCGTGGCCGCATCCTGTGGCACACTCAGCAATACCACCGCAACTTCAGCCACCTACACCGCGCCGTCTACTGTTCCTAGTCCCCCGGTCGTCACGCTCCTAGCGAGCTCCATTTCCGACAGCAGCAAGTCTAACTCAGCAACGATTACGATTGCTGCTGCACCACAGCCGATCTCAGTTTCCGCAAATCCTTCGACTACTGCAATCCAGGTCAACCAGAGCGCACCTTTTACCGCGACAGTGCAGAACGATCCTGGCAACAGAGGGGTTACCTGGACCCTCTCAGGCTCCGGCTGCGCAGGCGC
>Ga0209117_1000322_pt1 | contig 23481 bp, 17 predicted proteins | sample BlaSpr_A8_OM2_M2_FD_187978 | JGI IMG/M metagenome (GOLD analysis project Ga0209117, IMG submission 187978) | Forest soil microbial communities from Thunder Bay, Ontario, Canada - Black Spruce, Ontario site 2_A8_OM2_M2 (SPAdes) (version 2) | ecosystem: Environmental > Terrestrial > Soil > Boreal... | reverse complement strand
GGGTCTTGGCTGCGTGAAAACGCCGAAATCGAATTTGCGAACGGAAATTTCGTCTCGACTTCAATCAATTTGAAAAACAAAAGCGCTGGCGACGGTTGCCGGGACAAGACAATAGAGAAAACAATTCTGCGCGCACGTTTTCACGCAGCCAGGGTCAATAGATAACCCCATGGACCGACTATGTGTTCGTGAGGGGCGATGCCCAACCTGACATTCGCGGGTGAAGTCGCGCAGCGAACGGCTGTTGTTCGGGCAGTCCTTCCAACCGCATGCGTCCAGCAAACCGGGCAAAGTCCGCAGGCCGCTGCGGCCCGATCCGATCCTTGAGATTGGACCGGCACGATTTTGGAAGGTTCATTTGGAAACTCGCTTCGCCGAAATGGGACTTCGATGTTGCTACCTTCGATCGCCCTGCTGCGTCCTTCGAAAACTCTGATTGCGTCGCCATCGCGATCTATAATTACCGTTGGCGGCAGGGCCTCGCAGAAGGCGAACCGAATACGATTATCTGGAAGAGCGGCTACCGAAAGTCGTGTCATCGCGGTGTCCACCATTACTATGGAAGATGACGCTAATGGTACACCACATCCGGAGCCTAGTGCGTATGCTAGTTGTTCTCGGGCCAACATGCGCACTGGACCTTCAAGGACGGCATTGGTCCAAAACCTCCTCAGGAAGCCCCGCAGGCTTTCGCCAAAGCTGTCATAGACGTATCGCTGAAAGTTGATCGGCGTTAGCGGCCCGGGGCGCGAACGCAGGTTTCCGATGGTGATATCGTTCGCACCGCACGCCTGGATGTTCACAACCGGCGGATGGGGTTCGACCGGTTCATCGACGGCAAAACCAGTCGACTAAACGCAGCATACGACATGCTTCTTCCCGTTTCCAGAGGCCTACCTGAAAGGGCGCGGCGTGGTCGTGATGTTCGTATTCCAAAGCCACCCGCAGCAACATGACGTCGTGATCAACCTGGTTTGAAGCAAGTCTTTGCCTTGCTTTATCGGCGCCCTTTCGAAGAGCAAAGGAGAGAGACCTATGACCAGCATGAGGAAAGAGACTGACAGCCTCGGCGTCGTTGAAGTACCCGCCGACAAGCTCTGGGGCGCTCAAACCCAGCGTTCCCTCGAACATTTCAGCATCGGCAAGGACCTGATTCCTCGCGAGATGATCACGGCTTACGCCACCCTGAAGAAAGCCGCCGCCATCGCGAACCGCGACGGCAAGCGGCTTGACGATCATCGCTATAACCTGATTGTTCAGACCTGTGACGAGATCCTGGCCGACCAGCATCACGACATGTTTCCCCTGCATGTCTGGATGACGGGCAGCGGCACCCAGTTCAACATGAACGTCAACGAAGTGATCTCCAACCGGTGTTGCCAGCTCGCTGGCACTCCCCTTGGAAGCCACGCGCCGGTCCATCCCAACGATCACGTCAACATGGCGCAGTCGTCGAACGACTCGTTCCCTTCGGCGATGTGCATCGCCGCCGCCGTGAGCGTGAAAGAGCGGCTTATTCCAGCGGTGACCGCGCTCCGGGACGCGATTGCCGCGAAATCGAAAGAGTGGGACGACATCATCAAGATCGGGCGCACCCACATGCAGGATGCCACCCCTCTGACATTGGGCCAGGAATGGTCGGGCTATGCCGGCATGCTGTCGGATAATCTGGAGCGGATCGAAGCCGCTTTGTCGGGTGTATACCGATTGGCGCTCGGCGGTACGGCCGTCGGCACTGGCATCAACTCGGCGCCGGGCTTTGCCGAAGCGGCGGCGGCGCAGATTGCCAGGCTTACCGGCTTGCCTTTCGTCACCGCGTCCAACAAGTTCACCGTGCAGGGCGCTCACGATGCGCAGGTCCAGCTCTCCGGAACGCTGCGGACGCTCGCGGTGTCGCTCTACAAGATCGCCAATGACATCCGGTTGATGTCATGCGGCCCGCGTGCCGGATTTGCAGAATTGAAGATTCCGGAGAACGAACCCGGCTCCTCGATCATGCCGGGCAAGGTCAATCCGACCCAATGCGAAGCGCTGGCGATGATCGCGGTGCAGGTGATGGCCAATGACGTCGCGGTGGGTTTCGGCGGCGCCGGCGGCTACCTCGAAATGAACGTCTACAAGCCGCTGATCATCTTCAACATCGCCCATTCCACCACAATCATGACCGACGGTTGCACGAACTTCCGCAAGTTCCTGATCGAGGGCACCGAGCCCAACCTGAAGAAGATCAACGAATACGTGGAACGTTCGCTGATGCTGGTGACCGCACTTTCGCCGGTCATCGGCTATGACAAGGCGTCGAAGATCGCGCACTACGCCATAGACAACGATCTGACCCTGAAGGCGGCGGCCCTGAATTTGGGCTTCGTTACGGAAGCCGAATTCGATCGGGTCGTCGATCCGAAGAAAATGGTGAAGCCGTACGTGGCAGGCGCGCCGTCGACGGCCCACGCGGCCTGAACGGCGGCACTCACCAGCCGAAGCCGGCTCGAGGCGTTCGGGCCGGCTCCGGCGAGAGCACAGGCATCCAGGTGCATGGATCGGGAGAAGTTCCGATGACGGCCAATGAGCGTTACAATCTTGTCCTCACCTTCGCGCGGACGCTGTTCGTCAACGGTCAAGCCACGGAGCAGACGGTGGCCGCGGCGGAGCGTCTGGCTCGCACGCTGGGCCTGCGCGCAAATGTCATGGCGCGCTGGGGCGAACTGCAACTGCAATCCGATGGCAAGGAGGCCGCTCTGCTACCGGCCGATCCTGCCGGTGTGGATATGGATCGTGTGGTTTCGACGATGCGGGCGATCGCGGATATCGAGTCCGGGCGGCTGGCGCCGGATGCCGCCATAAAGGCGATCGGCGCGATCTCGCGGGAGCCGCCGGCTCCGACATGGCTCTTCGCACTGGCAGCGGCGGCGGGTGCGGTGGCGCTTGCGGTGATCTTCGGTGTCGGCCATTTCCTCCCTACGGTCGTGATATTCGTGAGCGCCGGGGCGGGCGCCATTCTGCGCCGCGCGCTCGCCCAATTGAGCGGCAACTACTTCATTCAGCCATTCGGCGCCGCCGTTCTCGCGGGCCTTATCGGCGCGCTGGCGGTGCGCTACGATCTGAGTTCGTCGCTGCGCCTCGTCGCGGTCTGCCCATGCATGGTGCTGGTGCCTGGACCGCACTTCCTCAACAGCGCCCTCGACCTCATCAGTGGCCGTATCCATCTTGGCGCCTCCCGTCTGCTCTATGCCAGCCTTATCGTTGTCGCGATCTCGACCGGATTGCTGCTTGGCCTGGCGCTGCTTGGCGCCTCGCTGCCAGTCGATGCGCCAGGGCAAGCTGTTCCGTTGTGGCAGGACGTCATTGCCGCCGGTGTTGTGGTGGCCTCCTACAGCGTTTTCTTCTCAACGCCGTTGAATATGCTGCCCTGGCCGGTGGCGGTGGGCATGCTGGCCCACGCGCTGCGCTGGGTTGCGCTCAACGTGCTCGGCTTCGGAGTTGCAGCCGGAGCGCTGGTCGCTTGCATCGTCGTTGGACTGATCCTCACTCCGGTCTCGCGACGCACCCACATGCCGTTTTCAGCCATCGGCTTTGCCTCCGTCGTGTCGATGATGCCGGGCGTCTACCTTTTCAGAATGACGAGCGGCCTCGTGCAATTAGCCGGCGGCTCACCGCCGAATTTGCAACTGGTCAGCGGGACGATTGCAGACGGCATGACGGCCTTGGTCATCATCCTGGCGATGAGCCTGGGTCTCATCATTCCGAAGATGATTGTCGATCATCTCGGCAACCGGTCAACGCAAGCGAAACTCATGGGAGCGGCCGAACATGTCAACGCTCGCTAGAAGTTCCGCCGCACTCCGAAACTGGGCCGCTCCGGCGGACGAGACGGCAGAGCTGTCGCGCCTGGAAGCGCGACTGCCCCCTTTGCTCAGTGTCATCGCCGGAATGGTCGACCTCACCGGCTTTTTTACCCTGGGCCATATTTTCACCGCCCATGTCACCGGCAATCTTGTGGTTGCTGCCGCTGCGGCGGTGCATGGCGGTCCGTTCAACCCGGCGCAAATCTTGGCTATTCCCGTCTTTATGCTGGCCGTGGCGACCGTTTGGCTGATCGCCCAGGCCTCGGACCGACGCGGACCGAGCCTGGCGCGGCTGTTGCTCTTGGTTCAATTTCTGCTGCTCGCCGCGGTGCTGATTTTCAGCGTTATCACCAGGCCGTCCGCCGATCCGCAGGGAGTAGCGGCGGGCATTGCCGTGATGATCGCGGTCGCCGCAATGGCCTGCCAGTACGCCCTGCTTCGCCTGGCGATACCGGGTGCCATTTCGACAGCGGTCATGACCGGCAATTTGACCAATACCGTCTTGTCGCTGATGGATTTGCTGTCGAAGCACCGTGCCTTGCTGCCAGTCGATGCCGGCCGCTTAAGGAGATCCTGGCATCTCCTCCTGGGTTTTCTTTTCGGCTGTGTCGTGAGTGCCTCCGCTGTCTCCGTGCTTGGAGATTGGACCTGGTCATTGCCGGTGGTGCTGTCCGCTGTGGCAATCGCGATACGGTAAGAGGGGACGCATCGACAGTTTTGAGACGGCGCTGAAGCGTTAGTCGAGCATACCTTCTGCGGCAGCGGGCTGGACCTTTCCTTTAAGCCGCGCGTCGTTTTCCTTTTGCGTTTGAAACAGCTTTAGCCTTCCGCGGTTTTTTGTCAGATGGGGTGGATACGGCGGGTGTCTCCGCAATCGTCACACGGGCGATACCTCCAAGAGATCTCGCCAAGACTTCGCGCTGTGCAGCCAGCCAGTGTGTGTCGGCCCGTCCATCGCGACAACCATCAGCGATCCACAGATGGTACGCACGTTCGCGCATGGACTGTTCCAGATCCTGCATGTGCAGCTCCTACGTTTTCGATGGGAGCAATTTTGGCGGCACACGTTTAACAAAAGGAAAACACGCGAACAGATGGAACGGGCATCCCGTTCGGGACCAAGATCGGCTACGACAGGGCGTCTTACCTTCATAGGCATCTAAGATGATCTTGAATATTTGCTTGGCAGAATCTTCTGGCCAACCGCGCTGATGTACATCCTTGACACTCGTGCCAATAGCCTCATTCTGATCACGGCCTTGCGCTTTGGCCTGATACGCTGATCGATATATTGGCTCCCAAGCGTGACGATCACTGAGGGGGGCGTGTCGGCCAAACCGAATGTGGTCACTAGGGCAGGCGCTGATCGACCGGCGGCTCTACCTGCCGGAAAGCTGGGCGCGGGACGCCGAGCGCCGGGCCAAGGCGCATATGGGAGCTTTATTGGGGTTCAAACCAAAGCCAAAGCAGGCTGCGTTTGCGGCTCGCGCGTTTCGCTGCTTGCCCAAGAGCCGGGCTTTACCCCAGCAGCAAATCCGCGACCCACGCCTTGAGAAAGGCGGCATCTGCCGGATTGGCGCTCGGATTGCCCGCGCGATGACCCCACACACTCGGGATCGACCGCAGGATCCCGGTTGCAAGATGGGGAAGCTCGGCCGCATTATCCGCAACGCGGAAATAGAGATCCGTCTCGCTCGGCATCAGGAGCATTTGCGCCTTTATGGACTGGAGCGCTTGCGTGAGATCGCCGTTGTAAAGAGTGTTGCCGCTGATATCGCCGTGAAACCAAGCGAGTGCCTGCGCATAGAGGTTCGCCGCGCGGCATTGCGAAAACCGCTCGGCCCAATTGGTGCGGACGAAGGTTTCGAGATCTGGCGCGCCAAGCGCGCTTTTGTAGAGGCCGGCACGGTAGAAATCCTGGCTCAGGCCCCAGGCGGCATAAATGTGGCCAAAGGCCTTGAGCGCCAGCACCGGCTCACTCGAAAAGCGGCCATTGCCGGTATGCTCGGGCGCGGCTTCGAGCGTGCGCAACAGGCCGGACAGAAAAACTTTGTTGTGATCGGCTGTGCGGGCGCTGCCGCAGACGACGAAGGCGCGTTCCACCATTTCGGGGTAGAGCGCCGCCCAATGATAGGCCTGCATGCCGCCCATAGAAAATCCATAAACGGCGGCGAGTTTGTCCACGCCGCACATTTCCGTGACGAGACGGTGTTGCGCCCGCACATTGTCGGCGACGGTGACGAGCGCGGGATAATCCGGCGTCTCCGCCGCGCCGGACGATTCCCCGTTCGAGAACATACCCACGGCGATGATGCACCAGCGCGTGGGATCGAGAATGCCCTCCGGCCCGATCAGCCAGGACATATCCGCGAGACGCGCGGAATAGCTGCTGGGGTAGAGAATGAGATTGCCGCGCTTGTCGTTGAGCGTGCCAAAGCGCTGCCAGGCGAGCCGGGCCTCGCGGATCACGCCTTTTTCCACGGCAAAATCGCCGAGTGCGAAGGTGCCCGTCTCATTCTCCCAATTCATGGCTCTTCTCCCGGATATCCGTCTACGCCTTTTCGGCGGCCTGCTCCTCGAAAGCAACAGCGACACGCAGAAGGTCAAGGTCCGACCCGCGAGCGCCGATGATCGAAAGCCCCACCGGCGCGCCACCGGCCGTTGCGCCCGGAAGATTGACCTGCGGGACGCCGGTGAGGCCGCCCTGGCTGGTCAGGCAGCCGATGCGTTCGCGCAAGGGGTCCAATTGGTGAAGCGGAAGACCTTTTTGGGGCGCCGGAAACGGTGTTGTCGGCAGGCAGAGGATCGTGCCGGGCGGCAGCAGCAGGCGGAGCCGGGCGCGGGCTTCCATCCGCATCAGGCTCGCGGCATTGCGCTCCGCATCGGTCATCATCGAGCCTTGTAACAAGGCCCGCGCCACGCTGAAGGCGAGACGTGGATTATGGCCGTCGAGCCAGGGCTGGAACGTGCGCCAGGCCTCGCTCCCTTGCAAAACGCGTTGCGCGCGCTGCCAGATCGAAAGGCCCTGCGGCGCCAATGTGACATCGCACCTTTGGCCAATCAGCGCTGCGAGACGGTCGACGGCCGGGGCGAGCGCCTGCTGCACATTTTCGTCCGCGAAGCCGAAGGCATCCTCGGCCACCAAGAGCGTCGTGGGCAGCGTGACGGGCAAGGCGCTTCCGAACAAAACCTCGCCAACACGTGCGAACGTCGCGGCATCGCGCGCGAACCAACCGCAGGTATCACTGCCTGGTGCCTGCACGGCAATGCCGGTGAAATCGATCCGCCCATGCGTCGGCCGGATGCCGTAAAGGCCGCAAAAGCTCGACGGCACGCGCACCGAGCCGCCCGTATCGGTGCCAAGCGCGAAATCACAGGCCTTGGCGGCCACGGCCGAGGCCGATCCGCTCGACGAGCCGCCCGGCACGCGGCCGGGCGCCGCCGAGTTCAACGGCGTGCCGTCATGCGCGTTTTCACCGAGAATGCCGAGCGACACTTCGTCGGTGATCGTCTTGCCCGCGACCGAGGCGCCGGCATCGAGCAGGGTCTGCACGGCCCATGCGTGACGGGCCGGCGTTGGGGCGAAGCGCGGCCAGTCGGGATTGCCGCCGCCGGTCGGCATGCCGGCGACATCAATCAGATCCTTGACCGCGAAACTGAGGCCGGCGAGCGGCCCCGCCGCCGCACCCGGCACATGCGTGCGCGGGCCCGGCACAAAAGCTCCGGTCAAGGTCATGACGCTTTCCGGTCTTGCCAGGTGCCCCCAGGCACGGCGGCGAACAAGGCCTTGGTATAGGAATGCTGCGGATTAAAAAAGATCTCGGCGGTCGGCGCCACTTCGACCACCTCGCCTTGTTTCATCACGGCGATGCGGTCGCAGACTTGCAGCGCGACGCGCAAATCATGCGTCACGAAGAGCATGCTGAGATGCAGCCGCGCCTTGATATCAGCGAGAAGAGCCAGCACCTGCGCTTGCACCGACACGTCGAGCGCCGAGACCGGCTCGTCCGCGACGAGCACTTCTGGATGCAGCGCGAGCGCGCGGGCAATGCCGATCCGCTGGCGCTGGCCGCCGCTGAACTCATGCGGAAAACGCTGTGCGGCGGAGGGGTCGAGCCCGACGAGGCCGAGCAGCGCTTGCGCCTCCTCGCGGGCTTTGGCGGGCGGGGTGCCGTGGATGATGGGGCCTTCCGCGATAATGTCGATGATGCGCTGCCGCGGATCGAGCGAAGCGTAGGGATCCTGAAACACCATTTGCACGCGTTTGCGGGCCGGGCGGAGCTGGCGGCGCGAGAGCTGGGCGATATCCGCGCCGCCAAGCAGAATTTCGCCGCCGTCAATCGGCATGAGCCGCGTGATGGCGCGCGCCAAAGTGCTCTTACCTGAGCCGCTTTCCCCGACGAGGCCGAGTGTCTCACCGCGGCGCAGTTCCATCGTCACGCCGGCCAGAGCACGCGTGACACGCCCGCCGAACAGGCCTCGCACGCCATAGGTCTTGGCGACATCGCGCGCCTCGACGATGAACGGTTGCGTATTCGCCGGCCGCGCCGCCGGCGGCACGAGCTTTGGCACAGCGGCGATCAAGGCCTTGGTATAGGGATGGCGCGGCGCGCCGAGCACGGCGGCGGCCGTGCCGCGTTCGACCAAAGTGCCACGCTGCAGCACCGCGACCTCATCGGCAATATCGGCGACGACGCCGAAATCATGCGTGATGAAGAGAACAGATGTGCCGTGCTCGCGCTGCAGCTCGCGGATCAGATAGAGGATTTGCGCCTGGGTCGTGACGTCGAGCGCCGTCGTCGGCTCGTCGGCGATCAACAGGCGCGGATTGAGCAGCAAAGCCATGGCGATCATCGCGCGCTGGCGCTGACCGCCGCTCAATTGGTGGGGAAACGAACGGATGATGCGGTCGGGTTCCGGCAGATGAACGCTGTCGATCAATTCGAGCACGCGGGCGCGGCGTGCGGCTTTCCCGAGCGACGTGTGGATGCGCAGCACTTCATCGAGCTGGCGGCCGATCGTGTGCAGCGGGTTCAGCGCCGTCATCGGCTCCTGGAAGATCATGCCGATTTTTGCGCCACGAATGGCGCGCATCTTGTCTTGCGGCGCGACGGCGAGATCCTGGCCTTCGAACAGGATACGGCCGCTCCCGATGCGGACATGCGGGCGGGGCAGCAGGCCAAGGATCGAACGCGCTACGAGCGATTTGCCCGATCCGCTCTCGCCGATCAGGCATGTCACCTTGCCGGCGCGCAACACCAGATCGATTTCGCTCACCGCATTGGCGCGGTCGGCGCCTGATGGCAAAGCGATCGTGAGCTTTTCAAGTTCGAGAACGGTCTGGCTCATCGCTCACGCAGCCTTGGATTGAGGGCTTCGTTGAGCCCGTCGCCAATGAGATTGATGCCGAGCACCGTGAGCAGGATCGCGATGCCCGGAAAGGTGCAGATCCACCAGGCCGAGCGCAACACCGCGCGTCCCGCGCTGATGATCAGCCCCCAGCTCATGACATTGGGGTCGCCGAGGCCCAGAAACGCCAATCCGGCTTCGAGCAGGATCGCGGTGCCGATCAGCAGCGAACCGACCGCGATGATGGAGGAGGCGCAGTTCGGCAGCATATGATTGAAGATGATGCGCGCATCGCTCGCGCCGAGGCCCGCGCAGGCCTGCACGAATTCGCGGCCGCCGAGCGAGACGAATTCCCCGCGCACGAGCCGCGCGATGCTTGGCCAAGAGACGGCGGCGATTGCGATGATCTCGCTGCTGACCGAGGGTGAGAGAATCGCGACGATCAACAAAGCGAAAATGAAGGCCGGGATGGTTTGGAAGAATTCCGTTATGCGCATCAGCACGGTCTCGGTCCTCCCGCGATAATAGCCGGCCACCCCTCCGGCCACCGCGCCGAAGACAATTGCGGCGAGGGTCGCACCGACACCGATGATGAGCGAGGTGCGCGCGCCGTAAGCGATTTCCGCCGCGACGTCGCGGCCGAGCGTGTCGGTGCCGAGCAGAAAGCGCCCGCCTGGCGGCTGTAAGGCGGGTCCGGCGAGCTTGAACGGATCATCGGGGTAGATGACCGGCGTGAGCACGACGAGCAGAAGAAGGCACAGCAGCACGGCCGCGCCGAACAGTGCCATCCGGTTGCGCGCGAACCGCGCGAAGCCCTCCAGCATGTCAAATCTCCATGCGCGGGTCGAGCATGACGTAGATCACGTCGACGGCGAGGTTGATGATCACGATCAGGCAGGCTGACATGAAGAAGATCGCGAGAAGCAAATTGAGGTCGCGCGATTGCAGCGCGTTGAAGGCAAGCGTGCCGATGCCGGGCCAGCCGAACACGGTTTCCACGACGATGGAGCCGCCGATCAGATTGCCGGCCTGAACGCCGGCAATCGTCACGATAGGCAACAGCGCATTGCGGAGGACATGACCAGTCATGATGCGGCGCTCGGTCTGGCCCTTGGCGCGCGCCGTCGTCACGTAATCCATGCCGGTCTGCTCTAAAACGGACGCGCGCATGAGGCGCGCATAAAGCGCGAGGTAAAACAACGCGAGCGAGACGGCGGGCATCACGAGATGCCGAGCGACGTCCCAAACCTCGGCCCAGCCTTCGTGACCGGCGCCGACCGTATCGAAACCGCTTGTCGGCAGCCAGCCGAGGCCGATCGAAAAGATCACGATCATCATGAGCCCAAGCCAGAATCCGGGCGTCGCATAGGCGACGAGGCTGATCAGCGAAATGATGTTGTCGCGCCAGGAATTGCGCCCTGTCGCGGCTACGAGACCGAGGATGATGCCGAGCGCCACAGCGGTGCCGAACGCCGTCAACATCAGCAGGCTCGTTGGCCCGAGCCGTTCGAGGATCAGGCTGCTGACATCGGCATCGTTGCGGTAGGAATAGCCGAGGTTGAAGTGCGCCATGTTCGAGACATAGGTCAGGAACTGCATGCCGAGCGATTGGTCGAGGCCGAATTTATGGCGCAGCTCGTCCATATATTCGGGCGTCGCCGCACCGCTCTCGCCGGCGAGCACGGAGGCCGCGTCGCCCGGCGCGAGATGGATCAACAGGAAGTTGAGCACAATGATTCCGAAGATCACCGGCAGCGCGGTGACAAGCCGGTATCCTATATAGCGGGCAAATCGCACGGCTTACGTTTCCAGCCAGGCCCGTTCGAAAGCCTGCTGCGTGCCGAGCGGCCCGGTCGTGTGATCGTGAAGCTTTCGATTGAAGACCGAGACATATTGCACGTCGATGAGCCAGACCAGCGGGCAATCCTCGGCAAGAATATGCTGCGCCTTTTTGTACAGTACGGCGCGCTTGTCGTGGTCCTGCTCGCGCATGGCCTCGTTAAGAATGCCGTCGAATTCCGGGTTGGCGTAAAAGCTGTCGTTGACGAAGGTCACGCCTTTGCGGATTTGCGACGTGAGATATTGCTTGTTGAGACCATAGACCGGATCGACGCCCTGGCTCAGGAAGGGCTCGTTAATGTCGTAATCGTAATCGGTATAGACGCGCCGCAACCAGGTGGCGGTGTCTTCCGAGCGTAGCGTCAGATCGACGCCGACGATCGCAAGCGCCTGTTTCAGATATTCGGCCTGGCGCAGCCATTGCTCGCCGAATGAATTGACTTCGAGATGCATGCCGAAGCGCATGCCATTCGCGCCGCGCGGCAGGCCCGCGCCGTCGAGCAGCTTGTTGGCAATCTCAAGACGGTCGGGCACGTCGTAATTGCGCACATCGTCGGTATAGAACCCGACGGCCTTGAACAGACTGCTGAGCGGGCCGGTGGCTGGCTTGCCGTAGCCATACATGACATCACGCAGGATCACCTTGCGATCGATCGCATAAGCGATCGCCTGGCGGACTTCTTTCTTGTCGAGCGGCGGGTGTTTGGCATTGAGTTCGAGCACGCTCAAGGCGGGCGTCATCTCATAGCCTTTCATCGTCGTATCGAGGATCGGGTTGGTCTTCATCCGCGCGAGATCGGCATAATTGACGGCGCTATAGCCGGCGAAATGCGCCTCGCCGGTCTCGAGCGCGGCGGAGCGCGTCGCGGCATCGGGGATGAAGCGTGCGATGATATGGTCGAGATAGGGTAGTCCCGGCTTCCAATATTTGTCGTTGCGGTCGAGCCGCACGAACTGTCCGCGGTCCCATTGCCCGAATTTGAACGGCCCCGTACCGATCGGCTTGTTGGCCGAAGGATTCTGCAGGATCTGCGTTCCCTCGAAAACCGATTTGCACATGATCGGCAGATCGCGCCCCGCAAGCGCCTTCATGAGATAGGGCGCGGGATTGGCGAGAAGCAGAACCGCAGTCTTTTCGTCGGGCGTATCTACGCCCGTCAGTTCGGCGAGCAGGAGCGGCGCGAAGGGGTGATATTTCTTCAAGATCTCCATGAAGGAGAATTGGACGTCGGCGCTCGTGAAAGGCTTGCCGTTGTGAAATACAACGCCTTCGCGCAGCTTGAAGGTAATGGACTTGCCGTCGGGCGCGATCTCCCAGGAGGTCGCGAGATTGGGTTGAGGATTCTGATCCCAGTCGTAGGTCACAAGACCTTCATAAATCTGCGTGGCGATGGGCGGGATGTTGCCGGCGGTCACGGCATAATGGGCGAGCGTCGAGGGCTCGGGCTGCACGATCATCACCATCGTGCCACCTCGCACCGGCTGATCGGCCTTGGCTAAACTGTTGAAGATCGTGCTGGAAGATGCGGCCAACCCGAGGGGCAAAGCCAGAGCGGTACGGCGTGAGATTTTATTCAAGCGTGGATCGTGAACCAAAATGCGAACTCCTTGATGGTGCTCCGGGATGAAGCAATTGGCGTGCCAATTTTGCCGCTGCGGCAACCGGGCCACGGCAAAGTGAAGCATAGCGATGGCTATTTGGTTCAAGTGGCGAATAGACAGTGCGTCGAATATGTCGAGCCACATCGTAAGGCCATGATTGAGGTGGATTTCGGAAATTCGGTTGGGGTCTATATAGAGACGCTAAATGGTTGGCTAAGTGAAGCCGGCATTTCTCCCATGAGCGCTACTGACCGAGAACGTGTGATAAGCGGGATTTCAGCCGGATTAGAAGCCATGGGTAGCACGGTCGAATTATGCTGATCAGCTGCCGAGCCCGTAGGTTGATTAGCGGAGCGCAATCTGCCGTCTTCGATCCTTCGGTAGCGGCGCGGTCTCCCATCATCGCTAGGCGGCTCTTGATGACAAATAGCAGGCTCCTCATCGTGTCCTTGGCTATCAACAGGTTTTGTTGCAGCCCGTAGCAGTTATCGCGTCGGCCTTGACAGCTAAGTCTTTCCTGGCCGCCGCGTCTGCGGGATATTCCGGCTGACAAATGCCCCTGGCTCCTATCAGAATAGACGTTCCAAGAAGTGGAACGCAAAATCGGAGGGGTCAAACGGGTTGGCGATCCAACTGGAATTCGAATCCAAAACCCAGTGAGTCACTCAGGCGCGGTTTGCGGAACGTCTCCGGCGGACCAGAGTTGAGAACGCCGAAAACGTAGCTTCCAGCCGTAGTTCTTTGGGTATCCTTGGAAAAAGATCTCCAAAGCCAAGCGCTTGTTGGCGATTTTGGAGGATGGTGCATCCGTCGATCCTCGCGCCAGGGCGAAAAAGCTATCGAGATGCTCCAGTTCTTTCGCGCGATATCAGCTTTAACCGTCTCGATGGACCTGATCGACTGCTTATGGCGCAAAGCGGCCATTGCCGAAATACCGCCTTCTCCAAATTGCCAATCTAAGACAGTCGAAGGTGCGTTTGTACGGCTCAACCAATCTGCACAACCCTCAGGTTATTGGTTGTGCCCGCCTCGCCAAACGGGATGCCGGCTACCACCACGATGGAATCTGCCCGCTGTGCAAATTCCTCGGCAAGCGCAGTCTGTGTCGCGCGGTCAACCATTTCCTCGTAAGTGTTGACGTCCTTGGACAGGACGCTGTGAGCACCCCACAGAAGGCAAAGCTGCCGGGACACCCGTTGATCTGGCGTGACGGCGAGGATCGAGACCTTCGGTCGTTTGCGGGCGATGCGGGCTGCCGTCGTACCGCTTGATGTGAAAGCGACGATGGCTGAGGCATGAAGAGCCGCCGCGAGGTCGGCGGCGGCAGCAGCGACGGCGTGCGGCGCGGTTTCTTCCTCGCCTGGTTGGGAGGCATTGATGATGGAGCGATACATCTTGTGCCGTTCAGTGCTCTCGATGATGCGGCTCATCATCGCCACCGCCTCGCGTGGATATTGGCCGGTTGCCGATTCCGCAGACAGCATGACCGCGTCGGCGCCATCATAGATTGCCGTGGCGACATCGGACGCTTCGGCGCGCGTGGGGGTGGGTGCCGCGACCATCGAATCGAGCATTTGGGTTGCGACGATCACCGGCTTCCCGACCAGGCGGCAGGACCTAATCAGCTCCTTCTGTCTGCCGGGCACGTCTTCGTGTGGAATCTCCACACCTAGATCGCCACGGGCGACCATGACCGCGTCGGAAAGCCGGACAATGTCATCGATATGTTCGAGGGCAGCTGGTTTTTCGATCTTTGCCATGATCCCAGCGCGATCACCGATGAGCCCGCGAGCCTCAATGACGTCTCCTGGTTTCTGGACAAACGAAAGGGCCACCCAATCGACTCCCAGATCCAACCCGAATACGAGATCAGCCCGGTCCTTCGCGGTTAGCGGTGACAAATTCAAAACCGCACTGGGGACATTCACGCCCTTGCGGTTCGAGATGACGCCACCATTGATGACTTTCGCATCGATGAAATCGGCATCTAACCCCGTCACGCGAACACGGACCCGTCCATCGTCAATCAGGAGATCATCGTCCGGTGCGACCGCGTCGAAAATCTCGGGATGGGGCAGGGGAATCGACATTTTGTCGCCGTCGGACCCCGACAGGACAAAACGCACTTGCTCGCCGGCGACGACAGCAATCTTTCCATCCCTGATGGTTCCGACCCGGATTTTCGGTCCCTGCAAGTCCTGCAAGATGCCGATCGGACGCGCGACCTTCAGTTCCAGCGCGCGTATGGCGGCGTGCACCTTGGCGTGATCCTCGTGCGTGCCGTGACTAAAGTTCAGCCGAAACGTGTCAACGCCGGCGAGGAACAGCGCTTCCAGCATTTCGGGCGATCCACTCGCCGGACCGACTGTAGCGACGATTTTGGCCCGGCGATTGCGGCGCATTGTTCACTCGGCCTGTCGGCCGCCTCTGGTGATCAGAATGGCTCTGATATCGTTGACGTTGGTGCCGGTCGGGCCGGTGCGAAATAGATCGTCGATCCCGTCGAAAAAACTGAAACTGTCATGCGCGACAAGGTAAGCGCACGGGTCGAGACCGGCGGCGCGGGCACGCGCGAGTGTGTCCGGCGTGACAAACGCGCCGGCGGCGTCTTCGGTTCCATCGATGCCGTCGCTGTCACCGGCAAGCGCGAAAATGCCCGACTCGTCAGCTATGGCAATGGCAAAGGCAAGCAAGAATTCAGTGTTGCGCCCGCCGCGACCTGCCTGTCCCTTGCCGATCGTGACCGTCGTCTCACCGCCTGACAGCAGAACAGCGGGCGCCTTGACGGGAAGCCCGTTGATACGGCTTGAACGGGCAATGCCCGCCATGACGATACCGAGTTCGCGGCTCTCACCTTCGATCGCGTCGCCGAGGATCAGCGGCGTGATGCCAACCTTGGCTGCAGCCCGTCCCGCTGCGGCGAGAGCGAGTGAGGGAGCGGCGATGACACGGACGGTGTTTTGCGCAGGGAGTGTTTTCGGCGTCTCGTTGTTGGCGGAGAGAAAAGCCTTTGCCGCGGGCGGCAGATCGATCTTGTAGCGCGCAATGATTTCGTGGACGTCGGCCAGCGTGGTGGAGTCGGCCACAGTTGGCCCCGACGCGATCGCGGCAGGATCATCCCCGGGTATGTCGCTGATCGCCAACGTTGCGACGCGAGCGGGATGAGCGGCAAGCGCGAGGCGGCCACCCTTGATGCCCGAGAGATGTTTCCGCACGGCGTTCATTTCGACGATGTTCGCGCCGCTCGCCAGCAAGCTCCGGTTGACGGCCTGTTTGTCTGCCAGGGTCATCTCGCCGGCGGGCAGGACCATGAGGGAAGAGCCACCTCCTGATATCAGCGCGACGACGAGATCGTCCACTGTCAGTCCTTTTACTGCGGCGAGGATGCGGCAGCCCGCTTCCTCGCTCTTGGCGTCAGGCGTCGGATGCGAAGATTCGATCACCTTGATGCGTCCCGCCGGGGCACCTTGCCCATGACGCGTGACGACGACGCCGGTGAGATCAACGTCACCCCAGGCTGTGTCCAGCGCCGCCGCCATGGCAACCGAGGCCTTGCCGGCACCGATTACCACGCAGCGGCCCTTGGGCTTCTCCGGCAGATGCCGGAGCACGGCCGCACCGGGATCGGCGCTGGCAACCGCAGCGTCGAAGATGTTACGAAGCACGGCTCGCGCCGTAGTGTCGGTCCAGCTTGTTGGTGACGGACCGTCAGACATTGGAACTTTGGATGGCCTCCACCACGGCGTCGGTCACGTCCTTCGTCGTCGCGTGGCCGCCAACGTCCGGGGTCAAGATGCCGGCGCCGGTAACTTTTTCCACGGCGCGCATCAACCGCGCCGAGGCGTCCGCCTCGCCGAGATGATCAAGCATCTGCGACGCGGTCCAGAAGCTGGCGACGGGGTTGGCGATGCCCTTGCCGGTGATGTCGAACGCCGAACCATGGATCGGTTCGAACATCGAGGGAAAGCGCCGCTCCGGATCGATATTCGCAGTCGGTGCCACGCCGAGACTGCCGGCGAGCGCGCCCGCGAGATCTGACAGGATATCGGCATGAAGGTTGGTAGCCACGATGGTGTCGAGGCTCTGCGGCTTGAGCGTCATCCTAACCGTCATCGCATCGACCAGCATCTTATCCCAGGTGACGTCGGGGAATTCCTTCGAGATTTCTTCCGCTATTTCATCCCACATCACCATGCCGTGGCGCTGCGCATTCGACTTTGTGACGACGGTGAGGAGCTTGCGCGGCCGCGACTGCGCCAGCTTGAACGCATAGCGCATGATGCGCTGGACGCCGACCCGAGTGAAGATCGCGACTTCGGTGCCGACCTCCTCGGGCAGTCCACGATGGACGCGGCCGCCGCAGCCGGCATATTCGCCTTCGGAATTTTCGCGCACGATCACCCAGTCGAGATCGCCAGTGCCGACATTGCGCAGCGGTGAGGTGATACCGGGCAGGATCTTGGTCGGCCGCACGTTGGCGTATTGGTCGAAGCCTTGGCAAATCGGGAGGCGCAAGCCCCACAGGGTGATGTGATCGGGAACGTCAGGCGCACCGACGGCACCGAAGTAGATTGCGTCAAATTTCTTGAGTTTTGCCAAGCCATCGGTCGGCATCATAACGCCGTGCTTTCGATAATAGGCGGAGCCCCAGTCGAAGGTCTCGACGTTAAACTTCACGTCGCCCATTCGCTTCTGCAGGCTTTCGAGCACGGCGGTGCCGGCAGCGATGACTTCGGGTCCGATACCATCTGCGGGGATGGCCGCGATTGAATATTCACGCATCTGAATTCTCCATTAGAATTGGGTTTAGGGAATTATCGTTGGGGAAGCGCACCTGCGGCGGTTGCTGCCGACGTGCGTTGCGATCGCGCAAGGACAAGTGTGAGGACGGCAGACAGCACCAGCAATCCAGCGACGAAAAACAGCCCGCCCTGGAAACTGCCGGTGAGATCCTTGATCCAGCCGATCATCGCGGGACCGACGAAGCCGCCGAGATTGCCGATCGAGTTGATGGTCGCGATTCCTGCTGCGGCGGCAGAACCCGATAGGAACGTCGTAGGCATGCTCCACAGCGGCGGTTTCGCCGAGCTTATGCCGATATTGACCAGCGTCAGCGCCAGCAGAACGGCGAGCACAGAGCCGGCAAACCCGGCCAGGACCAAGCCGAGAGACGCGAGCATGCACGCGCCGACCACGTGCCAAGTGCGTTCACCGTTGCGATCCGAATGTCGCGCCCACAGCACCATCGCGACGATGGCGACCATACCCGGCAGAGCATTGAGGAAACCGACTTGCAATGACGAAAGGCCAAATTCCTTGATGATTTGCGGCGCCCAAATGCCGAGCGTGTAAAGGCCTGCCGAGGTGCCGAAATAGACCAGCGACAATGCGATGACGCGCAGGTCGGCGAGGCCGCGCCAGACGCTGTGGCTCGCGGTGGCAGCCTTCTTGGCCGATTCCGCGTTCATCGTAGTCACCAGCCAGTTACGTTCGTCGTCGCTTAGCCATTTTGCCTTTTCCGGCCGATCGGTCATGTAGAACAGCACCACCACGCCGAGGATCAAGGCGGGCACCGCCTCGACGATAAACATCCACTGCCAGCCGCTGAGGCCGAGCAGGCCGTGCATTTCCAGCAGTGCGCCGGACACTGGCGATCCCAGCACCGTGGAGAGTGGCGCGGCGGCCATGAAGATGGCGGTGACGGCGGCGCGCTGACGCGCAGGGAACCAGTAGCTGAGGTAAAGAATAATGCCTGGGAAGAACCCGGCCTCGGCAGCGCCCAGCAGGAAACGCAGCGTGTAGAAGCTATTCGGACCCTGAACGAAAGCCATGGCCCCCGAAATCAAACCCCAAGTGATCATCACCCGGGCGATCCAGATCCGGGCTCCGACCTTGTCGAGGACAAGGTTTGACGGCACTTCGAACAGAAAATAGCCGAGGAAGAAAATGCCGGCGCCCAAGCCGAACACGGTCGGTGAGAAGCCCAGCTCCTTGTTCATCGTCAGCGCCGCGAAGCCAATGTTGACGCGGTCGATGAAGGCAATGAAGTAGAGCAGCATCACGAAGGGGACGATGCGCAGGGTGATTTTGCGCAGCACGCGCGTTTCCAGCTCGGCACTCATTGGATGGGCTCCTCGCCTGATTTGTCTTGCTTTTGATTTCCGCGCCACTTGACGCGTTGAAGGTCACCCTGCGACCGCAACCGCCGGGACTCAATTGGCTCTCGTTTATACAAAAAAATGATATAATTGAGGTCCAGGAGAGAACCGATGGATCTTCATCAACTGCGATGCTTCGTGGCGGCGGCCGAAGAACTGCATTTCGGCAGGGCGGCGCAGCGGTTAGAGATGCTGCCCTCGGCGCTTGGCCGCTTTATCAGACTTCTCGAAGAGGACCTTGGTACCCGGCTGATGATGCGCACCACGCGCAGCGTCGCTCTGACTGACGACGGTGCCATCCTCGTCAAGGAAGCCCGCGCCTTGCTGGCGCAGGCCGATGCTCTCGCTGCCAAATTCCGAATGCGCGGCCGAAAGCAGGCCGCAACCGTCCGCGTGGGCGCAATCGATAGTGCTGCGGCAGGACTGCTGCCGATGCTCCTTCACGATTTCAGGGAGAAGCGGCCGGATGTCACGGTTCAACTGGTCGAAGATAAGACGATACGCCTTTTGCCACGGGTGCTGTCCGGTCGGATTGACCTCGCTTTCGTCCGCCCGCCAGAAAGCCCGGACAAGCGGCTGGAATTCATGTTTCTTTTTCACGAGACCGCCGTCGTCGCGGTTTCCGATCATCACCCACTCGCATCTAAGAAACGCGTGACCATCACCGATCTCGCAGACCAGCCGCTGATCGTGCCCGAGCGCCGTTCGCGGCCGCATAGCCACGATCTCACCATGAAACTGTTTACCGAAGCCGGGCTTGAGGCTCGCATTGTTCAAATTGCCGATGAAAAGCAGACCATAGTCAATCTCGTCTCTGCCGAGTTGGGTGTTGCCATCGTCCCAAAATGGACATCACGAATGGCTGCGCGTGGTGTTCGCTATGTCCGGTTTGCGGCGTCCGATATGAACAAGTTGCCTCTGGCGGCAGCCTGGACGCGTGGAACGCGCGATCCGATCAGGGACGATATACTGGAGATGCTCAAGGCTAATCTGTCGCGCTATGCGCGGGAGGCGTGAAATAAAATCGCTTCGGGCAAAAAGCCGACTGGCGAGGAATGGCCGCTCCTGGCGCAAAGCGGACGTTCGCCAAACCACGGACATCGGCGAAGTGCACGCACCAGAATGTTTGGTTTGGGAGATACGCTGCGTCGGATCCCTGTGTCGGGTTTCCTTCGTTAGTCGAACGCCGCAAACGTTGGATATGTCTGAGAGCCTTTGACTTTACCGCACGTTCGAATCTCACTCGCCCGCCAAATTGGCCGGCGCATACTCCCGCCGACTTGCTCAGCGAATTATCCGGCACCAATCTGATTATAGACGGCGCACTGACCGAAGCGGCCCGACGCGAACAGCGAAAAGTGCGATGCAGGGTTACGAGACGGCTCGCGCCCGCGACCGTACATACCGTCTCCGTTGCCGGATCTTTGATCGCTTCGCGCTCACAATTTGCACATGCTGCTTACAAAACACCGCATTTTGAGATTTTCGAATGGTTTTTTTCGCAATGCGCCATCTGGAATAAATTTGTTCTTGACAGGATCGCGCTCTCGGGAGAGCCTTCAAATTAGGCGCTGGGCAAAGATGCCCCAAACGGCGCCACCCAATTTTGCAAATTTTTTTGACGGCACTGTTTTCGCCGGAGCCTGGACAAGCGGGCTTGTTGCGTTGGGTAAGCCTTATGGCGCTTCAAAATCTTCGGCTCGGCTATTTGTTCTCATCGACGGGCTCGTATGAGCTTGTCGCGCGCTCGATGTTGAACGGCGCCCTTCTTGCCGCCGAAGAAATCAATGCGTCAGGTCTCGGGATCCGTCTTGAGCCATCCGTCCTCAATCCGGGCGGCAACCTCTCACAATATTCGGCGCTCGCAGCGAAGCTGCTGAAGCGCGAAATCCGCCATGTGGTGGGCTGTTATACGTCCTCGTCGCGCAAGGAAGTCATTCCCCTGTTTGAGAAGCACGACGCTCTGCTGTGGTATCCGTCGCACTATGAAGGCTTCGAGAGCTCGACCAACGTTATCTATACGGGAGCTGCGCCAAATCAGCACGTCCTGCCCCTGGTTGAATACCTGATTCAGCATCACGGCCATCGCGCGTTTTGCGTTGGCTCCAATTACATCTGGGCCTGGGAAAACAACCGTATCCTGCGCGAGAGTGTCATGGCGCGCGGCGGCTCGGTGCTGGCCGAGCGCTATTTCGCCATCGGCGAAACCGATTTCCATCAGGCCATCGAGGCGATCATCGCGGCGCGTCCTTCGTTCGTGTTTCTGACGCTGATCGGCACCTCGGCCTACCAGTTCTTCCGCGACTTCAGGGCGGCGTGCCGCGCCCGCGGAATCGATCAGGCTCGGGAAATCCCCGTGGCCTCCTGTTCGCTTTCGGAGCCGGAGCTTGAAGCCATCGGGGAAGGTGCTGTCGATGGCCATTTGAGCTCTAGCGTCTATTTCTGTTCGATTCAAAGTCCGGCAAACCTGCGGTTTCTCGATGCCTACGAAGCACGGTTCCCGAAGGGCCCGACCGCGTCCGCGGATGCGGAGGCGTCCTACAATGCGGTGTGGCTGCTGGCGCGCGCCGCCGCCGCGGCCCGGACTGACGATCCACGCGCCATCAAGGCGGAAGTTGTTCACCAGCATCTTGACGCGCCGCAGGGCAAGGTCTGGATCGACGAACAGACATTCCATGCCTACCTGACGCCCCGGATCGGACGTTCCAACCGGCAGGCGAGGTTCGACCTGATCAGCGAGGCCAGGGCACCGGTTCAGCCCGACCCGTATCTCGTGCACAACTCCTCGCGGTTCGAAGCCGCGGCAGTTCCTTCGCTGAGGCTCGTGTCATGACCGAGCCGAGGCTGCTCCAGAATTTCAGCGGCAGCCGCGCCATCGTCGTGACGGATCGGGCGTCTTCGCTCGATGTACTGACGACCTCCTTGAACCGGCTGGGCGTCACGACGAATCCCGCCGACATTGTGGAGAGCCTTGCAGCCATCGATCTCGCGACACTGCAGGCGGATCGCGATGTCATCTTCATCGATGGCGATGGCGACATCAGCGATGCGGCAGTGCTTCCGCGCAGCGCGATCGGCCGGCTGCCGCCGGTGCCGATTATTGGGTTACTCGGCGTCAGCGCCCCAAGCCGCCTCAAGGCGCTGATGCGGGCAGGTGCCACCTCGTTCCTCCGCAAACCCGTTCACGGCGCAGCCGTCTATCCAGCGCTGTTTGTCGGCGTCAACGAATATCGCCGTCACCGGCACCTCGAGGCGTTGCTGGAGGATCAGGGCCGCCGCCGCCGAGGTCGGCGTGATCTGGTCAAAGCCATTATCCGGACGATGTCGGAATACGGCATCGACGATGACGAAGCCTACGATCTGCTTCGTCGACGCAGCATGGCGATGCGTCAGACGATGGAGGATTTTTGCAAAGACCTGGTCGAATCGCCAGACGGGCGAGAACACGGCGAGTTCGTCCTGAGGAGAAAACTCGCCGATTAACCCAACAAAGGAGAGTTAGATGCTGGAACATATTGCAAGGGGGTCGCGCATCGCTTCCCTCATCGGAGCGGGCTTGCTTGCTGCAGGCTCGGCCTACGCGGCGGACCCGATCAAGCTCGGGGTTCTGGAAGACCAGTCAGGCGACTTCGCGCTGGCGACGATCGGAAAGGTGCACGGCATTCAGCTCGCCACCGATGAAATCAATGCAGCCGGCGGCATTTCCGGACGCAAACTTGAACTGGTGATCTACGACACCCAGTCGGACAATACCCGCTACCAGGAATTCATGCGGCGCGTGCTTCAGCGCGACAAGGTCAACGTGGTATTCGCAGGATTCTCCAGCGCCTCACGCGAGGCCTATCGGCCGATCGTCGATCAGCTCGACGGCTTCGCGTTCTACAATAACCAGTACGAAGGCGGCGTCTGCGATGGCCACATGATCGTAACCGGTGCCGTTCCCGAACAGCAGTTCTCGACGCTGATCCCGTGGATGATGGAGAAGTATGGCAAGCGGGTCTATACCATCGCCGCCGACTACAATTTCGGCCAGATCTCTGCCGAATGGGTGCGCATGATCGTCAAGCAGAACGGCGGCGAGATGGTTGGCGAGGAATTCATTCCACTCGGTGTCTCGCAGTTCTCGCAAACCATCCAGAATATTCAGAAGGTCAAGCCGGATGTGCTGATCACGTTGCTGGTCGGCACCGCCCAGGCGTCCTACTACGAGCAAGCCGCCGCCGCCGCCCTGAAAATTCCAATGGGCAGTTCGGTCAATGTCGGCCAGGGCTACGAGCATAAGCGTTTCAAGCCACCGAGCCTCGCCAACATGTATGCGACCGTGAATTATGTCGAGGAAGTGGACACGCCGGCAAGCAAGGCGTTCGTGAAGAAGTGGAAGGCGAAATTCCCGAATGAGCCTTACATCAACCAGGAAGCCGAAAATTCGTATCACGCTGTCTATATCTACAAGCAGATGGTCGAGCGAGCCGGCGGTTCGACGACGCGCGCCGACTTGCGCGCCGTGGTCGCCAAGGGCGACGTCTGTGTCGATGCGCCTGAAGGCAAGGTCTGCATCGATCCGAAGAGCCAGCATGCGTCACATACGATCTACATGGCGAAGGTTGGCGACGATCATTCGATCACGTTCCCGAAGGTCTGGAACGACATCAAGCCGTATTGGCTTGGCGAGGCCTGATGCGACCTTA
>Ga0209117_1000321_pt1 | contig 23492 bp, 15 predicted proteins | sample BlaSpr_A8_OM2_M2_FD_187978 | JGI IMG/M metagenome (GOLD analysis project Ga0209117, IMG submission 187978) | Forest soil microbial communities from Thunder Bay, Ontario, Canada - Black Spruce, Ontario site 2_A8_OM2_M2 (SPAdes) (version 2) | ecosystem: Environmental > Terrestrial > Soil > Boreal... | reverse complement strand
GCGGCGGCCGGGGGTGTCGAAGGGCTCCGCCAGGACGAGGCCGGGCTGTCCCACCTCGAGGACGAAGGCGATCAGTCGCTCGTCGACGGGCGCGAGCGTCCTCGCTCTTCCAGTCGGACCCCTCGGCGACGCGTGTCCTCACGCTCCGCATGTTCGAGTGCGCGCTTGATAGCGAACGGACGCGCGTGCGGCGGCGTTCGGACCGGATGCGCGCAAGCCGGCTGTCGCTCTGCTTGGCTTAGCTCTTCTTCTCCGGCGTCGGTCCGAGGAGCTTCCAGCCGCTCTGCCAGGGCCAGCCGTGCTGGATCTGCAGCGCAATATTCAGGATCGCGAGCGCCTCGAGCGCGCGTGCCATCGTGAGCGGTCCTGCATCGATCGGACGCAGGCCGATCGATCCCACGAGCGCGAGCGTCTTCGCCTTCGCGTCGGCGTCATCCGCCGCGACGAAGCCGTCGAGCACGAGGCCGTCCACCTTCGGGTCCGCCTGGCGCGACGCCAACACGTGGTTGAAGGCCTTCGCGACCTTCGCCTTCGGCACCGTGCGGTGGATCTGCTCAGCCGCGGAGGAGCCATCGACCGACTCGCCGATCGCTTGCGGCTTCATGCGGTTGGTCACGTCGATCAGGACCTTGCCTGCCAGTGCGTGACCGAGCGCACCGAGCACCGCGTCGACCGCGGTGTACGGAATGGCGAGGATGACGACCTCCGCTCCCTTGACCGCTTCCTGGGCGCTGCGCACCGCGCGTGCGCCTGTGTCTTTGGCCTTGGCCTCGGCGTGCGCCGGATCCTTCGAGGTCAGTGTCACTGTGTGCCCGGCTTTCACGCTTGACTTCGCGAGAGCACCGCCCACGTTGCCTGAACCGATGATTGCGATGTTCATCTGCATCTCCCCTCACCGGGTGGCGGCGCTCCTTCGAACCAAACACCCGCGCTGCTTATTCGAGCCTTCGAGACCGGACCGATAACGCGGTAACGGCTCGGCGGTCTCATCGTTCCCCGATGTACATGGCCACGCCGCTCGGGCAGAATCACGATAAGCGTCGGGGGAGCGTGGCGAGGTAGAAGGGGGTCTGGTGAGCCGACGCCGTTACTCGCGCAGCCGACGCGCCCTTCTGGTCGGCGCCCTCACGCTCGCCATCTATCCCTTCCCCAGGTTCAGCCTGCCCGCGCAGGGCGCTCCGCGCGGTGTCGCCGGGTCCTCCGGAAAGATTGTCGCGAAGGAGATCGTCCACGCGCTGCCCGCGCGCTCCACGGGTGAGCTCTCGCGGCCTGCCGTGGTCCCGAGCGGTGTCAGCGCCGGCAGCACCGGCGGCGACACGCTCCTCTATACGTCCCCGGTCGTCGATGCTGGCCAGGTCTTCGACTTCGTCGGCGTCCACTGGATCGCGGCGCGTGCCGCGCAGGACTCGCTGTTCATCGAGTTCCGTACGTCGGGCGACGGTCTCGGGTGGAGCGACTGGACGACGGTCACGCAGAACGACCACATGCGCAACGACGACCGCAACGAGCTCTTCGCCGGACCGTATGCGGTCACGGCGGCGCGCCACGCGCAGTACCGCGTGTGGCTGAGCGGCGGCGATCCCGACGCCATCGGTCAGATCGCCCTGACGCTGATGGACGTGAACGATCTCAACGCGGGCCCGCTCGCGCGACTGCTCAACGGCGTCAGGGGCGCGGTCGCGCAGATGTGGCGCGGCAGCTACGCGGAGGCGGCGCCCGCCGGCGCGGTGAAGATCAACACGCGTCAGGACTGGGGCGCGGACGAGAGCCTGATGAAGTGGGCGGCCAAGTACCAGCCCGTGCAGAAGGTCGTCGTCCATCACACCGTGACCGATGACGGTGGCAACAACGTCGCCGCCTCGATCCGCTCCATCTATTACTTCCACGCCGTCACGCGTGGCTGGGGCGACATTGGCTACAACTACCTCGTCGACAAGTTCGGCACGATCTGGGCGGGTCGCTCGGGCGGCGACCATGTCATCGCGGGCCACGCGTACGGGTGGAATAACGGCTCGATCGGCGTGGCGGCGATCGGTGACTACAGCACCAAGGCGCCGACCCCGGCGCTGCAGAACGCGGTCGTCAGCATCATCGCGATGAAGGCCAAGCAGTTCGGCTTCCAGCCGCTCGGCGCGGACCCCTTCACGCACCAGGAGCAGGCCGCGAACGGGACCTGGGTGAACGTGACGTCGAACGCCCCGAACCTCCAGGGCCACCGCGACGCGAACTACATCGTCAGCCAGCACGGGGGCCAGACCGCCTGCCCCGGCAACGGCATCTACAACAACCTGGACGTCATCCGGCGCTCGTCGCAGGACGGCGTCCAGGCCGGCTTCTTCCAGCTGCCGTACATCGAGCCGAACATGCCCAAGGCCGCGTTCCCCGGTGCGGCCACGGCCGTGGGCGTCACGGTCTTCAACCGCGGCGCCACGCCGATCCCGGCGGGGACCGGCCTCTCGTATCGCATGCTCAAGGATGGAGTGGTCACGACCCAGGGTGCGGTCGTACCGCTGCCGGATATCGCGCCGAACGGCAGCGGCACGGCCAGCCTGCAGTTCGTCCCGCCGGCGGTGGGCAACTACACGGTTCGCTGGGATCTCCAGACGAGCGGGCAGTGGTGGAGCTCGCTGTACAACACGCCGGTCCGCGACGTCGCGTTCCGCTCGGCGGACTGGAGCGTCGACTGGGTCAAGGACAACGTGCCGATCAACTGGACCGCCGGCGAGATGCGCATCATCAGCGTGACCGCGACCAACGACGGCGGCCGCGTGTGGCCAGCCAACGGCGCGAATCCGGTGCGCCTCGGCTACAAGTGGGTGAGCAACTCGACCGGCAACACCTTCCCCGGCGCGAACAAGGCGCCGCTCGCGGTCGACGTGCAGCCCGGACAGACCGTCAACCTCGTGATCCCGATCACCGCCCCGGTCTACCCGACGAACTACACGCTGTACATCGACCTCTATAAGGAGAACGAGTTCGTCTTCGCCGAGAAGGGCGTCGCCCCCGACGACACGCCGACCGGCGTGTCGGTGGACTTCAAGGCCGCGTACAACGTTCCCGTCGGTGGGGTCTTGAGCGCGCCCGTGTTCACCGCGGGTCAGACGGTGACCGTCCCGGTCATCGTCACCAACAGCGGAAACGGTGTGTTCCCGACCAATTCGTCGTTCCCGGTGAACCTCGGATACCACTGGTACGACAGCGCCGGTCGCGCGGTGGTGTGGGACGGCGCGCGCACGAAGCTGCCGGCCGACCTCGGACCCGGTCAGAGCGTCACGTTGCAGGCCACGGTCGCGGCGCCGGCCGATCCCGGCACGTACTCACTCCGGTTCGATCTCGTGCAAGAGGGCGTGTCCTGGTTCAGCCTCAAGGGCAGCGCGCCGACGGACTTCACGGTCAACGTCGCGGGCCAGCTCGTGCCCGCGTATGGCGCGGCCTACTCGTCCGGACTACCGAGCGCCGCGATCGCCGGCACGAACACGAGCGTGCCGATCATCGTCACCAACAACGGCAACTTCCCGTGGCTCGCGGGCGGCGCGAATCCGGTGACGCTCTCGTACCACTGGATGACGCCGGCCGGCGCGACCGTCGTGTGGGACGGCCTGCGCACCAAGCTCGCCGCGGACCTGCAGCCCGGCCAGAGCGTGCAGCTCGCGGCCAACCTCGCGTTCCCCGCCGCAGCGGGCCTGTATGTCCTCAAGTGGGACCTCGTGCACGAGGGCGTCAGCTGGTTCAGCGGCAAGGGCGTCCCCGCGTCCGCGAAGCAAGTCGAGGTGTCGCCCAACGTCGAGCCGTTCTACGGCGGCGCATTCATCGTCGACGACGTCCCCGCGTCTCTCGCGCCGAAGATCACCACGACGGTCCCGATCAAGGTGTTCAACCTCTCGAACTTCGATTGGGGCTCCGACGTCAACCTCAGCTACCACTGGTACGACGCGTCGGGCAAGTCGGTCGTCTGGGACGGCATGCGCACCAGCCTCGCCGGGATGAAGAAGGGCGAGGTGCGCATCGTGCAGATGCAGATCACCACGCCGAGCGCGAACGGCACGTACGTGATGAAGCCCGACATCGTGCGCGAAGGCGTGACGTGGTTCTCGGACCGCGGGATGATGCTGCCGTCGCGTTCGATCGTCGTCGACGTGCCGATGTACGGCGCGACATACCAGACGCAGCCGAACTTCGGCGCCGCAGTCGGGGCGATCACGACGGTGCCGATCACGATCCAGAACAACGGATCGGCGACCTGGCAGCCCGGCGCGTTCAATCTCTCGTACCACCTCTACGCGGCGGGCGGGAACGTGTACGTCTGGGACGGACTGCGCACGGCGCTGCCAGTCGCGGTCCCGCCCGGCTCGAGCGTCACGGTGGACGCGATCGTGCGCACACCCAGTGTCGCCGGCGCGTACACCGCTGCCTTCGACCTCGTGCAGGAAGGTGTCACCTGGTTCTCGACACGGAATGTGCCCACCGGGAGCAGTACTCTCCAAGCACAGTGAGAGCGCCCTTCCTCCGCCTCGCGATCCTCATCGCGGTCTGCGTCGTGACCGCGTGCACGACCCCGAGCGTGCCGGTCACGCCGAAGACGCCGACCTGGACGACGTTCGGCGAACTTTCGCAGCCGCGCGCGTACGCGATCGCGCTCGCTCTCGCGAACGGCGAGATCCTCGTCGTCGGCGGCCTCGATCGTGCCGCACCTGACGTCACGAACACCGAGAGCGAGCTCGTCAACGTTAAGACCGGCGGCGTCACCGTACTGCACCAACAGCTCGAAGGCCGTCTGCACCAGACGATGACCCGCGCGTTCGGCGACCAGATCGTGGTCGCCGGCGGCGTGAAGTTCCAGACAACGCACTGGGATCCGGTCGATCGCACCGACGTCTACCTGCCCGCCGAGCGCAAGTGGATCTCCGCAAGCCGGATGATCGACGCGCGTTCCGATCACGCCGCGACCGCGCTGCTGACGGGTATGGTCATGGTCATCGGCGGGAACCAGGGGTCGCGTCTTTTGCAATCGACCGAGATCTACGACGTGAAGAACGACCGCTGGTTCCGCTCCGCGCCGCTCCCGGAGCCGCGGACTGAGCTCAGCGCGTTCACGCTGAAGGACGGCCGTGTCCTCGTCGCGGGCGGCGTCGACCCGAGCGGCGCCGCGTCGGATAGGACGTTCTTCTACAACCCGCCCGCGGACGAATGGACCGACGGGCCGCGCATGCGCGTGCCGCGGGTGCAGCACGCCGCGCTGCAGCTCACCAACGGCGACGTGCTGTTCATGGGTGGCGACGGTGCGGCCTCCGGTACCAGCGAACGGTATGACGCGAAGCTCGGCGTCTTCGCGCCGTCGGGCACTCTCGTGGATCCACGAGAGGCCGCGCGGGCCGCGGCGCTTCCCGACGGTCGCGTCGTTCTCGTCGGGGGCATGCCTCCGCGGAACGCTGACTTCTCGCCACTGCGCAGTGCGGAGATGTGGGACCCATCGACCGAGCGCTGGTCAGAGCTGCCGCCGAGTCTGACCCCGCGCGCGTGGCCGAGCATCCTGGTGGTCGGTGGCGCCGTCTATCAACTCGGTGGCACCGGCGACGCCGAGGCCCCTTATCGCACCATCGAGCGCTTGGCGGTCGACTGAGCGATCACATGCGCCCGTATACTTCGCTTCGCATCTCCGTTATTTCTCGATAGACCGCCGCGCTGCGGCGATCCCTGAGGAGGGAACTCCCAATGATCTCGACCTTCGTCCGTATTGCCGCGACTGGTCTGCTCGCCCTCAGCCTGCTCATCCCGTATGGGTCGCCGGCTCGGGCGATGACCGGAACGATCACCGGAAAGGTCGTCGACTCGGTGACGGCCCAGGGCATCTTCGACGCGCATCTCTACCTCGGGATCCCGGGCGCCTACATCTGGGCGCACAGCGCGGCGGACGGGTCATTCACGATCGACCTCACGCCCATCTCGTACAACGCGATGACGCAGTGGCAGGTCTATTTCGTCAAGGACGGCTACGTCACCACGCCGACGAACAAGTTCTTCATGACGACCAGCGGGTATGTCTTCGGTTCGGAGCCGGCGAACGTGCCCGCCGCGTTCCCGCTGGTCAAGAACCCACAGGTGGTCGCTGGCCCACGCTCGAGCTGCACTGACACGACCGGCATACAGCCACCACCGGCGCTCACGCAGACCCTCTACCTCCCGAACATCACCAAGAACCTTGGCGGACCCACTGGTTGGTACACGCCGTTCATCGTCCAGAACACCGGTACCGCGAGCACGATGCTCGAGGTGTCCTTCTACAACTTCACCGACGGGAGCTGCATGTCGCGCTCCCTGGTGTCGGGCATCAACCCCAGCACCTCGTACGCGAACGATCCGCGTGACAGCGGCAAGAACCCGACGCTTCCCGTCGAGGGGCAGTTCGCCGTCGTCGTGAAGAGCTACGGCTCGACCGTCGTCGGTGTGGTCAATGAGCATCAGGGCGTCGGCAACCGCGCCGAGGCGCTCTCGTACAACGGCTTCACCTCCGGCGCGACCACCGTCTATCTCCCCAACATCACACGGCGTCTCTTCGGTCTCTTCGTGACGCCGTTCATCATCCAGAACCTCGGCACCGACGTCGCCTCGGTGCAGGCCACCTTCCGCACCTTCGATGGCAGCGGCTCACCGATCACGATCGGTCGGACCATCGACGTGGGCCGCGCGAAGCCGATCGACCCGAACTCCAACGACTTCAATCTCGGCGCACCCGGTCTTTCCGACAACAAGCAGTACTCGGTCACCGTGACCTCGAACCAGCCCGTCGCCGTCGTGGTGAACACGCACGCCGATGCGCCATCGGTCGCGAATCCCGTCGCGTACGCCACGGACGGCGTCACCGGCGGCGCCTCGACGATCTACGCCGCCTACGCCTCGAAGAACGCACAGGGCATCAACCGCTACAGCACGATCGTGGTGCAGAACCTCGGGACGGCCGCGGTCACACCGCAGATCACCTTGACGCCGCTGGTCGGAAGCGCGGGCACCGCGAGCACCTACACCTTCGGGACCCCGATCCAGCCCAACGCATCCAAGGCCTTCGACCCGCGCTTCTCGTTCAGCACGCAGGGCACGACGAACGTTCCCTGCTCGACCGGCGGCGCTGACTGCCTGGCCGACGGCGAGTACAGCGCGACGATCTCCGCCAGCGGCGCGACCCTCGCAGCCGTGGTCAACGTCCTCAGCGACCTCAACGGCGCGACCGCCATGGGCTACAGCGCGATCGCACCCGCGAGCAAGTTCTACCTGCCGAATATCACACGCACGCTCGGCGGAACCAACGGCTGGTCGACGCCGTTCCTCATCCAGACGGTGACGGCCACCGGCGCGACGATCGAGTGGCGGCGCTTCGCCGACGGCGCGCTCGTCCTGACCCAGACAGTCTCGATCCCCGTCGGGTCGACCATGCGCATCGACCCACGCACGGTTGCCGCCCTCAGCGACAACACGCAGTACGCAGTGACCGTCATCGCCAACGGGGGAACGGTCACCACCATCGTCACCGAGCTCAACTTCGAAGGCGGCGACGGTGCGATGGCCTACGAGGGCTTCCCATCGCCGTAAGACTTCGCGAGCTCTTCGCTCGTATCTCTAGCGACCGCCGCGTCCTCTTCGGAGGCGCGGCGGTCGCCGTAGTGGTGATCGCGGCGATCGGAGCGGCGCTCGTCACGTCAGCGCCTCGACCGGCGAGCGTCCAGCCGAGTTGGACCGGGACTGCGACACCGACCGACGTTGCGGCCGCCTCAGCGAGCCCGCAGGTCGGTCAGGAAACGCCGCCGCCCACGCCGGTGCCGACGCCGTCCGGCACTCCGGCCCCCGCGCCGTCCGAGGCCACCGTCGAATCAGCCGCGATCGAGACGCCGGCGCCCAAGCCCGCAGCCACGCCGATCCCAACACCAGACCCCGCGATGTGGCGGATCGAGGGCACGGTCGTCGATGAGGGCGGCAAGCCGCTCGCGGCCGTCTGCGTCGTCGTCGGCCCGCACGGCTGCCAGCCCTACAGCCCCCACACCGACGAGAACGGCCACTACTACCTGGACGTGGCCCACGGCGACATCAACACGAAGTTCGACTTCTACTTCGAGATGCCGGGTCACAAAACGGTCTGGTGGCAGGTGACCCCGAACGGGCCAACGGTTTTCAACGTTGTGCTCCGAAAGGGCTAAGAAATCCTGTTGAGCCCAGTCTCGGCGGAAAGTAGGCTGCTGCGGTGAGTGGCGGGTCGGGCCGGGGGACATATGCGTTCGCCGCGCTTGGCGACGCGGGTCAGACCGCATCCAGCGCCGCCGATCTCGGGCGGGGGTTCTCCGACGTCCAGCTCGTCGCCCTCGCGCGCGTGTCCCGCGGCGAGGCCATCGAGGTCATGTACAGCGCGTACAAATCGCGGATCTACACGTTCCTGCTGCGTCTCCTGTCGGATCCCGAGTCCGCCGATGACCTGACGCAGGACGTCTTCACCAAGGCCTACGTCGCGATCGGGTCGCTCACGAACGAGCACCGCGTGCTGCCGTGGCTCTATCGCATCGCGAACAACACCGCGATCGACCACGTTCGCCGCCGCCGCCGCTTCACTTGGCTGCGTGTCGGCAAGCTCACTGGCACCGGCGAGGAGCCCTTGATGCCGGACGAGCACGGCCAGCTGCCGGAGCGCGATCAGGTGCGCGCCGTCCTTGCGACGCTGCCGGCCGAGCAGGCCACTGCCATGCTCCTGCATTCCCTGGAGGGCTATTCCTACAAGGAGATCGCCGAGATCCAGGGCTGTACCTTGACCGCGGTCCGCAGCCGGATCGCGCGCGGCCGGGCGGCCTTCCGGATCACCTACGCGACAACGGAGGCCCGCGGACCGTCTTAATCCCAGATGGGGAAGTTGCATCTTTCGTTCGAGGAGCTATCTGCGCTCTTCGACGGCGAGCTCTCAGCCCAGGCCGAGACCTCGGCCCGCCAGCATCTGCGCGAGTGCCCCGAGTGCTCGGCTGAATTCAGTCTGAACGTTCGGCTGGAGCGGGACCTCCGCCAACCCCCCGTCCTCGCCTGCGACTCCGTCCTCGAGCTCCTCTCCGCCAGCTTCGACGACCAAGCCGGACCCCCCGACCGGGCCGTCGCCGAGCGGCACCTGGCCTCCTGCGAGGCCTGCAGCGCCCAGGTCCACAGCTGGCTGACCGTCAGCCACGTCCTGCGCACACTTCCGGCCGGCAGGCCATCAGCTCGCGTCGACGCGGCCATCGCGCGCCTCGCGAATCCGCCGCGGCGCATCGGTCTTCCGACCTTCCCCGGCATCGCCGCACGGGTCGCGATCGCCGGCGCGGCGATCCTTGCCGTGATCATCAGCGGTCTCCCGCTGGCGCAGGCACCCGGCGGCGGGCAGTCGCAGAACCAAGGCAGCGACCGCGTCATCGTCGCCGCGGCACAGCAGATCGTCTACAACGCGAAGAACAACACGCTCTATCAGCTCGACACGGTGACCGCCGCGGTGAACGCGCTCGAGCCGGGCACCAACGATGTGAAGGCGCGCATCCCGGTGGGTGGTGAGCCGATCCGGCTCGCGCTCAACGAGACCGCCAACACGATCCTCGTTCTCGATGCGTCGCAAAGGCGCGTCACCGAGATCGACGCGGTGAGCAACACCGTCATCGGCGCGACGAAGGTCGACGTGACCGGAACGCTCACGGGCATCAACGTCGATACCGGTGGAAGGATCCTCGTCACAAGCGTGTCGACGCCCGTCGCGAGCTCGGCCCCGGTCGGCAGCATCTCGGTCCTCGACAGCACCACCAAGCAGCTCGAGACCGTGCGCGAGATCGACGTCGCCCCGCGCATGGTCGTCGTCGATCCGCTCAGCAGCCAGGCCGTGCTCGTGTCGAGCGGAGTGACCAAGCTGGTCGACTCCTCGTACAAGGTCGTCGCCACTCTTCCCGGCGGGGTCGCCGCCGCCTTCTCGCGTCGCGGCGATGGCGTCGCGATCCTGTCGCCCACGGGCGCGGACACGACGATCAACTTCGCCGGCGCGTTCGCGCCAGCGGCCCTCACGCTTCAGGGCTCGCCGCGCGCGATCACAGCCCTGCGCGCGGGTGGGTATCTCGTGCTGCTCGACATCGGCGGTAAGGGGCGCGTCGTGAAAGTCAGTCCCGATGGCCGCGCCGAGGGCGCCGTCAGCATCGGCGTTGCCGGCGGCGATCTGCTGTATGACGAAGACACGAATTTCTTCACGGTCGCGTACCTCGGCACCGTGGCATCCGCTCAAGTGCCCGCGGTCGCGGCCAGCGCGGCGAGTTCGGCGCCGCCGAGCTCTGCGGCAACGACGCCGGCGTCGATCGCATCGGTATCGCCGACGGCGTCGACCGATCCCGCGAAGTTGCCGAGCCCCTCACCGCTCGTCGCCACATCGGCGGCCTCTGACGTCCTCGACAACGCACGCGCGGTCGCGCCGAACCTGTACAGCGTGTCGCTGCCCTCGGGCGTGCGGCCCGACTTCATGGCCGTGAATGGGTCGCGCATCTGGTTCGTCGATCAGGCCAGTCGCGTGGGAACCATCGACATGAACACCGGCGAGACGAAGACGATCGCCAAGCTCCGCGCGGACGCGAACGTCGGCTTCTGGGTCGCTGGGCGCTCGTACATCTTTGGTGTCGATCCCAGCGGTCAGGTGCACGTCGTAAACACGGTCACCGGGAAAGTCGACTCATCGCCGACCAATGTGCTGAGTCCCGTTTCCGCTGTCGCCGTCGGTATCGATGATCGCCTCTGGATCGCGCTGCGCGACGCGTCGTATCTGCTGGTGTTCGATCCCAGGACGCGCAACATCGAGGGCTTCGATCTCGAGGGCGCGCGCGTGAGCGCGCTGACCGTCGATCCGTCGGGCCGTGTCAGATACGCCGACGACCTGCACGCCACCATCGGCACGCTTGACCCGGCGACGCGTCGGCTCACCATCCTCACCTACAACCGCCGAGGGAGCACGACCGCTCTGGTCGTGGACGGCTCCGGCACCCTGTGGCTCGGGACGAGCGCTGGCGACCTGTATTCCGTGAGAGGCGCGCAGCCCGGCCTTTCGATCAACGTCCGCATGCCGGTGACCTCGCTTACTCTGGATCGGTCGGGCCGCGCCTGGTTCCTCGCCCCGATCCCCAACGGGATCCAGGGCTTCAGCTACGCGCCGGCGGACGGGGGCCAGGCTGTTCGCTCGATCCCCGGCCCGGCGGTGGGGCTGGCTTTCAGCGAGGGAGGCAGGGTGTTCTCGGCGGATCCTCGCGGTGGGTTCTACGTGGCTGTCGAGGATGGCAGATGACCCAAAGTCAGGGCTCTTTGCGACAAACCGGCTCGGTTGCCCGTTTAGGGCTCTTGGAGATGCCTATCCAGGCTAAGACCTTCGTGACGCCGCCTGCCCGCCTATGGTACAAATCGGCGGTCGCACGGGGTCTTTCTGGGAGAGACGCTCCGCAAAACGTCCGATACGGGTACGGTCCCCGGATTCCACGCCCCTCCGGGGCCGGCGTGATTGGCCCTCACGCCAACAACGGAAAGGGGAGGTGATCGACGAATAAGGGGACAGCCCGTCGGAAGATCGATCCCAAGCGTTAGCGCTCGAGCACCAACGCGAACCACGCGACCATCGCGAACCTCGCGCACTCATCCATCGCACAAAAACAAGTAAGGAAGGACTCATGCGAAAGATCAGTACCGCGATCACGGCCGCTGCGCTCGCATTCAGCATGCTCGCAGCAGCCGTCCCGGCCGCGGCGGTCACGGGCTACGACTCGGCCTACGCTGGCGAGTCGGCGTTCGTGAACATCTCGCCCGGCCAAACGCAAAACTTCCAGGTCTTCTTCGCCAACACGGGCACGACGTCCTGGACAAAAGGCAGCTCGACCCAGGTTGACCTGGCCGCATGTCTCGAAGACAAGGTGACCTGTAACCAGCTGGAATCCACCAAGGCAGGTTGGAACAGCGGCTGGCTCTCGACCACTCGTTACTCCACGACGACCCAGACGGTCACGCCGCCTGGTTCGCTCGGCACATTCAGCTACAACATCATGGCGCCGACCGGCACGGCTGCCGGCGTCTACCGCTTCAACGGTGACCTGGTCCTGTCCTCGACCGGTGAGAAGATCCACCCCGAGGGCTACTACCAGGAGGCCAACACCGGCGCTGCCGCTGGTGCGGCAACGCTGACCTCGCTCACCCCGACGCAGGGCACGTCAACCGGTGGCACGACTGTCACCATCACGGGCTCTGGCATCGTCTGCAACCCGACGTTCCCGACCACATCGTTCGGTGGGACCAACGCCGTGGTGACGAGCTGCGGCTCGACCACCCTCACCGCGACGACACCCGCGCACGCTCCCGGTTCAGTCACGGTCACCGTGACCAACCCCGGCGGCGGTGCTTCGAATGGCCTGACCTACGTCTTCCAGGACACGACCACGCCGAAGTTCAATAGCTTCACCGTGTCCGGCATGCTGATCGTTGCGACCTTCAGCAAGCCCGTCTGCCACCCGACCGCGGCCAACACCGCTGGTACGGACTGGGCCGTCCGGAACGTCTCCGCTGGCGGATTCAACACTGTGACGGGCGACAGCGCCCCGGCGTGCAACGCGGCGGCTGACAACGGCATCACTGACGTGATCCTCCAGCTGACGACCCCGATGCCGAACGGCGCGTTCGTTGAGACCACGCTCAACCAGGTCGGTGCGACCGCGAACCGGAACGCCGACATTCGCGACGCGGCTGGCAACCTCGCATCCGCCCCGCAGAGCCGTCAGGCGACTGCGACGGCACCGGACACGACCGCCCCGACATTCGTCTCGGCAAGCGGCACGAACGGAACCAGCGTTGTTACCCTTACGTTCTCCAAGCCCGTCCAGTGCACTCCAGCCTCACCTGGCACGAGCACGTGGACGCCCGCGGCCAAGATCACGCTGAACAGCTTCAGCACATCAACCGACCCGTCGGTGACCGGCTACGGCTCGACGGCATGCGGTAACACACCGATCACCGCGAAGAGTTCGTTCAAGGTGACGCTCAGCACGCCGCTGGTAGCGGACAGGAGCTACAGCGTTACCATCGCCTGCGTCGCGGGCGACGTTACCGACATCAACAGCAACAGTCTCGTCTGCCCCGCGATTGCGACCTTCACAAGCGGAGCCCAAGACTTCACGCCGCCGATCATGATCGACGCGCGTATGACGGCTAAGAATGCCTGCAGCTCCGACTTCGCATGCTCTGGTGACACGTTCAGCCTTACCTTCAGTAAGACGATGAACGGCGCCATCACCGGCACCATCGATGTTCAGGACCAGGACGGAACGACCGCTCGGTTCGGGTGTCCGACCCTTGCGACTCCTCCGGCTGGCCAAACAGGCGGTGCCGCCACTTGCTCGTGGAACACGGCCGTTACTACGCTCACCGTGAGCCTGACGGCCAATGTGACCTACCCGGCCGCCGGCACGCTCGGCTCGGGCACGACCCCAGGTCTGCAGATCCCGTTCAACATCACAGCGCTCACTGGCTTCACGGACGTGGCCGGCAACCCGGTCAACGTCCTTGGCTCGTCTGACCGTCTCGTCCGCTACAGGTAGTCAGCGAACCAACGCGTAGCGATCCCGGACCGGGGCCCGAAAGGGCCCCGGTCCTTTCATGTCGGCGGCGATAGGCTCAGAGCGTGCCACGCGCGAAGACCGGTCGACGTTCGCGAGGTGTGACTCGCGCTGATTCGCCAGCGAACCTTCAATCGTCGAAGCTCAGACTCGTCGGCGTCGCGCTGATATGCGCGAAAGTCCTGTTGTTGCCCGTCGCCTTCGATTTCTCGCTCGACATGCCCTTTACGGTCGCGAAGACGTTACTCAGTCACGTTCTCGCTTACGCGCTCGCCGGCGTGATGGCGGCAATGCTGATTCGCCATGGCCGCTCGTTTGTCGTGTGGTCGTGGATTCACGTTCCGGTCCTTGTGTTCCTTGTTGCGAACGTCGTCGCGACCATGTTTTCGGTCGATCCGTTCCTCGCTCTGTACGGTGCCCATGTGCGCATGCTTGGCTTGGGCACTATCGCGGACTGGGTCGTGCTCTATCTCGCAGTCGTTTTGCTCATCCGGACGCAGGTCGAAGCCATCGCCGTGATTGCCTGCGCGTTTGTGGCCTCCTTGCTTGTACTCGGATACGAACTCGTGCAGCTACTCGGCAGGGATCCGTTGAGTTGGAACCTCGACGTAATCGCGCGTCCGATCTCGACGATCGGTCAGGCGACAAGCTTGGCGCAATACCTCACGATCCTCGCCCTGAGCGCTGTCGGTTTCGCGCTGTTCGTCCAAGGCTTGCCGCAAATCGGCCGCGCGCTACTGCTGTTGTTGGCGGGACTGTTATTGGCTGGTGCTGGAGCGACGGGGACGAGATCGGCCGTGTTCGGCCTCGTCGCGGGAAGCGCGTTTCTGGTCCTCGCGACGTGGATCCGACATCCGAGCAGACGGGCCCGCGTTCTAGCTCTCGCCGCGGCAGGTTTCGCGTCAGCGGCTCTCTCAGCACTCCTGCTCCTGAGCCCGCTTGGTGCACGCATCACGTCTGTCCCGAGCCCGCCGCCCAGCGCAACTGGCGACCCGCTCGCCCGCTTCGAACCCGCCACAGAGACCCGCGCGGCCCTGTACGAGATTGCATACCAAATAGTGCGCGACAGGCCCATCCTCGGTTACGGCCCCGATAACTTCGTCGTGGGTGTTCCAAGATTTCGCACCGCGAGCGAACCCTACGAGGTCCGGCAGAGCCTCGCGACAAGTGCGCATAGCTGGATTGCATACATTGCGACCAGCAGTGGACTCATCGGTCTTGTGGCGTTCGTAGCGATCGCGGTGGGCGCGTTTGTATTGGCCTTGCGCGATGGCTTTCGTCCGTTCGCGCTGGTCGGAGCCACGATGGTCGCGGCATTCCTCGGAACGGGCCTGACGACCATCAATGACATCAGCACTGACTGGCTGTTCTGGGTCGCGATTGGGATGGTCGCAGCCGCCACGGTGCCACAGTTCGCCCCTACAGGCGATGCGAACGAGCCGAAGCGCTCGCGCCCCACGAGGAATTCAGGCGGCAACGATTCGGGTGCTCGCCGTTTCGTTGCGCTCCTTTGCCTCGGGCTCGGACTAGTGGTGCCACTGACCGCGCTGGGTCCCTTGGAGGCCTCACGGTCCAATCGATCCTCCGAGCAGGCGCGCCTTCCGGGGCGCACGGCCGAGGCGATCGATTTCGCTCTGCTTGCGACACGATCCGATCCCGGGCGCGCCGAGTACTGGCATGGTCTCGGGCTTGCGTACGCGAGCGCGTCACGATGGGCCGACGCGAGCACAGCGTTCGAGCGAGCCCGGAAACTCGCTCCGTACGACGTTCGCAACGCTGGGGATTTCGCCCGGGCGCAGTTGTTACTCGCAACTAATGGCGACGGCAACGCGCGAACGAAGGCGAACGAATTGGCCGACGAGGTTGTTCGTGTGGATCCGAACAACCCACTGGCGCAGTTAACGAGGGCCGTGGCCATGCAGGTCAATGGCAATTTCCCAGAGGCGTTGCGGTCTGTGGAACGAGCCCTCGCCCTCGACCCAGTGTCGGTCAACGAGGGCCTCTACCTGACCGCGACACAGGTTTACATCGATTCCGGACGCGCAACCGACGCGGTGCGCGTGGCGCGTCAGGGGCTTGGCGTTCTCGGAGGAGCGCCCGAGTCGGTCCCCTTACGCTACGAACTTGCTCGAGCGCTAGTGGCCAGCAGCCAACCGTCCGACGCCCTGACAGAGCTCGATATCGCACTCTCTATCCAGCCAGGCTACGCACCGGCCCAGCAACTGCGCTCCGAGATCCGAACCTCGCTTCACAAGTAGACCGTCCGCCCTCGGCCAGACCCCGAGCGTCGCCTTAACATCGCAGCTGGCCAACACAAACCGCGCCGGGGCTATTAGAGGCGCCCCATCAGCCATAGGATTGCGTCTGTTGGGTGAGGTTAAGTCCTGATGAGGGGCAGGCAATGGCCCCGCGTATCCCTGCGAGGTCGTCATCTTTTCGTCTTTGACGCGCTGGCGACCGTTGGCAGTTTCGTGCTCAGCCTCGCCCTTCGTTTCGACGCGCCGTCGACTCAGTTCGAGCAGTACATGAATGCATATCTCTGGGCGATTCCCCTGCTCCTTGTTGCCAGACTCGGAACGTTCTTGGCTCTACGTCTCTATCAGCGGGTCTGGCGGTACGCGAGCATCGACGAACTCGTAGCGGTCGTAGTCGCGGTGGTCGGCTCATCCGCGATTGGTTATGGTGCCATCTACTTTCTTGCCTTCGGGTCGCCTCTTCCAGGCTTTCCCCGAACCGTGCCCGTCATCGACACGACCCTAGTTATCGCGTTCGCCGGAGCGTGGCGCTTCGCCCTACGGGTGAGCGGCGTCGGTCGCGCCGGCGCGAAGTCAGGAGGCTCGCGGCCAGCGCTGATCGTTGGCAAGCTGCCAGCGGCGCAGTCAGTCCTCCGAGAGCTGAGTTCCAATCCTGCGCTTGGCTTCCGGGCGGTAGGCATCCTTGCCGACGAGATCGGCGCGGGACAGCGGCTTCTCGGGGTTCCGGTGCTTGGAAGGGTCCTCGATCTCAGGAAAGCGATCGCTAAGAACGCAGGAGCGGTTGTCCTCCTAGCTTTGCCTTCTGCGGATGGACGAACGCTTCGCAAGATTGTCCGCGAGGCGGAGGCCGCTGGCGCGCGCTGCCTGACGATCCCGAGCGTCGCCGAGGTGGTCGCGGGACGTGTTAGCGTCAACGCGATTCGCGAGGTTGAGTTCGAAGACCTACTTCGGCGAGCGCCATCCCGTATCGACCTCGCGTCTGTTGCCGAGTCCTTCGCGGACCGTTGCGTCCTGATCACAGGAGCAGGTGGCTCGATTGGCGGGGAACTCTCGCGTCAGATCGAAGGCTTCGGCCCCAGGCGCCTTGTCCTAGTCGGTCGCGGCGAGAACAGCATTTTTGAGATGATGCAGACGCTCGGCAAGGGCTCGCAGGAGGTCGAAATCATTCCAGTGATCCTTGACGTTCGCGACGGCCGCAGGTTGCAGAGGCTCTTCGAAGGAATCCGCCCGGACATCGTTTTTCATGCGGCTGCGCACAAGCACGTCTCGTTCATGGAGCAGTACCCCGGAGAGGCGGTCGCTACAAATGTTCTGGGCACGCTCAACGTTCTGGACTCCGCGATTCACTCCCGCGTCGAGCGGCTCGTGTTGATTTCGACCGACAAGGCCGTGAACCCCTCGAGTGTGATGGGCGCCACGAAACGGATCGGCGAGCTTCTCGTCCAGAGTGTTGCCCGGCAGTCGCGCGTGCCCTACACGAGCGTGCGATTCGGCAATGTTCTCAGCAGCCGCGGCAGCGTCGTTCCCATATTCCGCCGGCAGTTGGCTGAGGGCGGCCCGATCACGGTCACTGACCCGGAGGCGACTCGCTACTTCATGACCATTCCCGAAGCCGTCCAGTTGGTACTCCAGGCAGCAGTCTTGGCAACCCCAGGCGACACATTCGTACTCGATATGGGTGAGCCAGTCCGGATCGTTCAGCTGGCGCGCGATCTCATCGAGATCCATGGTCTCCGGCCGGACGAAGACGTCGAAGTGAAGTTCATCGGCCAGCGGCCAGGCGAGAAACTCAGCGAGGAGCTCTTCTTTGCCTTTGAGTCTCCTGAGCCGACATCGCACGAAGCGATTCGTCGCGTGCGACTGAACGGCGGCCCGAGCGACGATCTGCGGGCAGCAGCGCTCCGCCTTATCGAGCTGGCCAAGGACGCCCCGCGTGACGAGGTCATGGCAGCGCTACGCGGGATCGTTCCTGAGTACCGACCGTCCGGCTGGCCGGGCGTTCCGGGACTGCAACTGAGTGAATCTTCTGACGCGTACAGCTCACCCTGAAATGATTCGACCGTATCGGGGCGCGATACCCCACCGGAGAGTTTTCGCCGCCCGTGCTGCCACAGCCAGTCGCTGAAATCCCAAATGACTTTGTGAACAGATCCGTGCTCGTGACCGGCGGGACCGGCTGGCTCGGCACTCGGCTGGTGCGTGCTCTGCTCCGGCGGGGAGACGGTGTCCGCGTTCTCGCCTACTCAGAAGCTGGCGCCCAGCGATTCGACGACGCCCTGGGAGCGCTTGCCTCGTCCGTCGACGTCCGACGCGGTGATGTCACGGATCGGGCGTCGTTCAAAACCGCACTTCAAGGAGTTGACACGGTCTTTCATCTCGCTGCCCTGAAGGGCGTTGACCGCTGTGAGCGTGAGCCTTTGACAGCAGTGCGAACCAACGTCCTCGGCACAATGATCCTGCTGGAACTCGCGAAGGGCGCCGGTGTTTCCCGGATCGTGGCGGCGAGCACGGATAAGGCCTCGGAGCCTGCTGCCGTTCTCGGCACGACGAAGCTGTTGATGGAGCGCCTTCTTACGACCAACACTGCGGAGCCCCCATCGTCTGCGGTCCGTTTCGGAGGATTGCTGCAGAGCAGCGACTCCGTGCTCGAGCGTTGGCGACGAAGCGCCGCTGATGGATATATCGAAGTGACCGATCCCGAGATGACTCGTTTTGCGATGACAAGTAACGAGGCGATCGATCTGCTGATCGAAGGCGCGTCGCGTGACGGTCGCGAAATTATCGCCAAGGCACTTCCCGCCTATCGTCTTGGCGACTTGGCGTCGCTGTTCGCGGCCCAACACAGCGCACGAGTCGTCGTGGTGGGCCCACGCAGCGGAGAGCGCCGACATGAGGCACTGGTCTCCGAAGGGGAGGCGCCGTTTGCTCGGCGGAGTGGCGATCTCTTCGTCATCACCCCCGGCCTTCGGCAGGCCGGTGCGGAGCCGTATTCCTCAGCTGATGCTCCACGATTCACCACTGACCAGCTCGGTGCCCTTGTTAGTTTGGAGGCTGCGGGCGCGTGAGGTGACCGGACTCTCATGACGGCGGCCGTCGCGCTTGGCGTCGCCCTCGCGTCGTCCATTGTCTCGTCGTGGCTGGCTTCTAACTTAGGAGTCAGACTCGGCCTGGTCGACCGGCCGGGGGCGATCAAGCCGCATCCGAAGCCGGTGCCTTTTACCGGCGGAACGGCGATCCTGATTGCCCTGTTCCTAGCTGCGCCGATCGCATCGCCGAATCCCTTCGTGATGGTTGGCGCCGCGCTCTGCTGGTTGGTCGGACTTGTCGACGACATACGCGGGCTCAAGCCCGTCCCGAAGCTCGCGGCGCTCTTGCCACCGCTGGCTCTCAGCTCCCTCGCCTTGGATCTCCCGCTGCTCGAGAGCGTCGCGGTCGTCGTGGTGGGTCTGGTCCTATTGAATGTCTTCAATGTCATCGACGGGCTTGACGCGTTAGCAGGCGGGACTGCCGTACTCATGCTCCTCAGTCTTACGTTTGCGGGCACCATGCCCGCTGTCGCAATGGCCGGAATCGGCGCGACACTCGGCTTCCTCGTCTTCAATCTGCCACCCGCGAAACTGTTCCTGGGCGATGAAGGGAGCCTTCTTCTCGGCTACCTGCTTTGGTTTCTGACCGCATCCTGGTTGGTCAATGTCCCGCCGATTCAGGCGGCCGTTCTGTGGTTGCTGGTATGGCTGTTTCCTTTGATCAACCTTGCCTACGTCGCTGCCGTCCGGATCAAGGCTCGGCGCCCCCTGCTCCGTGGTGATCGGTCTCACCTATACGACAACCTCATGCGAAAATTCGGTTTGGCTCGGGCGCTCGCAGTCTGCTGGGTCATATCCACGGCGGCGGCGTTTTGTATCGCCATTGTTGTGCGTTGGATTGAGCTGTGATGCCGACCATGTTGGCGCCCTCAGGATTGCGACGACTGAATTCGCAGCTGGAGTCGCACTACGGACTCCCGGCAATGATTCCGATTGCTGTCGCCCTTTTCATCCTTGCGCCGGTGGTGGGAGCACCGTTCGGTGTCATCGATGACCACTTGATCATCGCCCTTGTTGGCCCGTCGGGACAGCTGACGCTAGACCGGCTACCAAGTGAGTTTGCGGGCTACGTCGGCGAATTCGCACGATTCCGACCGATGTACTGGATCTTCTACCTCGTTGAGGCTGCCCTGTGGGGGTCTAATCCCACCGGCTGGTATCTCGATCGCCTGCTCCTCGCATGTTTGAGCGTGACGGGCATGTATGCGCTGGCTCGGCAATTCGTGCCATGGCCCTTCGCAGCTCTTGCCGGCGTGTTTGTTGTCGCCGGCCTGCAGGCGGAGTCTTGGTATCGGCTATTTCCGCAGGAAGCCTTCGCAATCCCGCTGACGCTCTGGGGGCTAGTCCTGGTCGGTCGTCGAAGGCCGATAGGTCTATTGCTGGTCGTTCTTGCAGCGCTCACGAAAGAGACCTTCGTTCCGTTCGGGATTGTCGCTGTGGCTTGGTCATGGCACTTGGGAACGAGACGTCCAGCCTTGACGTGCCTGAGTCTCTTGCTTGGGATTGGACTTGTGATCGTCGTTCGGCACGCGATGGCCCCAGACCTCTACGCGCAATCCAGAGATCTCCGGAGTCTCCTTCAATCAGGCCGTTGGCTCCTGGCCGCGACGGCCCTGTCAACCGGCTGGCCGCTGGCGTTGATCCTTGCTGGCATTTATGGCAGGCCGGCAATCGCGCTTGGCCTCGTCGTCCTCGTGACGGCTACCTTCGGTCCCCAGATCTATCTGATCGCGGGCGAGCAGCAAGGCCGCTACCTTCTCCCCGCGATTCTTGTCGCTGCGTTGATAAGCGCAACGGGCACCGCGCTTGCCGCTCGCCGCGCTCCTCTCATTGGTTGGTCGATGACAGTGCTGCTTCTGATTCTGGCCGCTCGTGCAGGCGTTGGTGCGCGGGACGGCGCCTTCGCGTGGACCAGTCGAAACGTGGAATTCAACGCAAGCGTCCAAGAGCTCCACACGGCACTAGCCGCGCACCCAGGGGCATCTCTTGTCGTTCGGGCCCGAGGACCACAGGATACCGAGGCAGTTCTTTCAATCCGTCGATTCGTTCCTGAGGGAATTGCATTCCTCGAACTGCCTGCGAGAGTCCCAATCGACGATCCTTTATCGCAGCGTCTCTGGGATGGCCTCCAGACCTGGTCCCACTCCGGCGGAGCCGGCTACGAACCAAGTGCGCCGCACCCGAACTGTGTTTCAGCCGATCTTGGTGACATGTTGTCCAGTCCCCAATGCGCGACTCGGGTATCAGTACGCGGCCTTGGCTACTAGCGCGTCACGGTCCTTCATCGTTGTCGTCCGCTCCTTTCGGGACTCAATTGCCGAAATCGCGACGATCATGGCGGGCAGGAAGAACCAGTACCTCTTGTCTAACCCCGACAGCGCTGCGTAGTGCGCAACGATTCCGGCCCAGCCCACGAGAGGGCCTATCACGAGTAGGTTTCCATCTCTGAGAGCGCGTACGCCTCGCCAAGCAACACCGACGTGCCAAAGGACAAAAATTAGCCCGCCGACCGCCCCTGTCTCGGCGAGCACTCGCACGACCAGATTGTTTGCGGCCGTTGTTGCGGCGCTGTCGCCGTCAGGAGCCGTCCACGATGACGCATAGGGGTGTCTCCATCCGTAGTCGGGAAACTCTTGAAGCACGTAGAAGGATGAGTTGCCCCAGCCAACCCCGGTCAAAGGATGATCGATGAACGTGTTCCACGCGGTTCGCAGCGTGATCAGGCGCCAGGAGCTGGAGATGTCTTGGTCGCCCGCCGCCGAGCCAGTCAGAGTCACCAAAAGCCGATTGTCGGGGGCAGCCGACGGACTCGGTGCAGCCGACGGACTCGGTGCAGCCGACGGACTCGGTGCAGCCGACGGACTCGGTGCAGCCGACGGACTCGAAGCCGCGGCCGGAGGACTGGAAGTCTGTGTGGGGATCGACGAAGCGATCGCGAGTGCAAGACCAGCGGCGAGGGCTATAGGAACAATGCGGGTCCAGGGCAGGACCAACCAGGCGAATGTAACGAAACAGAGCAGTTCAATCCAGGCCGCGAGGAGACCGCCTAGCGAGAACGTGCCGATGAACATCACGAAGCCCGCGAGTCCTGCCCAGACGGTCAGGGTTCGCAGCCTCCCGCTGTAGATGGCGAGCAGCGCGAACGCGATGGGAACCACCGACAGTAGGTAGTTTGCGGCCATAGATGGTTCAAAAGCGAGTAACTGAAGTCGCGGCACAACGACGTCTGCGACTCGCGCCGGAGCAACAAGAACATTGCGATGAATCGAGTGGGCCAAGAAACCTACCGCACCCGAGGGTGCATAGAAATTGAGAACGTCGAGCACGGCGGCGAACGTCGCGGGCAGAAGGGTGGCGACGTACACGCTGAGGCTTGTGATCACCTGCGTGCGCGAGCGCACCATCGCGATCGTGACTGCATAGGTTGCAATACAGATTGCGAGGGCGAGAACTTGTCGGATGCCTTTGTCCCACAGGCGATCACCGCGATATTCCTGGAGGGGACTCCAGGCGCTCTGAAGCACGGAGAGTGCGGCGACGACGAAGAACAGGTAGAGAAGCCCACTGGCAATGTCCGGACGAGGAAAGGGCGCTTTCGTTGACCATGTCCAAATCACGAGCGCGACCACGAGGACGATGATTAGCACAGTTGATATCTGCAGGGAGTCTTTGAAGATGCTCGGGAGGAAGACAAGATCAGTAAACGCCAGGCTGAAGACGAATGCGTACCAAAGCGCATAGATGAAAACTGGAGGGTGCCAGTCCTCGCGCGCCCATCCGTGCGCCTCAGCAAGGGACGTTATGCCAGACACGACGTCAATCGCGAGCGGATGGGCTGGCGGCCAGGCCCCCAGCCGCGTCGCCTGTTATCACCGTTGTGAACGTGCTTGTGTTGCCAAGAGCAAGCCGATTCGGGAGCGGTGCACAGCACGAGCCACACATTATTCTTAGAGCCATGGTAAGCGGCACCGACAAACCAAAGCTCGATCGATCCAAGCCCGTTCTCATAACGGGCAGCGGAGGCTTTCTCGGCACACATCTACGCAGCGAGCTAGTGGAGAGTGGCTACACGCATCTCCAGCTTCCTAGGCGTGCCGACTTCGACCTTCGGCACGAGAACCAAGTAAAGCGGATGTTCGAAGAGCTGCGCCCTCAACGAATCATCCACCTTGCTGCGGTGGTCGGCGGGATCGGCGCCAATCGGGCGCGCCCCGGCGAATTCTTCTATGACAACTTGACGATGGGCGCGATGCTCATGGAACAGGCTCGGATCTTCGAAGTCGAGAAGTTTCTATCCGTTGGCACCATTTGCAGTTATCCAAAATTCACTTCGGTGCCTTTCAAGGAAGAGGATCTGTGGAACGGTTATCCCGAAGAAACGAACGCGCCGTATGGCTTAGCGAAGAAGATGCTGCTCGTGCAAGGTCAGGCGTACCGACAGCAATACGGCTTCAATGCGATCCACATACTTCCGGTGAACCTATACGGGCCGGGTGATAACTTCGATCCGGCGTCCTCTCATGTGATTCCCGCCTTGA
>Ga0209117_1000320_pt1 | contig 23586 bp, 21 predicted proteins | sample BlaSpr_A8_OM2_M2_FD_187978 | JGI IMG/M metagenome (GOLD analysis project Ga0209117, IMG submission 187978) | Forest soil microbial communities from Thunder Bay, Ontario, Canada - Black Spruce, Ontario site 2_A8_OM2_M2 (SPAdes) (version 2) | ecosystem: Environmental > Terrestrial > Soil > Boreal... | reverse complement strand
TCGTCAGGTTTGAGAAGATGTTAAAAACAGCGCAAACTCGACGCCGCGCGCCGAACTTCGCCGCCTTGGTATGGTTTTAAAGCCAATCTGGCAATAGCCGCACAACTGGGTATTGCGACATCCGTGATACGGCGGGTAAAGAGGCTGCGGCGGGCGCGAGCCGAGCCGATGCCCTTGGGGATAAGATGTCGGATCAGACAATTTTGGTCACGGGTGCGGCGGGTTTTATCGGCTTTCACGTCGCCCGCCAGTTGATGGCCGAGGGCCGCGACGTGGTCGGTCTGGACAGTCTCAACAATTATTACGATCCGGCCTTGAAGCAATCGCGACTGAATATCCTGCGCGCCAATTCGCGGTTCAAATTCGTGCAGGCAGATCTCGCCGATCGTCCGTCAACGGCTTCGCTGTTCGCAAAACATCGGTTTGCGGCGGTGGTCCACCTCGCGGCCCAGGCCGGCGTGCGCCATTCGATCGATCATCCCCATGCTTACGTCGACGCCAATCTCGAAGGTTTTGTCAATGTTCTGGAAGGATGCCGGCACAATGAATGCCGTCATCTGGTGTATGCGTCGTCGTCATCGGTTTACGGCGCCAACACAAAGCTGCCATTTTCGGTCGACGACAAGACCGATTGTCCCGTCAGTCTCTACGCCGCGACGAAAAAGGCCAACGAGTTGATGGCCTATTCCTACAGCCACCTCTATCGGCTTCCGGTGACGGGCTTGCGATTTTTTACCATTTACGGGCCGTGGGGACGGCCCGACATGGCAATTTTTCTGTTCGCCAGGGCGATTATCGAAGGCACGCCGATCCGGCTGTTTAACCATGGCAAGATGCGCCGCGACTTTACCCATATCGATGACGTTACCCGTGTAGTATTGCGTCTTGTGGACCGCATTCCCGGACATGACGAAAGCGCGGGGCGTGCGCCGGCGCGGATCTATAATGTCGGCAATCACCATCCGGAAGAGCTTATGCATGTGGTGGCGCTGCTGGAGAAGGAGTTGGGCCGCGCGGCAGTAAAGGATATGTTGCCGATGCAGCCCGGAGACGTCATGGAGACCTTCGCCGATGTCGGTGATTTGATGCGCGACGTCGGCTTCAGGCCCCAGACATCCATTGAGGATGGTATTCGTGGCTTTGTTGCGTGGTACCGCGACCACTACAAGGTTTGAGGCGCTGATGGACAGACGAATTATCCCACTGATCATGTGCGGTGGCGCCGGAACGCGGTTATGGCCGGCGTCGCGCGAAGTCCATCCAAAGCAATTTCTGCCTTTGTTCGGGGCGCGTTCGACATTCCAGAACACGCTTTTGCGGGTGTCGGATGGGACGCTGTTTGAGCGTCCGATCGTCATCACCAACAAGGCGTATCGGTTCATGGTGCTCGAGCAGCTGGCCGATATCGGGCTTGAGGCCGATGTCTTGCTGGAGCCGATGCGGCGGGATTCCGGCCCGGCGATATCGGCTGGCGCAGTCTTCGCGCAAATGCGCGACAACGAGGCGATCGTTCTGGCGCTCGCCGCCGATCACGTCGTTCGCGATACCGATGCCTTTGTCGCCGCCTGTCGCCAGGGTCTGGTCGCGGCGCAGGCCGGCCGCATCGTGACCTTCGGCGTTCAGCCCGAGCGTGCCGCCACCGAGTACGGCTATATCAACCCCGGCGAGCCGGTTTCCGGAGAGGTCCGTGTCGTCGCCAAATTCGTCGAGAAGCCGGATCCGGCAACGGCGGCTGAATATATCAAGGCCGGTTATCTCTGGAACAGCGGCAACTTCATGTTTCGCGCCTCGGTTCTGCTCGATGAATACAGGAACGTCGATGCCGAAAGCGTGCAGGCCGTTAGCGACGCCGTAACCAAAGCTGGACGCGATCTCGGGTTCGTGACGCTGGACGCGGACGCATTCGGATCGGCGAAGGCCATCTCCATTGACTACGCGGTGATGGAAAAGACCTCTCGCGCCGCCGTGGTATCTGTGGCGTGCGGATGGTCCGATGTCGGTTCCTGGCATGCGGTATGGGAACTCTCCGACAAGGATAGCCAGGGCAACGCCGCGCAGGGCGCTGCCGTGTTCGAGGATTCCCGCAACTGCAATGTTTCGACCGACAAGGCGCTGGTCGCGCTGGAAGGCGTCGACGATCTGGTGGTCGTGGCGACGCAAGACGCCGTGCTGGTGTCGCGTCAGAAGGACGCCAACGGATTGAAGCGGCTGGTTGCGAAATTGAAAACCGTGGCGCCGGAGGTCACCGAGGAACATCTCAAGGTGCACCGTCCCTGGGGTTCATATCAGTCGGTGGACATGGGGGATCGTCATCAGGTCAAGCGTATTGTCGTGAAGCCGGGTGGCCGGCTCTCGCTGCAGAAACATCACCATCGCTCCGAGCATTGGATCGTGGTGCACGGCGCGGCGCGCGTGACCGTCAACGAACTGATCAAGACCGTGCACGAGAACGAATCGATTTATATCCCGATCGGCGCGACCCACCGGCTGGAAAATCCCGGCAAGATTCCGCTGGAGCTGATCGAGGTCCAGACCGGCAGCTATCTCGGCGAGGACGACATCATCCGCATCGAGGACGATTACCAGCGCTCGTGAGCGATCAGGGCGGGGTTCGAACGCGGCTTTTGGGTGATGCCCAGTGCCTAAGCGGGCGGCAAGATTATGTAATTTTTTGACTCAAAACGTGTCCGGGATCGTTTCTCGGCATTCGCCACATGTGTGGCGACGTGCTAGGAGAGCCACCGGGATATCAGCGCCGAAACACCATCGAGGTTGACGATATGAATTCCAAAGGGCCCGCATCGGGCGTGAATGCCGAGGCGAAACGCGCACTTCGCGTGGGCGTCGTCGGCGCCGGCGTGATGGGGAGCAATCATGCCCGCGTGCTGGCCGGCTTGCCGGACATCAGTCTGGTCGGTGTCGTCGATCCCATGCCCACGCATCGGGCGCGTGCGACGGAATTGACCGGCTGCCGCACCTTCTCTGGCCTCGACGAGTTGATCGCCGAAGGCGTCGACGCGGTGACCATCGCCGCGCCGACGCACCTCCATCATGAGATCGCACTCGCCTGCATCGCGCGTGATGTCCACATCCTCGTCGAAAAGCCGATCGCGTCCTCGGTCGAGGAGGGGCGGGACATCGTCGCCGCCGCCCGCCGCGCCGGCGTCACGTTAATGGTGGGTCATGTCGAACGGTTCAACCCGGCCGTCGCCGCCATCAAGCAGGCGATTTCAGGCGAGGATATTCTTTCGATCGCGATCACGCGCGTGGGACCGTTTCCGCCGCGAATGTCGAATGTCGGTGTGGTCATCGACCTCGCCGTGCACGATATCGATCTGATCCGCTGGTTCACCGAGTCGGATATCGTGGAGGTGCAGCCGCAGCTCTCCAGTGCCGTCGCCGAGCGCGAGGATATCGCGCTTCTGCAGTTCCGCACCGCCTCCGGCGTGCTGGCCCATATCAACACCAACTGGCTGACGCCGTTCAAGGCGCGCAGCGTCACCGTCGCCACCCGCGGCAAATATGTGATGGGCGATCTGCTCACCCGTCAGGTGACCGAGTGCTTCGGCTTCAAGCCGGACGGCAGCTATTCGATGCGCCACCTGCCGGTCGGCCATGACGAGCCGCTGCGCGCGGAATTGATCTCGTTCCTTCATGCGGTGCGCTCCGGCGGGGTGCCGGCCGTGACCGGCGACGAAGGCGTCGCCAGCCTTGAAATCGCAACCCGCTGCCTGGAAACTTCCACCAAGCCTGCCGCAACTTCCACCACCCGCAAGGGCCCGCGCCGCGTCGTCGGCTAGCCAACCGCTCTCAATCCGTAAAAAGGCTCCATGAACAAGCACATGCTCGCAGAACCCGTGCCATTTATCGATCTCGGCGCACAGCGTCGCCGGCTCGGCAAATCCATCGATGAGGCCGTGTCCCGGGTGCTCACCCATTGCCAGTTCATCAACGGTCCTGAAGTGACCCAGCTCGAGGCCGCGCTCGCGGCTTTCAGCGGGGCAAAGCATGTGGTGACCTGTGCGAGCGGCACCGACGCGCTGCTGATGGTGCTGATGGCGAAGGGCGTCGGCCGTGGCGATGCGGTGCTATGTCCGTCGTTTACATTTTGTGCGACCGGCGAGGCGGTGGCCCTGACCGGCGCGACGCCGGTGTTCGTCGATGTCGACGAAGCGACATTCAACATGGACGTCAATTCGCTCAAGCGCGGCATCGCGACGGCGAACAGGCTCGGCCTCAAGCCGAGGGCGGTGATCCCGGTCGATTTGTTCGGGCAAAGCGCCGACCATGACGCCATTGGTGCGATCGCGGAAGCCGAGGGCATGTTCGTGCTCGACGACGCCGCGCAGGCATTTGGCGCAAGCTACAAGGGCCGTCGTCTCGGAACCTTCGGCCTCGTCACTGCGACCAGCTTTTTCCCCGCCAAGCCGCTCGGCTGCTTCGGCGACGGCGGCGCGATTTTCACCGACGATGCCGAACTCGCGGCAACCCTGCGCAGCGTTCGCGTGCACGGCCAGGGTTCGGACAAATACGACAATGTCCGCCTTGGGCTCACCGGGCGGCTCGACACCATGCAGGCGGCGATCCTGATCGAGAAACTGAAAATCTTCGAGGACGAAATCGCTGCGCGCAACAGCGTCGCGGAGCGCTATGCGCAGGGTCTCGGCAATGTCGTGTCCGTCCCGCGGGTCGCCAGCGGCTGTACCTCGGTCTGGGCGCAATATACCATCCGGCTGCCTGATGGGAGCGATCGCGACGGCTTCGCCGCTACGCTGAAGGCGCTGGGTATTCCGACCGCGATCTATTATCCGAAGTCGATGCATCAGCAGACCGCGTATCAGGATTTCCCGGTGGCGGACGGCGGCTTGCCGGCAAGCGAAAGCTTGTCCGGCGATGTGATCAGCCTGCCGATGCACGCCTATCTCGACGAGCCGACGCAGGAGCGGATCATCAAGGCTGTGCGCGGCGCGTTTGGCGCATGATCCCGAAAAAGCCTGTCCCAGACTTGATCCGGGATGGCGTCCGGTTTTCGGAGAAGATCATGCGCAAACAGATGTTTCTTGCTGATTTCGCCGTTTTGAAGCGCCGCCGCATGCTGTAGAAGCGGCTGATGCTGGGTCGTATTTTCACCGTCGGCGGCTACACGCTTCTTTCGCGGCTGACCGGCTTCGCGCGCGACATCATGCTCGCGGCGATCCTCGGCGCCGGGCCGGCGGCCGACGCGTTTTTCGTGGCGCTGCGTCTGCCCAATCACTTCCGGGCGATTTTCGCGGAAGGCGCCTTCAACGCGGCGTTCGTGCCGGCCTTTGCCCACGTCCACGGCGGGCGCGGCGAGGCGTCGGCGCGGCTGTTCGCCAATCGCATCTTCACCCTGCTGTTTTTCTCGCAACTGATTCTGCTCATCGTCGCCTGGCTGTTCATGCCGCAGGCCATGAGCATTCTCGCACCCGGCTTCACCGACGATGCGGAGCAGCGGCGGCTGGCGATCGAGCTGACGCGGATAACTTTCCCATATCTTCTATTGATCACGCTGGTGACGCTGTACGGCGGCATGCTCAACGTCATGCACCGGTTCGCCAGCGCCGCGGCGGCGCCGATTTTTCTCAACATCTCGATGATGGCGACGCTGGCGCTGGCGGCATTTTTCCCCAGTGCCGGGCACGCCGCCGCATGGGGCGTGCTGATTTCCGGTTTCCTGCAATACTTTCTGCTGGCCGGCGATCTTGCGTTTCACGGCGGTCTGCCGCGATTCGCGCCGCTCAAGCTCGATGAGGATGTCCGGGCATTCTTTCGCGCGCTTGGGCCCGCGACGCTTGGCTCGATGGGGACGCAGGTCGCGTTGTTTGCCGACACCATCATCGCGACCTTTCTCCCCGCAGGCGCGCTCTCGGCGCTGTATTATGCCGACCGGCTCAATCAGCTGCCGATCGGCGTGATCGGCATCGCGATCGGTACGGTTCTGCTGCCGGAAATGTCGCGGCGGCTGACATCGGGCGATCATGCCGGCGCGATGGCGTCGCAGCGGCGGGCTTTCGACTTTACGCTCTTGTTTTCGGTGCCGTTCGTGGCGGCGTTCCTGACCGTTCCCGACGTCATCATGCGGGCGATGTTCGCGCGCGGCGCGTTCTCGAAAGCCGACGCGGTCGCCGCCGGCGCGACGCTCGCCGCCTACGCGACCGGGCTGATCCCATTCGTGCTGATTCGAAGCGCGGTTGCGACCTTCTACGCCCGCAAGGATACCGCCACGCCGGTGAAGGCGGCGCTGATCGGCGTCGCCGTCAATGTGGCGCTGAAAATTGCGCTGGTGGGTGCGCTGGCGCAGGTCGGACTGGCGCTCGCCACTGCAGTGGGCGCCTGGATCAATCTGTTGCTGGTGATCGGCTTTGCGGCGCGGGCAGGGTATCTCGATCTCGATAAAGCGCTGATGCACTCGCTGGCGAAGTTTCTGGTTTCCGGTGCCGTGCTCGGGGCTGTGCTGTTGATAGCCGCGAGGTTCGCAGTATCGCATTTCTCCCAGTTGAGTTCGTTGCGTGACGAGGCAGCCCTTTTGTTGCTGATCGTCGTCGGTACAGTGGTCTATGTCGGTTCGATCTTGCTGCTGTTCGGCCGCAGGTGGTTGTCATCCCTGGTCCGATGATCCGGAATTCCGCTGTTAATTCCGTGACATAGGGGGAAATTCGAACGTGCCAAAGTGCGACCACCCGTCGCACTGGTCCATTTTTGCAACATTTGCGTTCAAAATTGCTCCGGCGATGGAGGTGAGCGCCCTTCAATGGGGATTCACCGCTAAGATCGCTGGACACTTTGATTTGATTTTAAGGACAGGGAGGGGCTTTCAATGCGCGCTTCGACGTTCAAAGCAATTGCGACCGCCGCATTCGCGGTAATGGCTGCGATTCCCACGGCGTCTGCAGCAGACCTCGCCGCACGGCCCTACACAAAGGCGCCGCCGGTCATGGTTGAGGTCTACAACTGGACGGGCTTTTATATTGGCGGCAATGGTGGATACAGCTGGGGACGCTCGCGCACCGACGTCTCATATTTCAACACGGTCACCGGCGCACCGATCGTCCCACCCGCGGGTTCTATTGTAAGCAGCAGCTTCGACATGAACGGAGGTGTTGCGGGTGGTCAGGCTGGTTACAATTGGCAAACCGCCAATTGGGTTTTGGGCCTTGAAGCTGACATTCAGTGGTCGGGCGAACGCGGACGCGCAGCCTATCGCTGCGGAGCAACGGCAACTGGAGGCGTCTGCCTTCCCGGGTTGACGTTCCTCCCGGCTGGCGCGACCGGGACTACCCTGGCCTTGGACCAGAGCCTCGAATGGTTCGGCACAGTACGAGGGCGAGCCGGTTTGTTAGCGGCACCTAAAGTGTTGCTGTATGCCACTGGCGGTCTAGCCTACGGTTCTATTAAGAGCAGCGGCGCGCTCGCCGGCTTCAACGGGAATGGTGCCGCGATCGCTGCCTTCGGCTCAAATACTGAAACGCGTGTTGGTTGGACGGTCGGCGCTGGCGTTGAGGGTATGATCACACAGAATTGGACTGCCAAGCTTGAATATCTCTATATGGATCTTGGAAGTTTCAGCTCAGGACCGTTCACTCTTGCACCGGCAAGCACGATTGGTGCAAACGTGAGCTCCAAGTTTACCGACCACATCCTGCGCGCCGGCATCAATTACAGGTTCGGCGGTCCGGTCGTCGCGAAGTATTGATCTCGGTACAACGCTCCCTTCTGTCAATCTAAGCCCCGGCACAGGCCGGGGCTTTTTTGTTGCGGCCAGGCGCCCGGTGTTCTCGTTAGGCCGGCGTTGCTGATTCCCTGCCGAAAGTGGTTTGCGCTGGCAGGCGAACCACTGCAATATGGACGGCCTCTCATTTGTAACCGGAGATACGATGGCTCCCATCAAATTCGGCGTCGGTCAAAGCGTCCTTCGCAAGGAAGACGATGCGCTTATTCGCGGCAGGGGCCGCTACACCGATGACCACGCGCCGCAGCCTGCGATGCACGCGCTGGTGCTGCGCTCGCCTCATGCCCACGCGAAATTCACCATCAACGCTGCCCGAGCCCGCGGCTTGCCGGGGGTCGGCACCATCCTGACGGCAGAGGACGTCAAGGATCTCGGCGGTCTTCCGTGCCTGTTCAACCTGGAAGTAAATCCCTTCACGGGCCCGGCCTATCCGATCCTTGCCCACGGTGTGGTGCGCCATGTCGGCGACGCCGTTGCTTTCGTCGTTGCGGAAACGATCGATCAGGCCCGCGATGCGATTGAGGCGATCGAGGTCGACTGGACACCGCTGCCGGCGGTGGTAGGCGTCGCCAATGCGGTAAAGAAGGGTGCGCCGCAGGTCTGGCCCGACCATCCCGGCAACGTCCTGTTCGACGTGCCGATCGGCGACAAGAAAGCCACCGAGGCGGCGTTCGCTAAAGCGCATGCGGTCGCCGAAGTTTCGATCGTCAATCCGCGCGTCGTCACCAACTTTATGGAGACCCGCGCGGCAGTCTGCGAATACGACGCCAGGCGCGATCACCTGACGCTGACGATCGGCAGCCAGGGCAGCCATCGGTTGCGCGAGATCATTGGCGGAATGGTGCTGAAGATGCCGCTCGAAAAGATGCGAGTGATCTGTCCGGATGTCGGCGGCGGATTTGGCACAAAATTGTTTCCCTATCGCGAATATGCGCTGATCGCAGTCGCTGCGCGCAAGCTGCGTAAAACCGTAAAATGGACCGCCGACCGCGCCGATCACTTCATGGGCGACGCGCAAGGGCGCGACAACGTCACCACTGCGCGGATGGCGCTCGCCGAGGATGGCAAGTTCCTGGCGATGGACGTCGATCTGATGGGCGACATGGGCGCCTATCTGTCGACCTTCGGGCCCTATATTCCTCACGGCGGCGCCGGCATGCTTCCCGGCCTCTACGACATCCAGGCGTTCCATTGCCGCGTCCGCACGGTGTTCACCAACACCGTGCCGGTCGATGCCTATCGCGGCGCCGGGCGCCCGGAGGCGGCCTACGTGGTCGAACGGCTGGTCGACGCGGCGGCGCGCAAGCTCGGGATGACGCCGGATGCGATCCGGCGCAAGAATTTTATCTCGCCGCGGGCGATGCCTTACACGACAGCTACAGGAAAGATCTACGATTCCGGCGACTTTACCGCGCATATGAAGCGCGCGATGGAGATCGCGAACTGGAAGGAATTTCCCAAGCGCGCCAAAGCCGCGAAGAAGCAGGGTCTTGTGCGCGGCATCGGGCTTGCGACTTATGTCGAGGTCTGCGGCACGATGGGCGAGGAGACCGCCAATGTGCGGCTCGATCCCGATGGCGACGTCACGATCCTGATCGGCACCCAGTCGAGCGGGCAGGGCCACCAGACCGCTTATGCGCAACTCGTCGCCGAACAGTTCGGGCTTCCGCCCGAGCGTGTCCACATCCTGCAAGGCGACACCGATCAGATCGCCACCGGTCTCGGCACCGGGGGCTCGGCTTCGATACCGACCGGCGGCGTCAGCGTCGAGCGCGCGACCCGCGAACTCGGCAAGAATCTGCGGGAGATCGCCGCCGAAGCGCTGGAAACCAGCGCCGGCGATCTGGAGATCAACGACGGCACCGTGCGGATTGCCGGCACCGATCGCTCGGTCACCTTTGCCGATCTCGCCAAGCGTCCGGGCGTCGATCCGTCGAAGCTGAATGCAAGTGCGACGTTCACCGCCGCCGACGGGACCTTCCCGAATGGCACCCACCTCGCCGAGGTCGAAATCGATCCCGCCACCGGCATCATCAAAATCGTCAACTACGTGATCGTCGACGATTTCGGGGTGACGCTAAATCCGCTGCTGCTCGCCGGGCAGGTTCATGGCGGCGCGATGCAGGGGATCGGCCAGGCATTGATGGAGCAGGCGATCTACGACCCGAAGGACGGCCAGCTCGTCACCGGCACATTCATGGACTATGCGCTGCCGCGCGCGGCCGACGGTCCGTCATTCGTGTTCGAGACCCATAATGTTCCCTGCAAGACCAATCCGCTGGGCGTCAAGGGCGCGGGCGAAGCCGGCGCGATCGGCTCCTGTCCGGCGGTCGTCAATGCGATTATCGAGGGGCTGTGGCGCGAATACAAAATCGACCACATCGATATGCCGGCAACCGCCGAGCGGGTCTGGATCGCGATCCGCGAGCACCAGCGCCGGCATAGCCTCTGATATTCGCCGCGTGCGGGAATGAAACGCCGCGCCCGGAGTTCTACCGATAGACAAGCCGCGGCCCGCGCAAGCGAGCGCGCGGCGTCGTTTGGAAATCGAGACGGAGAGTTGGCCGATGAAACGAACTGCTGTTGTCGTGGGAACCTTGTTGCTCGGTGCCGGCGCTGTCATGGCGCAACAGGAGATCGCCGTTCAGCAGGATAACCTGATGAGAGGGCAGGCGAAGAGCCTGTACACAGTGATCTTGAAAACGGTGAAGGGCGAAATTCCCTATAACCAGGCAGCGGTCGATGCCGCCATCAAGGATCTCGAACAGAGCGTGCCCAAGATCCCCACCGTCTTCGCGACAAATCCCAAGCAAGATGTGGTGAATTCGACCTACGGAGCATCCCAGAAAATCTGGCAGAACAAGGCCGATTTCGACTCCAAGATACCGCCCGTCGTCAAGGCGATCGCGGACGTCAAGGGCAAGATCAAGGATGTCGCCAGCCTGAAGGTCGCCTACAACTCGATCAACGACCGGTGCACCGATTGTCACGAGACCTATCGCGTCAAGCTGAAGTAATTCGTCTCGGGAATTCGCGACAGTCCGAAAATAACTCAAATAGCAAAGGGTGGACGCCGCCAGGCGATCCACCCTTTGTCTTGAGATTTGAGTCTCGAGATTTGAGTCTTGAAATTTGACAATCCCGAACTCTCGGAATCCCGCTCGCAAGGGGCGGGATTCCGAGAAATTACTTCGTCACCTGACCGCGGATTTCACCGCCCGGATTGGCTGCAGTGTGGACGTTGACGTAGTACTTGCCCGCCATCAGGTCGGCGGCCTGGGCGTCCGTCAGCGTGGCGCTGCCTTCGGCGGGGCTTGAGGTGGCATTCGGGATCGCAACCGCGACGCCGGCGTTCTTGCCGGCTTCGGCTGGCCCATGGAAATGCGCAGCGGTCGCGGGGCCGGAAAGCCCCGAATAGGTCACCTTCCAGGTCAGCTTCTTGGTGGCAGCATCGTAGTCGATGTCGGCGGTCCCCTTGCCGGCGCTGGTGACGGCGGGCACTTCGGATTTGCCGTCCAGCGTTGCTTTCATCTTCTCGGCAAAGGCGGGTCCTGCGAAAGCAACGGTTGCTCCCAGCGCAAGCGTAGCAAGCATGGTCCTGGTATTCGACATGGTTCTCTCCCTGTTGGCGTCAAGTGATGGTGCCAGTTACAAAACAATAGGATTCCGGTTTTATTCCCGGAAAACGGCTCAAACGCCCTCAAATTTTCAAGCAGTGTATGGCTGGTATCGCCGCCATACTAGCCGTTAGATTGAGGTGGATAGTGACGGATCGGTGAATGCTGCGACGAATTTTCCTTGGCTCCGCTCTGGTTGGCGCCGCTGCTGTTGGCGTTTACTGGTGGCTAACGGCTCCCCCGGTCATGTCAGCGGTCATCGCGCCGGCCTATACGCCAAACCCCGCGAATGGACTGACAACATTCAACGCCGCAGGATGTTCCTCCTGCCATGCCGTGCCGGGTCAGCCCGACCGCTTAAGGCTCGGCGGCGGCCTCGCGATCCCGTCGCCGTTCGGGACGTTCTACGCGCCGAATATCTCGCCCGATCCGGCCGACGGCATCGGGCGATGGAGCGAGGCCGAATTCGTCCGCGCGGTGACCAAAGGGATTTCACCAACCGGATTTCATTACTTTCCGGCCTTTCCCTATACGTCTTACCAGCATGCGAAAGTTGAAGACATCCGCGACCTCTTTGCCTACCTGAAAACGCTTCCCGCCGTGTCCGGCAAGGTGCGCGATCACGATGTGCCGTTTCCTTTCAATGTCAGGCGCAATATCGCGATCTGGAAACTGCTGTTCATGGACGGCAAGCCCTTTGTGCCGGATGCGGCGCGCTCAGGTCGGTGGAATCGCGGCGCCTACCTCGTCAACAGCCTCGGCCATTGCGCGGAATGTCACAGCCCCAGAAACTTCCTTGGCGGCATCATCGCCGCGCAACGCTTCGCCGGCGGACCGAATCCGGAAGGCGAGGGCTGGGTACCGAACATCACGCGAAAGGGACTTGGCGATTGGAGCGAGAAGGACATCGCTTATTTCCTCGAAACCGGGGAAACCCCCGATAACGATACCGCCGGTGGCTCGATGGCGCGCGTCATCAAAAACACCTCGCAATTGTCACCTGAGGATCGCGCAGGCATAGCGGAATATCTCAAATCGCTGCCGCCGGTCGAAGGACCGCCGCGCCCGAAGAAGGCGACCAAGGGCGGCGACAAGTCGTGATCTGAACTGGGACTCATGGGCTCGACGGGAGGTCTCGCGCGTCGCTAATATCTTTCACGCACCCGAGAAATGTCCTAAACTTAGGAGCTTCGCTATCTGTTGGTGACGACGATGCGAACCCGAGTAAGAAAATTTGCCCATGTCCTGGAACGCATTGGGCTTGCGATGGCCGGAGCGGCAAGCGGATTGTTTGTTGGCGCCCATGTCGGGTCAAGCATCGCAGTGTTCACGTCCGGGGGTTTTATAGTCATGATGATGATTGGTGGCGCAGTTGGGTTTTACCTGGGAATCGATACTCCGGCCCTGGCTTTTCATCCACCAGATGGCCGGCCTTCAAAGGGCGGTTCCGGTGGCAAGGTCGATTCTGCAGAATTCCTCGGCGCCGTAGGCACGTTTCTCGCTGCATTGACGGCTTTTGTATCGGTCATCGTTATCGTGCTTCGTGAAGATCCGCACATCTATTGGACAATGATGATCATGCTGGGATGGGTGGTTGGCGTGATGATGCAAATCATTGCCGGGGCAATCGCACGTACTCGTGCGTGATGTTTCGACTGTACGACGTAAGCGGGTTGGCGGCGGCTGCCTTAGGCGGAGAATGTCGATGAAAACCATTACGGCGTCGGCGGCTCGTAAGCTTGGAAAATTTCTTACCAATGACTTCCGTGAAATCTTTGGTTCAACGCACGACGAATTGGCAGAGCGTCTCGGTTCACTTGCCCGGATCACCATCGAATGTATTGGTAGAAGCGACGCTCTGTATCACAACTACGAGCATACCTGGCTGGTCACCATGGTTGGCCGCGACATCTTGCAAGGTTTGACGATGTCCCGTCGGATCGAACCTTCGGACTACATTCATCTCATCGTCGCCTGTCTGCTTCACGACATCGGCTATGTTCGCGGCATATTGAGCGGCGATACCGGAGATGAATTCGTTGTAAGTGACAATGGACGCAGGGTTACATTGCCTCGTGGTGCGTCAGATGCTTCGCTTACGCCTTACCACGTTGACCGGTCGAAGCTGTTTGCTATCGAGCGGCTAGGAAATTCCCCCGGAATTGACGCAGAGCGAATTGCGGCAGCAATTGAATATACTCGCTTCCCACCTCCGCCCGAGAGAAAGACGACGGACGCAGATATACTGCCCCGTCTGGTTCAGGCAGCCGACTTGATTGGACAGCTTGGAGATCCAATGTACCCAAAGAAGGTAAACGCGCTTTTCTATGAATTTGAAGAAATAGGCATGAACCGGCAACTCGGATATTCGTCCCCCGCCGATCTCGTCGATAAATATCCGGAATTCTTTTGGAACAGTGTCTCGATGCACCTCGACGAGGGCATCAAGTACCTGAACTTGACCGTTTCCGGCCGCCAGTGGATTGCCAACCTTCATCACCATGTGTTGTGTGCTGAAAATGCTCAGCGTCTGATGGGCCCGCAGTACTGACATAGCTTTCAGGCCAGGCTCGTATGCCCTCGGTCCAGAATGTTATGAGAACGCGGCCTAACCTGTGCCGAACGCCTTGAAGGTGATGATGGTGTGGGTGTCCTGGATGCCGGGAATGACCTGCACCTTCTCGTTGATGAAATGGCCGATGTCGGTGTCGTTGTCGACGTAGAACTTGACCAGCAGATCGTAATCGCCCGCGGTGGAATAAATCTCGGAGGCGATCTCGGCCTCGGCGAGCGCGTTGGCGACGGCATAGGACTGGCCGAGCTTGCATTTGAACTGGACGAAGAAGGGCACCATCGCTGTCGTCTCCGAAAGGCCTCGCATTGGGTTCAATATAGCGTTCAAGAACTTGCTGGCAATAACACGTCGCGCTAGGACAGAACATGCCCCTCACCGGATCGCCTGGATCGCTGCGAGCCAAAAGATGACGATGCCCATCGCGCTCACCATCGCCGGCTCGGATTCGTCAGGCGGCGCCGGTATTCAGGCGGACCTGAAGACGTTTGCCGCGCTCGGCGTCTATGGCGCGTCTGTCATCACGGCGCTGACCGCCCAGAACACAAATGGTGTTAGCGGTATCCACCAGGTGCCTTCGGACTTCGTGACCGCGCAAATGGACGCTGTTTTCACCGACCTCGACGTCAAGGCCGTCAAGATCGGGATGGTGGCGCAGCTTGCGACCATCGATGCCATCGTCGCAGGGCTGACGCGCTGGTCGCCAAAGCACATCGTGCTCGATCCCGTGATGGTTGCGAGCTCGGGAGATCGGCTGCTGGCGGCCGACGCGGTTGAAAGTTTGCGAAACAAACTCATTCCGCGCGCCTCGCTGATCACGCCGAACCTGCCGGAGGCCGCCGCGTTGCTGGACGAGCCGGTCGCTGTGAGCGAAGCCGCGATCGAGAGCCAGGGCAAGCGGCTATTGTCGATGGGGTGTCCCGCGGTGCTGATCAAGGGAGGTCACGGGCAGGGCACTGAGAGCATCGACTACCTCGTCCGTGGCAGCGGTACCATCGCGTTGGCGGCGCCGCGCATCGCGACTGGGAACACCCACGGCACCGGATGCTCGTTGTCTTCAGCCATTGCAGCCGGCCTGGCCAAGGGCGAGGAGATGGAAACCGCGGTTCGTCATGCCAAGGCCTGGATCAGCGCCGCGATCGCGGAGGCCGATCGCCTCGGCGTCGGGCATGGCCACGGACCGATCCATCATTTTCATGGATTTTATTGAGCAAAAAACTCACCGCAGGTCGTCCCCGCGAAAGCGGGGACCCATAGCCACCGCCGTTCGTGGCTTAAGGTATTCGTCGCACACCGTGATTGAATCGAAAGTTCACGGCGTATGGGTCCCCGCGGGGACGACGTGAGGTGTCGCTTGGTTGTCGTACAGGGCTGGTATTCGCCATTCAGCACAGGCAGACGATTGATTCGCGCCGGCCTGCTTGCTGGATGGAACATGAAAAGTCTGGATCTCGATCGACGCACCGTTGAAACCGCCTATGCACGGTGGGCGCCGATTTATGACGCGGTGTGCGGACCTGTGATGGTGCAGGGCCGCCGCGCGGCGGCGAAGGCGGCGCGCGCGGTCGGCGGCAAGATTCTCGAAGTTGGTGTCGGCACCGGTCTTTCGTTCGACGATTACGACGCCAACACCGAAATTACCGGCATCGACCTCTGTGCGCCGATGCTGGCGAAGGCGCGCGAGAAAATGGCGAGCGGACGCTATCCATTCGTCAAGGACGTACAGCTGATGGACGCGCATCAAATGACATTTGCCGACGCCACGTTCGATTGTGTGGTGGCGCAATTCGTCATCACGCTGGTGGCCAATCCCGAGCAGGTGCTTTCCGAATGCCACCGCGTGGTGAAGCCCGGCGGCCGGATCATCCTCGTCAATCACCTCTATTCGGAAAAAGGCGTCGCCGCGGCGGTCGAGCGTTGGGCTGCCAAGCGCACCCGCGCGCTGGGCCTGCGGCCCGAATTTCCGTTCGCGCGATTGCAGGCCTGGGCTCAGGCCAACAAGGGCGCCAACCTCGTGGAACGGCGCAAGGTAGCGCCGTTCGGGATCTATACGCTGGTCTGTTTCGAGCGCGCGGTTCCATCAGCGGCGTGACTAGTCATCACGCTGTCACGGGAATCGGTTAGCTGCTCGCGCATGGGAAGTGACGCTATGAGTGAAGAGTGTCCCGAACGACGCTTTCGCACTTTGTTTATCTCCGACGTCCACCTCGGCGCCCGCGGTTCGCAAGCCGAACGGTTGCTGGACTTTCTCCGCAGCCATGATGCCGATACCATCTATCTCGTCGGCGATATCGTCGATGGCTGGGCGCTGCAATCCAACTGGTACTGGCCGCAATCGCACAACGACTTCGTGCAGAAAATGCTGCGCAAGGCGCGCAAGGGCGCCAAGATCGTCTACGTCCCCGGCAATCATGACGAGTTCCTGAGGAACTATTACGGCACCCATTTCGGCGGCATCGACGTCGTGGAAAATACCATCCATACCGGTGTCGATGGACGGCGCTATCTGGTGATTCACGGCGATATCTTCGACCTCGTGGTGCAGAACGCGCGCTGGCTCGCGCATCTCGGCGACAAGGCCTATGATTTCGCGATCCAGATGAACCGGCTCGTGAACTTCTTCCGGCGGGCGTTCGGCGTGCCCTATTGGTCGCTTTCGCAATGGGCGAAGCTGAAGGTCAAAAACGCCGTGAACTATATCGGCGCCTTCGAACAGACGCTCGCAGCCGAGGCGCGGCGTCACGGCGCCGACGGCGTGATCTGCGGCCATATCCATTACGCCACCATCCGCGACGAACATGGCGTTCGCTACATGAACTGCGGCGACTGGGTGGAAAGCTGCACGGCGCTGGCCGAGCACGAAGACGGCCGGTTTGAAATCATCACCTGGACCGACCCGCTGCGCCGCGCGGTTCCCGTGGTCTCCGTAGCGGCGCGTGCCGCATGATGCGTATTCTGGTCGCGACCGATGCGTGGCATCCTCAGGTCAACGGCGTGGTGCGCACGCTGACCATGATGGCGGAGGCGGCAAAGACGCTTGGCGTCGACGTCAGCTTTCTGACCCCACAGTCGTTCCGCACCTTCGCGATGCCGAGCTATCCGGATGTGCGCGTGGCATTGCCGTATCAGGCGAAGATAGCGCGCCTGATCGCCGACGCCCGGCCGGACAGCATTCACATCGCGACCGAAGGGCCGATCGGGCTTCTGGTGCGGCGTTATTGCCGGCAACACGCATTGCCGTTCACCACGAGCTTTCATACCCGCTTTCCGGAATACATCTCCGCGCGCCTGCCGATCCCTGAGTCATGGATTTGGGCGGCGCTGCGCGCCTTCCACGGACCGAGCCAGGCCGTGATGGCGGCAACACCGGCGCTGGCAACCGAACTGCGCATGCGAGGCTTTCGCAATGTGGTGTTATGGCCGCGCGGCGTTGACGCCCGGCAATTTCATCCGCGCCCCGCCGACCTTGGCCTGCCGCGGCCGATCTTCCTTTGCGTCGGCCGCGTCGCGGTCGAAAAGAATCTAGAGGCGTTTCTCGATCTCGATTTACCGGGTACCAAGGTAATCGTCGGCGACGGACCGGCGCGGGCGGGGTTGGCCCGAAACTATCCGCAAGCCGTGTTCCTCGGCGCCCGGCAGGGTGAGGCCCTGGCGGAGGCCTATGCTGCCGCCGACGTCTTCGTGTTTCCCAGCAAGACCGACACCTTTGGCCTGGTTCTTCTGGAGGCCCTCGCAAGCGGCCTGCCGGTTGCCGCCTTTCCCGTGACCGGTCCCCGTGACGTGATCGGTGCGGCGCCGGTCGGGGCGTTGAACGACGATTTGCGGGCAGCGTGCCTGTCCGCTCTGACGATTTCGTCGCAAGCCTGCCTCGAATTTGCCGCTAAACACACCTGGGAAGGTTCGGCCCGCGCCTTTGTTGAAAATATCACGGATATCCGCAGCGTCGATCCGATATCCGACGACGCGGTGCAATTCGCGGCGGAGCGTCCGCGTTTCGTCGCCTGATCTCGCGCAAGTGTCTTGCCCCTACGTCAGGGTACGCGATACAAGTCGCGGATGACGGAACTATCCTCCACCCTGCCTGTCAGTTCTGTGGATATCGACGCGGCCGCGCGGGTACTTGCGCCGTTCGCGGTGCGAACGCCGCTGATATCATCGCCTGTTCTCAACGAACGCGCGGGAACCCGGGTTTTTCTGAAACCGGAAATGCTGCAGCGGACCGGATCGTTCAAGTTTCGCGGCGCCTTCAACAAGCTGTCGTCGATCCCCCAAGCCGCGCGCGGCGGCGGCGTGGTCGCGTTCTCGTCCGGCAACCACGCCCAGGGCGTAGCGGCGGCGGCGCAAATCCTGAACATGCAGGCGACCATCGTGATGCCTGCCGACGCGCCGCTTTCCAAGCGCGAACGCACCAAGGCCTATGGCGCGGAAGTGGTGCTGTACGATCGCGACCGCGAGGATCGCGAAGCCATCGCCAACGGCATCGCCAGCAAACGCGGCGCCACGCTGGTGCGTCCCTACGACGATCCGTTTGTGATCGCCGGCCAGGGCACCGTGGGCCGGGAAATCGCGGAGGATATGGCGGCGCTTGGCATTGCACCGGATATCGTGGTTGCGCCGGCATCCGGCGGCGGGCTGATCGCGGGCGTCGCTACCGCGGTCAAGGCACGCTTTCCGCAGGCCATGCTGATGTCCGGCGAACCGGAAGCCTTTGACGATCATGCGCGCTCGCTGCGCGCCGGAAAGCGCGAACCGCATCGCGCCGAAGGCCGCACCATCTGCGACGCGCTGATGGCCTCTATTCCCGGTGAGATAACCTTCGCGATCAACAGCCGGTTGCTTACGCAAGGCATCACCGCTTCCGACGCGGAAGTCGGCACCGCGGTCGGGTTTGCGTTTCGGGAGCTGAAACTCGTGGTCGAGCCGGGCGGCGCGGTGGGTCTCGCCGCACTTCTGGCCGGCCGCATCGATACGCGCGGCAAGAACGTCGTCATCGTGTTGTCCGGAGGCAATGTGGACGCGGATTTGTTCGCGAAATTAATCGGCTGATCGCAAAACCGGACCCCATCCTCGGATCAAGTCCGAGGGCATGCTTTTGCGAAAATACGCGCCAGATCACGAAAACAATGCGATCTTCTCGGCCTGGCTCATGCGCCGGATCGGCGCCCATGGATCGGCCACCGACGCATTGGGCCTTCGTACGATTCCGTTCGCGATAAGGGTTGAGCCAAGGGATGGCTGGAGTGATGGCTGGACCGACGGCTGGGCGGAGGGCTGCGGCCACGGTTGAATCGTGGGCGCCGGCGCGGCCACCGGCTCAGGCTTCTCGGCGACGATGACGGGATCGGCCGGCAGTGACATCATGGGGTCGGCAGGCGCCGCCCCCGGGACGTGAATTTCACCGGTGCCGGTATCGTAGGGATCGTCGATATCGGAAGGATCCGGTGCCGCCATTTCAAGCGCGACCATGTCCAGCATCGCTTCGTCATAGGCATCGGCCACATCAGGCGTCACGTCAGCGGCTTCGGCTGCCACGTCGACGGCCTTCGCGGTTGCAACGACCGCTTCGACTTCCAATGCCGCAGTGCCCATCACGGCTTCGGTGTCGTTGGTTGCGGCTGCAGTCTGGACCCCCTCCGCCATGGCGGCGGGCATTTGATCTGATGGGGCTGGGGAGGGCGACGGCATGGGTTTTTCAGCGGCCTGCGGGGCGGCCGTATCGCCGTCGTCAAAGTCCGCGATCCGTTCCTTGATGAGATCGAATGCGGCGCTCAATGCACCGGAGGCGCTGGCCGATGAGATTTGTCCGCAGGCCCCTTCAATGGCGCTGACCTGGGAATCGAGCAGATCGCAAATCCGGCTATCGGCGCCGATTTCCCTCCACCTCCAAGCGATTTCCTTGATAACCCGGGCGCCCCTGCGGACCGGCGCCAGATGTTCCTCCAGAGCCAGGCCCGCAAGCGCCGCCGAGGCGGCGGCGTGGGCCTCATCGACCGCATGCCCGATGGCGGCCAATGCCTCCGCGAGCCCGCTTTCGGGAGCCGGTTGTCGCTGGGCGGCAATAGTTTCTTCGATCCGCGCCACCGCATCGAGCACCATGCGGGTGTCGGCATTGCGGTTGCGCTTGGCATACTCACCGAGAAACCAGCGGCCCCGCGAGGTCTCCATGAACGCCTGGCTGATCGCGTCATAGTCCTCCTCGCTCGGCTGCGCCGCGCGAGCGGAGATCGGCGATAGGGCAAATGCTTCGTCGGCCATGGCAAACTCGTCGCGCAAATCATCACGCGTTACGCTAACGATCATCACGATATCAAGCGAATCGCAATTGAATTGATGCCACGCGAATCACAAATCCCCATCGCTTCCGAGGAGACGTCGAGGCGATTCGCGACGCGGCTGGCGCTGTTTTACGGCACGCTGTTCGGATTGATCGGTACCCATCTGCCGTTTTTCCCGGTGTGGCTCAAGGCGGTCGGGATCGACGCGTCGTGGATCGGGATCATCACCGCAGTTCCCGCGGTGACGCGGTTCACCGTTCTGCCGTTCGTAACCGGCCTTGCCGAAAGGCGCGGGTCGCTGCGCCGCGCCATGACGGTCACGGCCTTTGCAACGGCGCTGGGATTTTCTGTCGTCGGCACCCAGCATCAGCCGCTGTTGGTATTCCTCGCCTACGCCGCCACGGCCTTTATGTGGACGCCGATGCTGCCGCTGACGGATGCCTATGCGTTGAAGGGCGTGGCGCGTTACGGCCTCAATTACGGCCCGCTGCGGCTGTGGGGCTCGGCGGCGTTTGTCGTGGGCGCGCTGTTGTGCGGGCTATTGGTCGATGTCATCGCGGCGCGGCACCTGATCTGGGTCATTGCGTCGGTGGCAGGCGTCGGCGCGGTCGTCAGCCTCGGGCTCAAGCCGCTGGACAATCCAAAGACGGCCCCGGCGGCGGCGCATAGCGCGAGCGCCTTGCTGCGCAAGCCCGCCTTTCTCGCGATCATCGTGGCGGCAGCGCTGATCCAGGCCAGCCACGCCGCCTATTACACTTTCGCCTCCATCACCTGGCAGGGTGCCGGCCTCGGTGGGCTGACGATCGCCGGGCTATGGGTGTTGGGGGTGCTCGCCGAGATCGTGGTGTTCGCGCTGTCGCCGCGATTTACGCTGGCGCCGGCGATGCTGGTGGTGATCGGCGGGCTTAGCGCCGTGGCGCGCTGGCTGATCACGGCGCAGGAGCCCTCGGTGGCGGTGCTGGCAGTGGTCCAGCTGGCGCATGGGCTTACCTATGGGCTGACCCAGGTCGGCACCATGACATTGCTGGCGCGCCATGTGCCTGTTCATGTGATGGCGAGAGGGCAGGGTTACTTCGCGGCCTGCAGCGGCATCGTCACCTCAGGCGCATCGATCTTGTCTGGGATGATCTATGCCCGGCACGGGCAGGGCGTCTACTATGTGATGGCCGCGATGGCGCTGTCAGGCGCCGTCGTGATGTGGCTCGCGCGCCATCGGCTGGCGGATCAACCCCAAAGTGCGGCCTCCGGCGGATAGACCAGGCTGCCGTCGTAGCGCAGCCCGCCGTCGCGATCGCGCGCCAGCAGCAAGGGGCCGTCGAGATCGACGTAGCGGGCGTTCGGCGCCAGCAGCATGGCCGGCGCCATCGCCAGCGAGGTCGCGACCATGCAGCCGACCATGATCTCAAATCCCAGCGCGTGCGCCGCATCGGCCATGGCAAGCGCTTCCGTCAGTCCGCCCGTCTTGTCGAGCTTGATATTGACGGCATCGTAGCGTTCGCGCAGTCCCTCCAGCGAGGCGCGATCGTGCACGCTTTCATCGGCACAGACGGCGAGCGGCCTGCGGATGCGCGCCAGCATCTGGTCATCGCCAGCGGGAAGCGGCTGCTCGACCAGGGTGACGCCGGCTTCCGCGCATTCGGCGAGATTTTGCTCGAGACTGTCTGATGTCCACGCTTCGTTGGCGTCGACGATGAGCTCGGAATCCGGAGCGGCCTTGCGCACCGCGGCGATCCGGGCCCCGTCGCCGTCGCCGCCGAGCTTGATCTTCAAGAGCGGCCGGTGCGCGGCCTTGGCGGTCGCGGCCGCCATCGCCTCCGGCGATCCCAGCGAGATGGTGTAGGCGGTGACACAGGGCCCCGGCGCAGGGCGTCCGAGCAGGTTCCAGGCGCGCTGGCCGCTGGTCTTGGCTTCGAGGTCCAATAGCGCACAATCCAGGGCGTTACGGGCGGCGCCCGGGGGCATCGCGGCCTGCAGGGCCGGCCGGTCGAGCCCGCGCTGCAGGGCTTCCTGCATCGCCTGCAGGGCGGCGAAGGTCGCTTCCGGCGTCTCGCCATAGCGCGGATAGGGGACGCATTCGCCGCGCCCGGTCAGCCCGCCCCGGCTGACTTCCGCCACCACCGTCACCGCTTGCGTCTTGGCGCCGCGGCTGATGGTGAAGCTGCCGGCAATCGGCCAGCGCTCGATTCGAGCGTAAAACATTGGGGATTTGCTGGAAGTCATTTTAAAATCTGGCAATTTCTGAACCGTCCGGCTTGCCCGGCGCAACCAATTATGGCTGGTTAGGGGTGTACTACAAGGCAGCGGCGGCGTGCTGGATGTTTCCTTTTCCATGAATTGCGGAGAATCCGCACAGGAGTTGGCATCGTGAACGGCGACCCGACATTGGAGCGGATCGCACGGGGCAATGGACTTGCGCTGTGCGCCGCGGGTACCTGGACCGCCCGCTTTGCGCCGGTGCTTGAGCGGATGGTCGCCGACGCCGAGAAGCTGACCGGAAGCCGGCCTAACATTTTCATCGACGTGTCGCAGGTCTCGAAGCTCGACACCTTCGGGGCCTGGCTGATCGAGCGGCTTCGCCGCAGCCTGACCCAGGGCGGCAATGAGGCCAAGATCGCCGGGCTGTCGGCCAACTATTCCAGTCTGGTCGACGAAGTGCGCAGGGTGAAGGCGATGCCCGCGCCCGAAACCACATCGGTGACGGTGACGGGGATTTTGGATCAGCTCGGCCGCAGCGTGGCCGGTTACGGCGGAACCGTCGTCGGCCTGATCGACATGCTCGGCGCCGTGCTCGCCGCCGCCGGGAGAGTCGTGATTCACCCCAGCGGCTTCCGCCTCACTTCGACCGTGCACCATCTCGAGCAGGTATGCTTTCGCGCGGTGCCGATCGTCGCGCTCATCACCTTTCTGATCGGCTGCATCATCTCCCAGCAGGGCATTTTTCATTTCCGCAAATTCGGCGCCGATATCTTCGTCGTCGATATGCTGGGCGTGCTGGTGCTGCGCGAAATCGGCGTGCTGCTGGTGGCGATCATGGTGGCGGGCCGCTCGGGCAGCGCCTACACCGCCGAACTCGGCTCGATGAAAATGCGCGAGGAGATCGACGCGCTGCGCACCATGGGTTTCGACCCGATCGAGGTTCTGGTCCTGCCGAGGATGCTGGCGCTGATCATTGCGCTGCCGATCCTGGCCTTTCTCGGCGCCATGATGGCGCTGTGGGGCGGCGGGCTGGTGGCGTGGCTTTACGGCGGTGTCGATCCGGAAGCCTTCCTGCTTCGGCTGCGCGACGCGATTTCGATCGATCACTTCACCGTCGGCATCATCAAGGCGCCGGTGATGGCGACGGTGATCGGGATCGTCGCCTGCGTCGAGGGG